>ENA-ORXR01000626-ORXR01000626.1-marine-metagenome-genome-assembly--contig:-NODE-626-length-45196-cov-9.202154_pt1 | contig 45196 bp, 42 predicted proteins | sample MGYA00237866_ERZ511479 | MGnify/ENA metagenome assembly ERZ511479
GACCCGCGCCTTGACGTTATAGTCAAGCACGCGCTTGACCGGGACCAGAACTTTCATGTGGTGGCTCCGTAAGAGTTTGGTTTCATTGACGCTCATATGCGACGGGAGAGCCAAAGTTGCAAGCCACGCATGGCGGCGATTCCCCGCATGCCGCCTTTACGTGTCTGCATGCGACTCCATCAGGTGATTGGACGGATAGCGTTTTCTGGCGAGCCAATGGGCGAGGAAGAAAAAACAGTGAAATAATCCGGCCACGGGATAAAGCGGCGACCAATAGGCCATGCCTGCTGTGAATAAGGCGATTGAGAATTGCACATAGCGCGTGAGCCGCGTCTGTTTCGTGATCGCGATCTCATAGGCATTTAGCGATAACAGGTCAGCTTTTTTGAGGATGTGCCCATACATGAGGGCGAAAATCAAAAAGGCGACGGCATAGGCCAAGCTAAAAAATGCGACGAACTCTCCGGCAACTTTCCACGTCATCACACCCATTTCGACAGATTTCGCGGTATCTGCTGTTATGAAGGCAAATAGCGAGTCAAAGGCGAAGCGCAGGGGATAGGCCATGAACAAGACGACGAAAATCAGGACGGCATTCAGGAAAATTATCGTGCGGTCCGCCACTCCATATCGCCGAAAGAATGTGTAGTGACCGTGCCAAAGTCCCAAAAGAACGGTGAACCCCAAGGCCGTTGGAAAAATGTTCCACAGAAACTCTCGCAGACCAACAATGTCACGCGGCGCGTCTACGCCCGAGATCAGCATGCCTAACGCCAAGGCGAAAATAATATCCGAGAGATTTTCAATGCGCGTGACATTAGTTCCGCGCCAACGAAAGTCCGGATCGTGATCCAGACCTTTAAAGTCTTTGATCTGCTCGCGGATCATTCAGGCCCGCCCGCTTGACTGGCAGAGAAGCCCAGCGTGTCCGGGTCTACATCGCCGCCTCTATCAGCCAGAAGCGGCGCGAGCGCGAAAGGAGCGGGCGGGTTGGCCTCAATCGTTAGCGTGCCGCCTTTCTTCACAAAATTCGCAAAAGCTTCCATTGTTTCAGAATAGACTTCGGCTTGCACGTCATTTTCAGCGGCCATTGCGACGCCAATGACAGCCATGGTCAGACCGAGCTTTATTTTCTGTTCGCTTTCGCCCGTCATCTCTGTCGCCAGTTTCATCCCGCGCTCGACAATAGAATTGTCTTCTAATGTCAGGCGGAAATTTCGCAACTTCAATGGGTCATACATGGCCATCATATCAGGGGATTCATCGGACTGAGCCATAGCTTGCGCATTTGCGGTCATCTCCTTGAGCCCTTCGGCAGAATATTCGAAGTTGAGCTTAAATGCGTCCTCGGCGACGAGTAAGCCGTCGGAGACTGACATGGAGTCATCGGCGCTGTCCAAGGTCGTCACAGAACTCCCCGAAAACTTGAATGTCTCAAATCCCAAAGATTTCATAATATCATAGTTACGCTTGAAAGACGGCACATCTGCTAAGGCGGGTTTCATTGAAATGACGCTCGGCTTTAGGCTCTGGCGAGTCGTGATCACGCCGCCCGTTTCTGTGGTCAAGCCTTCGATGCCGCCGAAATCAATTGCGAATCCTTCTGAATCCAATTTCATCGTCTCCACGATGAGCTCGTCATATGGTTTTTCAAAGGCGTTCAGATTTCCGACCACGCTGCCCATCACGCCATTTGCGGACATGGCAGTGTCCGCATCTATTTTGCCGCCAACGTTCAGATTGCGCGCGCTCATGCCTTTGAAATCTATCGTCATATCCTGTGCGCCGCCTTTGCCGGGGACGGTCAGGTCGAGGTTTCCGACCGTTAAATCGGCTTTGCCTTGCCCGTCTTCACCGCGCGTTTCACCCCAAGACAAAGTGCTGAGAGAGCCAAACATATCGTCCGATTGCAGGGTCATATCTGTCGTAGACACCGCGCTGAATCCAATTTCACCCTCGTCAGAAGATTGCAGTGTTGTCATGCCCTCAACTATGGCCGAAGCCGCATCCGGTGTGGGCTCGGAAATATTCAGCGTGCCAAATGTAAATGTCATCCCTTCATCGCGGACCATTGCAGCTGTTAGGTCCAAACGTGCAAAGCCCGGCGCCTCATCGCCCATAGCGGGGCAATGAAACACGGCTGTTTTCGCGCGGAAAACTTCCGCGCCTTCGTCTTTAACAACCATGTCTTGATAGGTGACCAGCCCGCTGCTGAAATCCCGTGATTCGAATGTCATACCATTTGAACCGCTTTCACCCAGTCCCAATCCCGCCAATGCCCCAAGCGCTTCCATTTTGTCGACTTCGCAGTCTTTCGTTTGGAAATATTTGGCAAATATAGAGGCTTCGCTTTTAGACAAGTTCAGCGCTGCAACGCCTTCGGATTTCAATGCACCTTGCCCCTTGTCTGCGGGCTTGCAGGCCGCCACACTAAGCAGAACGGCGCCAGCCACAGAAACTTTCAAAAGGGAAGAGTATTTAAACGACATGGTCGGTTTCCTGAACACAATATTAGGCGGTGACGATAACATGCCCGCGCGACCTAGCAAGGCAGATTTTCCGTTGCGTGACGCGGCTGATCCGCGCGTGCTTTATGTCTTGTCCCAACGCGCCAAACGAATTTCACTTAAGGTAAAGCCGGGCGCACGTGAAGTGCATGTCGTTGTGCCGGGCCTGCGCGCTTTTTCAAAAGCGCGGGAGTTTGCAAAACAGCAACAGGATTGGATTGACGTTCAATTGGAAGCCCTCCCGCCGCCGCAACCTTTTGTGCCGGGCAAGGAAATACTCTTTCAGGGTCAATACTTTCGCCTTGTGAACCCGCCGGGCCGCGGGCGCGCACGGGTTGACCGTGTGGGTTTGAAAATCGTTGTACCGAGTCCTGATTTGGAGAGTTTTCCGGGCCGTGTCCGCCGCTTTCTCATTCGCGAGGCCCGCGCTGAGCTAGAGGCCGCAAGCCATCATTATGCGGCAGAGTTGGATAAGCGGGTCGGCAAAGTTTCAGTTCGAGACACAGAAAGCCGCTGGGGGAGTTGTATCACGCGAAACGGCGAAGGTCATATTTCCTATTCGTGGCGCCTGATTTGCGCGCCGCCGCAGATTCTCGAATATGTCGCGGCGCATGAATGCGCACACATGATCGAAGCGAATCACAGCCCCGCCTTTTGGGCGGTTTGCGACCGGATTTTTGATGATGTCAAAGGTGCAAAGCGCTGGTTGAGACAACACGGCCCAACGCTGCATGCGGTTGGGGCAGAGTTTTAAAAGAGCAGAGTTGAAAAGTGGAAGACTACGTGCCCCTCATATCCCACAATATGAGGGGCAAGTGTCAGGCCGTTCCCACATGTTCGACCTAACTCTTCATCCCTCACCGACAACACAAAATTGCGCTTGTGTTTGGCATTTTCCGCATCGTTGACTCGGGTGTTCACTGGCCCCATAGAGTGCGTTTTATGAATGTAGTTTGAATGAAAATATTCCGTCTAACTTTGAAACAGAAATCGGAAAAATTAACTTGATGAGGCCTGAAAATAGGAAATTTTTAGTTAACAAACGCGTATCTAAGGCAATTGTCCTTCAAGTCGATTGAGCAGATTTTCGAGCTGTGCATTCTTGCGCGCCCAATCCGGTTCCGTCGAGACGGGCAAGCGGGCGTCCGGCGCGTCATTGAGCTGCGCGGTCATCGCGTCTTTGAAAATCCTGGCGGGAATGCTGCCGCCCGTGATTTTGTTCATGGCTGCGTTTTCATCATCGCCAACCCAAACGGCCGTGACGCGGTCAGGGGCATATCCGACAAACCAAGCGTCGCGGAAATCATTCGTTGTGCCGGTTTTGCCCGCGATCATATGGCCATCGACCCGGGCATTGCGTCCCGTCCCGCGCTCAACGGCCTCGAGCAGCATATAGTTCATATCCGCGATTTCCTGCGCGTTCAAAACGACAGCCGCCTTTGGCGCTGTGCGGTCATAAAGCGGTGTCCCGTCGGCGGTTGAGATTGACAGAATCCCGTAAGCCTCCCGCCGCGCGCCCCAATTGGCAAAAGGCAAATAGCTTTCAGCAACCGTCAACGGTGTCTGTCCCTGTGCGCCCAGTGCCAGGCTGCGATAGGGTTTCAGATCTTTCATTCCCATCTGCTGCGCGGTCTCAATAACCGAACCCCGTCCCACTTCCTCGCCCAAGGAGACCGCCACGGTATTAATTGATTTGGCGAGAGCGCGGTGCAGAGTGATCTGCCCAAGATGCGTTTCAGTGAAGTTTTCAGGGGTCCAATCGTCAATCGTAACTTCCGCGTCCAGTGCGGTGTCCCAAGGCGATTTTCCTGCGCGCAAAGCCGCCAAATAGACGAAGGGTTTGAAGGCTGAACCGGGTTGGCGCACGGCTTGGACGGCGCGGTTGAATTGGCTCTGTCCGTAATCCAGGCCCCCGACCAGCGTACGCACACCGCCTGTGCCGTCCAGACTAATGATAGCACCTTGGGTCGCCCCGCGCTCGGGGTCCAAATGCGCGTTGAGAGCGGCTTGGCTGGCGGACTGCGCGTCAATATCCAAGGTGGTTTGCACGATGATATCTTGCGTGGGTACGCCAATACGGTCTTCCAAATCGGCCCAAATCCAGTCGACGAAATATTGCGCGCCTTCGGTATCTTTGGGGCTATGAATGGTGAGGGCTTCCGCTTTTGCGGCAGCGGCAATGTTCTCGCCCAGCAGTCCCTGAGTATCCATAGAGTCCAGTATGACGTGTTGACGCTGCGTGGCGCGTTCAAAATTTGCGACCGGATTGGAGCGTGACGGCGAATTGAGCAAGCCGGATAGCATGGCTGCCTCTGCGAGGGAGAGCTCTGATGCGGGCTTGTCAAAATAACGCAAACTCGCGCTTTCCAATCCCCACGCTCCGCTGCCGAAATAAATGCGCGACAGATACATCTCCAGCAGCTCGTCTTTGGTGAAATCCCGCTCCAGCCAAATGGACATCATCATTTCCTGGGCTTTGCGTGACAGGGTTTTTTCCGGAGTCAGGAAGATATTTTTTGTCAATTGCTGCGTAAGAGTTGAGCCGCCTTGGACATAGCGTCCGGCGCGAATATTCTGCCAAAGCGCCCGAAGCATGGCGCGCGGATCAATGCCGACATGATTGCGAAACCGCTCATCCTCTGTCGCGAGGAACGTCACAGGAATGTGGAAGGGCAGAGTATCCAAATCGACAGGGCGCTCTGCGGCAGAGCCCCGGATCAGAACATCGCGGCCGTTTCGGTCCACGATTTGAACGGAAACCGGGCGATTGCTTTCCCACAGCTTTTTGGGGTCGGGCAGGTCTTTTGCGGATGCGGCAAAGCCCGCCAAGACCGCCATGCCGGAAAGATAAGCACAGGCTGTTCCGGCGAGGAACGTGTTCATCAGGGCTTTGCGTGAAATGCGCATGGCAGGGCAATAAACCAAGGCCATTAATCGAGCCTTAACCATGTGTGCCCGGAGGGTTAAATTGCAGTCACAACTGCGAGCATAAAAAAAGCTGCTCCAAAGAGCAGCTTTTCAAGTTCAGTGTGGGCCGGGTTGATCAGTCGCGACCGAACAAGCTCAGCAAAATCTGGAACATATTGATAAATGTCAGAAGCAGCATGGCCGCGCCATAAGCACTCATCTTATCCAACATCGCTGTGTTGCCGGCAGCAGAGTAATAGGTCCGCTTAAGCATTTGTGTCTTACTGGCGGCAATGACCGAGATGAGCACCAAAGCGACGCCTTGGACAATCATCTGCATCGTTCCTGTCGGAGCGATTGCCGGGAAGAACTGAGACGCGACCATATAGACGACATAGACCAAAAATCCGATAGCTGCGAACTTCAGATAAGGCATCAAATCCGTCTTTGTCGTGTAACCGAACAACGAAAGTGCGCCGAATAAAGCAACCGTCATGAAGAAGATTTTCGCGATAATGGTCGGATCATAAGCAAGGGTCACTGCTGAAAGAAAGACCCCCATAAAAGCAGAGAACCCGAACAGAAACGCCAAAACGCCGCCTTTTGACATGGAGGGCAGTTTAGCGCCCACAGTTCCAAAGACGAAGGGAATAGCGATGACAAAGCCCAACAGGACAAAGGGTTGGAAAATAAAGTTCCCGACAGCCGGGTTAGCCATCATATATTGACCAAAGAAATAAGCGACAACAGCCGTCACGCCCATGGCCATCATCATATAGCGATAAGTGCCGAGCATGAATGATTTCAGCCCTAAATCAGTGGTCGCACCTGTGGCGACATTGGTTGCATCATAGTTATTCATGACAACTCCTAGAAATTCTTGTTTCACCGTTGCGACGGCGTTACCTCTTATATAGTCGCTCCAACGACCAAATACAAATACTCACATTCATATAATGCTATAGGGTTAAGCTATGGAACTCCGAAATCTCGGACGAACTGATATTAAAGTCACATCTGTCTGTCTGGGGACAATGACATGGGGGCAGCAAAACACGGAGGTCGAAGCGCATGAACAGCTCGATTACGCGCTGGGCCGTGGCATAAATTTCATCGACACAGCGGAAATGTATCCGGTTCCAACGCGCCAAGAGACGGGCGGACGAACGGAAAGCTATATTGGGAGTTGGATTGCTGCGCGAAAGAACCGGGACAAGTTCATCTTAGCGACGAAGATAACGGGCCGCTCCTCGTCCGGGTGGCGGCGGGACAATGCCGATATGTGCCGGCATACCCCTGCGCAAATCGACGAAGCGGTGGAAAAGTCCCTGCGCCGATTGCAGACCGACTACATCGACTTGTATCAACTTCATTGGCCGGATCGCCCAATGCCGGCTTTCGGATTTGATAGCTATTATGATTATGACACCGACGATATGGTCGCGTTGGAAGACATTCTAGCTACGCTGTCCCGCCATGTAGAAAAAGGCAATATTCGCCACATCGGCATCTCAAATGAGACGGCTTGGGGCACAATGAAGTTTTTGGAAATAGCCAAGAAAAAGGGCCTCCCGCGTATGGTGTCAAATCAATGTGTTTACAGCCTGATTGCACGCCGATTTGATTATGACCGCGCAGAAATCGCGATGCGCGAAGATGTCGGCCTGCTGGCTTATTCACCGCTCGCTATGGGGATGTTGACGGGAAAATATGACAATGGCAAATCACCCCAAGGGTCGCGCGGTGATCTGTTTCCCCAATTTCTGGAGGGGTATCGCTCGACAAAGGAGGCCTATTCGGACTGTAATGAGACAGCTCGAAAATTGGGTATAACGCCAACACAATTCGCCCTAAAATTTGTTGAGTCGCGAGCCTTTGTCACAAGTAATATCATTGGCGCAACCAGTGTAGCTCAGCTCAAAGAGAATATCGAAGCCCATGACATCGACTGGACTGACGATATGGAAGGTGAAGCGGATCGCCTTCACAAAACCTATCGCTGCCCCGCCAGCCGCTAGGAGAGCGAGTGAAATTATTCGCCGCCATATTCCTGCCCGAAAAGATCGCGGGCGATGTTGTCCGCGAGCAAAAGGGCGTATCAGGCGCGCGCTGGGTCAGTGAGGAACGCCTACATATCACGCTAGCGTTTTTCGGAGAGGTTGATGACGATCATGCGGAACTACTCGACCAAGAAATTGGAACGCTGAGGATGGGTAGTTTCGAGCTGAACCTGGAAGGCGGCGGGCATTTCGGAAAAACCGAACCGCATGCGATTTGGGCAGGCGTGTCGCCGTCCCCGGCCCTGACGCGGCTCAACAAACATTGCCGTCATGCGGCGGGGCGTGCCGAAATCCAAATGGAGGCTCGTAAATACACGCCGCATGTCACCATGGCCTATATGAAGCCGCGCTCCCCGCTCGACCGGATTGTGTCATTCGAGCAGCGCTTGGCCGATTGGTCCACGCGTCCATTTCTTGTCGACCAATTTAGCCTCGTCTCCAGCCATCACAAAAAGCGTGGGTCGAACCTCTATCGTGAAGAAGCGGTCTTCCCGCTTTTGGGAGAGGGCGTGGTCCCTTAGGTCTGGCACGGGCGCACTTCCCCGCTTGACCATGGAAACCCACAAGGCTAAACGCCCGCTTCCCAATGACGTGCCCAGATGGCGGAATTGGTAGACGCGCTAGCTTCAGGTGCTAGTGTCCGTATGGACGTGGAGGTTCGAGTCCTCTTCTGGGCACCATTTGTTGCTTTTGGGAATCGAAGAAAACCAAAATCTCCAAAAAATCTTGAATTTACCATAGTTATACCTTTTTCCAATAGTTTGAAGGGATATGGACTCGGTCGCGACAGATCTGACTGAAACCTCGGGCCCTGGTCAGGTTGCTTTGCTGAATTTGGGGCTTGCGCTTTTAGCTCTCACCTATTTTTTTGTGGTAAGCCCAGCTTTTATCTGGATAGCGAATGAGCTTCAAACCGATGTTCTCGTGTTCGCTGCCTCGCTGGCTGTGCTTGGTTCGCTTGTCTTACTCTGGAAATTTGGGCTTCCCGATAAACCGATAAATATTCCCGCAATACTCTTGATTGCGTCCTGCGGCTTCCTTTCAATTTTTACATTTCCAATTTTGCAGCAACTTAGCGCCAGCTTTGCTCTGCTGGGGGTCTATGGTTTCCTCGTTAGCCTCTCCGGAGTTACAAAACCGCTCTGGCGAAAAGGCCTGATTATGGCCGGGCTTACGGCCCTGGCTCTCCCTTTTGCGTTGGTTCCGGGTACGGGAATGGGCTTTTATCTGCGCCTTTTGACGGCGGATGCAGCGGCTCAACTTCTTGCAATGCTCGGGCATGCCTCATTGGGCGCACATGACGTATTGATTTTCGATAATGGAATAGCGCAAGTCGATCTACCGTGTAGCGGATTAAAAAGCTTGTTCACCGGCACCGGTTTTTTCTTTGTCGCAAGCCTCATCATGCGGCGGGAAGTCAATTTAAAATGGATCATGGGCTATGCGATCTTCGCGGGTCTTTTAATCGTCGCAAATACGTTTCGAGTGACAATCCTGATCTGGGTTTCTGAAATCCTGCAACACCGAGGCATTGCAGAAACAATACATATGCCGCTGGGCGTTATGTTGTTTTGTATTGTCTGCATCTGCGGAGTTTTTATCCTCTTCAATTTGACGTCATTTAAACCTGAAAGCGAAAATTCGAATGCGAGTGACGAAAAGTCCGGCTCCAAGGCGATCATCTTAAGCGCAGTTGTATCAGTTGTTTTTGCCGCTGCCGCTATATCTTCGCCCGACAGTAAATTCGAAGGTAAGTCTGACGTGACTCTGCCTTCAACACTCGCTGTTCAAAAAATTGATTTAACCCCGACGGAAACGCGTTTCTTTGGGGCCAGAGATAGAACGTCAGCCGGAAAATGGATGTTCCAATATGAAGACCTGTCCGGGTCTATGCTCGTTGTGCGAAGCGGTGCCGCAAACGGATTACACGCACCGGAAGTTTGTATGCTTGGCAATGGTATCAGCGTTGACCGGATGCAGACACATGAATTCGGCTCCGGAGACTATCGCTATCTCACGGTTGATAATGGCCGGCGAAATGCAGTGTATTGGATGCAAAGTGAAAAAACGGTGACGGATGATTTTCGAAAACGTCTCAGCCAGTTTGTTTTTGGAGGGCAAGATGATTGGGTGATGGTCACAATCTTGTTCGATGAGCGCCTCAATTTGACGGCAATGTCGGACAATAAGCCATCCTTGGAAACCCTAATGTCATCGTTGCAGTCTCACTACGCTGCCGAACTAAGTCGAAAGTAGGGCCGTGATGAGTCTCTCAAAAACACCGAATTTGATTGGCCTTATTTTGTTCTGGGGATGGAACGTTTTATCCGTCTTCCTTTGCGTTTTTCTAATTGGTCTGGCGGTCCTGCCATTTGTTCTCATGGCAGCAATCAATGGAGAAATTCCACTTTCCATCACGGTCTGTCTGCTCATCCTGATGGTCACGCCTGTCTACGCGATTTATTTTGGGATTAAGCGATCAGGCCATGCCGTTCCTTTTTTCTTTGGCGTAGAAATTCCAATAATCTTACTCACGCTGTTTCGCATTTTTATCGTGCGAGAGCTGACGTTTGCTAGTGGCTTTCTGTTGCTCTCCGCATTTATCGCAATTGGCGTGTTCGCGTGGTCACTCAGAGAAAAACAGGCCGCATTTAAAATAAGCCCATTTGCCCAAACGGCTGCAACGACTCTTGTGCTTGTGACGGGAATATATGTTGCAATTTTATCAGGCCTGTACGCATTTCCTCTTATCATAGATTTCATCATAGGCGTTTTCTCATTCAATTGGCTTGAAGGCCTGAGATATACAGATGCGTTAGTCTTCTTGATTCTGGCGCTTTCTCTTTTCGGGTGCCTTGCGTTTTTCGTGTTCCCCATCTTTATTGCTTATGTCTATCCAAAACTCTGGAAGCAAAAAGCAGGGGCGTTGAGCGCCGATTTTTCCAAGACAAAATATTACTGTGTTTCAGCGGGTTTTGCTGCTCTCTGGTTAAGTGTGTTCATCTTGGTGTCTCATCAAGGGCAAGCGGACTACGTTAATCGTCTGAGCCAGATGAGCATTGCCGAGAAAAAAGTGGAAATGCAAAATCCGGATAAGGTTCGGAAACGGCTTTTGGCCGCCTATCTAAATGAGTACCGCTTTCTGGGGACGAAAGCTCAAAGCCGAAATCTGATCCCCATCTATAAGCGGAGTATCGGAAGCGAGTTCCTCGGCGAGAGAGCGCAAAGCATTCAGTCTTTTTTGCTTCGACCTCTTCTCTATAAAGGCGGGCGCTCAGATGGAAGGGTCGCCGGACAGCTCTATACGGAACTCTTTGATAGCTCGATCCAACGAGACGAAACGAAAGCGATCTCAAAAGCGTTAGAGGCCACATTTAACCGAGACGAGGTCGTTGCGGGCCTTATGAACATTGGCGCGCGCAACGTTCTCATCCGTGAACAGAATATTGTGATTGATACGCAGCCCCACTATTCCACCGTCGAGATAGAGGAAGTTTATGAAAATCTGACTTTCGAAAATCAGGAAATTTTTTATTATTTCTCCCTTCCTGAAGACGCGGCGATTACAGGTCTATGGATTGGCCGCACGGATAAGCGTAAAGAAATGGATGCGTTTATCGTCGCACCTCGGGGTGCGGCGCAAAAAGTCTATGAACAGCAGGTTCGGCGGAATATCGATCCGGCGCTTTTGGAGCAGGTCGGTCCGGCGCAATATCGGCTACGGGTTTTCCCGATACCTGTAACGCGTCCTCGTGCTCAGTTTGCCGGAAATAGGCTTTCTAACCGCGCGTCCCGCGAGCCGGAGCTTATGCGGGTTCACATGAAATATGTCGTGCCGACCGGCGGTCCGGAAACAATACTCCCGACCTTGCTCGAAAAACGGAATGTTGATTGGTCCCGCAAAACTACTCGGACCCTCAACGGTTCCAAAGTTGGGAAACGATCGGATTGGATGCCTGCTTATCAGGCTGACAAGGAAACAAAGCTTGGGCCCGGTGCGATTGATATTCCCATGGGTGATAATGTCGTGACGCTCAGCCAAGCGCCCCAATTACCGAATATCCCTGTAGGCAAACTTGCTGTGATTGTAGATACGTCCTTCAGCTTGACCGGGAAGGAGCGAAGCCTACAGACTTCCCTCACAGCGTTAAACGATCTGAAAGCGGCTGGTCTGGTTGACTATGATTTCTACATTGGGACTGTTGAAAAAGGCGGAATGATAAAAACGCCCGCGGTCGCTATAGAGGACATCCAATTCTTTGGAAGCCAGACCTATCGAGGCTTGTTGGATGAATTCGTGGGGATGACGAATGCAGAGACCTATGACGCTGTAGTTCTGCTTACCGACCAAGGCCGATATGGCACGGACGGCACGGTCGATGCGGCGCCTCTGATGGCTCCTCTTTATTTCCTCCATATTGATAAACCTGCGGCTGCTTATGATGACGATGTGCTGGACAATATCTATCGATCCGGCGGCGGCGTTGCGACATCGGTTCAATCCTTAAGACGGCAATTATCTCTAAATGGGCCAAATACACGTGTTGTTGAAAACCGATTATGGACGGTTGAGCCTAACGAGACCGAGGTCGAGAATATTGAACGTCCAGACGCGCAAGCTCTCGCCGCACGGCAATTAATTCTAATGGACTCATTTGGGAAACCGCCCAATATCGAAACCTTAGACCAGCTTCATAAAATCGCCAAAACACATGATGTTGTCACGCCATATTCCTCCATGATTGTGCTTGTCAATGAGCGGCAAAAAGAAGCCTTGAAAAAGGAAAGCGAGGCCGACGATCGCTTTGAACGTGAGGGGCGTTCAGGCGAAGAGACTTTAAGCAGCCCGGCAAACCCATTAGTTTCCGGTGTGCCTGAACCTCATGAATGGGTGCTGATAATACTATCGATCCTCATGTTAGTCATGCTCTGGCGGAAACGCGAGGAGTGGGAGGTCAGGTTCAGCACCTAATTGTCCGGCGCACTAAACTCAACGCTAAGCGGTGGGTCACCAAATATTATTTATTTGATGACTTCAATTTTCCAACATTTCCGGCCCAACTGGATCATCTTGATATCGACGTCCAAGAACTGCTTTATGATGTCAATATTTGTGCGGGTGTGCTGAGAAATATCTGTTGTGGTAAAAACACCGCCGGCAAATAGAGCCATAGGCAGGAGCAGTTGATCCGCCAAATGCTCTCCCACGGCCGACCTAATCTGTCCTGTCCCATCTTTGGCTGGAATATAGTCTTGAGCTTGGCGCACGATTTTTTTAGCAACGGCTTCCGCCCTCACGCCGTGCTCGCCCAGTCCAATAAAGACCTCGGTCACATTTTCATGTTCCAGAAATAGCGTCACTGCATTCCCGGGGCCGGGGCCTTCGGCGTGGATGATTTCACCTTGTTCGGGCTTTAGGTTAAACGCCTTAAGAAGTGTTTTGAGCTCGCGATTGGCGATCCCGCCGCTTAGGTTTGCGACGATAGCGACAACCTTTTCGCCGGTCCTTTCGCCTCGATCCTCCAACGATAAGGCGTGAGTTTCCGTCGTCGGTTTGACGGCCATGCGAATAGCTCCACCGCCCGCAGGATAGAAGCCATAGCCTTCCAATTCAGCGGATGCACGGCCACCCATTTTCCTAAATTGCGGAAGAAAAGCCTGATCAAGAAAGTCAAATGTTGGAGCCCATTGGTTATGCGTTCCGCCAGTGATTTTGACCTCTGAGGCTGTGTCAGCGTGAGCCAAGATCGGCAGAAGTGTCTGGGCAACAAGGTTCGTTGCGCCAGCGGATCCAATAGAGAATTCATACTCGCCGCCTTTGATTTTTCCGGGATGAAACGCGATTTTAGACGAGCCTAGTTCTGCACCTTCCATCTGCGCATCACATATCTCAGCAGCCGCTTTAAACGCCGTCAAATGTTGACGGAACAGACCTGGCTTCTTTCGCCGTCCACGGACATTTTCAATCCGAACAGGTTTGCCGGTAATGGCGGAGAGCGAAAGGGACGTACGCAGAACTTGCCCGCCGCCTTCGCCTTCGCTGCCGTCAATTATGATTTCACGTTCTGCCATTTTGTCGCTTTCGGGTCGGGTACGAATACTTTCGGTGTCCAACAATCATTTCTTTCTGAACCAACTGGTTCACCGCATTTACACTGTCTATTTGGACCGCCGTCCCCGCTTGGTCCGCAACAACCCTGCCATAATCTATCATCTTCTAAATTTCCAACATCAGGTAGAATATCGTCTAAGCGCATCCAATATTGAGGCGTAAAATCTAAATAGGCTTTTGGGCCTTTTGTTGCGTATTGCATTGGCTTCAGTGACATAAGTGCTGTGCCCTTCGCGCTCATCGGCGCTTCATCTCTCCAATCGGGTGTAGGATAATCCGGTTCACCCTCATTGTATATCTGCACAGCTTCAGAGAGCTTTGAATTACAGGTAGTGCAAACTAAAATCTGCTTCATGTCTCCCTCCAGTAATGAACTGGCGGCACGTAATGCACCGCCAGTATTTAGCCTTTAACACACACAGCTTGACGTAGCGTATGCATGACCTCGACGAGGTCTTTTTGGGCTTCCATCACGTCATCGATGGATTTGTAAGCGGATGGTGTTTCATCCAAAACGCCGACATCTTTACGACATTCGACATCTTTGATGGCCTCCAAATGCTCTTCCATTGAGACGCTTTTTTTGGCTTCGGTCCGAGACATCACCCGTCCGGCTCCGTGTGAGCAAGAGCAGAATGAGTCCTCATTTCCGAGGCCGCGAACGATATAAGACCGCGTTCCCATAGAGCCCGGAATAATACCCATATCACCCTTACGAGCGCGCACTGCGCCTTTTCGCGTGACATAGATATTCTCGCCAAAATGGTTCTCTTTCGTGACGTAGTTATGGTGGCAATTTACAGCCTCCACCTCTGCATCAAAGGGAACAGGTAAGACATCTCGCGCGGCTTTGATGACGTTTTGCATCATCACAGTCCGATTTGAAAAAGCAAAGTCCTGCGCCCATTCTACGGATTCGACATAGTCATCGAAATGATCTGTGCCTTCCGGGAAATACGCCAAATCCTTATCAGGGATATTGATGAACCATTGCTCCATGTCTTTCTTGGCGAGCTCAATGAAGTAGCGCCCAATCCGGTTGCCAACACCACGAGAGCCGGAGTGAAGCATGAACCAAACGCGGTCTTCTTCATCAAGGCAAACTTCAACGAAATGATTACCTGTTCCGAGTGTGCCGAGATGCTTCCGATTGTTGGATTGTCCGATAACCTTGTGCTTCTCAACAATCGCATCAAAACGGGTTTTCAAACCTGCCCAAGCGACGTCCGCAGTTGCCGGCACATCATGCCAAGACCCCTTATCGCGGCGACGTCCGGACGTGCGTCCATGCGGCACGGCACGTTCAATAGCTGAACGCAAATGCCCGAGGCTATCCGGCAAATCAGTCGCCGTTAAGGTCGTCCGACACGCCATCATTCCGCAGCCAATATCAACGCCGACCGCAGCCGGGATAATGGCATTTTTGGTTGGAATGACAGAGCCAACGGTCGCGCCGATCCCGACGTGAACATCAGGCATTACCGCGACGTGCTTAAAGATAAATGGCATTTGAGCCGCACGCAAAAGCTGCTCGCGGGCACGGTCATCTACTGGGACGCCGCGCGTCCATATTTTCACAAGGCCTCCGCCTTTAGCTGTCATTACGTCGAAACCTTCTTCTGTTTCGTGTTGCATCTTCTTTCTCCTCGCGCCTAATTAATTAATTAATTAATTAATTGGTTGGGCGCTCTTATAAAAACCGCGCTCTCCCTTGTACGAGAAGGGAGAGCGCGGCGCGTATGTTCGACGTTCCGGACTGAACGCCACGGCCCTCACGGATTTGAAAGCCTATAATTCGTCGTTTCCAACGAGATTGAAAATGCGAAACGACTTGCTTGTTAGGAAATGGTTTTTTGCTGAAAAATCATATCCTGTTGATTTTGAATGATAGTTTTTCATTTTGCAGTCGTTTTTCTGACTGAAATCCAACTGGGTGTTCAATTATTTTATATATTTTTATATAAAATTATAATATTAGATATTCATGAAGCGAAATGTTGCCATCGGATTCCTCGGAATCAACTTAGATAATGGAAAAGGAGCCGGGCGTTGGGAGCGCTGGAGGCCTACCGTTGACCTGTGCCGCCAAGATGACTTCATCATCCATCGCTTTGAGTTGTTAGCTGACCCTAAATATATGGCTATCGCGGAGCAGGTGAAGGCAGACATCGCGCTGGTCTCTCCGGACACCACCGTCGTCATCAATGAAATGGAGATCCATAACCCTTGGGATTTGGAAGAAGTCTATGAAGCCCTCTTTGATTTCACCGACCTTTATAGGTTCGATACGCAAGAGGAAGATTACTTGCTCCATATTACGACCGGGACGCATGTCGCTCAGATATGTCTCTTCCTTCTAAATGAAGCGAGATATCTGCCCGGTAAAATCTTGCAGCTCTCTCCGCCGCGAAAAAAGGATAAGACTGGGCCCGGCAAGGTTTCTGTCATCGATCTTGATCTGTCAAAATATGACCGCCTTGCGGATCGGTTTGAGACAGAGCGGCAAACGGACACGTCATTTTTGAAATCCGGCATCCCCACACGCAATCCAGCCTTTAACGCAATGATTGATGAGATTGAACAAGTCGCCATTCGAACGACCAATCCTGTTTTGATTTCCGGTCCAACGGGGGCGGGGAAGTCTCATCTCGCGAAACGTATTTTTGAGCTCAAAAAACGCCGCCATCAAATTGAAGGCGAATTCGTCAGTGTGAACTGCGCGACCCTGCGCGGGGACACGGCTATGTCGACTTTGTTCGGGCATAAGCGCGGAGCCTATGCCGGTGCGATTAAAGATAGGGCAGGGCTGCTCCGTATGGCGCATAAGGGGCTCATTTTCTTGGACGAGATTGAGGCTTTGGGTTTGGACGAGCAAGCTATGGTCCTGAGTGCAATAGAAGATCAGAGGTTCTACCCGGTCGGCGGTGACCAAGAAGTCAAAAGCGAGTTTCAGCTTATTGCGGGAACGACGACGGATTTGGTTGAGCTTGTGGCAAAGGGTGAGTTTCGGGAAGATTTGCTCGCGCGAATAAACATGTGGAGCTACACACTTCCGGGCCTGAAAGACCGCCGTGAAGATATCGAACCTAATCTGAATTATGAACTTACAAAGTTTAGCTCTCGAAATAATCGAAAAATGACTCTTAATGCCGAGGCCCGCAAAGCTTACCTGAATTACGCTCTCTCGTCCGAAGCGAGATGGGCTGCAAACTTCCGTGACCTTGCAGCCTCCGTAACGCGCCTCTGCACTTTTGCAGACGGCTCTCGGATTCAGTTGGAAAGCGTCGAGCGTGAAATAGAGCGCTTGCAAAAGGGATGGCGATTGAAATCCGGAAATTCCAACGAGGAGACTTTGCTTTCCGTTATGAGTCAAACTCAGCTTAGCTTAGTAGATCCATTTGATCGTCCGTCCTTAGCCTATGCCATCCTTGTCTGTCGTCAGTCCGATAGCTTAAGTGACGCGGGTCGAAAACTGTTCTCCGTCTCTCGAGAAAACCGAAAGACCAAAAATGATGCAGACCGTCTTAAAAAATATCTCGCCAAATACGATGTGAACTGGGCGGGCATCTGATAGATCTGAATTCAGACCTTCGCTGCCGAATGGGACACGAAAGGGGGTATAATTGGGGCTACTTTCAAATTCTTGACAGGCGTAACTTATTGAAATACAAGGGTTTAACTCAAGCGTTTGAGGCCTCTTCTGGGCACCATTTTTATCTAGACAAGTTAAATTTCCTTCTGCCAATCCAGTGGCCAGCCGAAGGTTATGTTTTAAGCAGGACGGCCCGCGTGGTGGTCTCCGCGATGGAGTACCAAAGTAGAAAAGTTGTTTTACGCAAAGACCGCATCATCTGTTTGCTAAGCAAATGACACAAACCACGCAGCAATGGTTTTTGACGCATCGGGCGGGGGTCCCGCAGTTTGCCCTTCCGGTCAGAACGGCCCGTTTTATTGGACAGCACCCGGTTTAAGAACAAGCGGTCGCCTCTCGACGCGAAAGTCCCGGCACACTCCGAGTTCTCACACCCGGGCGCTCAGACCCATCGTCTTCCAAACTAGATAGAGAGCGCTACCCTGTCCCGTGTTTGAAAGAACTCAATAAAGGTATCACAGCTTTTGAAAGTGAGGATTATGTTTCCGGTTTTGGATGTAGGGTATTGGAATTTGATGATTTTCATTTTTCAAGAAGCGGGAAAGACCTGCCTCGGCGTCCCCACCACGCCGCATCTTGAATTTCCGACAGCACCGCTTAGGTTTATTCCATGTCTGAAAAAGGTCGACAGAGTAAGGAAACGCGCGAAGACCGCTTGGCGGCGCAGCTGCGAGCGAACCTGCGACGCCGAAAACAGGCCGCGCGAAAGGCCAAAACCCCGCGCGCACAAGAGCCACCTGCAGACAGCCCCATTCCTGACAAACCCTTGCCTTGAAATCGCCCGCGTCCCCGCATAACACCCGCGAAACTCACGCCGATGAAAGATCAACATGGATAAAATTGTCATTGAAGGCGGTTACCCGCTCAACGGTGAAATCAATATCAGCGGGGCTAAGAATTCGGCGATAAAATTGATGGCCGTTTGTTTGCTAACAGACGAGCCTGTAACCCTCACAAATATGCCGCGCCTGCGCGATACGCGGTCTATGGCGGGCTTGCTGAGGCATCTTGGGGTAGAGGTGGATGAGGGCAAAGCCGATATCATGAAGATGCATGCGCCAAAGCTTACCGAGCTTACCGCGCCCTATGATTTAGTCCGGAAAATGCGCGCGAGTTTCAATGTGTTAGGGCCACTTCTTGCACGGGAACATAAAGCGAAAGTCTCTTTGCCCGGAGGCTGCGCCATTGGGGCAAGGCCCGTGGACTTACATCTCAAAGCCCTAGAGGCGCTCGGCGCAAAGATCGAATTAGACGCGGGATATGTCATCGCGTCAGCGAAAGGCGGCCTAAAGGGTGCGGAGATTACATTTCCTTTTGTAACGGTCGGCGCAACCGAACACGCCATGCTTGCCGCCGTTTTAGCGGACGGCGAAACTGTTTTAAATAATGCTGCGCGGGAGCCTGAAATCGCTGACCTCGCGAATTGCCTCAACGCGATGGGCGCCAAAATTATGGGCGCAGGTCGGTCCCAAGTCACCATACACGGTGTCGAGCGCTTATCAGGTGTGAAATATGCTGTGGTGCCTGACCGCATCGAAGCGGGCACATATGCTTTGGCCGCGGCCACTGCAGGCGGGTCCGTCCGATTGAAAAATATCCGTTCGGATCATCTCGGATCGCTTTGGCCTCTGATTGCGCAAGCAGGCGCGAAGGTGTCACTTGATGAAACCTCCGTATTGATTGAACGCGGCGGGGGCAGACCTAAACCCGTTGACGTGGATACAATGGCATACCCCGGCTTTCCGACTGATTTACAAGCGCAGTTTATGGCCTTTATGTGCCTCGCAAACGGCGTGTCCATCATTCGCGAAAATATCTTTGAAAATCGCTTCATGCATTGCCCGGAATTGGCCCGCATGGGGGCCGATATTACGGTGACGGGCCGCGAGGCGATCGTGCGCGGTGTTAAAGAATTTCGCGGGGCTCAAGTCATGGCGACAGACCTGCGGGCGTCGGCTTGCCTCATCAATGCGGGTCTTGCCGCGCGCGGGGAAACACATATCAGCCGCGTCTACCATCTTGACCGCGGCTTTGAGGACATAGAAGGGAAGCTGGAGCGCTGCGGTGCCCGCATTTCGAGGCAAAAAGATGACTGACCTAAAATTAAGAGCCGTTGATAGTCCTGATATCGAGGTCATCGCGAGTGCGATTCAGGATGCCATTTTTCAAATTGGGCAAACCCGCTATGACAGTGCAGGCCGAAGTTTTACCCTTCGTCTCACGCGGTACATGCACGAGACAAAAAAACCGCAACGCATTGAATCCGGCTTGAGGTTTGACGGCGTGATGTCAGTTAAAAGTCAGGGCGTTGAAACAGGTAAATCGGACGCTTTTGCCGTTGTTTTAGGATTAGAATTTGAATTGCAAGACGCTCCGGCAGGGCAGTTTAATCTATTACTGGCCGGTGGCGGTATTATAAGACTGTCGGTCGAGGCGATAGATATCACGCTTGCCGACAGGGGTGATCCAAGTCCGACCAAACGCATCCCAGATCATGACAGATAATGCAGACCACTATATTGCTGAATTGCATATTGATGAGGATAGCCTGCCTGTCTCATCAATAGAGATGCAGCACGAACGCCGTGTGGCTGTTTTTGATTTACTGGAAGAGAATGAGTTTCGTCCGCTGGATAGTCTGCGCGGGCCGTATATTTTGCGTCTTGGCCTAAAAGACGGAAGCCGGCTTGTTTTCGATGTGTCGCGCACGAACGGATCGGAGCGCGGGGCCTATACTGTGACGCTAGTGCCGTTTCGGCGGGTTATTAAAGACTATTTTATGATCTGCGAAAGTTATCACAATGCGATCAGAACCGCGACATCTGCGCAGATTGAAGCGATAGATATGGGACGCCGGGGTTTGCATAATGAAGGGTCACGCATGCTGACAGACTCCTTACGCAATCAAGTCGAGCTGGATTTCAATACATCGCGCCGATTTTTCACCCTGATCTGTGCGCTTCACAGGCGGACCGTCTCATGAGGGTTCTCTTTATCTGCCAACTCAATTCCGTTCGCTCGCCCATGGCCGAAGGTCTGTTGCGCAAACGTTTGGGCGCTGCCGGGGTCGTTAAGAGCTGCGGCCTGACACCCGACGAGCCAAATGATTTCATGATGACCATTATGAATGAGGTTGGAATCGATATGTCCGGTCATCAACCGCTCGGTTTGGAAGAGGTGCGGCATGAAAGTTTTGATCGCATCATTGCCTTCACGCAGGATGTGAAGGACTCCGCCGAAGCCGCTTTCGGCAAGGATAAGCCCGGTGTAGAGCTTTGGGCCGTTCCAAATCCGGGTGAGGGATCCTTGGACGTTCGTGCGCTGCTTAACAATTACAGGGCGATACGGTCGAATATAGACGCGCGTTTAGCCCGAGAATTCGTTTAAACCGCATTAACCCCTTTCAAACTGCCTAAATCTGCCTATATACGGCGCGTAATCGCCTCTGAATTAAAGGATTAAGCTTGGCTAAAGAAGAACTATTGGAATTTGAAGGTGAAGTGGTTGAACTGCTTCCCAATGCTACATTCCGCGTAAAACTCGTAAACGATCATGAGATCATTGCCCATACCGCCGGACGTATGCGTAAAAACCGCATCCGGGTATTAGCCGGAGACCATGTCACCGTTGAAATGACGCCTTATGATTTGACCAAAGGTCGGATCACTTATCGCTTCAAGTAAATGCTAAAGGGATGAAGCCCTTCATCCTGGCAAGTGCCAGTCCGCGCCGCCGAGACCTTCTCGCGCAAATCGGACTGCAGCCTTCGCAAATTATACCTGCTGATGTTAATGAAGACCCGATTGAGGGGGAGCAGCCGCGCGCGCATGCGCTGAGATTGGCGTGCGAAAAAGCTCAAAAGGTTGCCTCTTTACATCCAAAGGATATTATACTCGCGTCCGATACGGTCGTCGGGGTCGGGCGGCGTATTTTACCCAAAACAGAGGATCGGCAATCTGCCGAGGATTGCCTTCGGCTTTTATCCGGACGCAGCCACCGCGTCTTTACGGGTGTGGCCGTAATTGACGACGCGGGCCATTTGCGGTCTCGGGTCTCCGAAACAAGGTTGAAGATGAAACGTTTAAGCCAAGCCGAAATTACGGCCTATCTCGACAGCGGAGAATGGGACGGCAAGGCCGGCGGTTATGGCATACAAGGCCTCGCCGGGGCGTTCATCCACCATATCGCTGGGTCCTACACCGGTGTCGTGGGCTTGCCCGTATATGAAACGCGGGCCCTTTTAAAGGCGGCCTGCGCGTGAAGCGCCGCGCTGTCATCGAAAACGCCATTGGGGAAGACCGCGCCGCGGTTTATGAAGGGCGGCGTTTAGTCGAAGTTCATCTGGACAGGCCGTGGCAAACTACGCCGCGAACCGGAGATGTTTATTCCGGGCGAATTACCTCGGTTGACCCTTCCGTTGCCGGGGCTTGGGTAGATATCGGCGCTCAGGCCGCTCCGGCACTTCTGCCATTCGCGGCTCAGAAAAATATGCCGAGATTAGCTGAAGGGCAGGGCGTTGAGGTCAGCATCCTGCGCTCCCAGATCGGCCCGAAAGGCGCAACGCTCCGGTATTTGGCCGAACGCGAGGGTAAGGTGGGGCTTGTCAAAAAACTCACCTTGAAAGAGCGTCTTTCGCTACGGTTTCCTGATATAACATTCGACGAAGCGGCGGTAAACGCCGTGGATTCCGCCTGCGAGAACGCGCTCGCTTTACCCGGCGGCGGATCTATTACGCTTGAACAGACTCAAGCCTTACTCGCGATTGATGTCGATAAAGGCAGCGCCGACTCAGCGGCGGCCGCCGCGAATGAAGCGGCAAAACTCATCGCGTCACAATTGCGCCTGCGCGGACTTGGCGGGTTGGTCGTGATTGATTTCCCAAACCTTCGTCAACCCAAACAGCGCAAAACTTTGGAAACTGTATTCGCGGACGCGTGCGAGGCCGATCCGAATGTAACGAAATTTAACAGCCTGTCTCGTTTTGGCGTCATCGAAATGACCCGCGCCAAACCTGACCTGTCACTGGATGATATGCTGAATACGCGGTTTGGCGAGCCGATGGTTGAAACGCAGGCCCTACGCGCGCTGAGGCGATTAACGCGAGAAGCCAGTGTTTCGCCGGGCGCGCAATTAGAGCTGACGGTGACGCCGGACATACAGGCGTGGTTAGATGACGCGCCTTTCGATTGGCGAGCCCAGCTGGCTGACCGGATGGGGGCGCGGTTTAAACTGTCCGAGGGCAACGCCGTCAATGTGAGCGCTGACCGATGACAAGATGCGCTTATTGTCAAAAAAAGCCCTTTATTGAAGGGTTAAAGCCATTTTGTTCAAAGCGCTGCGCGGATTTGGATTTGGGGCAATGGCTAACGGGCGGCTATGCAATTCCGACGGAGGAATCCGGTCCCGACCCACACGCGAACGCCGAGGAGTCCGATCCTTACCGTCCGGCAAATGACTAGGTAAAACTATCGAAAACGGCTTTGGCATCGATGAAATAGTCATCCAAACCCAGTTTAGTTTCCGCTTCATCAACGCCGTTCCGCGTGATGTAGGAGAAGGCAGAAACTTTGATACCGTCTGCTTGGTAGCTCTCGACGAGCTCGCGCGAGACCATATCGACGGGGACGCAGACGTTACTAACAAGGCGGCGTATTTCGCCTTTTAATGGGCCGTCAACGAACCATCCGGACCGTTCGCCCAAGACCAATGTTCGGGCTGGCCGGGGTATGTGGCCATGTTTCGCCTCGAAAACTTTATGAAGAGACCTAACGGCGGCATTTGGGCTCCTACACCAATGCGAAAGCGTGAGCTCCGCATCCGGCAATAAATCGTGAATGGCATAGAGCGTTTCGGGCAACCAACTGACCCAGACAACAGACTCTTCGAGCCGAAATCTTTTCACGAGCGCGACGAGCATATTCTCGAAACCGGCGTCTTTAATATCTATAAGGAGTTTAGCTTTGTTATTATGAGACGCCGCGACCTCCAATAGGGCTTCGGCTGTCGGCATATGGCTGAAGACGCCGCCTAAATTCTGAAGGTCCCGCGCCATAATTTCGCAGATTTTATACGTTTCACCATTTGCGGCCGTTGCCGCCTCATCATGATAGATGAGGGGGGTGCCGCACCGCGTCACGCGGATATCAAACTCCACTTGCGCCACGCCAAAGTCGAGGGCCGCCGTCAACCCGGCAATCGTATTTTCAAACTTAGAAAACCCGCGAAAGCGGTGAGAAACGAGTTGAGAAATATCGACCATGAAGTGGACTTAAGGATTAATGCCTAAAGGTCAAATCCGCCCCAGAGAACCGAATAGGCCTCGCATTGGATAACGATGCTCTCATAATCTGATAAATCGATGTCGGAAGGTATAACATAAGATTGAGTGCCGCGATGGGACTTCAAGACGGATAAACGAATTGCATCCTTATCAACGTCTTTTTCGGAGAGGTCGAATAAGGGGATCTTGCTCAGATACACTTTGAGGTCCGGGCCATTTTTCGTTTTGAAGTCTTCAGAAAATACAAGCTGTGTCTGATCTTGCGTGGTGACTATCTTGGCTGACCCTTGAATGCTATATCGCTTTTTGACAAATGGCATTTCCGCCGTATCGCCGGCAATGGCGAGCAGGGGCAACAGACATATCGCGGCTATGATTATGAAATTCCGAAACATGCGGAAGTGTTGCAGCTAGAGGTCTGCGCTGCAAATCACTAGCCTGTGATTAAGGAATAATCTCACCGGTTTTGTAAATATTGCGGGCCGAAATACATCAAAGTTAAGTCACAGCCAAAACCGGGATATGTTTGGATAATAAAAAGGGAGAATGGTGCCCGAACCTGGATTTGAACCAGGGACACACGGATTTTCAATCCGTTGCTCTACCAACTGAGCTATTCGGGCACGTCAAAGCGTGGCGGACGTATAGTCGCGAGATTTATCTGTGTCCACACTGTTTATAGCGGAATTTGCATGTGCGGTTTTCGTCGTATTTTCTTTGCTTTTGAGAATTATTCGCACTAGGTGACACTCATGGTAAGCCGCCTAACAGACCTTCAAAAAAACCAAGCCGGAATCATCACCGGTTTTGATGCGGAAGATGAGCATTTGGCGATAAGATTGAGAGAAATTGGCTTTGCCGAAGGTGATAATGTGATGCCTCTTCATTTTGGGCTATTCGGAAAAAATCCAATTTCCGTTCGTGTAAACGGCGCTTTGATCGCCCTGCGGCGCAATGATGCAAAAGCTATCCTCATCGACGCGCTAGCGACGGAAGAATAGGCGTGCCGGAATTACAAACATTACGACTTGCGCTTTTAGGGGCGCCAAACTGCGGCAAGTCATCTTTATTCAACGCACTGACCGGCGGGAAGGCGAAAGTCGCAAATTACCCCGGCGTGACGGTAGAGTATCGAAAGGGTAACTTCCATTTGGAAGACGGACAGCACGTAGAAATCTTGGACTTACCGGGCGTTTATGGAGATTGTGGCCACAGTATGGATGAACGCGTCGCTTTAGATGCTGTTCGCGGCGACCTCGAAGGCGAGCGCGCGCCGGATGCGATCTTATTTTTAATGGATGCCAGCCATATAAACACGCATTTGCACAATGTGATGCAGGCGAAGAATCACGGCCTGCCTATCGTACTTGTTTTGAACATGATGGATATGGCCGCACGCGACGGGATTACGATTGATATCCCGACGCTTGAAAGAGAGCTTGGGATTCCTGTTGTAACCTGCGTGGCGGTCCGAACGTCCGGCAGGGCACTTTTGCTTGATTATTTAAAAGAATGGGGCGGCGATGTCTCATTTGGATCGGCGGCGAAACCTGTGGCTGAGTCCGGTTCTCTCAAAGACATCCAAGAAAGAGCCCGCTCAATAACGCGAACGGCCGTGAGCCGCGTGCAGCAAGTGCAAACCTTTTCCCAACGAATAGATAACTGGGTTTTACATCCGGTCATGGGGATCGTGATACTTTTCGCCATCCTCTTCATCATGTTCCAAGCTGTCTACACTTGGTCAGGGCCCGCTATGGGTGTTATTGAGTGGATTATAGGGGGTATGCAACGCGGCGCGTCGGCGGTTTTGCCTGACGGACTAATCACATCACTTGTCGTGGACGGTATAATTGCCGGGGTCGGGGCCGTTCTAATCTTTCTCCCGCAAATCATTATTCTTTTCGCCTTTATTCTCCTTTTGGAGGCGTCGGGTTACATGGCCAGAGCTGCCTTTTTAGTCGACACGCTGATGGCAAAGGTAGGCCTGAATGGCCGCGCCTTTATCCCGCTTTTATCTAGTTTTGCCTGCGCGATTCCCGGAATTATGGCTGCTCGGACGGTTGAGCAAGAGCGCGACAGAATCACAACGATATTAATTGCGCCACTGATGACGTGCGCCGCACGGTGGCCTGTCTATTTTCTTATCATAGGCGCGTTTGTGCCAAGGAATAAAATAGGTCCGTTTTCTCAGCAAGGGCTTGTTGCCTTTGGCCTAATTCTGGTCGGTATTGTTTTCGCCCTAATAATGGCTGCGATTTTCAAACGGACACTCATGCGCGGCGAGTCGAGCGGGTTATTAATCGAACTCCCAAGCTACAAGGCTCCGGTGGTTAAAGATTACCTTGTTGGCCTTTGGGACCGCGGTATGATTTTCGTTAATCGGGCAGGGCGCATTATCCTGCCTGCCTCTGTCATTATATGGGTGCTGGCCAGCTTTCCGGCCAACGCGACTGAGACCGCTCAAACATGGGCCGGAAAACTAGGCGGGCTAATCGAACCCGTCTTACGGCCGATTGGGTTTAATTTGGAAATCGCTATCTCTCTCATTCCCGCTATGGCCGCGCGGGAAGTGGCGGTTAGCTCACTTGCAACGATTTATTCTATCGCTGACACGGATGCCGACACGAAACTCTCTGAATTAATTTCCTCGCAGTGGAGCTTACCGACGGCGCTTGCCTTTCTTGCGTGGTTCGTTTTTGCGCCGCAATGTCTCTCGACGTTTGCGATTATTCGAAAAGAAACCAATAGCTGGAAATGGCCGCTCTTCGCCTTCGGTTATCTCTTCGTTCTGGCTTATGTTGCGGCAGGATTGACATTTCATACGGCGACCGCTTTCGGGCTATAAGACAATGCCTTTTACTCGGGAGGCGTGACAGGCGCGTCTTTAATCACTTCCACGTCCAAATCATCCAGCATTGGTCCAGCACGCTCCGGTAAGACGTTAGTATCTAACAGGTTTTGCACGCGGCGCGTGGCGTCTTGTTTTAGGTCTTCATAAAATAAATTTGACGGAAGCGTTCTAAATTTTGCGCCGACTTGAATAGGGCGGCGTAGAGATTTACTGCGCGGATTATCGACGAGAAGCAGCCCGTCATGACATTGTGCGCCTGATTGTTTTGTCATTGAGGCGGGCACAATATCGGGGTCTAAACCTTCCGCAGCAACGCCGCCTAAATGTAATCGAGCGGGGGCGTAATCCTCTGATTGCGCCCAAAGTAACGGGTTGATGCAAAGGGTCGGCCTGTTATCTATCGCTTCATATTTGCGTCCGTTAAAAACCAGTGTTCCCTCCGAAAATCTTTGGGCAATAACCTTATCCTTTGGCGTGAAACTCCCAAACGCTACGACGCATTGCGACTGCTCAGGCGAGGTGCAAGGCGACAGATTGGATAGCGGACCATCGAAACTGTCCAAGGGAAAGGGATGATCAATGACATAGGCGACGGCCAAACGCTTCTTCAAATCGCCTTGGAAAAAATCCATGAGAAGCCGCTGCACATGGCTTCCGCCTTGGTTATGTCCGACCAACACGATGGGTCGCTCGGGAGGAGATTCGTCCAAGAAAACCTTAAAGGCGCGCTTCACGTCTTGATAGGCAAAGTCTTGCGCTTGCTGCGCGTCCTCGCGATTTGTCATAAAGGCATAGAGAGAGGCCTGACGATAATAAGGTGCGAAAAGGCGTCCTGCCTTGCCATAAGGCGCGACATAGTTCGGACGAACAATACGCTGGAGTTTATTTTTTCGCTTCAGGTCATTGAAGGGCAGGTTCCAATGCTCTCCGCCACGATAAACACTGGGAACTACGACGAAAACGTCGCCTTTTGACTGCAGGGTGAAGGGATCAACGCCCAGATCCGGTTGCGCCAGCCAGCTTTCCAAAACAGCATAATCAGCAGCGGCCGGGGGCTCATAGGTTTGAAAAGGCTGCCCCGGGTCTTGAATGGCTTGGAAGATATTATCACGATAGAAATAAGCCAAAGCCAACCCGATGAGCAAAACTGTCGTAAAAGCGCCTATAACTGTCTTAAATTTGCTCAAACTTCGCTTTCGCATATGTTGCTTCCTTATTTTGTCATATAACTACCCTAACGGATTGCATGTCACAGCGGTAGGGCGCATGACGCATCGAATATAAATTGAACGACTCGACATGGAGGCGGACGTGAAAAAACCTAAACGGAAGAGCAAAACTCGCGTTAGTTTGCTGATATGGATTCGCAATCGGTTCTTTACCGGGGTGATCATCGCGATCCCAATCGTCGCGACATTTTTGGCCGTTAGCTGGGTCGTGTCAAAAATTGATCAAGAGGTATTTCGCCTTATTCCGGACAAGCTAAATCCTGAAACTTATTTAGGATTTACTATTCCGGGTCTCGGAATCATAATCTCGATTTTTTTGCTTTTTATCTTGGGAATTGTAGCGTCAAATTTCATAGGAAAATCTCTGATCAGGATGGTTGAACGTCTTCTGGACCGCGTCCCGGTTGTCAGTCCGATTTATAACGCCTTGAAACAGATTGTGCAGACTGTAGCAGCGCAGAAAGATAGGGCCTTCCGAGATGTCTGCCTGATTGAATATCCAAAGAAGGATTCTTGGGCGATAGCCTTTGTCACCGCTGACTTAAGCGGGGAGCCAAAGACCGCATTGGGCGAAGATATGGTCTGTGTGTTCGTTCCCACAACGCCGAACCCGACGTCGGGCTTTCTGCTTTTCGTGAATAAGAAAGACATCCAGATATTGGATATGACACCTGAAGAAGGCGCAAAAATGATTATCTCCGGCGGTATGGTCACAGGATCGCCAGATGATTTCTTGGATGCCGGCAGTGGATTAGAGCTAAATACTAAGCGGCGAAAAGAGCCGACACCGTAACGTTAGCCCGCCCGCATCATCGCGATTCCGTAGTCTTGCTCGAATAGATACAGCAGGTTCCGGGCAGCCAGTCCTCGCGGACTATTCAAACCGGGGTCCATCTGAACCAAGAGTCGCGCATCTTGTGTCGCTGTCTCCAAGAGGTCCTTATGCTTATCTAAATTGGCGAGGGTAAAGCGGGGGAGCCCCGACTGAGCCGCGCCAAGTAAGTCTCCTGAGCCTCTGAGTTCCCAGTCTTTTTCCGCAATCAGAAAGCCGTCCTCTGACTGGCGCATGATTTCTAACCGGGCTTTCCCGTTGACGGATAACGGACCTTGATAGAGCAACAAGCACGAAGATTTTTTGTCGGACCTGCCAACGCGGCCACGGAGTTGATGCAATTGCGCGAGGCCAAATCGTTCGGCATGCTCAATCACAATAATCGTTGCGTTAGGTGCATCCACGCCGACTTCTATAACCGTCGTTGCGACGAGAATATCAAATTCCCCGGCTTTAAACCTCAAGCTCATCGACTCCTTTTCTTGCGGAGATAATCTACCGTGAAGCAACCCCACGCGATCGCCAAACATCGCCGTTAATTGGCGGTGGCGATCCTCTACCGAGGATAAGTTCAGCAATTCGCTATCCTCGACCAAGGGGCAGACCCAATACACTTGGTTTCCGTCTTTAACGGCGCGGCCGACGGCGTCAATAACGCCGTCCAATCGCGCGAGGGGCAGTATGGCTGTCTCGATAGGAACGCGCCCCGCAGGCTTTTCATCCAAGATGGAAATATCCAAATCTCCATAACTCGTCAGAGCCAGCGTGCGCGGAATGGGTGTCGCCGTCATGACAAGCAGATCGGTTGCGTGGCCTTTTTCTGTTAAGCGGAGACGGTCCCTGACGCCAAACCTGTGCTGTTCATCAATAATGACGAGGCCGAGGTTTTTGAATTCTGTTTTGTCTTGGAAAAGGGCATGCGTACCGACCACAACATCAATATATCCCTCGGCCATGCCTGTCGCGAGCGCGTCTCTGGACTTACCTTTATCGCGCCCCGTAACCCCTTCGACCGTGAGGCCGGCAGGTTCAAGGAATGTGCGTAGGGTTTCAACGTGCTGACGGGCCAGAATTTCCGTCGGCGCCATGAGCGCGGTTTGCACGCCGGCTTCGGCTGCATATGCGCAGGCCAGTGCGGCGACGAAAGTTTTACCCGCGCCGACATCCCCCTGAAGCAGACGCGACATCCGGTTTGGCGATGCCATATCCGCTTTTATCTCTTCCACCGCGCGCGCCTGCGCGCCTGTGGGCGGAAAGGGCGCGCCTTTAAGAACATCGTCAACATAGTCACCTTTGGCGGACAAAGCCCGTCCGCCGGTGCCGCGATTGCGTTCCCGAACCAAAGCCATGGCAAGTTGTTTGGCCAGTAATTCATCATAGGCCAAACGTCGGCGCACCGGGCTGTCTTCTTTAACGTCCACAAAATGTTCAGGTCTGTGCAAAAGCGTCAGCGCCGCGCGATAATCCGGCCAATCCTGTTGCGCCTGAAACGCCGGATCCAACCAATTTCCAAGCTCAGGTCCGGCCAAGACCTTATCCAGCGCATTGCTCATGGATTTACGCGCTATTTTCTGCCCCAGTCCCGCAGTCAGCGGATAAAGCGTTTCAAGCTCCGGCAGATCATCCGCGTCTTCGGGTTTCAACACGTAATCCGGATGCGTCATTTGTATCTCGGCATTATAGACTTCGCATTTGCCGGAGATGATACGGCGCGAGCCGACGGGCATGAGTTTTTCCATGCTCTGCGGATAGGCTTTGAACCATGTCAGGGTCATGTCGCCCGTATCGTCGAAAACGCGCACGCGGTAAGGACGGTTTCGCGCATTGGGCGCGATATGGCTGCCAACCGTCACTTCGAACGTTGCAATGTCGCCTTCGAGCGCCCCTGCAATCGTCGGGCGGTTCGTCCGGTCAATTAATCCTGTCGGCGGCGTTAAAACCAAATCGCGCAATCTCGGTCCCATCGCCCGCGTGAGAGCCTCTCCCACTTTTTCGCCCACGCCTTTCAGCGTTGTCACATCCGCGAAGTAAGCGTTCAAATCGCTCGGGCGTGCTGTCAATTTTTGAGGCGTTTGAGACATAATGCCCTATCTGCTGTTTTGAATGGGTCTGCGCAAGTGACATGACGCATGCGAGTCGGTAAGGCGCGCATTATGGCGGTTAATGACACAATGCTTGATATGGAATCTCGGAAGAAACGATTGGTATATCGATCCAATTATCGTGGCTTCAAAGAAGCTGACTTAATTTTGGGCGGCTTTGCGAAGGCGCATATTGATACAATGACGGATGAAGAGGTTTTGATGTTCGAAGATCTTTTAGGGGCCAAGGATCACGATATCTATGGATGGATAAATCAAACGCTTTCCGTTCCCGCAAATTATGACACGCCGCTTCTTTTGCGGTTGCGTGATTTCAACCCCGTCAAATAAATGCAAATTCAACTCTCCCGATATGTCGGGCCGGACGCACATTTAACGGCTTCCGGACTTCCCGAGGGCGCTGATGCGTTAGCCTTCACAAAAGCGGTCAGGCGAGACAAACGGCCTGCGCTTTTTGTTGCACGCGACGATGCACGCGCCTCTTCCTTTCGCTCGGCCTGTCAATTTTTTGCAGCTGATATTCCTGTTATCATGCTGCCGGCATGGGACTGTTTGCCTTACGATCGGGTCTCTCCCAGCCGAACGCTTGCCGCGCAGCGGGCAGGGGCCCTCTTTTTTCTGACAACTTTGGATCAGGCAAAGCCCTGTATTATCGTGACGACGGTCAGTGCGGCCCTGCAGAAAGTTCCGCCGCGCGCCGTTATTTCCAACGCGGGATTAACTACGAAGGTCGGGCAAAATTTGGAACGTGAACGCATTGAAAAATATCTCACCCATAATGGTTATGCGCGGGCATCAACCGTTGTAGAGGCCGGTGACTTTGCCGTGCGGGGCGGCATTATCGATATATTCCCGCCGACTGAAAAGCAGCCGCTACGCCTCGATTTTTTCGGGGATGAGATCGAGTCCATTCGAGAATTCGATATTGATTCCCAGCGGACAACCTCCGCCAGATCTGATCTCACATTGGCTCCGGTTTCCGAAGTCTTCATGACCGAAGAGTCTATTTCCAGTTTTCGTAAAAATTATATCGCCAGTTTTGGAGGCGGTGTTAGCCGCGACCCGATTTACGCGGCTGTTGTTGACGGCATTCGCCCGCAAGGGATCGAGCATTACATGACGCTGTTCTATGAGCATGTCGAAACGGTTTTTGATTACCTGGGGCCAAAGACGCTGATCGCGCTTGATGGCTTGTTCCGCGAGGCAAAAAGCGAACGTGTCGATTTAATAGAAGATTTTTATACATCTCGGCGTGAACATGCGGAAGCGCGAGATAGCGGCTCGGGCGATCCGTCTAAAAATGCCGGCCTGTATCGTCCGCTTCCAATAAATGCGCTTTATTTATCCGGCTCGGATTGGAATGGAATTCTCGCCGCACAGCGTATCAGACAGCATACACCTTTTGAGAGCCCGGAAGAGGGCGTCGTAGATTTCGGCGGTCGTCCGGCTCAGAACTTTTCGGCTGAACGCCGCACGGAAGGCGTAAATGTCTTTGATGTGGTTGCGGGTCATGTGAACACATTGCGCTCCAGCGGACAGCGCGTTTGGCTAGGCTGCTGGACGGAAGGGTCGAGAGAGCGCCTTGTCAGCGTTTTTGAGGATCAGGAACTCATCGTGCCGAAGGTCGGCGCGCAAGCCGCGTTGGACAGTAAGCCGGGCGATATACGCGCGATTATTCTGCCTATTGAGAATGGCTTCACCTTAGGAAAACTCTCTGTTCTTTCAGAGCAGGACATTCTTGGCGACCGATTGATTAATCGCGGACGGAAGCGAAAAGCCAAAAACTTCATCACAGAAGCAGCCTCGCTGTCGCCGGGTGATTTGATTGTTCATATTGATCATGGGTTAGGGCGTTATCTCGGTCTGAAAACTCTCAAGGTTTCCGACGCGCCGCATGATTGCTTGGAATTAGAATATGCGGGGGCGGCGAAACTTTATCTGCCGGTTGAAAATATCGAGCTTCTTTCGCGTTATGGCAGCGCAGGCGAGGGTGCCGTCTTGGACCGCTTGGGAAGCGCGGCGTGGCAGGCCCGAAAGTCTAAAGCCAAAGGCCGGTTACGCGAACTCGCGGCGGGGCTCATTAAAATTGCGGCCAAACGCGCGATGCGTAAAACGGACCCCATCGAGCCGGACGAAGCGACTTATAATGAATTTGCGGCGCGCTTTCCTTATGCGGAAACCGATGACCAGCTTGGCGCTATTGATGATGTGTACGAAGATCTGGCCAGCGGAAGGCCTATGGATCGCTTGATTTGCGGCGACGTCGGGTTTGGAAAAACCGAAGTCGCGTTACGAGCGGCCTTCGCAGTCGCTATGGCAGGGCAGCAGGTGGCCATTGTTGCGCCAACAACTATTCTGTCGCGGCAGCATTTTAAGACGTTCAGCGCGCGTTTCCGGGGCTGGCCCGTCAATGTGAAGCAATTATCCAGACTGGTAACCGCCAAAGAGGCCAAACAGACGAAAGAAGATTTGGCGACTGGCCGCGTCGATATCGTTATCGGCACGCACGCACTGCTCGCGAAGACCATAAAATTTTCAGACCTAGGCCTCGTTATCGTCGATGAAGAGCAGCGCTTTGGCGTGCAGCATAAGGAGAGATTGAAATCCCTCCGGGCTGATGTGCATGTCTTGACCCTTACGGCCACGCCCATTCCGCGTACTTTGCAAATGGCGTTATCTGGTATTCGCGAGCTTTCCCTGATCGCGACGCCGCCTGTCGATCGACTGGCGATACGGACCTATGTCACGCCGTGGGATGAAGTCAGTATCCGGAAAGCCTTGTTGCGAGAGAAGTATAGAGGCGGGCAATCTTATTTCGTCTGTCCACGGATCGCTGATATTCCCCGAATTGAAGAATTCATGCGCAATGCCGTGCCGGAAGTGAAATACATTATCGCGCATGGCCAAATGGCTGCAAGCGCCCTCGAGGATATCATGACTGCCTTTTATGACGGTGAATATGACGTCCTAATTTCAACCTCCATCATCGAGAGCGGGATAGATATCCCATCCGCAAACACGATGATCATCTATCGCGCGGATAAATTTGGCCTGGCCCAGCTCTACCAAATGCGGGGGCGGGTAGGGCGCTCCAAAGTTCGTGCCTATGCTTATCTGACCATGCCGGAAGCACAAATTGCGACTAAAGGCGCCTTGAAGCGTTTGAAAGTCTTGCAATCCCTCGACAACCTCGGTGCCGGTTTTACCTTGGCGAGTCATGATTTGGATATGCGCGGCGGCGGAAATCCGCTGGGCGAAGAGCAATCAGGTCACATTAAAGATCTGGGCGTTGAGCTTTACCAGCATATGCTCGAAGAAGCTGTCGCGGAATTGAAAGACGATGACAATAGTGTTCGGGACGAAAGCTGGACGCCGCAGGTCAATGTTGGCGTTGCGATTTTGATCCCTGAAACATATATTTCCGACCTCAATTTACGGCTCGCAACATATCGCAGAATTTCCGAAATCGCGGATGATACGCAGGCCAATGCATTAGCGGCAGAATTAATTGACCGTTTCGGGGCTATACCGCAGGAAGTTGAACATCTTTTAAATGTCATGAAAATCAAAAGGTTATGCAGACTCGCGCATGTTGCCAAAATTGACGCGGGACCAAAAGGCGTCGTCATGCATATGCGTCATGAGGATGTAAAAGATCCGTCAATCATTCTGAATGCGATCACGCAAAACAGTGGTTGGAGACTGCGGCCTGACCAGACCATTCTTGTTATGGGAAATTATAGCGAGCCGAAATTCCGTTTGCGCGGCACGGAAAAGGCCGTAGCGGCGCTGATTTCAACAGCCGCCTAAAGCGGGTCAGGATCTTGCTTCAAATTCGCGACCAATTTTTCCAAGATATTCAAATGCGGCCCGCCCGGTTGAATTTCTATAATCGTTGATTGAGCCGATAGAGTAATTCCATGCCCTCTAGGGTCGTTACTCTTGTGAATATTGCAATCCAGAAGGCCTCTCACTCTGTCGAGCACTGTCGTCGCCTCCGCTGCATTCGTATCGTAAAATGCGAGAACAAGGACATCTTGTTCCCAGCGGCATAGGACATCTTGCATACGAATAAGGTTTCCCAGGAGCTCAATGGCCTGCGCATAAGCACCTTCAATATTGGCAGGCGTTACATTATCTACCGAACTGGCGAGAAGTTTCAAAGCCAGGAGCGTAACGGGATGATCGGCTTTATCTGCATCGCGCAGAATTCGCGGTAAGTGTCCGTTTAAAAACTTTTTAGAATAGGCCAGCTGGGTCTCGTCGCCGGCAATATCCAAAGCAAGCCCTTGAAAATCCGCCTTCATTTGCTCGTGAACGCGGTGGTAATTCGCGAGTTCCAAAATCCGGCCGCTAATTTCTTCAGACTCTGCATGCATATCAATAATGTCGCGCGCGCCGCGGTCATAAGCGGCCGCATGTTCAGAGAATTTCGTGCCGTCGACCAGAAATAAAGTTGGGGTATGATAAAGTTTTGAATTCCGCCGCATCGCCTCCGAGATACTGAAGGCGGGCTCGGACTGTTCTAAAGCATTCATGACGACGGCATCAAATGGCTCGCCGTGCAAATAATCAAACGCGGAAAAGCTAGTAAAGGCAGCGATGACGTCAACACCTTTGTCCTGAAGCGCATTAATAATGATCATGAAGCTTGGCGACGCTTTTCCGATAAAGAGAACCCGAAATTTTCTGTCCGGCGAAAAGTCGCCGATTTCAGGTGTTTGTCCAAAATCTTCACTTAAAGTTTCGAGGCGTCTCTCAATTTCGCCTTCCATGACCCCAAGCCGGATCATCGCATTGACGCGATTGGCGATTTGGGACGCATGCATTGGCGCAAATAGAGTGGAGTCGAAGCCCTCGGAAGCATCCCGAAACGGTCTGGACATCGCGCCAATGACCGGAACTGTCCGTGATTTATAGTGCGCGCGGATGACCTTGGCGAGTTTTGGCCCTTGCTCAACGTAATCAATCAAATGACAGAGCACGGCATCGGGCGCGCACGTTGGAATTGAGGTTAAATTGTTGCCGTCAAAAAGGGAAAGCTGAACGTCTAGATTCAATGCTCTAAGGTTTTTCGCGACGGCGATACTCTCTGTCGGATGATCCGAGATAATCAGAACACGCGTCTTTCGCGCAGCCTGTACGGCAGGACCGCGCGAATCAGTTTTTACATCTAGGGCTATGGCTGGCATGAGCTTAAGTTACGAGCCAAGTCCTTACCATGCTGTTAACCAAACCGGTAGGCCTGCTACCAACCGCAGGTGCGATCTTTGTTCTCTGCCTCCAGAAAAGTCATAACGGGCGCAAAATATTCAAGAATAGCGGAACCGTCCATATCGCGCGTTCCTGTAAAAGCTTCCAGCGCGTCCGGCCAAGGCTTACTGGCCCCCATTTCCATCATAGCATTGAACTTCTCGCCGACGTCAGTGTTGCCATAAACAGAGCAGCGATGCAGCGGGCCTTCAAATCCGGCCTGATCGCAAGCCGCTTTGTGGAATTGAAATTGCAGGATGTGTGCTAGGAAGTAGCGCATATAGGGCGTGTTGCCCGGAATATGATATTTTGCACCGGGATCAAAGGCATCGCCAGGACGTTCACTCGGCGGCTTAAGTCCTTGATATTTCTCGCGAAGTTCCCACCAACCGTCATTATACTCAGATGGCGAATAAGTACCGTCGAATACTTTCCAACGCCATTGATCGACCATCAGGCCGAAGGGAAGAAAGGCCACCTTATCCATGGCTTGACGCATCAGCAGCGCAAGATCAGCGTCCTCGCCCGGAACGTCATCTGCATCCAGTAGTCCGATTTCAACCAGATATTCCGGCGTGATGGAGAGAGCAATCATATCGCCAATCGCTTCGTGGAAGCCATCATTTGCGCCGGTTTTATAAAAGACGGATTGGTCTTTATAGGCGCGTTGGTAGAAATTATGTCCCAGCTCGTGATGGACGGTAGAGAAGTCTTCCGCGTTCACCTTGGTACACATCTTTATCCGAACGTCTTCCTGGTCATCCAAGTTCCAAGCCGAGGCGTGGCAGACGACTTCGCGGTCCTTGGGTTTCGTAATCAGTGACCGCTCCCAGAATGTCTCCGGAAGTTCTTCAAACCCCATAGACGTGAAAAACTGCTCGGCGACCTCAACCATTTTTTTGGCGTCATAATCGTTTTCGACCAAAAGCTTTGTGACATCGACACCTTTTGCGGTGCCTTCAGGCGCAACATCGTCATAAATATTACCCCAGCTTTGACCCCACATGTTCCCAAGTAGGTCTGCTCTGATGGGCTCGTCCAATGGGACAACTTCATTGCCATATTGTTCGTTCAGTTCTGCACGCACGTAGCAATGGAGTTCATCATATAGGGGTTTGACTTGGCCCCAAAGGCGGTCCGCTTCTTTGGAGAAATCTTCGGCGTCCATATCATATCCGGCGCGCCAGAGATCGCCCGCATCTTTAAATCCAAGCTCCTCTGACCCCTTGTTAATGATTTTGACCATGTCGGCATAATCACCCTTCATGGGTTCCGCAATGGTGCGCCAACCTTCCCATATTGACTGCAGAAGCTCAGGATCACGGGACTTCGCGATGATCTCCGACGCTTGGCCAAGATGTATAGTGCCGTCAGGCGCCTCGGCCTCTAATGTCCCATCTTTCTCAAGCGGGCCGTCTTTACCGTCGGGGTCCGTATCTAAAATTTTAATTATGCGCTTATCTTCAACATTAATCTTGAACCGGCCTTTTCCATAGGCGCCATCCAAACCCGTCATGATTTTTGCCAGCTCTTTGGCAGCAGCTTCATCATCGGGAGCAGGGAAGTTAGACCCTCTGAGTAAACCCTGGATTTTTCTGTCCATATCAGCGGGCAAAGCCAGGTCTTTGTAGCGTTTGGCTTGATTAGAGAGGCGCGTCGACATCACAGCGCCTTCTTCGCCAACGCGAGATTCCAAAGCGGCTGTGTCTTCAGTTATAAAGTTCGCCTTGATCCAATAAACCTTCGAAGCATAGGCCGCATATTCCGTAATTTCTTCCTCTGCTGCCTCAAGGAATTCTTTTGCTTCCTGAACGGTTGGCTCGGCATCGCCTTCGCTTTGCTTCGACGCCGCCATTAATTCCGACCCCGGACGGGTCGAGGCTTCGGTCACGAGTGTTTCAACGGCGCTTGGATCAGGCTGAGGCGGAGCGTCAGCCTCCGGCGCAGTGGCCTTCGAGCATGAAACCATGAAAAGTGTCGCTGCCGTTAGTGCCGTCGCACTAAGTAATTTTATTTTTACCATGAGCCCGTCCTTCCATAAAATTTTAAAGCTTCCGGCGGAAACGCCTGTGATCGCGTTTTAGCGCAATCTTTTTGTCTTATGTCGTTCGTAAACACAGGGCAGGAAAGGTTCAACACTTGACCTTAGCTGTAGCAGGCCTAACGCGATGATTTCAGCGCTTTATTTCTGATGTGAGACCCAAAGGACACAATGAATCATGTCTAAACCCGGACTATTGCTCGTTAATCTTGGTTCTCCCGATTCGCCGACCGCCAAAGATACGCGTCGTTACCTCGCACAGTTCCTGCACGATTACCGTGTCATAGACACGTCCCGTTGGATTTGGTGCCCAATCCTTCATGGAATAATATTACCGTTGCGCCCGAAAAAATCCGCGCATGCTTACAAGAGTATTTGGCATGAACCTGCGGAATTTCCGGGAGACGAAGCTCCGTTGATAAGGATTACGCGGGCTCAGGCTGTGGGCGTTCAAGAACGGCTGGGGAACGAAGCCGAAGTCGAGATCGCAATGCGCTATGGAAATCCGTCGATTGGCAAGAGCCTTGATGCGCTCAAAGAAAAGGGCTGCACGCGAATTGCGGTCCTGCCACTTTACCCGCAATTTGCCGGCGCAACGACGGCGTCCGTTTATGACGGAGTAGCAATGGCGCTGGAAAGACGAATGGACGTGCCCGAACTTAGATTCCTGCGCCACTATTATGACGATCCCCGTTTCATCTCTGCCCTCGCAGCGAGCGTCGACACGCACCTACAGTCACTTAATTGGACGCCGGACGTCATTTTGACATCCTACCATGGCCTACCGCAGAGCTATGTTGATAAAGGCGATCCTTACCAAGCAGAATGCCTGCAAACGACAGATCTCCTCCGGCAACACATGGGCAAACCGGAATCGGAGCTCTATGCGACGTTCCAATCGCGTTTTGGTCCAAAAGCTTGGCTGCAGCCCTACACCGATAAAACGCTTGAGGCCCTGCCGTCATCGGGGATCAAAAAAGTGGCCGTCATGATGCCCGGCTTCTCTGCCGATTGTCTTGAAACGTTAGAGGAAATTGCCATTGAGGCGAAAGAGAGCTTCATGGAGCATGGCGGCGAGGAATTTACGGCGATACCCTGCCTAAATGCCGACAAAGCGCATTTGGACCTGTTGGCCGACCTGGCGAAAGAACGGCTCTTATCTGGCTGGCTTTAACGCCTCAAAAATCGTTTCAACTGACTGCTCGGGGTCAAGGATAAGGTCAGATTCAACCATGACGTCAGCGAGCTCAGCATAGGCCTTAGCGCGCGATTCCAGGAGGTTCGGGTAGCACGTCATGATAGCTTTATCCGGAGATTGGCCGTCCCGGCATGAATAATGCCCGTTCCAAATAAGTGGTTTCGGGTGCATGAAATATTGCGCTTTCAACAATTTGACGGCCTCTGCCGAAGCAGAAATATACACAATATACCAATCGCTTAGGAGTTTTTCTTGAACGTGTTTGTCCGTGTAAATAACGCTTCCGGTCGTATCCAAGATCGCATTACCCGAGGATGACGCAATGGCATTAGCCGTCGCGTCGCTCTCAAGCGCGACAGATTTGGCCTCACGTTCAGCATATCCATCAGAATAGGGCTGCCCCTGCCATGCCGCAAAGTCAGCCATGCTGCCTTGGCCCAGAGCTTCCCAAATGAGTTTGTCAACTTCTATGAGATCGAAATCAAAACGATTTGAGATGCGCATGGCGGTATAACTTTTTCCAATGTTAGACATGCCGACAAGCGCAATGCGCAAGTTTTTCTCGGCATATCGCCGTTCGAATTCGTCCCGCGACAGGCGCATTAGGCGTTGATAGCCAGATAGTCAGTCAGGTCATCAAGCGTCGGCGCCATAACGTGCATCCGCTTTTTCTTTTTCATGGCCTTAGCCAAGACACCGGGCATCGGAATTTCTGTGTGAAGAATGCGCTCTACGCTATCTGCAAATTTCGCAGGATGAGCGGTTCCAACCGTTATTTTCGTGAATGAAGACGCTATATCTTCGGCAAATTTCTCCATAGCGAGATGTCCGACCGCCGTATGGGGACACATAATATAACCGGTTTCATGTTGCACACGTCGAATATGGCGCTCTGTCTCGACGTCCGTAAAGGAAGCTCCCCAACACACCTCTAAAACATCGGCGTAGACATCCTCGAACAAGGAGAGAATGCGGGGGAAATTATTTGGCCGCCCGATGTCCATTGCATTAGAAAGTGTCGGCACGCTTGGACGCGGCGTGTAAACGCCGGTTGAGAGGTAATCAACAAACGGGTCATTCGCATTATTGCCGACAACAAAGCGATCAATAGGTGCGCCCATTTTCCGTGCTATCAAACCGCCCGTGAGATTTCCCAAATTTCCGGACGGAATTGAGTAGACAATGGGGCGGTTGGGATAAGCCGCCTTTGCCTGCAGAGATGTCCAGAAATAGTAGAAACTCTGCGGTATAACTCGGCCAACATTAATCGAATTGGCGCTCATGAGGCTATAATCCTCGGTCAATTTCTTGTCGCCGAACGCCTGTTTAACGAGCTGTTGGCAATCGTCGAATGTCCCGTCCACGCAAATGGCTTTGACGTTTGAACGTGCTCTCCCCATCGTTGTCAATTGCTGCTCTTGGACTTTGCTGACTCCGCCTTTTGGAAAAAGAATAAAGACCTTGATCCCGGCCTGGTCGAGGAAAGCGTCCCCGATAGCGCCGCCGGTGTCACCGGACGTCGCGACCAAAATCGTGCGCTTCTGCGAGGTCGCGCCCATCAAATGACTGGCAGCACGCCCCATAAATCTCGCGGCAAAATCTTTAAATGCGAGGGTAGGCCCGTGAAAAAGCTCGAGTATAAAATCTTCGGCATCCGGTGCCAGGGCGGGATCCAGCGTATCGCCCTTCATTGTGACCATGGGAACATCAAAATCATAAGCGTCGCGACATAGGGCCTTTAATACGTCGGGCGTGAAGTTTTCATCCGTAAAGTGTCCCGCTAATTCCGCCGAGCAATCTGCGAATGATTTAGCGCCCATTAAAGCCGTTTCAACCGGGCTGAAAAACGGGATGTCCTCAGGCATCCACAAGCCGCCGTCGGGCGCGAGACTGGCCAAAAGGGCGTCACCGAAGCTAGCTTTGATTGTCGAGTTCTTATGCGATTGGTAAATCATGGGCGGTCACATAGCGTAGAGAGTTATTTGCGCAAGGTTTTACCGCGAACGAACGGCATGCGCGAGAATATTCACCATTGTCGCATGGGCCGGCTTATCGCTGATGTTTCGGATCATATGCGGGCGATCTGCCCGGTAGCGAAGGGTTTCACCCGCTTTGGCGCTCCAAGTCTCCGAGGCTACGGTAATCTCCAGCTCACCTCTGAGCACCGTTAAATTCTCCACGGATCCTTGCGGATGCGGCGAACTTTCCAAGACGCCGCCGGGTTCAGCTTTAAAATCATACCATTGCACGAATTGCACAGTGTCGATTGAGCCGATAATCCGTAATTCACACAATCCATCTTCGGAAGTCAGCAAAGGGGTGTCTTGAATTGATGTGTGTTGCACGAGCGCGCTTTGTGTTGGCACATCTGACATCATAGCTTCGACACTTGTGCCCAACGCCAATGAAAGACGGGAGAGTGTGGCCAATGTCGGATTTGTCTCATTCTTCTCAATTTGCGAAATCATGGACTTCGCAACGCCTGACTCATTTGAAAGGTCACCAAGCGACATTTTATCAGCTGTGCGCAAACGTTGAATTGTCTGGCCTAGCTTTTCTGATAAAGCTTCGGTTTCCGGGCAGGGTTCACGTTTTTGTCTGGCCATAAGATTTTCGTGTAATAGTGTATTTACGTCTCGTCGTTCTATATATAGAACACTCGCGTTCAATCAAGTGAACAGTTTTTTCGGATCAAAAGAACCACGCATGCAATATCTACCCATACACTTTGATACGAGAGGCGCGTCTATCCTAATCGTTGGGGGAGGCCCTGCGGCGGAAGCAAAGCTGCGTACGCTTTTGAAGACTGAGGCCAAGCTGATTGTGGTCGCAGATGAGATAGGGCCCGAGCTTTTGCGTTGGGCCGCCGACGGCAAAATCCATCATTCCAAACATGACTTTGTCGAGAGCGATCTGGACGGCGTGTCCCTTGTTTATGCCGCGACCGAAGACGATACGCGCAATGGCGAAATTGCGGACTTAGCGGCCGCCAGGCAAATTCCTGCCAATGCGGCGGATTATAAAGCGGCCTGTAGGTTCATCACGCCAGCTCTTGTTGACCGGTCGCCTGTCACCGTCTCTATCGGAACGGAGGGCACAAGCCCTGCATTGGCGAGGGCTTTAAAATCTGATCTAGAAACCCGCCTTCCGCCTGAAACAGGTAGATTTGCAAATAAAACCAATGAATTGCGAACAAAAGTGAAAGCAATAATGCCTGACCTTGCAGATCGCCAACGGTTCTGGGCCGGCATATTGGGCGGTAAGGATTTGGCCGCGCAGCTCCGTGTCTCGCCGGACGAGTTGGAAGCGCAAGTTAACGCGGCTCTTGATGGTAAAGATGAGAGCGCAGGCAAGGTCCTTTTAGTCGGTTCAGGGCCGGGCGATCCCGACATGCTCACCACGGCGGCACGGCGCGCGCTCCATGCAGCTGATGTCATCGTTTATGACCGCCTCGTGAGTGACGGCGTCATGGAGTTGGGCCGGCGTGAGGCTGAATATATTTATGTCGGAAAAACACCGGGTGAGCCGTCCATTGGGCAAGCGGCAATCAACGCCATTCTGGTCGAAAAAGCGTCCGACGGGCTATCCATTGTCCGCTTAAAATCGGGTGACCCGCTCATCTTTGGCCGGGCAGACGAGGAAATTGATGCCCTCCAAGCGGCGAATATCCCGGTTCAAATTATTCCGGGAATTACCTCTGCGGCAGCAGCGGCAGCGGCAATCAACGCCTCACTAACGTCGCGCGGAACGAACAAAGCCATTTCACTGCTGACCGGGCATGACGCCAAAGGATTTGCGGAGCAGGATTGGGTGTCGCTCGCGCGTCCGGGCGGCAGAGCCGCCGTATATATGGGCGTCGGCGCGGCGCGTTTCATTCAAGGTCGCCTCATGTTGCATGGCGCCGAAGCGGACCGCCCCGTTACAATCGTTGAGAACGCCTCGCGTCCCAACCAAATTATAACTTATACCACCCTCAAAAATCTGCCGGATGATTTATTTACCGCAGGCGTTAAGGGGCCTGCAATCCTGTTAATCGGATATGCGCAGCGCAGTGTCACAATCGAAAAACGAGTCGCGATATGAGCAGTTCAAAACACAAGGGCAAAGGCCCGCAGGCCTTGACCGCGAATGAACTACGAGACGGGTTTAGCGTTTGGCTGGATGAAAATCTGGATTGGACGCGGGATTACGCCAAATCCTTGCGCACGGAAGATCAAGATTTGATCGACCGTATGCAGCTCAAGGCCGAAACGGACGAGGGTAAGAACATCGTTGTGGGGACATATTTCATAGATATCGAACCCGACACAGGGCTCCCCGCGCGTTACCGCGAGAAATTCCGCGTCAACGGCCCATCCTATGACACCGCCGATTTGCTGGAGGCGAAATAATGTATCGCTATGATGAATTTGACGCGCAGCTCGTCGCAGAACGCACGAAACAATTTCGCGGGCAGGTGGAGCGTCGCCTTGCGGGGCGGTTGAGCGAGAACGAGTTCCGCCCGCTGCGTCTCATGAACGGTCTTTATCTTCAGCTCCACGCCTATATGCTGCGTGTTGCCATTCCTTACGGGACGCTCAGCAGTGAGCAATTCCGTATGCTCGCTCATTTGGCCGAGAAATATGATCGCGGCTACGGCCACGTCACAACGCGCCAAAACATGCAATATAACTGGCCAAAATTGCCTGACGTTCCGGATATGCTGGATGACCTTGCGAGTGTCCAAATGCACGCGATTCAGACGTCCGGAAATTGCATCCGGAATGTCACTTGCGACCCTTACGCCGGTGCAACGGCAGAAGAGATTGAAGACCCGCGTCCAATGGCAGAGCTTATCCGTCAGTGGTCCTCGCTGCATCCCGAATTCACCTTCCTGCCACGTAAATTCAAAATTGCGGTGACCGCTGCCGAGAAAGATCGCGCGCTCATCAAGGCGCATGATATCGGCATTCAGATTGTCAAAAATGATGCAGGTGAAGTCGGTTACAAAATCATCGTCGGCGGCGGTCTGGGACGTACGCCAATCATCGGCCAAACTTTGCGCGACTATTTGCCAAAGGGTGAACTTCTGGCTTACCTTACAGCGACCCTTCGCATTTATAACCGCTATGGCCGTCGCGATAATAAGTATAAAGCGCGCATTAAAATCCTTGTGCAAGAGACTGGAATTGAAGCGTTTCGTGATCAAGTCGAGGCAGAATACGCAACTATCGACATTAGTGATATCGCTGTCTCAGACGCAGAACGGGAACGGATTAAATCCTACTTCGCTTCTCCCGATTTTGAGAAACAGAGTAATGACCCTGCAGAGCTAACCAAGGCTTTGGAAGAAAATCGCGCTTTCCGTCTCTGGGCGAAAAACAACGTCGCCGATCACAAGGCTGACGGCTATTCCATCGTCAACATCTCGCTCAAGCCTAAGGAGCTTGCTCCGGGCGATATCACAGCAGAGCAAATGCGGGCCGTTGCCAATTTTGCGGATACCTATTCTTTCGGCGAATTACGGACAACGCATCAGCAGAATCTCGTCCTGCCGCACGTAAAGCAAGCCGATCTCCCGGCCCTATTCGCAGAGCTGGAAAAAGTCGGCCTCGCATCGGACAACATCAACCTCATCACGGATATCATCTGCTGCCCGGGTATGGATTTCTGCGCGCTCGCAACGGCGCGGTCTATACCCATCAGCCAAGCCATTGCCGAGCGATTCTCAGACCCGGAACGCCAGCGCACAATCGGCGAGATGCAGATAAAAATTTCCGGCTGTATCAATGCCTGCGGACATCACCATGTCGGCCATATTGGTATCCTCGGCCTCGAAAAAGCGGGCGTAGAATTCTACCAAGTCAAACTCGGAGGCGACGCCTCTGAAAATGCCGCTATCGGAAAGGTCACAGGCCCCGGTTTCTCGCAGGAGGAACTTCTCGATGGGATAGAAAATATTGTCGAGCTCTACCTTAATAAGCGGGAAGCGGGTGAACGCTTCGTCGACACATATAACCGTATTGGCATGGCGCCATTCAAAGAGGTGCTTTATGCCTAGCCACACCCTTATACAGGACGGACGGGCGCGCGACGCGGCCAAATATTCCGATCCATCGGACCTGTCAGCACTCGACAGCAATGAGACGATTGATGTTCTGCATATCGCAAATGATACGGACCTGGAAAGCCT
>ENA-ORXR01000627-ORXR01000627.1-marine-metagenome-genome-assembly--contig:-NODE-627-length-45131-cov-5.432059_pt1 | contig 45131 bp, 29 predicted proteins | sample MGYA00237866_ERZ511479 | MGnify/ENA metagenome assembly ERZ511479
AGCAGGAGAATGTAATAGCGCTTACATCAATATCCTCAATGCGCTGGAAGCAGCCGGGATTGCGTGCATCTTTTCGGCTGGTAATGAAGGCCCTGACGCAAGCACGATCACATCACCAAAAAATATAAATACCAATTTGGTAAATGCCTTTACCGTAGCCGCCGTAAATGGAAATAATACCAATTTTCCCGTAGCAGGGTTTTCCAGTCGCGGACCATCAATTTGCGGAGGAGAAGGTTCTTTGGAAATAAAACCGGAAGTATCCGCACCTGGCCAAAACGTTCGCTCATGTGAGTTGGATGGCGCCTACGGAAATAAATCAGGTACTTCCATGGCTGCGCCTCACGTAGCGGGTGCTGTGGTTTTATTGAAGGAAGCATTCCCAACCTTAACGGGGACGGAGATAAAACTGGCATTATACTTTACTTGTCAGGATTTAGGCGTCACCGGTGAGGATAATACTTTCGGTATGGGTATGATTGATGTCTTGGCTGCTTTTGATTATTTAGTAGATCAGGGAAACGAGCCAGTTGAACCAGGGGTAGAAAACGATATTATGTTTGTCAACATCGTCGCTGAAGAAAGAAATTGTGATGGCTTAATGGCTTTTGATATTATATTTGAAAATGCAGGAACGAACAATATCAGCTCAGCGGATATTACTTACGATTTGATTGACCTTTCGGGAAATGTTATCTTAAATACGGTGATTCCATGGACGGGGGATTTAGTCTCCGGCGAGAGAGCAACCATTCCAGTTGTCCTGACAGATACGCCCGAAGGTGTCTATAATTTAATGGCAACCGTTGCCAATCCGAATGGTCAACCTGATAGTCGGGACTATATCTCTGCTGGTAGTCGTTCCGTTTTACTTTCCAATCAAACCCCTTTATCTGCAAATTTTGCTTTTGAAGTATCTCCTTGCGTAGGTAGCAGCACCGAATTGGTGGTGGATGCACCAAGTGCTACTGAAATAAGATGGTACTTTAGCGAGAATGCCGCCAATCCGTCTTTTATTGGAGATAGAATATTATTACCGCCATCTAACGCACCATTTACCTTTTTTATTGAAGCAACGTTAGCAGAAAGTTTTGGGGAGTCAGTTCCTTCTGCGGCCAGTACTTTTCCGGTTGGAGTAGTAAACAATAAGGGGATGATTTTTGATGTTCACCAGGAGATTATCTTGCGTTCTGTAAAAGTATTTGCACAGAATAATGGCCCCCGATTATTGACAATCCGTAGAGCTGATAATTCTTTGGTTCGACAAGAAACTTTAACGGGCCTTGCAATTGGCGAAAATACCGTAGACCTGAATCTGGAATTATCCGCTGGATTAGATTATAGATTATTGATTTCCGGTAATGATATGGCGCAACAACCCGACGCTTCCTATCCTTATAGTGTAGGCAGTGCGATGACGCTCAAGTCTTCTACAGATTTGGAAAACCCCACTGCGAATTATTACTATTTTTATGATTTGGTCGTAGAGTACAACCAAGTATGCGGGAGAGTACCGGTTATGGCAGAATATCAGCATACCACAGATATACCCGATGCTAATTTTAGTCCTTCCCAAAATCCAGTGAATCTTTCAAATGGCGGGATGGTTACTTTTGAGAATTTATCAATCAATAGTGTTGAGTATTTTTGGGATTTTGGTGACGGAAACACCAGTACCGACGAAAATCCAATTTATATTTATACCGAGCCTGGAGACTATGAGGTAAAACTGGTTTCCGCCAACTCAGAAGGTTGTGGAGACACCAAGGTGATCAATTTGGAAGTATCAGAGCTATCTAATCTAATAAATGAAAATACTGGCACAACCGTAACCGTCTTTCCCAATCCGGCTTATAATCAGGTGAAAGTACAAATTAGCGCAGTAGATATTCGGCAAGTAGAGGTTTTGGTAATAGATATTTATGGTAAAGAATTGCAACGCAATCAAAGTAATTTCAACCAAAACCTCGAAATGGAGTTAAGTTTGGAGAGTTATCCTGCTGGCGTATATTATATTCGTTGTTTCTTCGGTAATCAGGAGATAATACGTAAAATTGCAAAAATGAACTAATTTGATAGGGGCTACGACCCTAATAAGTGTCTTTATTATAACTGACCAATATTATTAAATCACAATTTTTTAATTTAAAATACTCAACAAATGCGTTTTATCTTTAGCTTCTTTTTATGGTTGACTTTTCTTGGCATCTCTGCTCAGGATGTAAATCTTGATAAGATTACCCCACCATTATGGGACAAAATCACCGATGTACCAAATGAGTTGTCACCAGTCTACATTCTGCTAGCAGATCAGGTAGATATACAAGGAATGCGATTGGATTTTGTTAATAAAAAAACACCATTGCACAATCGTGCAGTACAGGTGGTGACCAGTCTAAAAGCAAAAGCTGCTGCTACCCAACAGCCATTATTGGATTTTCTCGCTAGTGAGCCATTGGTGGATCGTCATGGTATTCAGGCATTTTGGGCTACCAACGTAATCAAGGCCAGAGTAAATGCAGCAACCATCAAACGACTAAGTCTCCGCGCAGATGTTGGTATGATTGAGTTGATCTTGCCCGTTAGATTTGCGGATGAAGGCGAAGCTGTAGCGGCTGCTCCTTTTGTGCCCAATGGTCGCGAACCAGGACTGACTCAAATGAACGCGCATAAGTTATGGGAAATGGGATACACTGGTGCGGGACGAGTTGTCATGACTGTAGATAGTGGTGTAGATTGGTTACATCCAAGTATAGTTGGAAAATACCAGGGAATCTATTTCTCCGAAGGACAATCTTATACCGGTATTGCTACCCAGGGATCAACCGATTGCGACGGACACGGTACCAGAGTAACTGGAAATATAGTTGGATTGGACAGAGTCACTAATGACACCATTGGTGTAGCCTTTAATGCCCGTTGGATAGGAGGTGCACATGCTGGTCTGGAGGAATCTTGTTCTGATGCGACTAGTGGAGGTATTCAAAATTTCCAATTTGCGCTTGATCCGGATAATAATTCAAATACGACCAATGATATTCCAGATGTAGTAAATAACTCTTGGGGAGGTGGCACTGGATGTTTTAATAATAGTACCGTTGCCAACGTACAAAATTCTATGGTGGCAGCTGGTATATCTGTTGTTTGGGCTGCAGGCAACGATGGTCCTGATAATATGACCGTTAATTCACAGGCCGCTATTAATCTTGATTTAGTAAATAGCTTTTCTATCGGTGCTTTACAAATTAACAATAACTCAGTTGCAGGGTTTTCTAGCAGGGGGCCTTCTCCATGTAATGGTTCTGGTCCGGTTGACATAAAACCAGAAATAATGGCTCATGGTGTAAACGTGAGAAGTTGTGATTTGAACGGTACCTATACCAGTCAGAATGGAACTTCCTTCGCCGCTCCTTATGTATCAGGTGCAGTTGCATTGTTAAAGGAAGCATTTCCGACATTAAGTGGAGAAGAGATCAACTTGGCTTTATATTTTTCAGCTACCGACTTGGGACCTGCTGGAGAAGACAACGCTTATGGAAATGGTCTGATTAACTGTTTGGCTGCTTTTGATTATTTGGTAGCTGAAGGTAATATTCCCGTAGACCCAAATGTTGAAAGAGATGCAATAATGGTTCAACTAAATGATCAGGCTCAAATTTGTGGAGACGGTACTTATTCCGCGATTGTTACTTTTGAAAACGGTGGTCAAGACAATCTGACATCGGTTGAGTTAGAAATAGAATATATAAAAAACGGGGTGATACTGGACAGTGAAACCATCAACTGGACGGGGAGTTTAGCTACCAACGAAAGAGCAACGGTAGCCGTTCCGGAAAGAACTGAATTCAGAGGAGGATTAAGCATTGTAGTGACTTTAACGAACCCTAATAGCGGAACGGATCTAAAACCTTTTAACAATCGTTTGGAAAGACCGATCAAGATAACGAAAGAAGATCCTATTTCGCTAGAGCGCCTGGGAGCTACTGCAGGTCCTTGTTCCGCTACGGCTGCTTTTGTAAATATTGAATCTGAAACTGCCGTAGACGCTACCTGGTATGTTTCACCAACAGCCAACACTGTTGTTGGAACTGGATTGTTTTTTGAAACGCCTGCATTTCCTAATACTTTTACTTTTTATGCAGATATTGCTTTTGAAAGCCAGGGTGGAGGTATCTCCGATTTGGCCGAAACGGATTTTGAGTATACTGACGAAACGGGTGGTATTTCTTTTGATGTTTGTGCGCCTACTACTTTAAAATCAGTAAAAGTATTTTCTGAAACGGGTGGACTTAACTTATTTCAGATACGTAATAATAAAAATGGTGTTGTCAAAACCCTTAATCGAAACCTGGTGGCCGGAGAAAATATCATCAACTGGAATACTGAATTGCCCGTTGATTTAAATTATAGAATGTTACGGACTGTAGGTAATAATATCGCAGCAGGAACTGGTGCAAATATTAGTTTTCCTTACTCCGTTGGAGGAGCCGTTTTTCTACATGGATCTACCAGCGTTGCAGATAGATACGATTTCTTCTACGATTGGGAAATTGCTTACACTGGTGCTTGTGGTCGTATTCCAGTCGAAGTTGTATTTGGTGGAGCGACCGAAGGTCTGACTGCTGGAATTGAGGTAGTTACCCCAAACCCTTCTGCACAATCTGCTGTTGTATTCAATAATGGCGGAAGTACTGGTGCTAGCTACTTTTGGGATTTCGGTGATGGTACAACCAGTACGGATGAAAACCCAAACCATACTTACACAGAAGCCGGAGATTATACCGTCGTTCAATCCGTTATCACTTCTGCAGGTTGTAGTATTACCGATGTAATTATTTTAACTATAGATCTAGCTACCGCTACCAGTGATCTGGAAGCAGAGAAATATATTGATGTTTTTCCAAATCCAACGGATGGTACTTTAAATATTAATTTTAGCTTTGCTGACGCAGAAAAAATTGGTATCCAGGTTTCGGATGTGGCGGGAAAATTGCTGTTATCTAGAGATCCGATTAGTTATCGAAATAATAATATTCAATTAGATCTTCAGTCCTTTGAAAATGGCGCTTACTTTTTACTCTTTCAACTGGGAGAGGGAACAGTGGTGCGAAAAATTGTGAAGATTAATAAATAAAAGCTAAGCAATGGCAAATAAATAAGTATAGAATCGTACCTTATTTATTTAACATTCCGAAAATAGACAAGATCCATATTATAATCTGGTCTCTTTTTGTTTAGTTATCAGAATAACCCACAACTATAATAAATTATGCGAACAACAGCTATACTTGTTTTTGTATCCGTTTTCTGTTTTTTTACAAATGCTCAGGAACTGGATATTGAAAAAATTTCTCCTGCTTTATGGGAGCAAATGCTCGAATCGGATCAGCAAACTTTACCGGTTTATATTTTATTAGAAGATCAGGTAGACGTTCTCGGATTGCGTACTTCTTTTAATAATCATAAAACCAGTCTGGAAAAAAGGAGTCAAATTCTTATTCCGGCATTGATGGAAAAAGCCGCTAGTACCCAAGGTCCATTACTGGAATACCTTCGTGGTCTGCCAGATATTGATACAGATCGTATTGTGGGGTTATGGGTGACCAATGTTATTCAAACAGAACTGACCATTCCGCAAATAAAAGAAATAAGTCTGCGGCGAGATGTCGGTAAAATGGAATATATCAGCCCGGAGATTGCCTTCAGTCCAGAAACAACTGCAGCCGCTCCGGTCTCTCCAAATGGAAGTGAGCTGGGACTTCGGTCTATCAAAGCGGACAAGCTTTGGCAGATGGGATACTCTGGTTATGGAAGACGGATAATGATTCAGGATTCCGGAGTAGAACTTGTTCACCCTGCTTTACGATTGAATTATCAGGGATACCACGTAACTTTTGACCGATACGCCTATACGGGCGGAAATGTAGCAGGACCCAACGATTGTGCGATCAACGGAATTCACCACGGAACGCACGTCGCAGGTACCACCTGTGGATTGGACAGATTAAATAACGATACGATTGGAGTAGCACACAATGCCAAATGGCTAGCTGCTCCGCTTGCCGACCTTACGGGAGCTTGTGATGCAGCTCGCTGGGGTCAAATCCAAAATTACGAATGGGCAATGAATCCCGATGGAGATGCCAGTACGATCAATGATATGCCCGATGCGATCAACAATAGTTTTGGGTCAATGGGAGGTTGTCAGAATACCAGTACCATCGCCAATGCGCAGGATGCAGTAGAAACAGCTGGAATTGCGATCGTTTGGGCTGCCGGAAATGATGGCCCGGGTGTTAGTACTACTTCTACTTCCTCGGATATCAACCACGATTTAGTAATCAGCTTTTCTGTGGCTGCGCTTAATCCGAATGCCACTACGGCTATTGGATTTTCCAGTCGAGGACCTTCTGATTGTGGAGAGACAGGATCATTACTTATAAAACCAGAGGTATCTGCTCCCGGTGTTAATGTTCGATCTTCCAATGGTATATCTGGTTACCAGAATTCCAGTGGTACTTCCATGGCAGCGCCACACGTAGCAGGAGCTATTGTTTTACTAAAAGAAGCATTTCCAGAACTAACCGGAGAAGCCATCAAGCTAGCGCTTTATCAAACGGCCAATGATCTTGGTCCAGTGGGAGAAGACAACACTTACGGAATGGGAATCATTAACGTACTCGATGCCTTTAATTTTTTGGTAGCGGAAGGAAATATTCCAACGAATCCGCAGAGAGATGAGGATGTCATGGTGGTTAATATTAAGGCCATTGATCAGGAATGTGGCTCTGGTTTGTTCACTGCAGAAGTGATGATTGAAAACGGTGGAGACAATACCTTGACCAATGCAGTTATTGATTATGAATTCATTTTAAATGGTACACCAACTGGCACAGGAACGATCAACTGGACGGGATCTTTAGAAAAAGGCGCGCGGGAAACGGTCACCATTCCTGAGACTTCAAACCTGAATGGTAATTATAACTTTAGAATAACTGTTCACACGCCAAATGGTATCGAAGACCAGCGACCACTTAATAATATCTATCAGATTCCAGTGAGGGTTGTGGAAGTGGAACCGCTCGAATCAGCCATCGCTGGAGAAGAACTAGGTAACCCATGCGCAGGAAGTAGTACCTTTGTAGAATTAATCAATCCTGATGTTATTGACGCTGCCTGGTTTGTGCAACCTACCGGCGGATCTGCTCTTACCAATGGCCTTTATTTTGAAACACCAACGTTACCTAACCCTTTTACGTTTTACGTAGAGGCAATGTTGAAAGGCAGCGGTGGAATCACCGATATCACTACAACGGAGGTACAGACAGGAGAAGAGCCAGGAAAAGGTTTGGTCTTTAATGTAATTCAGGATATTCGTTTAAAATCAACAAAAGTATACGCGGACGCACCAGGTATTCGATTGGTAAAAATTCTAAGACCCAACGGAGCAACCGTTGCTTTAAGAACATTGAACACTCCTGTGACCGGAGAATTGATTGTGGACTGGAATGTTGATATTCCAGCCGGAGAAGGATATATTATTGAACAAACGGTAGGTGCTCCGCTGGAATATACCACCAATCCAGCTTACCCGTATTCGGTGGGTGGTGCATTGTCAATTGTTGGAACGAACGATCTGATTGATCCATTGGAAAACTATTACTACTTTTATGACTGGGATTTTGAATATAATTATGCTTGTGGTCGTATTCCGGTAATTGTAGAATTTGGCGGAACGGGTGGCCCAACGGTTGACTTCTCTCTGTCTAATGATTTACCAGCATCGGGAGAAACTTTAACCTTTACAAATGCTTCTGAAAATGCGACGGAATATTTCTGGAAGTTTGGCGATGGAACCACCAGTACGGAAGAAAATCCAATGCACGTTTATCAGGATGAGGGGACGTATTTAGTAACCTTAAGCGCGGTAAATGGAGATGGGTGTGCGGTAACTACCAGTCAGGAAGTAGTGGTTTCGATTATGACCAATACCCGGGACCAAATGCTGGATGAAAGTCTAAACCTCTATCCTAATCCGACAACGGGTAAACTGAATATTGATTTAGGTGTTAATTATGATCATGCCTTAACGGAAATACGAATGGTAGATCTACTGGGACGTACCGTTCAACAGCTAACGGGTAGTCAGATTCAGGGAAATAATCTGGAGATAGATATGACCGACCTAAATAACGGTGTATATCACTTGATTTTCGTAGCAAATGACGCGAGGACTACAAGACGAGTTGTAAAAATGAACTAATTTTAAATACCTTAGCTTGACTTTGCTGTTGGCTATTAGCATTTGGCTATAGGCTCCCCCAAAACGGGAAGAGATTAATTGTTTTATTACAGCAATTGAATTAACTCATTCCTTACGAAGCCTCAAAGTACTTTACTTTGAGGCTTCATAATTTTTTACTTGCACTTACAATTTTTTATAATGAAAAAAAAAGGGAACCTTCTTATTTGTCTGGTATTATTAACCAATCTACTTTTTGCGCAGGATTATGACCCATATAAATTAACCAGTGACTTGCAATCGGTCATCGCTAGTAATACTACTACGCACCACCGGGTTTTCATACTGATGGAAGAACAGGTTAACTTTATTCAACTGAAAGAAAATTTTAAAAATAACAAAACCTCGTTAGCTGATCGTTCCAAAACAGTCATTCTCAAACTAAAAGAAAATGCTACCCGAACGCAACGCGAGGTATTGGACTTTCTAGAAAATAATCCCGGCGTAGATCCAGAAAGTATTCGCGCTTTTTGGGTAAGCAACGCTTTATTTGCGGAAGTAACCACAGAAGTACTAAAGGTTTTGAGTCTACGGGAAGACATCCAGATTATTGAACCGGAAAAAGAAGTGAAACCTATTGGTTACGAACGTACCATGGGACCTTTTGCACAGCCAGAGGGAATCGAAACAGGCTTGCAAGCCATCAATGCTCCCGCAATGTGGAAACTCGGTTATACTGGTTATGGATTAACGGCACTGATCATGGATACGGGAACCAACCCGCATCATCCCGCTTTAAGAAACAATTACCTTGGGCTATATAAACCTTTAGAACAGGTTTGGAGTGGAACAGGAGCGGAACCGTTTGATTGTGATGACCACGGTACCCACGTCGCCGGTACGGTCCTGGGATTGGATCGGTTAAATAATGATACGATTGGAGTGGCCTTTAATAGTATGTGGACCGCAGCACCACCCATCGGTTGTGGTTTTGAAAGCACCAATCTCAATGTGATCGAAACCTATGAATGGTCTCTTGACCCAGATGATGATCCTAATACTTCAGATGATATACCTAAGGTCATTAACAACTCATGGGGATTTGGTGGTCAAAGCAGTGACGGTATATGTAATAGCGTGTTTACCAGCACTTTTGATGCGTTGGAGGCCGCTGGTATTGCTAATGTTTTTGCAGCTGGAAACGATGGCCCTGGATTAGAAACCTTGTCTGGCCCACAAAATATAAATAGTAGTTTAGTAAATTGTTTTAGCGTGGCTGCCTTGCAAGGAAGTAACCCTGCTTTACCAGCGGCCAATTTTTCTAGTCGTGGTCCATCCACTTGCGAAAGTACAGACGCATCTTTGTTTATCAAGCCAGAAGTATCTGCGCCAGGGATAAATGTCCGGTCTGCTGTCAATGATGGTTTTTACGGTAATTTTAGCGGAACGTCAATGGCTTCGCCACACGTGGCCGGTGCGGTTCTTTTACTGCGGGAAGCTTTTCCTGAATTAACGGGAGAAGAGATTTTATTGGCATTGTATTTTAGTTGCCGGGATTTAGGAATTCCCGGAGAAGACAATACTTTTGGAATGGGAGTAATTGATGTAAAAGCAGCCTATGATTACTTGGTGGAACAAGGCTTTGCGCCCGTTCCGGGAGGAGTGGAAAATGATGTTATGTTGCTGGAAATTGAAGAAGTACAAACCTTCTGTCAGGATAATTTTAATATTGGATTTTTATTTGAGAACGGCGGGCAGGAAATGCTTACGCAATTTGAAGCGACTTACCAATTGATCGGTGCCCAGACTTTTACGGGGACGATTAACTGGACCGGATCATTGAATAGTGGAGAGCGGGCCTTGCATCAGGTAAATGGCAGCGACCTTGCACCGGGCACTTACGAACTTACGCTGGAAGTAAAGGCACCCAATGGAGTAGCGGATGTCAGACCATTAAACAACCGATTGATAAAACAGGTAATTATTGTAGACGAAGAACCGCTCACTCCGGAGCAGTTGACGACTGGAAATATTTGTGAAAATGGACAAGTTGTTTTAGCAGCATCGCTGAACGAACCGGGTATAATAGAGTGGTACACCGACGAGATGACCAGCACACCCGTAGGTACCGGCAGTCCATGGACGACGCCTGCTTTACTGGCTACTGAAACGTTTTGGGCTGGTGCTAAAATTCAAAAATCTATTGGACCCGAACCTGGTGAACTACCAGAAATTCTCCCGGAAGAATCATTGGGTGGTTTGGTTTTCGATGTGTTTTCTCCATTCAAATTAAAATCCGTTTTGATCAATATGCCAGAGGCAGGATACCTGGTGGTACGAGCAGAAAATGGTCGAAGAGGTTTTGTGGGAAATAAAATATTTGAAGCATTGGAGGCCGGTCCGCAGCGAATTGAACTGGACTTTGATTTCCTGACAGGTGAAGATCAACAACTATTTGTCAAATTGGTCGGTCCGCAAAATTTAACGGCTTTAACAAATGCTTCTTTTCCTTATCCGGTCAGCGGGGTAATGACCATCAAAGGGAATAATTTTAATAACAGTAATTTTTATTATTTCTTTGACTGGGAAATTGAATACCCACAATTATGTGGCCGGATACCTGTAACGGTGGAAGTGGATGGAACTGGTTCATTGACGGCAAATTTTGTAGTAAGTAACGATACCGTAACGGTCAACGAAGCAATTACTTTTACAAATACTTCTGTAGTAGGTGAATCCTACCTCTGGAATTTTGGCGATGGAAACACAAGTACCGATCTTGTTCCTAGTCATAGTTATACTGATTTTGGAACCTATCCAGTGACATTGACCATCACCAGTATGGATGGTTGTACAAGCGCTACCACGCAGCAGATTACGGTTTTAGATATGACGACCGGATTAAATGACAACCAGCTAAATAATCAGATAGCGATTTTTCCTAATCCAGCTATCGATCAACTAACGGTTTCTTTTGATTTATTTGATCCTCAGGATTTGGCAGTAACCATTGTAGATTTGCGGGGAGCAGTTGTTAAAACCATACCTGCACAAATGTATTTTAATACGCCTTTATCGATTGAAATAGCTGGCTTGTCTGCGGGTATTTACTATTTAAAAATGAGCAATAATGAATTACAGGTGGTTAAAAAATTGGTAATTATGCGTTAAATTCTCTTAAATATTGACTTATTACCAGAATAGTCACAATATTTGCACGCTAATGAACCGTTCCTTAGGAAGTCGAAGACCATAATTTATTTGGATTTCCAATAATCGCTAAGAGATTAGAAAAAAGTACCGAATGTATAAAATTTTTGCTTTTATAATATTGACCCTTGGTTTTACCATCACCACGGCGGAGGCGCAACGAGCACCTTCAGTGGAGGATTCTGCCGAGCAGGCTTATCAAAAGCGCATTCTAAAGAGTCGCCTTAATGGAGTATATATTCCAAAGGATCTTTATGATGCTTTTACACAGCTTAACCGACTAATGGATGCACCCACCCGAAAGCAGTTTCAGTTAATGACCGAAGAAGATGCGGGTAAAAAATTGTATCTGATTATGTGGATTTGTAATAATTGGGGCATGTACGAAGGTTCGCGGTTGTCTCATTATATTCAAAATTTAGGAATTACCAATCCGGAAGCCAAAGCGCATTTTCTGATTACGACTTACCACCGGGAATTAAATAAAAAAGATCTCGGTATAAAGGAACGGGTAGAATTTTATCAGGAAAAAGTAAAAGAGGCGAATGCTCGAAAAAATAAAAGTGGTACCGTTATTTACGAGGAAACCCGCCAACGTCCCAGAAATTAAACATATTTCAATCGCATTTTAATGATCTTGCAAAAGCCGTTAAAGTTTTACAAACTTTAACGGCTTTTGGTTTGGTAACTGAAGCCAATAAACACCTGTAGATAATTCCCGAATATCAATAACAGGACTTGTAGCCGTCAGGTTACCTTGAAGCGTTCGACCATCCGTTCCGATAAGTCTATAAGCCAATGGAAAAGCCGGAATATACGCACCATTCGCTATTGCTAAATTTAAAACATCGGTCGCCGGATTAGGATAAATAGTAAATGCGGTCTCTGTCAATTCTGGTGTAATTGCGGTAGTCTGATCGAGGGAGAAACGATTAAAGAAATTCCAGATAGCACTACTGGCATTAAAATCCTGATTGGTGGTTCCAATAATAGTAATAGAAGATCCTGGCCAGGTATGTCCCCCATTAAATACTTTTATAAAAGAAACCAAATTGTCTCCCGCACAGTCCGTATAGTCGATTCGGCTGGCGGTAGAATTATCTCCGGTATTAATATCCGGATAGTCCGTTGTATCACTGAACAGTAAACAATCGTTGGCAGCTACCCAGTGATTGACGACCGTCTCAATTGGTAAAGCAATATTGGCCGACCCTTCGTAAGGAACGGTGGGGTCCTCGGTACCGTGGATTTCCATGATGGGGCGGGCTGGATCAGGCGTGCAATCGCCAAGACTACCCGGGACCATACTTCCGGTAACAGAAGCGATGGCCGCGATCCTTTCCGGAAGATTACAAGCAAGATGATAACTCATAAAGCCACCATTGGACATCCCGCAACTAAAAACGCGGCCGGTATTAATATTATAATTTTCGTCAAACCTGTCAATCATGGCACTGATAAAGCCAATGTCATCCGCAGTACTGCCAAAACTCCATCCCACGTTCCATGCCTGGTCAATACCATCGGGATAGCAGACGATAAAACGTGCCGAATCCGCTACCATACTCATACCGCTATAAATTTCTTGCTGAAAAGCATTAGAGGTGAATCCGTGTAGATTAAAAACCAGTGGAAGCGATTCCTGGGGATCAAAATCCGGGGGTAGGTGAATCCGGTAAGATCTCGTTACGCCATCGTGTTCTATTGATTCTACCGTAGTTTGAGCAGCCATATTTATCGGAACAATAAACAGTAATGTCGCCGAAAATAATAGATAAATGAAGGGAACAAAGAACGTAAAACGCATTATTTTAATTTTTAAGATAGTCAGGGTTTATGTACAGTTCCTATACAGAATTCCCATACATAAACGCTATTGAAATAGAAGGAATCTTCATTCCAACACTTAATTAACTTTAATGTTCGGACTGGGGGAATACCCTGAATTTAAGCTGGATTAACCCTGAATTTTGTCAAATTAAGGCTATTATTAAGAATTTTCTTTCGTAGACCATATTAATAATTGTATATTTGAATCATTGCAGAATTTAAGTAAACTTATTCTAAAATATTTTAAACATACAATGAAACTAAACTTTTGAATTACCCGATTATTAGATTAGAAAATATCAGAATGGAAAAGTTAAAATTTTTTAAAGGATTATTTTTTGGATTGTTGATGTCTGCCTTCATGTGGAGTGGAATAATTTATACGATACTCAAAATTGATAAGGTCAAGTTTCAACCAGCAGTTTCTGATGTAAAAGCGCCTGTTGCTGCTAATCTAATAGTAGCGTTATTGGATATTCGATAAGACTTTCATGCGTATTAATGGCTAAAATTAAGGGAATGTTCATTTAACGTGGTCCTTCCAACGCATAGATATTGCCCTCTAAAGTATTTGAAAAACTCAAAAAAGACGGTATATAGAACTTGTTCTTTTTAGCCTGTCCTGCGTTTAAAAATTTCTCATTATATTACGGCATAACTCCGGGTTTTCAGCCTTGTCCAGATTGAAAATAATAGCGCCCATATCGTCATTTATTTAATCGCCATTCCTTAACCCTTAATTCACCTACCTTTTATCTGCTTTATACCGATGTATTCCGTCGATAATCCAACATTTCTTAAAATTTTCCGTACCCTATGAGGATAAAAGATTAATTTCGCAACCATGCAATTTCTTTATCCTCAGTTTCTGTGGGCGTTACTGGCGCTGGCTATTCCTATTATTATTCACCTCTTCTACTTCCGTAGATTCAAGAAGGTCTATTTTACCAATGTAAAATTTCTTAAAGAGATAAAAGAAGAGACGAGCGCACGCCGAAAGCTTAAAAATTTCTTGACGCTGCTGATGCGCCTTTTAGCTTTTGTCGCCCTGATTCTGGCTTTTGCTCAACCATTTTTACCACAAGATACCGTGGTAAAAAAAGGGGACAAAGCAGTGAGTATTTACATTGATAATTCCTTCAGTATGAGTGCTTTGAGCGAGGATGTTCCCTTGATGGAAAAGGCGCGCCAACGGGCACGGGAGATCGTAGAAGCTTACGCAGTGGAAGATCGGTTTCAGATTATTACCAGTGATTTTGAGGGCCGCCATCAGCGATTGGTTAGCAAAGAAGATGCGCTGACACTTATCGACGAAATCAAAATCAGTCCTGCCGTACGAGCACTCTCCAAAGTGCTCAATCGACAAATACAAACGCTGAATACGGCAACATCCGAAAATAAAGTCAGTTATATTATCTCTGATTTTCAAAAAAATATTACGGATTTAAAAGATTTTCGCGATACGACGCTGGAACTCAACCTGTTGCCTTTACAATCTGTTCAGGAAAAAAATATCAGCCTCGATTCTGCCTGGTTTGAAGCACCCGTTCAGATGATCAATCAAACCAATACCTTATTGGTTAAAGTAAAAAATCACAGCGACGAACCGGCGGACAACATTCGTTTAACCATCAAGCAAGATGGACAAATAAAACCCGTTGGTACGCTTTCTATTCCTGCCAACACATCCGTCACCGACAGTATCAACTTGACGATTTTGCGAACCGGCTGGCAGGAAGCAACTTTAAGCATCACCGATTATCCCGTACAGTTTGATGATAAATTTTACTTCACTTACAACGTTGCCGAAGAAATCAATATCCTGGTAATTAATGACGGGATTTCTAACAAATATCTGAATTCCGCCTTTAAGGGACTCAGTTATTTTAAAATCAAGAATCAGTCGGCTAATCAGATCGACTACGCTGGTCTCTCGGCCAACCAGCTGATTATCCTGAAAGATATAAAATCGATCTCTTCCGGATTAGGATCTGAATTGGGACAATACGTTCGAAATGGCGGTAATTTATTGGTATTTCCCGCAGCGGGCGCCAACCTGGATAGCTACCGAAGTTTTCTGAACGGCGTACAGGCCAACGAACTGCAAGCTTACGAATCCACCTCCCGCGAGGTATCCGTTATCAATACCGAAGAATTTATTTTTCAGGATGTTTTTGAAAATATTTCTCGCAATATCAAACTTCCAGTTACACAAGGCAACTTTAAAGTATCTCAATTTGGTAGCCGACAGGAAGAGCGATTACTGACTTACCGGGATGGAGGAAGTTATCTTGGAAAGTATGCACTGGAAAAAGGACACCTGTACCTGTGCGCCGCGCCACTGGATGAAAGCGTAAACAACCTGGTTCGTAGTGGAGAGATTTTTATTCCGATGCTGTATAAAATGGCTATTTCCAGTGCCAAGGATCAGCGGATTGCCTATACTATTGGTAAAGATGAAGTGCTGGAAACCGATAATCGGATTACAGAATCAGAAATGGTTTATAAACTAAAAGGAACCCAGGAAGAATTTATTCCACAACAAAAGGCGATCGGTCCGAGTATGGTTTTAGGAATTAATAATCAAATCAAAGAAGCCGGATTTTATCAACTTTATCTGGACCCCGCCGAGCCGTTGGCGTTTTACGGATTCAATTTTGACCGCAGAGAATCGGAGTTAGCCTATCTAAACGAAGACATGCTGGCTTCCAGTGTGGGAAAACTGGCAAATGTTATTAAATCACAATCTTTGGCTTCTCTAACGCCTTTGATCGGCGACCGTAGCCGGGGAGTCAGTTTCTGGCGTTGGTGTCTGATAGCTGCCTTGTTATTTTTGCTGATTGAGACGCTATTGCTGCGACTCTGGAAAGTATAGGAAGATTTAAAAAAATATCGAATATCGAATATCGAATATTGATTTAGGAATATTGACTTTTAAGTGGATGGGACAAACGAAAAGGCATACGAAGGGACTATGGTTGGTGGTATTGATACTGGCATTAATCATTGGTTTTAAGTTTCAGACAATTGTATTGGCTCCTAACAGTTTTATTTTAGGAGACGGAACGGATGGTTTTCGGTCCTACATGGCAGCTTCTTATCATCTCACCCACGATTCTACCTATTCCCATTATACGGGTATGAATTATCCGTACGGAGATCGCAATGATTTTACGGACAACCTACCCATACTGACCAATTCTGTTAAATTTATTAGCGAAAATATAATAGATGTAAAGCCTTGGTTTATGGGCATCTGGAATTATTTTTTGTTGAGTTCTTTGTTATTAACTGGCGTTTTTTTATACCTGATTTTTCGGCGGTTAAACCTTCCCCTGTGGTATGCAGTACCCATTACAGTCGGTATTACCTTACTATCTCCGCAGATTTCCAGAATGGATGGACATTACGGATTGGCACATCCTTTTTTGACTCCCATGATTATTTATCTGTTACTTTGTTTCGAAAACAAACCCACATTCTTCAGAAGTATTTTGATTGGAATTGGTGTGTTGGCCTGTTCCTGGTTTCATTTCTATCTTTTTATTATTCCGCTGCTAATACTGGGTTTTTATTATCTGGTCAAGCTTCTGGCAAACCTTTCTCTGGATAATTTTCGTCACGTCACCACGCATGGAGTCATTCAGGTGTTACTTCCGTTTTTGATTGTATATTTTGGAGGAACGATTTTTGACCCGGTGACCGATCGTCCGGAATGGCCATACGGTTTTTTTGCATATCGGGGATATTGGCAAAGCATTTTGTTTCCAGGCAGGGGAGCACTGGGCGACCTGATCAACACTTACTTCCCGACCAGTAATCAACCGGGGTTGGAGAATATGGGTTATATCGGTTTAACAGGCCTTTTGTTTTTTGGCGTGATGCTGGTTTTTAGTTGGAAAATCTGGGCTATAAAAACACCGATAAAAACGATGACTGACGCTGATTTTAAAACGCTAAAAATTTTGTTGCTGTCCGGAGTGTTGGTCTTTTTATTATCTCTTGGGTTACCTTTTGTGATTCCTGGATTAAAAAATTACCTGGCGCACACTGGACCTTACCGCCAATTTCGTAGTGTCGGTCGATTGTCCTGGGGATTCTTCTATCTGATTAATATCAGTGCTTTTTACTTCGGCTATCATTTTTTTAATAATATAAAAAAGAAACCTTTACGACTTTTATTACTGTTTACTTTAGTCGCCATGATGCTCATAGATGGATTTTCTTATTTTCTAAAAAAAGAATGGAAATACACGCCACATCCGAACAATCGCAATAAATTCAAAAGAGTAGATAATCCATGGTTGAATAATCTGGAGGTAGCCTCTTTTCAGGCGATGATTCCTTTGCCAGCCTATATAGTTGGTTCCGAAAATATATCTTACACTGCCCATTATCCGATAATGCACCGATCTCTCTGGGCGTCGCTACAAACGGGGTTGCCTGTAATGGGCTATTTTATGGGTAGAACATCCATCTCTCAGACCTATAAATATTTGGAACTTATTAGTAAACCCTATCGAATTCCCGAGATTTTGGAGGAGCTACCCAATGACAAAGATTTATTAATTTTTGGAGAAAAAGGCAATCTAAAGGACGTCCCCGAACGATACGATCAACTCTGGAAAAACCTGCCCCAGTTTTACGAAGACGAACGCTTGATTCTTTATCGGTTGCCTTTGCAGACTATCCGGGATCGTGTAAAAGAAGAACAGGTCAACGCCATCAAGGAAAGTCGGGACAATCGGTTGTTCGTGCACGGAGCGTTCAGGTCAACTGACTCCATTCCGGATTTTATTTATAAAAATTTTGACGAAAACAAAACTCCCGCTCCTTACGAAGGAACAGGAAGTTTTACCGATAATGGATTTCCCGCAGTTATTCTTTTTGAAGAAAAGCTCCCAAATGCAAAAGCTGGAGATCGCTATTCGATCCGTTACTGGTATCGTATTAAAAAGGATCTCAAGGCCCTGGTCATTGTGGATATAGATGAAATAAATGAAAAAAATGGAGAGCGGGTCGCAAGAGAAGGATATCGACTGAGTAAGTCTATTGAATATATAGATGGAGAATGGGCCTTGATTGTACATACCTATCAGATTAAAAATCCTGCAAATCGGTTACGGATAAGTTTAGGGCATCCAAAATTGGCTGATCAAAAAATTGAGATGGACGAGCTGTTGATTATTCCGGAAGGAGAGCAGATTTATCGGTATAATGATAAGGAAGTCTGGAAAGGTATCCGTAAATTTGAGCAAATTAATCTGATCGATAGTTTGAAAAACAGCGGAGATATCTCTCAATAAATAAAATTAGAACTCTACTGGCAAAATAATAATTAATAAGGCTATTTTTCATTCCTAACCTCCACTATTTAACAACGAAAAAACATGAGTAATCTTCTTATTCAAAAAGCGACATTAATTGATCCCGGTTGTACGCACGATGGAATGGTTAAAGATATTTTGATCAAAAATGGAAAGATAGTCGGAGTTAAAAATCAGATTAAAGCACCAACCAATATCAGAAAAGTAGATGCGAGGGGAGCCTATGTTTCGCCCGGATGGATAGACGTTGGTGTACAGACGGGAGACCCCGGATTTGAACATCGCGAAACCCTGCAAACAGTTTCCCGTGCCGCCGCTGCGGGTGGATTTACCGGCATTGTTTGTCAGCCAAATACCTTACCCGTTATCCATTCCAAATCAGAAGTTTTATATTTACAAAATAGAACTGATAAAAATCTGGTATCCGTTTTTCCGATTGGGGCCATCTCTAGCGAATGCAAAGGGATGGATATAACCGAGATGTACGATATGCATCATTCCGGAGCCCTGGCTTTCTCGGATGGAAAATATCCGATTCAGGATGCGGGTTTAATGCTGCGGTCTTTACAATATGTAAAAGCTTTTAATGGTCTGATTATCAATCATCCACAGGAAGAAAGTATCAGCAGGAATGCGCAACTGCACGAAGGGGTGATGAGTACCACATTGGGAATGCCTGGATTTCCGGGAATCGCGGAAGAACTAATGTTGCAACGGGATATTGATCTTTTAGCTTATACCGATTCGAGATTGCACGTAACAAATATTTCTACTGCCGGTGGAGTAGCGCTGTTGCGGGCCGCCAAAAATAGAGGACTAAACATCACGGGGTCTACGCCGATTTTAAATTTAATTTTTGAAGACAAAGACCTGGAAAATTTTGATAGCAACTTAAAAGTATTGCCACCCTTACGGGAAAAATCAGATCGGAAAGCCTTGCTCAAAGGCTTGAAGGATGGAACGCTGGACTATATTACTTCCAACCATATTCCGCTAGAGGAAGAAGTTAAAATGGTGGAATTTCCGTACGCAAAGTTTGGTGCCATTGGTCTGGAAACAGTTTATCCGTTATTAAATACTTATCTGGCCAAGAAATTTTCTGTATCACAAATCGTCCAAATGCTGGCAATCAATCCCCGCCAGGTTTTACAAATACCGTTACCGCAAATAAAAAAAGATAGCCTCGCCAATTTAACTATTTTCCATCCAGGAATGGAGTGGACTTATTCTAAAGAAAACATCAAAAGTAAATCACGCAATACCTCTTTATTAGGAAAGACCTTTAAAGGGAAGATAATCGGAGTAGTCAACAATAATAAGGTAGAAATTTTCTAGCGCATTCCGTACGGAAAAGAACAACTTTATCGAAGAAAAAAGAATTTTAGTCGATCTTTTTGGGTTAATCAGAAAATGGTCATTAATTTAGGGCAAACAAGTTTTTAATCAACTTCACTAAAACAAAACAATTATGATGACATTAGATGATGACAATTTTTTGGTCGATCCCGCCTCTGTTTCTCCCTGGCCGATTGCGATTCGCTACGGACTCATTGGAGGATTGATTTATTGTATTTATACCTTAGTAGGAAATATGACCGGACTAACGACCGGAGCGTTTGGGATGATTGCTTCTTCGGTGGCTAGCTTATTGGTTTTTGCCATTGGGATTGGTTTGATCGTAGCAGCAGTAAAAATACACCGCGATAAGTATTTGGGAGGATATATCACCATTGGCCGGGTTATTTTGATTGGTTTAGTTGTAACGGTTATTTCTATGGGAATTTCTAACATTTTTAATTACGTATACATGACCTTTATCGATCCGGGGTATGTAGATACGGTGATGGCCAATATGGAAGAGATGATGGCAAGCTATAACCTTCCTGAAGAACAACTAGAGGCTATATTGATCAGTACAAGAGAAAATTTTGACCCGGCTACGATGATGAAATCCGGACTCATCATAATGGCTATCATTGGTTTGGTGATATCGAGTATTGTGGGATTAATAATGAAGAAAGATCCACCACGAGTCTAAAAAATAAAAATGACATTGATCCTGTTTGCGGTAGACCTGATACAACCAAAGTTGTGTCAGGTTTGTTTTTTATGTTTATTTTGCTTTAAAATAATAAGATGAAAGGAGGAAAATTTAATTTAAGTATTCGGTACGGTATTTTGGCGGGGATTTCTGTGATTATATACATGCTGGTTTTTTATTTTTATGATGTGAAAATTATGCTGGGGCCCAGTGTATTTTGGAGTACAACCATATTGTATATCGCAGGAATGTTTTTTGCGGCCCGGGAAGAGCGAAAATTAAGAGAATATATCACCTTCCGGGAAGTTTTGCCCGTGGCCTTTGTCACTTATCTGGTCGCCAACTTATTTTTTTACGATTTTCTTTATATTCTGTTTAACTTTGTAGATACCAGTTTACCTGAATTACAGCGGCAAGTTAGTCTTGAGACAATTGAGGCTTCTGGATTTTCTCAATACGTAGAGGAAGCGATCGAAGGTATAGATGATGTACCCGCAGAATTTACGTTGGGGCAGGCCATATTTGGCTATATTCGTAGCGCAATTTCCGGTTTTCTAATATCGTTAGTTATAGCGGGGATCACCAGAAATAAATAAGCGCATGTCTTCAATCACCCGTAGCTCGGTCCCAAAGGAAGCCAGGATGCGCAGACACACTTCAGCGAACATCCCTTCCAGGACGTAACCTATCCTCAGGTAATTTCGTACGAGAAAGGGACCAGCTAACCACTTCTTCACTTAAAAAAGGATTTTTACCTTATGGATATTTCCGTTGTCATACCACTATTCAATGAAGATGAATCTCTCTCTGAACTGGAAGCATGGATTCGTAAAGTGATGGAAGCCAACGGGTATTCCTACGAAATCGTTTTTATTGATGATGGAAGTCGCGATCAATCCTGGTCCGTGATTGAAAAACTGGTAGCGCAAAGTTCCTGTGTTCGGGGTATTAAATTTCGTCGCAACTACGGAAAATCGGCAGGGCTAAACACCGGATTTGAAGCTGCGCGAGGAGACGTGATTATCACCATGGATGCGGATTTGCAGGACAGTCCCGAGGAAATTCCGGAACTGTACCGGAAAATTATCGAAGAAGGATACGACCTTGTTTCTGGTTGGAAAAAGAAACGGTATGATCCAATTACCAAGACCATACCTACCAAATTTTACAACGCCGCTACCCGTTGGATCAGTGGTATTCAACTCAATGATTTTAACTGTGGACTCAAGGCGTACCGTAGTCAGGTAGTCAAAAGTATTGAAGTCTACGGCGAGATGCACCGATACATTCCAGTGATTGCCAAGTGGTCTGGATTTACTAAAATTGGCGAGCAAATCGTACAACATCAAGCTCGTAAATACGGTGTTACAAAGTTTGGGATCTGGCGTTTTATCAACGGACCGCTGGATTTAATCTCTATCTTGTTTGTTGGAAAATTTGGAAAACGTCCCATGCATTTTATGGGGGTCATTGGTACATTTATGTTTATGATTGGACTGATTACGTTCTTTGGATTAGGCGTCAATAAAATATACCAGGTAACGCAAGGTTTACCTGCAAAAAATATTGCTTTAATTTCCTGGTTTTATGTCGCATTGACTGCGATGATCATCGGTACCCAACTTTTTTTGGCCGGCTTTCTAGCCGAACTGGTTGTAAGAAATGCACCTGATCGTAACGCTTATTTAATTGATAAATCCATCGGAAAAGTTAAGAGTATCCGAGAGACGAAAGGTAGTAAACCGGGTAAAGTGAGTTAATAAAATCAAGAATGGTACTTCACGAACTAAGGAATAAATAACTATCCATACTGACTTTCTAAAACAAGATTAATACTTCCCTGCCCGAACGGATGTTTCCTCAGGCGGGGTTGTTTTTTGAAGTAATCCAACAAGCCTGCCTGGGCTGACCGTCAGACAAGGATTACTTCAAAAATGGCTCATCTAAATCAATTTTCAAATCGTCAAGAAAGTAAATTTAATCTATTAGATCGTTGTTCCTTAGTACCCGCCCCACCAGGATAACATGAACATCAGGGCCTGGAAATTCCGATTGATTCCAGGTATTGCTACTGCAGTCACCATTGGAGACAGCCTTACAAGTAGCCGCTTGCGAATAAACGATTCCGCTAAAGAGAAAAATGATTGAAAGTAAATATCTTTTTTTCATGGGTTTATTTGTTAGGAATGGCGATTAGGAAGAGGAAGCATAGTGTCTTAATTTATTTTATCAACATTCCTTGTGGTTATAATAGAATATCAGACGTAAATAATGCTTTTCAAATTCTATACCATGGCAATAATATTTAATATTTAATGATTGTATTTTGTTAACCTTGTTTTGCCCGTCAATGGAATAATATTTGTCTCTTTTAGGTTTAAGCATAAAGTTAACATCCTAAGCTTGTCAAGAGGAGGACTGTTATTTTTATTTCGTAAAACCACTGCTCTCATTATGAATTTAATTTTGTCCATGTACTTACAGTTAAAAAAGGTCAAATGCTGCTTTTAAAGGAGCTTAAACAGGGGCTAAACTTTCATCAATTTATAGTAGAGAGAACCCAAACAAATATGAAAACATTTCAACTAATTTTATTCATTGTTCTGATATCGGTATTTTCATCAGCAAAGGCAAATGACATTTTGTTAGATAGCCTGAGATGTAATATTGAGTACAAGAAGGCAGAGGGTACGAATGGGGACGTTGTAAAAGCTTATGAAGACTTGTTAAAAGAACTTCAAAAGAAAGAGCAGTTTTCTGAAGTAATCATAGAATGTAAAAATGCTATTCTTCTAATCGATATGGAGGTGGAATTTTTGCTCTTTTCTCAATTGCTTCACTTTAAAGGTTACGCAAATGAGCGATTAGGAAACTACCATAAAGCACTGGAAATTTATGACCAAATTCTTAAGATAGACAAAGAAAAAACGCCTGAAAAAGTACGGATCAATACCCTTTGTCAAACTTCCTCTATCTATCAAGCATTGGGTAACTATGAGAAAGCTTATGATTTTCAAATGAAAGCTCTTCATCTCTACGAAGCTTCTGATGACATTGGCGGGATAGGCAGAAGTAATTATGTTATTGGAACTATCTTTTACTATCAAAAAAAGTACAAAAAAGCTCTCAAACAGTACGAAAAAGCGTTAAGTATTTGTAAGCAAACAAAAATTCAGCACCTCGTTTATTCATGTTTGGAAGCCTTGGGGAGTACCCACCATAAATTAGGCAACATAAAAGAAAGTCTGCGTTATAATTCCGAAGCACTACAACTCGCCAAAGACATAAAGTATAATTCGGGTATCGCTTATTCGCTCGATAATATCGGTACAGGTTATTTTGAAACTGGCAACTGCAAAAAGGCCAAAGAATATATTTTAGCGTCTATTGAACTAAAAAAACAGTTAAAAGACAACTGGGGGATTATGGAAAGTAAATTCTCTCTGGTCAAAGTTTTCGATAAATGTGGAGAACAAGATATCGTATTACCGCTATTACATGAGGTACTGAAGATGTCTCGGGAATTAGGATCCAAGTCTAGAGAACTGGAAGTTTACGAACGACTCAGCGAATATTATGACAGCAAAAATCCAGTTATTGCTTATGGGTACACCAAAAAAATTATTGCACTCAAGGATACGGTACTAAACGAAAAAACCGTCGAGGAGATGGGGCAAACCAAGCAGCGATACGAACTCGTTAAAAAGGAACATGAGATAAATATGCTGAAAGCAGAAAATAAAATTCTGAATGTCAGTAAAGAAAATCAGCGGCTTCATGTAATTCTCTTCATTGGATTTACCATTTTATTTTTGGTAGCTATTATCTGGTTTTTTAGTCGACTCAATATGCAACGGAGAGTCAACGAGATGTTAGAAAATAAAAACGATTTGCTCAATCAAAAGAACGAAGAAATTCGAATTAAAAATAAGCAACTCGAACATTCTAACGAAGATCTGGCGCAATTCGCTTACGTGGCTTCTCATGATTTAAAGGAGCCGTTGCGGATGATTCATTCTTATACCACGTTAATCAAAAGAAGGTACAATGACAAGTTAGATGACAGCGGTAAAGAGTTTATGCACTATATCGTCGATGCGGTTGATCGAATGAAAAATCTGCTGGATGATCTGTTAGATTACTCTCGGTCGGGTAAACAGGAATTACCGGATACCCTTATTTCTGTGGCGGACATGATGACCATTGTATCTGCCAATCTTCGTGGACATATAGAAGATAATAAGGGGAGTTTAATTGTTAGAAATGAAAATTTACCGTCTATTTTAGCGCATAAATCACAACTAATGCAACTGTTGCAAAACCTGGTTAGTAACGGAATGAAATTTCGCGGCGAGCGGGATCCAATTATTATTATAGACTGCATAAATAAAAACAATCAATTTGTGTTTTCCGTAAAGGATAATGGTATTGGTATTTCTAAAAACAATCTGGAAAAAGTATTTGAAATGTTTCGTCGATTACATACCAGAGAGGAATTTAGCGGTACGGGTATCGGGTTAGCAACTTGTAAAAAAATTGTCAGCAATATGGGGGGAGATATTTGGGTCGAGTCTGAAGAAGGAGTAGGTAGTACTTTCTTCTTTGCTGTACCTTGTCCATCAGAAGCTTTGGTATCTGCTTAGTCTTTCACTATAGAATCTCAAAAAATGAAAAAAATACAGCTATTTATCCTATTGATATTTGTATCAACACTTTCGTACGCTACCATTGAGATAGATAGTCTGGTCTGCGCTTTTATAGAAAATACCCAAACTAAAAAAAATCAGGAACTACTGAAAGCTTATGAAGATTTGCTAGAAGATTTATACCATAAAGAAGCGTTTAGGGATCTGATCGAGCACAGCAGAAAAGCAGCTATTGTTGCCGAACAATATAAAGACAAGGCATATCTTTCAAAGTTTATTTACATGGAAGGTTTTTCTTTTGAAAGAATGGGAAGCTACGCTAAAGCCCTTTCGGCTTTCGACCGGATCATAAATTTGGCCGATAAGGGGGCAGAGAAGAAAACCATTATGAAAACCCTTAGCCAGATTTCCATTATCTATCAGCAATTGGGTAATTTCGAAAAAGCCTATGATTACCAGATGAGAGCGCTTCAGGGTTTTGAAGAAATGAACGAGGTGTCCGGTATCTGTCGTAGTAAATATTCGATCGGCACCATTTTTTACTACCAAAAGCAATACGAAAAAGCACTTGAGCAATATCAGAAATCATTGAAGCTCGCTGAACAAACAAATCAGCCTCGTCTTATATATTCTTCTTTAGGCGCTCTGGGTGCCACTTATGGGGAACTGGGTAACCAGAAGGAAAGTCTTCGTTATAATAACAAATCATTGGTACTCGCAAAAAAAATTAATTATGATTCGGGAATCGCCTATACCTTAAATAACCTGGGGGTTTTTTACCTGAAAATAGGAGATTGTAATAGTGCGAAAAAATCCATTTTGGAGTCAATTAGAATAAAAGAAAAAGTCAATGATCGCTGGGGGTTGATGGGGTCTCTGTTTGCTATGGTTAGGGTAAATGACCAGTGTAGCAACGGTGAGAAGGTTTTGGGCTTTTTACAGAGTGCTCTGAAAATGTCAAAGGAAATAGAATCCAAATCAGGGGAGCTGGAAGCCTACGAACGGCTGATTAAATTTTACGATGAAAAAAATCCTGCGGTCGCCTATGGGTATACTAAAAAATTTATTGCACTAAAAGATACCGTACTGAGCGAAAAAACATTTGAAGAAATGGGGCAGTCCCGGCAGCGTTATAAATTAGCTAAAAAAGAACATGAGATTTCTTTACTAAAAGCAGAAAACAAAATCCTTTATATTAATAATGAAAATCAGCGTCTCTACAAATTACTCTATGTTGTATTTATTGGCTTGCTATTGTTTGTTACTTTTTGGTTCTTCAGTAGAATAAAAATGCAAGGTAGAATTAACCAAATACTTGAAGCTAAAAACGATTTGCTCAACCTTAAAAATGAGGAAATTCGCATAAAAAATAAACAACTCGAACATTCTAACGAAGATCTGGCCCAATTTGCTTACGTGGCTTCTCATGATTTAACGGAGCCTCTGCGGATGATCCACTCTTATACTACTTTGTTGAAAAGAAGATATAATGATCAGCTGGATGATAGCGGAAAAGAATTTATGCACTATATTGTCGATGCGGTTGATAGAATGAAAAGTCTACTGGATGATCTACTGGATTATTCTCGATCGGGTAAACAGAAACTACCGGATACACTTGTTTCTACGGAAGATACAATGGTGGTTGTTACCGCCAATCTTGGTAAACAGATAGAAAATATTAAAGGGCGCCTAGTTGTTAGAAATGAAAACTTACCCGCCATTTTAGCTCATAAATCTCAGTTGATGCAGTTATTACAAAATCTGGTTAGTAATGGTTTGAAATTTTGTGGGGAGCGCGATCCAGTCGTCATCGTAGATTGTAAGCAAAAAAAGGATTTATTTGTTTTTTCTGTAAAAGACAACGGTATCGGTATTTCTCCCGCCAATCAGGAAAAGGTTTTTGAAATGTTTCGACGCCTGCACACCCGAGAAGAATATGCAGGTACTGGTATTGGCCTGGCAATTTGTAAAAAGATTGTTAGCAATATGGGCGGTGACATTTGGGTTGAATCAAAGCAAGGTGGAGGGAGTACTTTCTTCTTTACGGTACCTTGTCCATCCGGGGTGTTGGTACCAGCTGAATAGGGAGGAGGCACTAGATTAAAAATGGAAAACTACAGCTTTAAGAAATAAAATACTTGCATAATTCACGCGCATTGTTTTGTAGGGGCTGGTCAGAAAAGAAGGATAGATACAGGAGATTACTGAAACCAGTAAATAAAGCTGCCAACCAGAACCCCACTCAAGACCATTGTCCCATCCATTAATCCGGTATAAAAATAATCACTTCGCTCGGGAGTGATTTTTTTTACTAAAATAATAGTCGCTAAATAAGTGAGGACCAACGCCACCATAATCGGAACTGAATAATAGAATTGTTGCCAACAGATAATATTGATAGTCAGCGCCATTCCGATCACTCCGATAGCAATCTGCTTGGTTCGTTTCACGCCCCATCTTGCGGGAAGCGTCCGCACCGCAGATTGCTCATCTACCTGCAAATCTCGAATGTCGAAGGGTAAGGTGATAGCAAAGATAAATAATACACGTTCAATAAAAGTAAGCAAAATACCTTTGCCAGGAAAGAGGTCATATTCTACGGCTGGTAAAAGAACGGTTATCCACGCCCAAACCAAAGCGACCAGGAAAATTTTTATATCATTCAAGTCTCTCAATCGCTTTTTGTTGCCCAAAATAGGCAGCACATATCCCAATGAAATGATACCCGGGATAATCAGTGCTAATTGAGTTGAGCGGTTTAAGAAAAAAAAACAAACAGTAGCCATCAACGCTCCGATACCCGCGTACCATTCGATGTGGCGTTTGTGAACGGTGATGACGCTATAGCGTTCTAATTGAAAATAAGCATGTGATTTTGAAATTCCGACAATGCGGTGGAGGGCATACAAAAACAATGTACCGAAAAATACAAACCCGGTTAACGCATCAAAATAAAACTGTTCCTGATAAATTAAAGTTGTTTGCCAGAGCAAAGAAAGACTGCCAAGCGCAATCCAGAAATTTCCGTACAGCATCAAATTAATAAACTTGTAGGCAATACTGTCTTTGAAAAATTTCATAAAAAATTGACATGTTGAAACGCTGCGCTTGTTGAGTCGTTGAAACGTCAAAAAAGGGATACTCTTCCAAGTTTACCTGCACATCCTGACTTCCCTCAATGTCTGTCTATTCATCCAGGGCAGGCGTCAGGACCCCGGTACGAACGGCCCCGTGACACCTTCAATTGAACGGTCCCGGGGGTATTTAATAATCCGTGTTTTTATTTCTTACGATAGCATTGCGTAGCAACATTCCTAAACACCCCTCCTCCCGGCTCAACGCTCCTAAAAATACTTAAAGTTATGATTTTTCTTAATATTCTTCAAACTCTCAAAAATCAATTTAATCACCGCTTCCACATCATCTTTGTGCGCCATCTCCACGGTCGTATGCATATAACGCAACGGCAATGAAATCAAAGCCGCAGGAACACCCGCATTGGAGTATGCAAATGCATCTGTATCCGTTCCTGTCGCCCGGCTAGAAGCCTCACGTTGAAATTTGATCTTGTTCTTTTCTGCCGTATCGATAATTAATTGCAATAACTTATTGTGTACCGCTGGGGCGTACGTGACCGACGGACCAAGCCCCGCTTTGATATCACCTGATTTTTTGGGGGTGATAAGTGGCGTGTGCGTATCGTGCGTTACATCTGTCACGATGGCTACGTTTGGTTTAATCCGTTCGGCGATCATCTGTGCACCTCGTAAGCCAATTTCTTCCTGTACAGAATTAACAATGTATAAGCTATAGGGTAATTTTGTTTTAGTCTCTTTGAGCATTCTGGCAACTTCCGCTACGCAAAACCCACCCATTCGATTATCAAGTGCACGACCTACATAATACTTGTCGTTCAGCAGCATCATTTCGTCTTCAAACGTAATGACACAACCCACGTGGATACCCATTTTTTCTGTTTCTTTTTTATCCTTGGCTCCGACGTCAATAAAAATATTTTCTAAAGTAGGCGTTAATTTAGCATCTGATCCTTTGCGAAGGTGAATAGCAGGCCAGCCAAAAACGCCCTTTACGATTCCTTTGCTAGTATGAATATTCACCCGCTTGGAAGGCGCAATAATATGATCCGAACCTCCATTACGAATCACACTAATAAATCCATCGTCCGAGATATAATTAACAAACCAACTGATTTCGTCGGCGTGACCTTCAATCACCACGCGGTAATCCTGACCTGGATTAATTATTCCATAAGCGGTTCCATAGTCATCAATATGCGTTTCATCTACGTAAGGTTTAAGATAATTTAGCCACAATTTTTGGCCAGGTGCCTCAAAGCCAGTAGGCGAAGCATTATTGAGGTATTTCTCAAGAAATTTTTCAGATTTTTTAGTGATAATTGCCATAATTTTTATTTTTATTTCATCTGGTGTAATTAGGAATTGTCGGAACCACCAGGCCATTCCTGTGGATTTTTACTCCATTCCTGCAAAGATTGTAGATTTTTTTGATCAATATAATTAATGTCGATAGCCGCTGCAATGAGCGCTTCGTAGTTAGAAAGGGTAGAAAAGGGACAATCCGCTTTTTCAAAAGCCGTTTTGGCCGCTGGAAATCCGTAGGAAAAAATAGCCATTACTCCTGCCACTCTGCAGCCCCGATCACGCAATACTTCTACCGCCTCCAGGCTACTTCCACCGGTGGAAATAAGATCTTCAATGACCAAAACTCGCTCGTTTCCCCGTAAGTCTCCTTCGATTTGATTCTGTCGGCCGTGTCCTTTTGCTTTGCTGCGTACGTAGACAAAAGGCAAGTCGAGCGCATCCGCCAGGAGGGCACCGTGGGCAATGCCCGCAGTAGCGACACCTGCAACAACCTGAAAAGGCTTGAATGCTGCTGATTGCTCCTTCATGGCTGCAATCACGGCTTTTCGGACGGGTGGATAGGATAAAACAATCCTGTTATCGCAGTAAATGGGAGACTTAATTCCCGAAGCCCAGGTAAATGGGTTTGTCGGATTTAATTTTATTGCCTTAATTTGCAGTAGGTTATGCGCTATTTCAGTCGCAATCTTTTTTTTTGTGTTCTCCATTTTAAAATTTAGCTTAAACGGCAACAAATGTACAAAATATATATCAACAGCACACCACTTTTTATTGTGAATAGTAAATATGTCAAGAAACTGTTCCCAATTACGAAAGGTGCCCTGATCGCCCGTTATTCTGGCAAACCTAAATCGTTGCTGAATTATATAGATAGTTTGGAAAAGCCAAATAAATTTGCTTTTGTTGTTTTACACAGTGAAGATGCCAGAGCTTGCTTTAAAGCGTTTAAATCCGTTTTTAAAGTCATTGAGGCTGCAGGTGGACTGGTTTTTAGAAAACCTAAAATGAAAAAGATATTGATGATTCACCGTCAGGGTTTTTACGATCTTCCTAAAGGGAAAATTGAGAAAGGAGAACAAACCAAAGCTGCTGCGCTCCGGGAGGTGATGGAAGAAACTGGAATTCGGGAACTTAAGCTGGGTAAAAAGATTATGAAAACTTACCATACTTACCGAGATCACAAAAATCGACGGGTGCTTAAAAAAACGCATTGGTATCGAATGAAAGGCCGACAAAAGAATTTTATTCCGCAAATAGAAGAAGATATTGATCTGGTTTTTTGGATAAAACCTGAGAAATTTCTCGCGGTGCAGCGTAATGTTTATGGTAATATTCTGGATGTTATCCGAACGGAATTAGCGAGAAAGGTATAAGTAATTTAAAAGTGGTGTGATCTTATAATAGCAAGTAAGATTTTTTAAAATAATAAATATATGGACAAACGAATAAGTAGTGTTATCACCGAAAGCATATCCATCAAGCAAGCCATGCTCGCTGACCAGACGCTACTTGACGAATTAGAAACCATCACTACTCGTTGTATACAATGCTTACAATCCGGCGGACAATTATTGTTTTGTGGCAACGGAGGAAGTGCCGCTGATGCGCAACATCTCGCTGGCGAATTTTCTGGACGGTTTTACCTCGATCGGGACCCGCTGCCCGCCGAGGCGCTTCACGTCAATACGTCTTTTCTAACCGCAGTCGCCAACGATTATGATTTTGCGTCCGCTTATGCCCGATCAGTCGCTGCCAAAGGCCGTCCGGGCGATCTCTTGTTTGCTATTTCTACCTCTGGTAATTCTCCCAATATTTTACAAGCCGCTGAAATGGCCCAAACTAAAAAAATGGAAGTTATCGGAATGACGGGCGCTAGCGGAGGACAACTGGCCGGCAGGGTCGATTATTTGCTCAAGGTACCGAGCGTTGATACGCCCCGTATTCAGGAATGCCATATTTTACTGGGACATATTATTTGTGAATTGGTGGAGCAAAGGATTTTTGGGATCAATTAATGAGTTCATTCAAAAAAGTGTTTGTCTTGCAGTCTTTTTTGAGTTTTTCAAATACTTTATAGGACGATACCTATGCGTTAGAAGGACCGATTAACTAATCACTAATCAACCATTCCTAATGTCCAGGAAAAATTAACAATTTGAAATGCATATTGATCCTTAATAGTGTCCTGGTTTTTAAACAAGGCTCACTTAATAAAATGAAGAACTATGCCGAGACCCGGATTTGATAAATCATGGACCCTTTTTCTAGATCGGGATGGCGTCATTAATCGACGCCTGCCAGATCGCTATGTTACCAACCCTAAAGAATTGGATTACCTTCCGGGAAGTCTGGTAGCCATCGTCGAATTAAATAAAATTTTCGGAAGAATCATCATCGTCACTAATCAAAAAGGAGTCGGAAAAGGCTTGATGTCCCAAGCTGATCTGGACGAAATTCATACCAAAATAAAAACTGATTTACAAAAAATGGGCGGACAACTCGACGCAGTTTATACCGCTACCGCTGCTCAATTGACCCCTTCGAGTCATCACAAACCCAATCCCGGAATGGGACTGGAAGCTAAAATAGATTTTCCAGCAATAGACTTTTCCAAATCGATCATTGTCGGAGACTCTATCTCCGATATGGAGTTTGGTTTTGGGTTGGGAATGTGGACGGTCTTGGTGGAAGGAAAGGCAGAGGAGCAGGAATTAGCAGCAAGAACTGTAGTGGATGAGCGGGTTAATTCGTTGGCAAAGTGGGCTGGTTTACTGCACAGAAATCCATAAAAAAGCAGGATTGACAGCCAATCGGTTTTTCACTTGGGAATGGCAAATAAATAAGTTTAGAATCGTACTTTATTTATTAGACTTGTTACCCTTTAAGAATTAAAATCTATAAATAAGGACAAAAGGCTATTTATAGAGCCAATTTGTTAAAGGGTAACAAGTCTATTTAACATTCCTTACACAGACTACCTTAAGAAACTTTATCGATTATACAATGCGTAAAATAAAGCCAGCACAATTATTCCCAAGCGGGCAAGGAATCCATAAAAGGCGAAGCGAGCATAACTTTTAGACGCTATTAAAGCAATCAAAATTCCTAGCAGACCAAGGAGAAAACCAAGAATAAAAAAGACCGTCTCTTTACCCGTATTACGGGGCTCATTTAACTGCTGAATAATTTCCGTGTCGGTTTTACCTTTTTTACGTGCCCGTTTGATTTCTTTCTTTAGAATAAAAAGACCAATCCGTTCTTTCAATTTTAATTTTCTACCTGTTTTTTTACGGAGTTCTTTGGTATTTAGATGGACGAGGTCGTCGATTGATAATGCGGGGTACCCATTGATATGTCCAGCATTAGCAGAGGGTCGATCGGGGGTAGGGTGTACAAATGCTTGTACAGCATTTGGAAAAATAAACAGATGCACCAACAAAGAGAATAGAAAGATTTTTAGTTTCATAACAAAAAAAATACTTGTGAATAAAGTCTGATCTATTCACAAGTATAATTTTAATTTTGTTGTTATTCTATTTTAGAGACTACTTTTTAGATTACTTTACCGTTTTTAACAAATTGCTTTGTTCCGTGGCGGAGTAAATATTCTTTGCCTGAATTATCCATATAAAAAATCTGTAATTCGTAATTTTGTCCTGTTTTTGGCTGGTGATTAAAATACGAAAGGTTGATTTTTTCACCCGTAAATTCTACGACAGCACCATCCATTGCAAAATCCTCAGATGCTTTTTCACCACCTTCGCCTTCTGCAATAGTTTTTAAGACTTCTTGTGTATCGGTATCGACGATTCTTACTAAAAAGCGTTGGTTCATTAACAGACGCAAATCATCAGCGATTAATTCAAAATTTACCGTGGTGTAATTCCATTTTTTACGAATCTTCTTTAGAGACTTGCTGTTGGATTTTTCCTGAACCTGAATGCTACTAAACTGTACATGCGTATTATTCATAATGTCAGTAATCCGTTGATAATTTGCTTCGGCAGATTCGCGGTAGAGTAGTTCCATTTCATTCTCTGCCTTTACTGCTTCGTAGCTCATTTTCTGGGTTTGTAGCTCGCGTACCTGTGCCATCAGATCTGCTTTGGCAGCTTGAAGGTCCGCAATTTTTTTAGCGTCCGCTGGGTTGTCTGGATAAACCATAACCCTGGTTTTGTTCATCTCCAGTTCTAGCTGATCGTAACGTGCCTGGTAAAGTTCCAGTTGCGCTTTTACATCGGCGATAGCGCGATTTTGCTGCTTGTTGGATATACGCAATCTGGTAATGGTATTATTTAAAAAATCAATACTATCTTGCAGGATATGAATCTGCTCTTTGAGTACCTGATTTTCAGAACGCAGATCGACGATGACAGAATCATCTTCTTTGCTGACGGTTTTCAGTTCGCTGATGTATAGGTCTTGTTTGACCAACAGCTCGTTTTTCTTAACAATGGAACCTACTTGCTGGATACTAAAAAAACTTAGTCCGACGATCGCACATGATCCGAGGGCAATGGATAAATTTCTGGTCATTTCACAAAGATTTGTGGAATAAGAACCGTGTGTAAGTGGGTCTTGATTCCAAGTATAAAATATAGCCTCCGTAGAGACGGTTTAGCGTGGACGTAAATTTTGGCAAAAACGAGGTGTCGTTTTTTTAAATATTTCTTATTAAAAAATTGGTAAGATTCGTATTTCGTGCAATGGTCATTTCCAGTGCATCCATAAACAGTGATCGGTCTGTGGTATTAGCAAATTCCGCAGTTCCGGAAAAATCCAGAATAGTCTGGTTTTTTATCTTAGTAATGTTTTTAAGTCGTAAATTTTTTGCCTTTCGGCCAAAATGTTGTGTGGCTAAAAAAGTATTCACCAGGTCTTTTATCCTGTTCCCCGTAGGATTATCTACTGCTACTGCTCTATACTCCAAGCTGAAAGTTTCCTGATTAAAATCGTAAATCATCACCACAGGTTTTGTGGAGACCGGATACATGCTGGCACGCATCGTCTTTACTTGTTGTCGAGTATTGGGATTGAGTTCACCGCTAGAAGTACAGCCGAACCCTAAGATGATTAGAAAAATAAAGAATAATAAGCAGTTAAAATGTTTCATGGTTAAATCCAATTAATAAATAAGTAAAAATATTAATATGTCTGAATTTTAAATATATTGATAACAAATATTGTTCCAAAATGTAATATGTTTAAATCACTTTTTTACTACTAAAAGAATTCGATAAGTATTGCTTACCAGCTTTGCGAACTCCATGAGCCGCCAAAGCGGTAAACGTCCTAGCTTTGCGAAACCCGCGAGCCGCCATAAGTCAAGCTAAGTTTCCTAAAGCGGTAAACGTCCCTAGCTTTGCGAAACCCGCGAGCTAGCAACAAGCCAAGCTAGGTTTCTTAAAGCGGTACTTCCTAAAGGTTTCTTAAAGCGGTACTTCCTAAAAGTTTCCTAAAGCGGTAATAAGCTAAGTTTCTTAAAGCGGTACTTCCTAAAAACCAAGACCTGTTGGTTCCACGATCCTAAATCGCTATCTTTACCCAAAATATCCACCATACACTATGACCCAGCCCAATAAAGTACAGATTACAGGACACCTGATGATGATTCGTCCTATGAATTTTGGTTACAATGCAGAAACTGCCAAGAGCAACGCTTTTCAGACGGAACCCGAAAAAACGGGGGAATCCTCTAATACGATCCGAGAGAAAGCAGTAGCTGAATTTGATAATTTTGTAACCATACTGGAAAACCACGGAATCAAAGTTACCGTCATAGAAGACAAAAACGATCCAATCACTCCGGATGCAGTTTTTCCAAATAATTGGGTCAGCTTCCACCAAAACGGGGCAACGATTACTTATCCGATGGAGTCAGTTTCCCGTCGCTTTGAGCGGAATGAATCCATCATTGATCAGCTGGCAGAGACGCTGGAAGTACATGCCGTTTTTAATTTGGATACCTACGAAGACAAAGGACTTTTCCTGGAAGGAACGGGCAGTATGATTCTGGACCGGGTAAATAGCATCGCCTACGCTTGTCTGAGTCCTCGGACAAATCTCGAAGTACTGGAAGTATTTTGTAAATTAATGAATTACCGAAAAGTTGTTTTTCATGCAGTGGATGGTGGCCGACAGCCGATCTATCACACCAACGTGATGATGGCCATGGGTGAAACTTTTGTGGTCGTTTGTCTGGATTCTATCCTGGATGCCAAAGAAAAGGATACACTAAAAAAATATTTCTACGAAACAAAAAAAGAAGTCATCAATATCACCCTCGATCAAATGAATTCTTTTGCAGGAAACATGCTGCAGGTAAAAAATGACAAAAACGTTACTTACGTCATTATGTCTTCACAAGCACATGCGTCTCTGCGTCCCGATCAGATCCGACACCTGGAACGACATACCCAAATTTTACACGCGCCGATTCCGACGATTGAAACGTATGGTGGCGGAAGTGTCCGATGTATGATGGCGGAAGTTTTTTTACAAAAGAAAGTGATAACGGCTAAATAGTAAGGAATAAATCTCGCATTTTGGCGAGACAATCTAGTGGTTCGGGTACTAAATTAGTATGTACTTCAAATTGTTAAATTTTCCTAGACAAAAAGAACAGTTGATTAGTGATTCGTTAATCGGTTCTCCCAACGCATAGGTATCGCACTCTAAAGTATTTGAAAAACTCAAAAAAGACTGCCGAGAAGGTTAAGTTGACAGATCAACGTAGGAACAAGGCAATGCCTTGTTCCTACGTTGATCAATATACCCAGCAATTTAGTTCCCGAGGCACTAGTTGGGTTTGGACAAAATCAAGGCAACCTAATGTAATGGATTACTATTCTGAAGATTTTGGTCTGATACTCACGTTATCAAGAACTAGGAAACTTCGCTTGAAGCGTTTTATTGGAAAAGAGAACATGGAGAGTTTTGCATGGTTGATTGAAGCTACTGAAAATGACAGCGAGTTTTTTAATCGAATGAATTCCTCGATGCTTGCATCGGGGTGAGCATTCAAGGGGCGTCATTTTTCAGAGGGCTGGCTTTGCGCTCATACCCCGCACCCTTGGGTCGGGGTGGCTTGATTTTCCTTTTCAGAAATTGTCAGGTATTCTGTATACCATGTCACAAAACTTATTTCCTGCTAATATTTGCTATTCGTATGTGAACTAATTCTATTATTTTCGCATTTTAGATTTTTTCTAAACCCATTTATCATCAGTTTACTGGCAGTTCTGCTTTCCGGTATGCTAAAAAAAATAACATGAAAAGATTGTCTACAACCCTCTTTATTTTGACTTTCGTGCTTAGTCTAGCTCAGGCGCAAATCGTCATTAATGAAATTATGTACAATTCTCCCGACGGAGGTCAGGACTCTACGGAATACATCGAACTATTCAATAACAGCAGTGCTGCCGTAGATCTATCCGGGTGGAACTTTACCTCCGGTATCAATCTTACTTTTGCTGCAGGTACTTCCATCGAAGCCAATGCTTACCTATTGGTAGCTGGAGACGCTGCTGCAATGATGGCAACTTATGGCGTTACAGCCATTCAGTGGGAATCAGGTGGTCTTAGTAACGGAGGAGAATCAATCGAACTGGCGGATGCTGATGGAAATGAAATGGATGTTGTAGAATATGATGACGGATTTCCGTGGCCATCACAAGCGGACGGAAACGGTCCTTCGCTGGAGCTTTGTAGCCCGGATAAAGAAAACAATAATGGTGCTAACTGGTTTGATGCGACTACCGCAACTGGTGTTGTCTTCGAAGGTACGGAGGTACTGGCTACGCCCGGAGCGGCCAACACCGCAACTTGCCCGGATGCCGATATAATGGTAGAAGTTTCCAGCAACGTATTTACGCCTCGTGATATCACTATCTTTGTGGGAGAAACTGTTGAATGGAACAATCTCGGAGGTTTTCACAACGTGGATGGAACCCTGGCGACTTACCCGGATAATCCGGAAGGATTTGGTAATGGTAGTGCATCCAGTACAAATTGGACTTTCAGTTATACTTTTACGATTCCTGGTGTATACGATTATGAATGTACGCCTCATGCTGCGCTGGATATGGTTGGAACGGTAACTGTTTTACCAGTTCCTCCCAATGATATTGTTATTTCTGAAATCATGTACAATATTCCAGGTGCTGGAAATAATTTTGATTTTATTGAAATAACCAATATGGGTAACGAAGCTATTGACCTTGAAGGGTATTATTTTTCCAGTGGCATAGAATTTACTTTCCCTGCGATAATGATTCAGCCGGGAGCATATATGTTAATCGTAGAAGACGCGTCTGCTTTCAATGCTACCTTTGGTACAGATGCTATTTCCTGGACAAATGGTGGTCTCAATGACGGCGGAGAAGATATTACGCTGTTGGATGCTAATAACGAACTGGTGGACATGGTGGTATACAATGATGCTGCCGGCTGGCCGGAAATTGCAGATGGCGAAGGTCCATCTTTAAGTCTTTGTGATTTGGAAGCAGATAATGGTCAACCGGAATCCTGGGGCTTTTCTACGACCAATACCAATATAGTCTCTGGTGGCAGTGGAAACTTTATTTACGCAACACCTGGTGCCGCGAATGACGCTTGTGCTACTACTCCTTATATCTTTTTAGAAAATGGCCTGGAAGATGTAAGCGAAGGCGATGTTACCGCTACTTTTCGCTTGTCAATGGCCAATGTTACGGATATGGATACAGCATCCGTTACCCTCAATGTTGTTGGCGGATCTGCAATGGACGGGACGGATTTTGTCTTAAACAATACAATCGTAACTTTTGGAAGCGACGGAAACGGTGGTGTAAGTGACGGAGAATTCAGTATATCTTTATTGGATGATATTCTGGTAGAAGGTTCTGAAACCATTATCCTGAATCTTTCTGATGCCAATGGAGCGGTGATTGCTTCCGTCGGCGATTTGGTGATTACTATTGTCGACAATGATGGAATTGACCCCGGGTTTTATCCACTTTTAGAAATACAGGATGTAACAACGGTGGATGTCGAGGGTGTTGTCGATTCTATTGATAGAACTTGTGAATTACGTGGTATCGTATATGGCATTAATCTAAGTCCTGGAGGTTTATTATTTACCATCGTCGATAAAAATGATAATGATGATGGTATTGCCGTGTTTAATGGTGGTACAGATTTCGGTTATACGGTAACCGAAGGAGACGAAGTTTCCGTTATCGGAACCATTGATCAATTTAGAGGATTACAACAAATAAATGCAGATTCTGTTTTTGTATTATCTAACAATAATGCTTTGTTCGCACCTGAATTTACTACCGACCTTGGAGAAAACGAAGAATCTAAATTAATCCGAATTAATAATTTGACCATCGTTAGTGTTGCGACGGGTGCTGCTGGTGATAATTATACGGTAACGGACGGAACCAACGAATACACCATGCGGATTGATGCAGATAATGAATTGTTTGGTACCACTTTACCAGCAAATTTTGATGCCATTGGTCTTGGAGGACAGTTTGATAATGCGTCTCCTTTTGACGAAGGCTATCAGTTTTTGCCACGCTATACTGCCGATATTCTTGATTTGGTAAATACCAACGATCCAACGCTGGCCAATGATATTCAGATTATGCCGAATCCAGTAACGGATCAGCTGTTAATCAGATCTGATCTAAACATTGATCAGATTTTGATTCATAATAATCTGGGACAATTGATCACTAGTATCAACGGAACTGCCAATCAAACAGTCGATGTATCAACTTATACAGATGGTGTTTACCAAATGAGTTTCATTATAGCGGATCGCACCTGGACGACTATGTTTGTAAAACAATAACAGGGGGACTTGAATTGTTAGGAATGAGGCAAAAAACACAGGCGATGCAGCGCAACGGCGAGGCTTTTTAACGAAATCCTTAGGAAAAAAGATCAGTTACTTTCCGATTGAACAATTCAATAACCTATAAAAACGGATTACTCACCATCAGGCAGGTAATCCGTTTTTAACTTTATTAGAGTTTATGTACAGAAAATTTGTATGGGACTCAAATAATCTTTAATGTTTCATTAACAGTATAAATACATTTAAAGGTTTTTAAAACACACTTTCAGGTATTTCTTTAATTTAATTTTGTAGAATTAAAAAATAATGATACCTTGCATTATCCCACCGTACATATTAAGGAACAACGATCTAATAGATTCAGAATTATGACTAATATTTTTTGTGCCTAACTTCGTTTAAAATACGCGCCATAGCTACGGCTATGTCTGTGTTTTTCACCTCGTTATACACAAAAACTACCTACTCAAAATTTCTTAATCTATTTAATCGCCATTCCTTAGTATTTTGTTATTTGAAGAAACACCTTAAAATGAAGAAAACGCTTACCTTTCTTTGCTTCCTGATCATTTCCTTTTCCTGCTCTTTTTCATTTGCTCAATCTGACGAAATTGACCAGTTGAAAAAACAGGTTAATGCCCAGCAGGGACGCAATAAATTAAAAATCCTTAATAATTTATCCACAGCATTGTTAGCAGCAGATCAAGCGCTATCGGCCAAACGGTACGTGATGGAAGCCATTGATCTTTCCCGTTCCTTATCCGAGGCGGATGAAGAGGCGAATGCTTTGGATAACTTAGGACTGATTTATCAGGCCAAACTGGATTATACCAACGCCATGAAAAACTTTTTGGCTGCGATGAATATCCGAAACAATATCAAGGACGAAATGGGTATTGCCAGTTCTAAAAACAATATCGGTCGCTTATTTTATCTACAGGAAAATACGGGTAATGCGATCGCCAATCTGGAAGAAGCATTAATTATTCGGGAGAAAAATGATGATAAAATTGGATCTGCCGAAACGAATAAAAATCTTGGAGATGTTTATTTATTTAAAAAAATATATGGTAAAGCCAGAAACTGTTACGTCAAAGCGATGGAACTTAAAATTGAAACGGAAGACTTAACTGGAGGTGCGGCCATTGCCAGCTTTTTGGGTAACATTCTCAGTGATTTGGGTGACCACGATGGTGCTTTGACCTATCATGAAATGTCGCTTGATTTGAATAGTTCGTTAGAAGATATGCCGGCGATTGGTAGCGATTTTAACAATATGGTCCAAGTACATTTATCGCAGGGGCAGTACGACGAAGCTCTGGAAGCAAATGAAACTGCTTTTGGAATTCGTTCAAGCCTCAATCAGTCGATACCTTTGGCAGAAACCTACAAGAACTTTGGGGTGATCTACGCAAAAATGAAAAATAAAACTCAGGCAGATAAAAACCTGAATGAAAGTATCCAGCTGCTTAAAGTGGAGGGACAATCACCCAAAACACAAAGTATCTACCGCGATATTTCCAGGGCATACCACGATTTGGGAATGCACGAGAAAGCCTACAATATGCATGTTGCTTATGCGGATAGCCGGGATGTATTTTATAATAATGAAAAAGATAAAGCACTGCTTGAACTGACGACCAAATACGAATCAGAATTTGAGGCAGAAAAAAACCAGGCGACCATTGCCACTTTAGAAAATGAACAAGCTTTCTCTAGTAAAATGCGAACCTTTTTGTACGCTTTAATTGGATTGGGTGCCTTATTAATCTTTGTGCTCTTTAGCAGTTACCGCCGTAAAAAACAAGACAATGAATTATTGCTGAATAAGAACGAAGAGATTAGTCGACAGGGGGAAGAGATTAAGGACAAGAATTTATTGCTCAAGAATACCAATGATAGTTTGGATAACCTTAATCATAAATTGGTCAATGAAATGGCCGAACGGGAATCAATCGAACAGTCTTCTTTTGCCCGGGATCGCTTTCTGGCTACGATGAGCCACGAGATGCGGACACCCATGAACATCATTATTGGATTGACGCATTTATTACTGGAAGAAGAACCTCGTCAGGATCAGATCGAACACTTACGTACGTTACAGTTTTCTGCTAACAATCTGGTCGTATTTATTAACGATGTACTGGATTTCTCCAAAATTGAAGCGGGGAAATTAACACTTGAAAGCAGGGAGTTTAGTCCGGTAGATACCATCGAAGATACCAAGCAGCGGTTTTTACTACCTGCCAGGGATAAAAATATTGCGTTAAACTATTCTTTTGACGAAGCAATTCCAAAGTGTTTGATCGGTGATCCAGTTCGACTCAATCAGATTTTAACCAACCTGGTTTCTAACGCTATAAAATATACAGAAAAGGGTGCCGTGGATGTTAAAGTTAAATTACACGAATTGAAATCAAATGAAGTTACCCTGGTAATGAAGATCGAAGATACTGGAAGAGGAATGGATGAGGCTGAGTATACGCAGATGTTCAGAGAGTTGAGTAACAATCAATCTGGTGATATCTTTGAAGGATACGCTGGCCTTGGCCTGACGATTACCAAACGATTGGTAGATCTGCAAAATGGAAAAATAGAAGTAGATTCTGAAATTGGAAAAGGAACCAGATTTACGATCTATCTACCTTTTAAAATTTCAAATAACAAAGCACCTGTAAAAGTCGCTAATCGAACACTGAAATCTTTTGAGCACCTTAAGGGGCACAAGATAATGGTGGTGGAAGACAACAAAATAAATCAGTTGGTAGTTGCTAAAATGCTTCGTAAAATTGGCGTAGAAGTAGTTACTGCGGACGATGGAGTAGAAGCATTGGAAGCGTTGAATCACGCCTACTTCGATCTGATACTGATGGATATTCAGATGCCCAACATGGACGGTTACCGGGCTACGGCCGAAATTAGAAAATCCGTAGATCCTCGAAAAAGAGATGTTCCGATTATTGCATTAACTGCTTCTGCCTTTTTGACAGAAAAAGAAAAAGCCAAATTATTCGGAATGAACGATCACGTCGGAAAACCATTCGGCCCGGAAGATCTCATGGATAAAATTGGTGCATTGCTGGAAGTATACAAGACTGCTTAGGAATGTTGATAAAATAAATTAAGACACTATGCTTCCTCTTTTTCCATCACGCTTTCCCGCCGAACAGATTGTCAGATCGGGCAGGGTTACTAAAATGGTTATCTTAAAAAGTTTAAAATAAACTTTATTCTAAAAGAATAGTTTGTCCTAACTATTCACGTTTATGAAAAAAGGTGTTTCGTCGTATTGGGTTTCCCGATACGGCTTTTTTTTTGTGGGAGTGGTTATTGGCAAAATTAACCGACCCAAACCTATATAACTTATTTTTTAATTGATCCTAACGATATAGTAATATTGAGGTAATTAAAAAGATACGTATAGTCCGTAGTCTTATAGTCCTCAAAATGAGATATTTGTATTAAAAAATTTAATGTCAAAATCATATTCAGGGGAAGAGAAAAACCTTCTAATAAAAGTTGGACAACGTATCAGAGCGTTAAGACTTAGGTCTGGTTTGTCACAGGAAAAGCTTGCATTTGCTAGTGAGCTTGATAGAACATATATTGGTTCTGTAGAAAGGGGAGAGCGTAATATTTCTGTTATTAATTTAAATAAAATTTCTGTGGCATTAAATATTAACTCATTTGAATTACTTAAAATCGAGGAATGAAAGATCATTTGAAGAATGCGTTAAGAAAGACAAAGGCCATTGAAAGTTCTGACTTTACAATTTATGACCAGATACCGATAGGAGATAAGAAATTTTGGCTTACAACTCAAGAGTTGCAAGCGGTATTAAACCATAAATTGGCTGGAATAAATCTATTTGGTTTACCCTTAAGAACTAGATCAAAGAAAGTAAAGTCTGAAATTTGTAACGCATTAGGTTATTCCATTCCATCTTCTTTTAAAAAGACCCAGCCAAAATTTTCGGGGCAAAGGTTCGATGTTTACACACAAAAATCAAATAATTTACAAGTTTGGAATGAAGATTTAGATTTAACCCGTCGATATGTTTTGCTTAGAATAAGTAACGAAGATATTATTTTGCGCGTAAAAGTTGTGTCGGGTAGTGATTTGGCACCATTAGATACAACAGGAACGTTAACGCAGAAATATCAGGCAAGATTAAAAGATTTGCAAGGAGCGTTTGAATTGGTTACTGATGTTGATACTGAGCCAATCATAAAGCTATGCGGAATAAATATGAGTAATCAAAGCCCAATTGATGATCCAGTAATGGGAGCGCTTTTACCGATCAAGTCAATTTATGAAAAGCTAAAATTACTTGTTGGATCGAACCTAGTAGATCCAGGAACAGATCAGGAACGTAACCGAGGAGCTGCGCTTCATAGAGTTGTTTGTATGGCTTTAGGGTATTCGAATTATAAAGATAATGGACAATTTCCTGATGTAAGAAATCAATTGTTAGAAGTAAAACTTCAAACTTCTCCTACGATAGATTTGGGGTTGGTATCTCCTGATAGCGAAGCACCACTTGATATGGAAAAGGTAAATGACATTTCTGTTCGTCACTGCGATGTAAGATATGCAGTTTTTTACGGTAATATTGAAGATAGCCAAGTTACTATCACGAACCTTATTGTAACAAACGGAAGAAATTTTTATGGTCGATTTCCGAAGTTTGAAGGAAAAGGACTTAATAAGAAAATTCAGATTCGATTACCTAAAGATTATTTTGAAGTGTAACTTAATCAAGGTTTAGAATTGTCTCAACGTTGAACGCACTAGCAACAGAAATTTCTAAATCAGCTATTAACTTTGCTTTATTTTTCCCTGTTAGTTTATTTAATTTTTTAACTATTGAAATAATTTTTTTTGAGGCAGCAGCATTAATATCTGGCAAAGGATATTTTTCAACATATTGAGAAAAGTATCTTCGCCTTCCTGCGTATAATTTATTGTTAAACATCAAACTGTGATATTTTGTCATCAATAAAGAATTAGCAATACCCTGGATCAATAATAAGTAATCTACTTCTTGCGGTGTTTCAGCAACAATCCAGTAACAATTTCCATTTACAATTTTTTTACTTTCATCAAAATAAAATCGTGGATGCGTACTTATATCCGGAAAGATAAGTTTTGGTTTCTGCCAGGAATCCGGATTTTGTGGTACCCATAATTCATACCATTTTCTACCTGCATCCATCAAATATTTTCGACTACTTAATTTTTCTCGGTGACCTTCCAGATAATTTTTAGCTGCTGGAAATTTTTCTAAATCAATTGTATATTTTTTGCCATCCTTGGTAGCATGTGGATATAGTACTTTTAGTTTTTTATCAGTAGATATTTCCCACGAGTTGATATTCTCTTGAGAGATTAAATCTTTTAATAGTGCTGCTTCAGGAACCTGTTCCAGGGATTCCCAATCATCTTTAATGAATATTTTATCAGCAGTACTTTTTATGCCTACTCGAACTTTGAATAAGTCACCGATTAGATTTGTAGCGGACTTGTTTATTTTATTTATCCATGTATTTTCCTCGTTTGATAGTAAAGCCCAGGTAGTATC
>ENA-ORXR01000628-ORXR01000628.1-marine-metagenome-genome-assembly--contig:-NODE-628-length-45068-cov-5.552511_pt1 | contig 45068 bp, 38 predicted proteins | sample MGYA00237866_ERZ511479 | MGnify/ENA metagenome assembly ERZ511479
AAAACCCAGCGCCAGCGGTCCATGTCTATAGAAGACCTCGACAAGCTCCTTGTCATCTTTCCGCCTGTCAGCATCGTCCAGCGTCGGACACTCAAGCCTTACTACTCTGGATACAAGATCCGGCTGTGTTGCCATTGCATTGATGCCATTCAGAAACACAGGCCGCTTTGCCTCGTAAGTCACTTCATCGTCATTTGTGTACAGCTTACGCGACGCATACCCGCCTCCGGTAGATAGGTTGCATAGCGCGTCCTGCTCGGCACCAGATAATCGGCTTAGGTTGTTCAGGCAAACGATATGGTTATTGCGAGCACCGATGAACAAGTCCTCTACCGATTTCGGCGCACCTCTCAGGTTGACTGACTTCGGATCAATCAGGCTGCGCATATTCTCGGCTGTTGTGGATTTGCCAGAACCTTGCTCACCCACAAGCTCGATAACAGGGTAGGCGGTATCTGGCCTCATGCAGTCAATAAGCGCTGTTACCAGTAGCAGGTCATCAGCTTCGCTTACGTTTACCAGTGTTTTCAGGTCTGCAAGTGTCCCGTCAGTCTGGGGTGTGGGTATCGCCTTTGAGGCTTTCGAGCGTCTAAAAAATACAGGCGATTCGTTGATAATCTGCCAGCCGTTTGATGTGATATGAATAACGCGCCACTGCTCGTCACACATATCTAGGTAATATCCGCCGCTGCCATCACTCGCAACACGTAAATAGACGTTGTGCTGTTCGCAATCGTGCTGCGCTATACCGTTCAGGGTAGAAAATGCGTCAGCTAGTGATGCCGCTCGTGTTGTCCTGCCTGTGGTCCTGTATATCAGTCGAGATACCCGGTCTTTAAACGTGGGTGAATTGATAGGCCAGATTTCGCGGTGCCCCTCCTGTTCAATAATTGCGTGTGCTTCATCGTCGTGGTCTGTAAACAAGGTGCAGGTATCGTTTACCAGCGCCACTATTTCATCAGCGGCATTTACCCGTCCTGTCGTGTCTTTCTCATCATCTGGCAGTAGTGCATTTATTGCTTTCTCAGTGTCACCTTTGCGTATGGCTTTGTGTGATTTGACAAGCTCGTCCAGCAACATCAGGTATGCGCCCAGCGTATAGGGTGCAGACTTCAGGCTTGCCAGTGCCTGCAGAACATCGGCAGACAGTGCCGCCTGTACATCTTCAGCCTTTGCTTTGTCGATCCCTGCGCGTACCGTTGCGGTGTGAATATCCGCAGACGTTTGTGTCTCCGTATCACCCATGAGCACGTCTCCTGCTGCATACCATCGCATCGTTGTGGTCACTGCATTTACAGAACCTGCAAAGCTCTGGGAATAGCAGCCTAGCCCCGATAGCCTTACCGGCTTGTATGGCTTTTATACGGCCCACATTGACGGTGTTTTGTCTGTCGTCCGCCGCGAGAACCACGCCCGTGTTGTCAAACCGTAAACGTAACGCCTGACACACTGACATCAGGTTTCCAGCGTTGAATGCGATCACTACCGGCAAGCCGTACAGTTCGGCAAGTGTAGCCCCCGTAGCCCATCCTTCGCAGACAAGTACACGTTGTGCATTGTCCAGGCTGCCGATAACGCTATAAGCGCCCTTGACTCTGGCACCTTTGAGAAACCGCTTCGTTCCATCAGGATAGATGCGTTGTAGATTCACTAACCCGATACCTGATACCCACATCGGTATCAGTAGTGCACCTGTGCCTGTCTCTATTCTTGCGTTATTCAGGCTGCGTAGTTGCTTGCGCTGGATGTACTCGTGGGTGCCTGTCAGTACGCCAGCGTGGTATCTGTCTTGTGCTTGACGTGCGACACGCTGGTGTGTCTCGATACGCTTGGCCTCTTGCTGGCGTCGTGCCTGTTCTGTCTCTGCAAAGCGTTTGGCGGCCTCCCCACGGTCATGCAATGGCAGCTTGTCTGCGAAGACAGTACCGCGCTCATCAGTGAGAAAATTGCACCAGTGCAGCGCTTGCCCGTCGGCAGTCCATTGATAGGCTGCGTTCTTGTTGCCTCCACGCTTGCCGATAACATCAGCGCGGCCCGAGCCTGACGTATTCAGGCCATCAGGATTGATGCCCACAGCCTCAAGTTCTGCGGCTGCCTCACTGTGTGACAGTTGCTGGCGAAGTCCATGCAGACGTTTCAAGCTTTGTGCTTGGCTGGCTACGGTATAATTGCTGCGTGCGCTTTGTTTTGTTCTGGCGGCGGCTTTGTGTGATGACGGGCCGCCGTTGTTGTTTTCGTACCTGTTCAGCAATATAACGATCGAGCTGAAAAAGATTGAACCAGAAACTGGCATCCACGGGTATTGACTGACACACTATCGGTGTCTCCTATCGATCTAGACAATCTAAGGAGACACCCTCCTCGAACAATGTTCAAGTTGTTCGAGGGGGTTCTTTCATATCCATCGCTTAATGTGAGCCAAAAAGGCGGTTTAAACCTCGGGTAGACTGGCCGTGCTCATTATGCTGAACACACAGCGTTGGACGCAAGCGCTCAATACGCTCTTTTATTCGAATAAGGGCTGCATTGATTCCATCCAACGTTTCATTGCGCTCGGCTATTTCAACATACGTTAAGTCGATATCAACCGATAGCCGTGGCATGTTTCGCACAAAAAGATTAATTGCTGTGCCGCCATGCATGGCAAAGCATGTTTCTTTCGCGACCTCTGGCATCACATCCAAAAGCAGCCTCACCTGTTTTGTGTAGGCATCATTCATTCTGCTGCGTCTAATTCCCTAGGTACGGTTATCTGGTATTTAGAAACATAAACCCCATCACTCACGATGGAACGCTTACCCGATCCCAAATGAACTTTGTCGAGATTGATATAGCTTAGCCATTCATGGCCTGCTTTATCTGCCAAATATAAAAACAGGCGCTTCACTTTTATTGAAGTACAGCCTTCCAGCAATTGTTGCACTGTTGCTGGTCGCAAATTATTTAAGCCTTCCATCAACTCATACACCTCAACAAGGGGCTGATACTTGGGCGCTAGATATAAACATTCCATCACTGCACGAGCAGGGCTGGAAATCTTCACCTTAAAGCTTTTATGGTTGAGCCCAACCAAATCAAGCTCAGGCGGCAAAAAGCTTGTCAGCTTGCACTCTACGTCCACACCCCAATCCCGCTTTTTAAACCATAGGGGTAACCGCTCACCCTTACTGCCAAAAAGCTGCACTTTCGCCGCCGCCAACTCCAAATAGTGAGCCTTGCCCTGCAGTGACAGCGCTGTTTTACCCGCCGGGTGCACATAGAGGCCTAGCTGGGACTGCAAAGCATAGATACCACCCAGATAGTCCACCTGATCACCATGACGTATCAAGGCACCTGTCCCGATTGAATCAAACCACTGGCTTTTCTTGTACTGCTTTTGCAGATCGAGACTGTAGCCTTGCTCTGTCAACCAGGCCGAGGAAAGCACTATGCCCGACGGCTGAGCACTAAGCAGTGTGTTTATTTTTGACACAATTTCAGCATTTACAATACCAATATGTATTCAATATTAAACTATTTTAAATAATTTGTTTACTTATATTATTTTATAGGTATTTATAATACCTAAATACGATATTTTACAAACCAAAGTATTCTGATGACAAAATGTAACCGACGAAACGACTCACACTTTCTTAAAAATCCAAGGCTACCGGTTCAGTAATGAGGCGCCTCAAGTAGAGCCTGTCCGAGAATAGTGTCTTGATCATTACCAGTTTGAGTTGTACTACTTTGCTCGAGAGTGTCTTGAGCTAAGGCCTTATCGCTTAAAGGCGCTCTGGAAAGCTCTGCAACGGCGGACTGGATGCAAGCTCTCCCGTTCGAATTTGCTCCTCTTCTATGCTCTCAAACAGCGCCTTGAAGTTACCTTCGCCAAACCCTTCATCACCTTTGCGCTGGATAAATTCAAAAAATATCGGGCCTACCACTGTCTTTGAAAATATCTGCAGCAGTATTTTTGTCATCCTGTCGCCATTGCCATTATCGATGACACCTTCGCCATCAATCAGTATCCCGTGTTGCTTCAATCGATCGATGGGTTCGCTGTGTCCGCTAACGCGGTCGGTGCTGCGCTCGTAGTAGGTGGCTGGTGGTCCAGGCATGAATTTGAGGCCACGCTCGGCAAGTTGATCTGTTGCATCGTAAAGCTCATCAGTACCAACCGCTATGTGCTGAATACCTTCGCCTTTGTATTTTCGCAAATAGGTCTCGATCTGACTTTTGTCGTCAGTGCTCTCGTTCAGCGGAATTCTGATTTTGCCACAGGGTGAGGTGATGGCACGACTGATCAAACCAGTCATTTTGCCCTCAATATCGAAAAAATGAATTTGCTGGAAACCGAAAAGATCGCGATAAAAATGCCACCACGTGTCCATGTTGCCGCGATTGACGTTGTGTGTCAGATGATCAAGGTAGTAGAAACTGATACCGCTGGGTTGAGGGTCTTTGGCTTCAGTCCAGTTAAATTCTGCATCGTAGGCAGAACCTGAACTACCATACTGATCAATAAAATATAAAAGAGAACCTCCGATGCCGATGATGGCTGGAACATCAAGTGCTTTTCCATCACCGGTATAAGGCGTAGCGCCCTTTGCAACGGCATGTTTAAACGCATGATCTGCATCAGCTACTCGCCACGCCATCGACGGTGCGCAAGGCCCATGTTCTGCACAAAATTCAGCGGCATGTGAACCGGCTTCGGCATTGATAAGGTAGTTGATATCCCCTTGACGCCACACGCTTATGGCCTTGCTTTTGTGGTGAGCTACCTCTTGGTATCCCATCTGAGTAAACAACGAGGCCAATCGTGAAGGGTCCGAATCCGCAAATTCCACGAACTCGAAGCCGTCGGTACCAACCGGGTTCTCTACTGTAATTTCTGATCGGCTTCTGTTGTGCGGATAGGGGCCCATGTGTATATTCTCTTTCAATCTGACTGCATCAAATTAGCAAATATCACCTGCAATGTGCATGCCTTTCAGGCTGTTCTCCCGTAACATACGCACATTAAACGCACGTTCTTTACAAAAGATGCAATATGAATGAATTAGATGAATTAAACCGGAAGATCCTCAAAGCGCTCCAGGAAGACGGTCGCTTAACAAACAATGAACTCGCTGAACTGGTCAATCTCTCGGCTTCACAATGCTCGAGAAGGCGCAGCTCGCTAGAGCGCGAAGGCTGTATTCGTGGGTATCATGCGCATCTGGACAAGCAGGCAGCAGGGGTAGCGCTAACCAGCATGGTGTCAATTACCTTATCGACTCACAACGCCGACAACGCGATGCACTTTTCAGAGCTCATTGCCACACTGCCGAACGTACTGGAAGCGCACGCGCTGACGGGAGAAATGGACTACCTGTTGAAGGTAGTATCGTCCGATTTAAAATCATTATCGACATTTATCAATTCAATTTTACTTCAGCATGAATCAATCGCAAATGTCAAAACGGCCATCGTGCTTGAAACAATAAAGGAGACCTCAGCCCTGCCTCTCTACAAGGAGGTGGTGTGATGAATAAGCTCACTTCAGATACGCGTATTGCTTCCATAGTCACCATATCTTCACCTCAGAAATTGCTGGAGGCTTTACCATTACCGCTTGCAGATGCACAAGGCATTGTAGCCGCGCGACAACGTATCTCGAATATTTTGCATGCACGTGACAAACGCTTGTTGCTTATCGTAGGCCCTTGCTCTATCCATGATCCAGAATCCGCGCTGGAGTATGCGGAAAAACTGATGCCACTGCGCAGACGATATGCCGATTCTTTGGAAATAGTGATGCGCGTTTACTTTGAAAAACCTCGAACAGTAGTGGGATGGAAAGGATTAATCAACGATCCGGATATTGATGGAAGCTTCAATATTGACAAAGGACTACATGCTGCTCGCAGTCTGTTGCTGGAACTAGCCAGAATGGAACTGCCTGCTGGTTGCGAATTTCTGGATGCCGCTACCGGACAATATTATGCGGATACCGTTAGTTGGGGTGCCATTGGCGCAAGGACAACTGAAAGCCAGGTACATCGAGAAATTGCGTCGGGACTTTCATGCCCAGTGGGGTTCAAGAATGGCACAACAGGCAATGTCGATATTGCTATTGATGCCATAAATTCTGCCGGGCATCCGCATGCGTTTCTGAGCCCGGATTCTCAGGGCACTATTGCACTTTACAGGACCAAGGGTAACGAAGATGCACATCTGATACTGCGAGGGGGTCAGGAACCCAACTATAGCGTGCAAAGCGTAGACCATGCTTACCAACTACAATTAGACAACGGTATTACAAGGCGAATCATGATTGATTGCAGCCATGCAAATAGCAATAAGGACTACCGACGTCAGCGTCTTGTCGTTGACAGCGTTATAGAGCGATTACCGGTTGAGCTGAACCATATCGGAGGACTGATGCTCGAGAGTCACTTGTTAGCAGGAAAGCAGACAGTCCCGGTGAACGGTAAGGACGGCTTGATCTACGGCCAGAGCATCACTGACGCCTGTGTTGGTTTCCCGGAAACCGAGGCTATGCTTGATCGGCTCGCATCCGCGGTGGCCAACAATATTGATAGTTAGTCGAGTTAACTTACTACGTTTAAAAGGCTCATTTTCAGAGCCTTTTTAGAAAATTCGCCTGACGATAAACCCGGTGCTTTTCACTATTACTGCGAGCTTCTGGATTGCCCCAGCGATTTCAGCAGCTCGTCAACAGCATCTTTGCGCGTCTGATCTTCAGTACCGGACTCCACTGCAGCGAACACCCCGGACATCGGTGCTGCGGTTTGCCCGTTAATTGACTCGTTGGCCATCGGCGACTGTTGGCGCAACATCGCTTCACGCTCACGCAGATATCGGTTGTAATGTTCGTCACTCTCGGCAGCCGAGGCTTTTACGCCACCAGTGGCTGACGTGGCCTTACTCTGTCCGGCCAACGATGGCTCTTGCGCAGCGCCCTGAGGACCTATTTCTTCTTCGATCAGAATTACGCCACTTTCCAGCGTCAGCAGGGCGCCTTGATGCATTGTTTCGCTGATATCTTTCAGATCGTTGCTTGAAAAAGTCCCCAACGATGCCAATGTGTTCAAGTCTTCAAAGATCGGTAATGAGCGCACTACCGAATCAAGGTCGATGTCCTGCTCAGGGTCTATTTCCGCAAGTGCTGCCGGGATAGAGTCGATGACCGCATATACGGCTCTGACACTGTCCTTCTCGCCGGTGAACCGAAAATCCCTGTCACGATTAGGTTTGGCTGCGATATTGTCCAGTCGCAGGTCTATGGCAGGTTTTCTGGCAATACTGGCACAAGCGCTGTAAAGCATATCGACACCGTCTATGGCCCTGGCTACCCGATCTGGATCTGAAGCCCGCTCACCTGCATCTGTCAGCCGGATAAACAAAGCGCCCTCGCCCTCTACGACAGGATGTGCCTGGGTAGTAGATGCATCCGGACTAGCAACAGCAGGATTACGGGCTTTTGGCACTGTGTGCATTAATGCGAGCATTGATGGCAAATGACTCATGGCAAACATGACTCTGCTGGCCAGCCTGACCACTTCACCCTGGTGTCGCTGCGGATCGCCCTCACTGCCAGCCATTAACTCCTGCCAATAGTCAGGTGAGCCAAGAGACTCGAGATGCAGGCATTTGAGGACCTTTTTTTCGTCCGGTGACATTGAATCAATGTTGTCAACCAGAACTGCTCCAGCATGGCTAAGCCTTGCCGCCGTGGCAGTACGCTGGTCACCTTTTGATACACGATACTGATCAACGGCTGTGCGAACACCGGAGTGATTAAGAAGTTTACCTATTTTGATGACGGCGGTACGCAGGTCGTCTGAATGCATCATTAGCTCCATTTACACTATGCTACAGACTGTAATCGGCCAAAGGTGTAACGGCTTGAGAAGCGGTTAGCAATCTCACTCTATACATCCCTCAACGAAGACGCTTTTTACACACTGTCAATTAGCCCTGTCAAATAGGAATAGCCTCATATGAGGCTGAACGATATTTGACTGGTCGGGGCGAGAGGATTCGAACCTCCGACCCCCACAACCCCATTGTGGTGCGCTACCAGGCTGCGCCACGCCCCGCCAGAGCCATGAAGCTTAACGTATGCCGAAGGCGATGGGGGACAGTTTTGACAAAAAAAGCGATATCCCTGTTGTTTTGGCTAATTACCCCCTGAGCGTGTTCCGTTGATTTATTGGGTCCTGAGGATTTTTAACAAATCTTCAAGTTCTGCACGCAACTGTCTGATCATTTGCTGAGATTGCGCGTTATCGTCTTTGACCGTCTCACCAGCCAGATGCTGTCGGGCACCGCCGATAGTATAACCCTCCTGGTATAGAAGACTACGAATCTGGCGAATAAGCATGACATCATGTCGCTGATAATAACGACGGTTGCCGCGCCGCTTGACGGGTGCCAGGTCCGGGAATTCCTGCTCCCAATATCGCAATACATGCGGTTTCACCATACATAATTCACTCACCTCGCCGATGGTGAAGTAACGTTTGTTCGGTATTGTGGGCAGTTCGTTATTGTTGCTGAATTCCAGCATATGCCTCTACACGCGCCTTCAGTTTTTGCCCGGGACGAAAGGTTACTACTCGTCTGGCAGATATGGGGATCTCTTCGCCGGTTTTGGGATTTCGTCCCGGGCGCTGGCTTTTGTTGCGAAGCACAAAATTACCAAATCCGGACAATTTGACATCATGCCCGGTCTCCAGCGCTGTTCTGACCTCTTCAAAGAAGTGTTCTACAAACTCCTTGGCTTCACGCTTGTTAAGGCCGAGTTCGTCGAACAGCATTTCAGCCATCGTTGCCTTTGTTAGCGCCATGCCATCCCTGCGACGCGTACTGGCGATTGGCAAGCGGGCGCACTATGGCGAAATACACGACGCATCCGCAAGCGTTGTCTGGATGTTGGTTTAAATATCATTGAGCCTAAATCCTGAGAACTGCCCCAAGTGATGTGCCTAACGCTTGCGTCACCTGAGCTACCACGGCGTCTGCATCCTTATCCTCCAGAGTGCGCGAAAAGTCTTGCAAAATCAACCCTAAAGCGATGCTTTTCTTTCCTTTTTCGATACCGTCGCCCTGATAAACATCGAAGATTCTGACGTCAACCAGCGTGGCGGGCACTGCCTGCTTTACAACATCCAGCATCTGTTGGTATGACACCGAGTCGTCAACCAGAAAAGCCAGATCCCTGCGTACCTGCGGAAAACGTGACAACTTTGACGCAGCGGGTACTCTCGCAGCACAAAGAGCCTGCATGGAGAATTCGAACACAACGGCCTCAACATCCAGATCAAGTTCACGCAATACTTCCGGGCTAAGCGATCCCAGATAGCCAATTTTCTGGCCATCGATTTCAATCCCTGCCTGTTGCCCAGGATGTAGCATCGCCAGGTCACTAGGAACAAATGTCACGAGATCGCCGTTGGCCAGAGCAAAAAGGCGTTCGATATCCGCTTTTACCGCATAAAAGTCGACAGATTTATTATCAGTATTCCAGTTCTCCACGGCAAGGCGGCCAGCCACCAGACCCGCCAGCATGTCCTGCTGTTGCACGGTATTGTTTATCTGCTTGACGTTACCGTGGGTGGCGACGATAAATTCGTCAAGCTGATCGATTGGCAACTGTGTTTCATTTGGCAGAAATCTGAGCCCGGTTTCAAAAATTCGCATCGAGCCTATCTGCCGACTGACATTTCGCCGCAGGGTATTTATCAGGCCACCCACCAAAGTGGTGCGCATCACGCCCAACTCTGAGGACAGGGGATTAGCCAGTGGCAGGGCCGCAAGATCCGGACGCAAGCTCTGCTGCTGAGCTTGCTCAACAAAACTGTAGGTAATGACTTCTTGATATCCCAGAGCTATCAGCCGCTTTTTTACCTCGATTGGAGCAATGACACTCTCCGAAAGCGAAGTAAAAACCGGTGTGTTGGACAGGTATGTTCTAGGCAGGGTTTCGAAACCTAGAATGCGGGCCACCTCCTCGATATAATCCTCTTCTATAGCAAGATCATAGCGATAAGCAGGCGCACTCACTTGCCAGCCGTCCTCGGTAACTTCGCTGTCAATGCCGAGTCGCGTGAATATCATTTGCACCGTCTCACTGCTCGGCGAGATTCCAAGAACACGTTGTAATCTGGAGTCTCGTACTCTTACCGCCAGCCTGTCTGGCATACGAGATTCGTCCTGCCAGTCCATTGCGGCACCTGCCTTGCCACCCGCCACGGTCCGCATCAGGCCTGTTGCATACTCTAGTGCATCGAGTTGACCCGCCGGGTCCACACCTCGTTCGAAACGATGAGCGGATTCGGTATGGACGGCATACCGCCGAGGCTTGCCGGCGATTTTTTCCGGTAAAAACAAGGCACTTTCGAAATAGATATTGCGTGTGTCGCTGGAGACGCCGGTGTCCTGACCACCCATGATGCCGGCAATGCCGATAGGACCACGATCATCGGCAATGATGGTCGTGTCTTCATGCAAAGCGACATCGCGCCCGTCGAGCAAGACCAGTCGTTCTGACGCTTTGGCCAGGCGTACTTGTATTGCGCCCTGCAATTTGTCCAGATCGAAGGCGTGCATCGGCTGACCCAGCTCAAGCATCACATAGTTGGTGATATCCACCGCTGAATTGATTGAGCGGATACCTGAACGGCGAAGCCGCTCGACCATCCAGGTCGGCGTGGGCACACTGATGTCCACATCACGCACCACGCGTCCGGTGAAGCGCACGCAAGCACAATCATCAGCGACCTCAACCGGCCAGAGTTCATCGATTTGTACCTTTACTGCTGTAATTTCGTGCAATTGCAGTGGCATATCGTTACGCGCACATAGATCACGCGCTATGCCACGAATGCTTAGACAATCGCCACGATCAGGCGTGAGCTCGATATCGATGATGGAATCATTGAGCTCGAGAAAATCAACAAGCAGCTCTCCGGGCTGGGCATGTTCAGGTAATTCCATAATACCGTTGGCTTCCTCCGACAGGCCCAACTCTGCCGCTGAGCACAACATGCCCATAGATACAACACCGCGCAATCTGGCTTTTTTCAGTTTAGTTCCGTCTGGCAATTGGCCCCCGACTTTCGCCAGTGCCGTGACTAGCCCGGCACGCGCATTGGGCGCGCCGCAGACAACTTGTACGGAATCGTTCTGCCCACAGTCGACCTCGCATACCCGCAGACGATCCGCATCAGGGTGTGGTTCGATACTAACGATACGGGCAACCACTACATCCACAAAACCGGGCGCTGCTGACACAATTTCGTCAACTTCAAGACCCATGAAGGTCAACTGATCTCCCAGCGTTGCCGTATCGACCGGCGGACTAACCCATTCTCGTAACCACTGTTCACTGAATTTCATACTGCTGCCTTATTTTATCTATAACCCGGGATAGTCGACGCATGATGCCAATGCTATTGCACTAATGAAATTGCGCCAGAAACCGTAAATCGTTTTCAAAGAACAAGCGTAAATCGTCCACCCCGTAACGCAACATGGCCAGGCGCTCTACTCCCATCCCAAAGGCGTAGCCTGTGAACATTTCTGTGTCAATTCCTACCGAACGAAAGACCGATGGATGAACCACACCAGAGCCAAGCACCTCCATCCAGGGACCTTTGTTGATTCTGATATCCACCTCTGCTGATGGCTCTGTGAACGGAAAGTAGGACGGTCTAAAACGGATCTCACAATTATCCTGATCGAAGAACATGTTAAGAAAAGCTTCCAGATGCCCCATCAAATCACTCAGGGACACGTTTTCATCTACCAGCAGCCCCTCTACCTGATGGAACATGGGAGAGTGAGTCATGTCGGAATCACAGCGATACACGCGGCCTGGAGAGATGATTCTCAGAGGCGGCTTGACCTCTTCCATGTAGCGGATTTGCACCGACGATGTCTGTGTGCGAAGCAGGCGGTTGGCAGCGAAGTAGAAGGTGTCGTGCATGGCGCGAGCTGGATGGTGCGCAGGCGTGTTCAGCGCCTCGAAGTTATGGTAATCATCTTCGATTTCCGGGCCTGTGGTGGTAATGAAACCTAACTGACCGAACAAGGCAGAGATGCGCTCTATTGTCAGAGTAATTGGATGCAGACCACCACCAGCCTGACCACCGCCAGGCAAGGTGATGTCCAGCGCATCGCTGGCAAGCTTCTCGGCCATGACGGCGTTGTCTAATAGCAGGCGGCGATCGTCTATCAGTGCCTGCACCGCTACTTTTGCCTGATTAACCGCCTGACCCGCAGCCGGCTTTTCCTCAACAGGCAAACCGCCAATAGACTTCAGCACACCGGTAAGTCGGCCTTTTTTACCCAGAAGCTCCACGCGGACGGCTTCGAGCTGTTCCAGCGTCGCTGATTCTCCAACCAGGTCATTAGCCTCATTGATGAGTTTGTCGAGATCCAATGGCATGAATTGAAGGCTCCTTTAGTCTGGACGAAAAAAAGGGGAATACCGAAATATACGGAATTCCCCTGAGTCGATAAAGCGGTTTCTGTATTGCGAAATAGAGTTTCGCCTCGTGAAGCTTATCCGGTTAAAGGACTAGCCTCAGCCTATGAAACCTTTCAAAGGCTGAGATTTTCCGCTTCCGAATCTTTATCAGTCCGAAAAGATCGGACTGGACGCAACGATATACGTGATCGAAACTATGCAGGCAAGCTGGATTTGGCTTTATCGACTATGGCGATAAAAGCAGGCTCATCGGCAATAGCCAGATCGGCAAGCATTTTGCGATCGATCTCAATGCCTGCTATTTTCAGGCCTTGCATGAGTCGGCTGTACGTAATGTCGTTGGCTCTGGCAGCAGCGTTGATTCTGGCAATCCATAGTCGACGAAAAACGCGCTTCTTGGCTTTTCTGTCGCGATAAGCGTATTGACCAGCCTTGGTAACCGCTTGTTTGGCAACACGGAAAACCTTGCTCCGGGCTCCACGGTAACCTTTAGCTTGTTTTAAGACTTTCTTGTGACTGGCGCGGGCTGTGACGCCGCGTTTGACTCTTGGCATGACTAACGCTCCTAGCGAAGATTGGGCAACATACGTTTGATAAGCACGACATCGTTCTGGTGAACCATATCTCCCCCGCGAAGCTGACGCTTACGCTTGGTGCTTTTCTTGGTAAGAATATGACGCATGTGCGAGCTCTTGCGCTTATAGCCGCCAGAACCCGTTCGTTTGAACCGCTTGGCGGCTCCCGATACGGACTTTTGCTTGTTGGACACTGTTCAACTCCTGATTAGTGAGGCAAAAAACTGCCTGCGAGATGTATAACCGGTGACGTCGTAGTGTCGGTACGCCAACTCGGTGTCTTGTAAAACTGTTGATACTGCTTGAAAATTGCTGCCGAACCGGGCATTGCCCGATTACCAGCTTCTGACTCCAATGCAATCAGCCAGTTATTCTAATGCTTTTTGGGCGCAATAACCATCACCATCTGACGACCTTCCAGCTTGGGAAATTGTTCGACCGTTCCCAGTTCTGACAAATCCTCCTCGACGCGCTTGAGAAGTTTGGCACCCAACTCACGATGCGCCATCTCTCGACCACGAAATCGAAGTGTAATTTTGGTCTTGTCGCCAGCTTCCAGAAACCTCACCAGATTTTTCAATTTGACCTGGTAATCTCCATCCTCTGTGCCAGGACGAAATTTTATTTCCTTCAGCTGAGCGGTTTTCTGCTTTTTGCGACCCGCGTTTTGCTTTTTGTTAGCCTCGAACTTGAACCTGCCGTGGTCCATGATCTTGCAAACAGGGGGCGTTACATTAGGCGAGATCTCTACAAGATCCAGACCTGCCTCAGCGGCTGTCTCCAGCGCTCTGTCGATAGGTACGACACCGATCTGTTCCCCCTCAGCCGATATAAGCCGGACTTCCGAGACATCGATCTCTTCGTTCTTTCGATTGATCTTTTTAGCAGAAATGGATCAGCCCTCCTGCGCGGCTGTCTTTACAGCACCACGGCCGCGATTGGCGACCTCATTATTAAGCATCAAATTAAGTTCTTCCAAGGTTAAAACACCAAGGTCTTCGCCGTTACGCGTACGCACAGCTACCGACCTGCTTTCGACTTCACGCTCTCCCGCTACCAGCAAATAGGGCACACGTTGCAGTGTCCATTCGCGGATTTTGAAGCCAATCTTTTCATTGCGCACGTCATTCTGCGCGCGTAACCCGCTATTTTGCAACACTTCTGCCACTTCTTCAACGAAATCGGACTGTTTGTCAGTAATATTCATGACAACCGCCTGTATTGGCGCCAGCCACAGCGGCAATCTGCCTTCGAAGTTCTCGATCAGAATACCAATGAATCGCTCGAAGGAGCCAAGAATAGCGCGATGCAACATGACAGGAATTTGACGCTCACCCTGCTCATCAATGTAACTGGCATCAAGCCTGCCGGGCATGGAAAAATCGACCTGCATAGTGCCGCACTGCCAGACCCGGCCAATACAGTCTTTCAAAGAGAACTCAATTTTCGGTCCGTAAAAAGCACCCTCACCTGGCAATTCTTCCCACGGAAGCTGTTTGGCATCCAGGGCATCTGCCAGCGCTTTTTCAGCCTTGTCCCAAGCCTCATCACTACCCACACGACTCGGCGGACGCGTCGACAGGCGGTAGATAATATCGTTAAAACCAAAATCTTCATACACACTGTGCAGAAAATCGATGAAGGCACTGACCTCATCCTGAATCTGCGTCTCGGTGCAAAAGACATGAGCATCGTCTTGTGTAAAGGCACGCACTCGCATGATGCCGTGCAACGCCCCTGACATCTCATTGCGATGACAGGAGCCGAATTCTGCCAGACGCAAAGGCAGATCCCGGTAACTTTTCAGGCCTTGATTGAACACCTGGACATGACAGGGGCAGTTCATGGGTTTGACCGCGTAGTGCTTGTCCTCGGTATGCACAGTGAACATGTCATCGCCGAATTTATCAGCGTGACCACTTCGCTCCCACAGCGAAAAGTCCACCACTTGAGGCGTTTTGATCTCTTGATAGCCATGCGCCACTTGTTGTTGACGCATGTACTCTTCCACCGCCAAGTAGATGGCCCAACCTTTAGGATGCCAGAACACCATCCCCGGCGCTTCATCCTGGAGATGAAAGAGATCCTGCTGTTTACCAATACGGCGGTGATCGCGTTTTTCTGCCTCAGCCAGGTTATGCAGATAAGTTTTAAGCTCTTTGGGATTAGCGAAAGCGGTACCGTAAATACGCTGAAGCATGGCGTTGCCGGAATCACCTCGCCAATAGGCGCCAGCAAGCTTTGTGAGCTTGAATGCCTTGAGATGCCCGGTGTGAGGGACATGCGGGCCACGGCAAAGATCAGTGAAGTCACCTTGTGCGTAGAGTGATAGCACTTCCTGCTGCGGAATGCTTTCGATGATTTCGGTCTTGTATACCTCACCCATGCCCTTGAACAACTGCACGGCATCGTCTCGGCTAATAGTGGAGCGCTGTAACGGAATGGCCTGCTCGGCAAGCTCTTTCATGCGCTGCTCTATTTTTTCAAGGTCCTCTGGCGTGAAGGAACGTTCGTAATCGAAATCGTAGTAGAAACCGCCCTCTATGACGGGACCGATAGAAACTTGAGCACCGGGAAACAACTGCTTGACGGCCTGCGCCAGCAGATGAGCGGTGCTGTGGCGAAGCAAGGGCAGTGCTTCATCGCTCTTGTTGGTAACAACAGCAAGTCTTGCATCATTTTCCATCACATGGCTGGCATCGACCAGTTCGCCATCAACTAACCCTGCCAGTGTGGCTTTTGCAAGGCCAGCGCCGATATCTGCGGCGACATCCATGACAGTGACGGGTTGGGGGTACTGACGCGTGGAGTCGTCAGGTAGAGTAATTACGGGCATAAGCTTTGTTCCTTACCTGACTTATTGATTGAAAAGCCAGGTTATATGTTGATCTTCAGTGGTGACCCTTACGATGGGCCACATATGTGGGTCAGTGGTGGCCGGTACGAGAGGCCACATGGATCGAAATATACGGCGAAATATACGGTTAGCGTCAACACCGCATTTTTTCCTGCCGATAGTGTAGTTCATTGTTGACCTTCGGCGGGCACTTGCTTACACTTGCGCCCAACGGCAGGCGCGTAGCTCAGTTGGTTAGAGCATCACCTTGACATGGTGGGGGTCGTTGGTTCGAATCCAATCGCGCCTACCAATTTTTCTGTTTCAAGTGCGTCTGGCACAATTCTCAATCAGCCAGGCCAGACTCGTGTCCTTGAATGAACTCACAGCAGTATCCCCGATCGATGGCCGCTATGCCGGCCGCACCCTTGAACTGCGGGAGATATTCAGCGAATACGCACTGATCCGAGAACGTGTCCGGGTGGAGCTTCGCTGGTTTATTGCCTTATCGCAGCATTCGGGCATACGCGAACTACCCGCTATTTCATCAGATACTCAAACCGCGCTGCTGGATCTCGGTGAGCTAAGTGTCGATGATGCGCAGGTGGTAAAGGATATCGAGCGCACCACCAATCATGATGTTAAAGCAGTGGAGTATTTCATCAAGGACAAACTGCAGGCGTTTCCAGAACTACTGGCAAAGCAGGAGTTTGTGCATTTCGCCTGCACCTCAGAGGACATCAATAATCTGTCGTATGGCTGCATGCTGGCGCGTTACCGACGAGATATCCTGCTCCCGGCTTGTGACACGCTGATTGATTCCTTACGTCAATTGTCCCATGAGCATGCGGCAGTGCCTTTACTCAGCCGTACGCATGGACAAACTGCGAGTCCAAGCACGCTGGGAAAAGAGTTCGCTAACGTGGTAGCACGCCTTGAACGACAGAAAACCATTATTGCCAATGTGGCGCTACTAGGAAAAATGAATGGTGCAGTAGGTAATTACAACGCGCACATCAGTGCTTATCCGGATGTTGACTGGCCTGAATTTTCGAACGCGTTCGTAAGCTCTCTGGGACTTCAGTACAACCCATACACAACTCAGATAGAACCCCATGATTGCGTTGCCGAACTGTTCGATGCGGTGTCGCGTTTCAACGTCATACTGATCGATCTTTGTCGCGATATCTGGGGTTATATTTCTCTCGGCTATCTGTCGCAGAAACCGGTGGATGGTGAAATCGGCTCATCCACCATGCCGCACAAAGTCAATCCGATTGATTTTGAAAATGCCGAAGGTAATCTAGGTCTTGCCAATGCGATGTTCGATCACCTGAGTCGCAAACTGCCCGTCTCGCGTTGGCAGAGGGATCTCACCGACTCTACCGTATTGCGTAATCTGGGTGTAGGTGCAGGGTATAGCGCTATTGCGCTGGCCTCGCTTAACAAGGGACTGGCAAAGCTTGGCGTAAATCATCAGGCATTGGCAAACGACCTGGAAAACGCCTGGGAGGTGCTGGCCGAGCCCATTCAGACGGTCATGCGTCGTCATGATGTACCTAACGCATACGAATCGCTAAAAGCGCTGACGCGGGGCAACACGATGGACAAGCAATCCATCAGATCGTTTATAGCAAGTCTGGAAATTCCAGAGACCGACAAACAGCGTTTGCTCGAACTAACGCCTGCCAGCTACGTAGGGCTTGCGCAAACACTGGCTAACGAAATCTAGGCGGCAAATCAGTCAATGAGCGATACAGACCTGGAATTTTCCGATGTCATCCATTGGCCAGAGGGCATCGACTTGCAGGTTTTTCTTGATCAGTACTGGCAGAAAAAGCCGCTTCTGATCCGACAGGCTTTTCCTGAATTCGTTACACCGATGCCTGCCGACGAACTGGCAGGCCTGTCCATGGAACCCGATACGACAGCCAGGATTATTACACAAGCTAATAACGGCGCTTACCACCTGGAGCACGGGCCCTTTGACGAAGAACGCTTCTCTACCTTGAGCGGCAATCAGTGGTCATTACTGGTGACGGATGTCGACAAACACATCCCGCAGTTCTCCGCATTCCTGCAACCCTTCAGGTTTATATCTGACTGGCGCATTGATGATTTGATGGTCAGTTATGCCCCCGAAGGTGCCTCGGTAGGCGCACATGTTGATGAGTACGATGTGTTTTTACTACAAGCCAGCGGTGTTCGCACCTGGCACATTGATGCTCGGCAAAACGTCAGCCATCAAATGCGTGACGATGGTGATCTGAAAATCCTGGCGAACTTTGAGCCTACTGATACATGGAATCTGCTTGCAGGTGACATGCTGTACTTGCCGCCAGGAACCGCCCATCATGGCATTGCGCACAGCGAGAATTGCACCACCTGGTCTGTGGGTTTTCGTGCGCCAAGGCTACCAGATCTTATTGCCAGAGTGGCAGAACTTCTTAGCGATCAAATGGCTCCTGAGCGTTATACCGATAGCGCGTTGACACCTGCACGAGCTGGCGAAATCAGCCATGACAGCATCCGGCGTTTCAAGTCGATCTGGGTGCAGGCAACCAGCTTGAACGATGAAGACTTTGCCAATTTGCTGGGTCGGTGGCTAACTGAATCCAGCGCATCTGCATCATCGCCTGAGGTATTCGAATCACCTGTCGCTGATGGCTCCTGCAAGCAAGACATGTTGCTTGAAAAACAGCCCTCCAGCCGTTTTGCCTGGGTGGGCGCAGCACAGGAGGCAGCCACATTGTTTGTTGATGGCGAGAGCTTTGCTTGCTCGCAGAAATTTGCTCAACAACTAAGCGCCAGTCTGCACCTTGTCCATTTGTCATCACATCAACTTGATGATGATGACAGAAGAACCTTGGAGACACTCGTGAAAATGGGCTGCCTGACCTATCCAGGCTAGTGTTCCGTCAGCGTGATATTGAAGGATCATAAAATATGACGTTGACGGACGATTAAGAACTGTAGACAAAACCGGGCGCTAGGTTCCTGTAGGTTTCAGCGACTGATTACAGGCGAGAGTCTCTAGCAATAACGACGACGAGAAAGGCTTTTCAAGAAAAGCAATCGCACCTGCCGTTAGTGCATCTTCACGCAGCCCGGGCGAACGACTTGCACTCATGACTATTGAGTCTATTGGTACATTGAGCCCAAGCATTGCAAATGACTTCATGAGCGATATACCGTCGCCATCGGGAAGGTTGACATCTAATAATGCAATATCAGGCACCTTCTTCTCGATAAGAGAACGTGCGTCCGCTACGGTGACCGCAGACTGCACGCTATAACCTGCCGCTTTAAGTCGTATCTGAAGTGCTAGCGCGATATTACGATCGTCTTCAACTAATAATATGTTTATAGCTTCGCCCATCTGAATCGTGATTCATCAAACCATTGTTAGCGAAAAAATATCGTGAAAATTTGCCTGTCACGTTCTTTACGCCTATTATTTTGAACACCAGTCATCCTCGCGAAAGCTGAAAACCATAACTTGCAACGCATGGTTTCCCGAATTCGTGGGAATGAGGGGTGACGGTATATAGCCTTAAGAAATTGCCATTGGGATAATCAAACTGCCTGGTGCAACGCGCACAGAGACAATCGACTAATTCAGTGGCACAACTGATCAATGGCGTCCGTCAACTGGCTCGCCTGAAACGGTTTTGCGATAAACCGTGCAGAGCTATACTTACTTGCCCGCTCTCTGATAGCTGGATCCTGACTGGCCGTAATAAATATGATGGGCGTACCTCCCAACTCAAGCGAACCCCTGATTCTGTCGGCAACAACAAATCCGTCACCACCAGGAAGATTGATATCGAGTAACACCACTTCAGGCTTACACTTGACAGCAGCATTCATTGCATATACTGCATCCGCTGCCGAATCTACTGCATAACCCATTGATTGCAAGCGTAGCGAAAGGGCCATCGCGATCTTCTTGTCATCTTCTACTAACAGTATGTTCTGCATTTTTTGCTCTTGTGTGCAACGTCTTGATGCGTCTAACGGCGCTACGCTGCAGGCCCTGAGAGCCCATCGCTACTGAATCACGCTATTGGGGGGTTACATGCACCGTTGTGCGAGATGGGTCTCTGAAATTCTGTAGACTTGAGCGTGTTGCCGTTACTTGCACAAAATCACCCCGGGGTAAGCCACATCGCCACAGCGCAGCTATTCGGTAATCAGTCCGGCGCGCTTGAGTTTCAGCCATTGCAAACCAATAATGCTGAGCGCATTCTTGATGACACCCTTATCCATCAATGCAAAGGCTTCAATGGCGGGGACTACCAACACACGAATATCCTCATCCTCTGCAGCCAGGCCGTGAAAACCTCCAATGTTTGTCAAATCAGCCTCAGCATAATAGACGAAGACCTCTTCATTACTGGAACCGGGGCTTGCCAGATAGTGAGACACCAACTGGACATCAGTAAGATCCAGCCCAGCTTCCTCACGGGCTTCACGGATGGCCACCTCCTCCGGCGTATCATCAGTGTCGATCATGCCAGCCACAATTTCCAGTAACCAGGGATCAGGCGTCTGATGCATAGCGCCTATGCGGAACTGCTCCAGCAGGACAACACTGTCTGTTGCAGGGTCGTATGGCACGACGCCTACGACATTGCCACGTACAAACAGTTCGCGCTCAACAGTGCCGGTGCTGCCACCATTGTGCAGATCATGCTGGAATCTTATCGAGTCTATCTGGTAAAACCCTTGATAAGCGATTTCTCTGTTTTCAATTTGCCAACCGCGTGATAAAGGTTTTTTATTCATATCAACTCCTTGCGTTAAGCACTGACTCTTCAGACCCAGGCTTTACAGACCCAGGCACTACAGACTCAAGCTGCGCGACACTATGTTGAGTAGATACCCGTCTGCCCGCTCGTAAGGAATTCAGGGAAACGGATACCGTGCTCAAACCCATCGCAATTACAGCCATCAGCGGATGCACAAAACCAAACACAGCGGCTGGCAACAATAAGGCGTTGTACAACAAGGCGAAAACAATATTGCTTCGCAATACACGCGATGCTCGGGACGCTAGCTGTAGTGCTGCCACAATACGATCAAGCCCGCCATCCAGAACAGCCATAGCAGATGCACTGCGCGCAAGGTCACTGGCCTTGCCAGTTGCGATACCCACAGCCGCTGCCGCAAGAGCCGGACCATCATTAAGCCCGTCACCGACGAAAGCGACTACTCGGCCCTGTCTGCTTAATAGATCGACCAGATCAGCCTTATCTTCAGGTGATGCTTGTGCTCGCCACTCGATACCCAGTTGTGCAGCCACAGCTTCAACACTATCTGACCGGTCTCCACTGACAAGCATGACCTTGAATTTTTGCTTGTGCAAATTATCAATCAAGGCTCCAGCATCAGTGCGTAAGGTATCAGCCAGATAGATACAACCCACCCATTGCTGATCAACCGCGACACACACTTCGCTGGCATGTCTCATTTTTTCACAAAACGCATCGTCACCTATGGGCATGATTACGCCGCTATCTATCAGCCACTTCCTCGACCCTGCAATGATCACAGGACCGGTAGCCTGCTGACACTCAACCCCTTTACCGGGATGTTCACGGTAGACGTTTTCTTGCTGTATCTGTGGCGAGGGGGCAGTAGTAGCTTGTGACTTTATTGCAGTCATCAGAGGGTGATGTGAGCCTTCGCCTGCCAGCGCCGCCAATGCCAGTAACGCATCGGAGTCATAGTGTTCAGATTTCTGTAAACCAACTATTGTCGGATTACCAGTAGTCAGCGTTCCGGTTTTGTCGATCAATACCGTGTTAACCAGCCGGGCTTTCTCAAGAGCGCTGGCATCACGTAGCACGATACCTTCCCGAGCAGCCCTTGCAGCGCTGACCGATACTACCAGGGGGACAGCCAAAGACAGGGCGCAAGGACAACTGACCACCAGAACGGCTAAGGCCATTTCCAGCGATTTGACGAAAGATTCACCTTTGAAAAGTGCCACGGATGTCACGCACACGGCCAACGTGATTAATAGCGGTACCAGCCAGAATGCCACGTTGTCTGCTAACTGCATTAACTGACTTTTCTTGTTTAATAGCTTGCCAACAGCCGCCGCCAGCACATCCATACGTCGGCTACCCAGCAAGGCAATAACCCGCACTGTGATAACGCCATCCACGTTTAAGGTACCCGCATGCACCTGCTCACCTCTGCTACGGTGTTCGGGTATCGACTCACCATTGATCAGTCCGCAATCCAGATAAGCAGAACCTGCCGTAATAACGCCGTCCATACAGACCCTTTCCCCAGCGTGGCTTTGTATCAGATCTCCCACCTGCAATTCTGCCAGTGGTACATAGTCTGTCTCTGCAACAATCTCTGCCCCGGTCTCTACACCCGCGTTTATCCGTCGCGCCTGCACTGGAGATAGATCCAGCAAAGCTCGTACCGCATTGGATGCCTTTCGCTGTGCGCCAAAATCAGCAAGCCGCGCCAGTAACTGAAAAGTCACCAGCATCACAGGCACATCAAACCAGACATCTGATCCACCAAGGGTGAGCGTGATGATCGATGCAGTAACGGCAGCCACCGTTGCTACCAGAATCAACGAGTCCATTCCAGGTACACGTTCACGCAGGCCTAGCCAACCAAGCTTCAAAAAAGGTGCTGCCGAATAGATCAGTACCGGCACTGAGACAACACCGGAAAACACGGCCAACGACCAGGCCAAGGTCTGGCTAGGTACACCGATGAACAGGCGTACCATGCTGGCCATCATGACCCAGAGACCAAAACCGATAGCCACACCCAGGCGCATACGAAGCTGGCGTTCGAAGCGGCCTATCTGTGAGACGCGTGCCGTGTCATCGACTGCACGAGTAGTATACCCAAGCCTGGTAATCGACTTTCTTACTTCCCCTTCGGAGACGACGGCAGGGTCATATTGAACCGTCGCGGTATCACCCAGAAAGGAGACATTGACGTCAATAACACCTGATAAACGTCTGACTGCGCGTTCCACCGTCGCGGCACAACCACCACAGAACATATCGTCGACAGCGAACATGCTTTCACGAATGCCTGTCACCGTTTTTCCGACGATCCTTCCCTCCTGCAGAGCTTGCGTATCAGTTTGCTGGCGGAACGGTGGGTTCGCCTAAAACTGATATAAGCTCCTCACCACCTTGCCAGGGCCCGCGTTCACCAAACTCTTCACGCATACTCGCAAAGTATGCGGCGTCAACAGCCGATGCGCTATTGGACCAGGAGGCTCTGATGTAATTGAGCACAGCTGCCAGCTCATCATCACTCAGATGAGCCATCGCAGGCATGACACCACTATAGGTGTTATCCATCACAACCATTTCACCTTGTACACCATGAATCAGTATCTGCGCAGGTATACGGGCGTCGGTAAGCACCCACTCCGAGCCATCCAGTGGCGGGAAAGCACCAGCAAGCCCCAACCCACTGGCTTGATGACAGGCAACACAGTTAGCGTTATAAACCGTAGCACCATCAACCGGAAGACTGCCCGGTGCAGGTGGAGCTGTACGTAGATCACCCGCGTCAGCCGGGACGGTGCCCTGCATAAAAAAATAGCTGGCGCCCCAGATGACAAAACCCACCGAAAACAGGCTAAACCACTTGGGTAGCGGATTCTTCAGCTCCTCGGGTTCGTAGCTTTCACGCTTGTAGGCACGATTTACATCACGCTTTCCAGCGGGCGTAAGTTCATCTGAACTCTCCTCGCTCGCCTTTACAGATACCGGTTTCGGGTCGTCGGTACTCATTGGGAGACTCCATCGAGTATGTTATCCAGACTATCCAGCTTAGTAGCAGAAAGCTTGTCTGCCTCGGCTTCATCAAGCTCTTCTTCCAGCGCATCCGGTAGCTCATCTGCCGGATAGGTATGGTCAAGCCCGATAAGGTAGTCGACTAATTCCAGTGCCTCCTGCCTGGCAATGACGGTACCTCCGCGTACGCGATACTCAGGCGGCAGATTGACGGCTACAGCATCATCAGGAACAAAATCGATAACGTCAAACAAAAACGGATAGCCAGGCATATTACTGCCTGGTGAAACTGAGCGCGGCGCATACAAATGGGTTAGATGCCAGTCAACGCTGGGCTGCCTTGCACCGATGTTGAAAAGATCAGGACCCGTACGCATGGTGCCCATAAGATGCACAGTGTCATAGCTGTAATCAGAGGGTACTGACGGCCTGCCCCAGCCACGCAACATATCTGGCGCAAGACCCGGATCTCGTGGTTGCTGACTATGACAATACACACATCCCAGCGAGATGTAATGCTCACGACCACGGGCTTGCATTTCAGTGTAAGGCGCTAGTGCTTCAGGCGGATTCTCACCCGTACGTAACTGAATGGCCGGCATGATGAGCAGCAGCATGGTGGCATAGAGAAGTATTAATGCAGTTCCAGCAATAATGCCTAATGCCCGGGTCATGACGGCGTCTCCGAAGCCGGACCTGGCGGTTTGTCTTTAACAAAACCCTGCATAAGTTTGGGTGGTATTTCACTCACCGGCCCCATGCGCATTAAAACCAGAATAAAGTGACTGGCAAACACGATATGGCCCAATGTCATTAACGATCCACCTAATGAGCGTGCCTTGAGATAAGGCATGGTCAGCAAGACTGATTCCATGAATGGGCGCGCTGCATCCAGCATGGCTGTGCCTTGTAACCAGCCTCCGATAGACAACGGCCAGAAGTAAATACCAAAACCTATAAAAACTAGCCAGAAATGTAGTTCAATAGCCCAGATGTGCGGCCATTCCCAGGAGACTAGCCTTGGCAGAATAAAGTAGATGGAACCGAATAGCACAAACGAGAAGAACCCGTAGACGCCCATGTGCGCATGCGCAACGGTGTAATGTGTGAAATGAGTTACCGCATTGACTGCGCGCAACGCCTCAATCGAACCCTGAATGGATGCAAAGGTGTACATCATGGCACCCGCCACAACAAAACGTAGCGTTGGTGAGGTGAGTACCAGACGCCACTTGGGCAGCACCGTCATGTGGTGATTGATGGCAACAGCCACCACCGGTATTACCATCATGACGCTTGTGACGATTGATAGCGTTGTCAGCCATGTCGGCACTGGTCCGCCAATCAGATGGTGAACGCCTACCTGACTATAAAATAGTGCCAGCGCCCAGAAACCTATCAAAGACAATGTATAGGAATAAATAGGCGTGCCTGTGATTTTAGCAATGAAATAATAGGCCGCCGCCAGGCCCAGTGGTGTCATCCACAGACCCAGAACGTTATGCGCAAACCACCAGTTCATGATGGCCTGTTCGGTACCGATGAATAACGGCAGCTTTGCAGTAATGAGCAGCATGGGAAACCAGACCAGCGCACCAATAAGGTACCAGGCACTAACGTAAAGGTGATGCACGCGTCGGCGAACAACAGTCATTAGTAATGGTACGGCAGCAAGAGCTCCGCCCAGGACCAAAAAGACATCTGCCTGCCAGGGAAATTCAAGCCATTCAAGGCCTTCGCTTAAACCAGCCAGAACCGCCACGGTTCCGCTGAACATACCGATATTCCACAACACAGCGCCTACCGTGGCAAAGCGCCCGCCGATAAGCGGCGTCTTGAACAATCTTGGAACGAGCCAGATACCGACGCCTACGCCTGCCATCGAGGCCCAGCCATAGGCTACAACATTCAAATGCGCAGGCCTGACCCGGCCGAATGTCAGTACGGCATCGCCAATGAGCCAGTCAGGCATATGCAGTTTCAACGAAGCTACTACACCGAATACTGATCCCAGTAGCAACCACGCGATCGACGACGCCAACCACCAGAGTACCGGACGCCTGCCTGAGCGATCCAGCACTCGGCGCTCGGCAAGCTCTTCCTTGTCGATGTCCAGCGTGCCTTTTTCGACCTCCTCTTGCAGCCCTTGCCGTTGGACGCCGGTTTCGGCCGGATCCTCTCCCCTGCCGAGCTCACCTTCGGCAAAAATAACTTTCGAAGCCTCAAGGCCATCGCCCCATTGGTCATTAGCAAGACCCCAGACCATCAGGAATATTCCACCGATGGAAATAAGAAATGTCATCGCCAACAGGAAGGCAATTGCTGGTGTCATAGCACGCGCTCGTACGCCAGCACCTGCTGACCTTGGTACTATATCTCAGTCAGACACTATTGTGTCAACCAAAACTGACACTTAGTACGTCCAATCTAACTTACACTTTGGATCAGCTGCTGTGACGCTTCAACAATGCATTGCAGCAAGCAACGCCTCAATCACTGACACATCGGCAGGCGTGTCTACACCACGTGATGGGCTGCTTTGCACTTGACCCACATGAATGCGTCCGCCGTGATACATCACCCTAAGCTGTTCCAGTTGCTCTTCAAGCTCCAGGGCACATGGGCACAGTTTCTGATACTGCCCCAGATATCCACATCGATAGGCATACATGCCAATATGCAGCCAGCTATCCGGCAGAGTGGCATCGAGAACAGGCTTGTTGCTTAACAAGGATTGTCGTTGTGCCGGGATAGTGGCACGACTGAAATACAGGGCCATGTCCCGGTGATCACACACCACCTTTACTCTGTTCGGGTCATAGTAGTCCGTTGCGGATACGATCTTCATGCGCAGCGTCGCCATATCAGCATCGTGATGTAATTGCAGATTACTTGCCAGCAAATCCAGATGCTGCGGATCTGTTGCAGGCTCATCACCCTGCAATCCTACGACAATACGTTCATCTCCCCACCCTCTCCTGGCAGCAACCTCGGCAATTCTATCGGTACCGCTTGGATGCTCTTCAAGCGTCATCTCTACATCCAGCCCGGCATCGAGACAGACCTTTGCAATGCGATCATCATCAGTGGCAACAACAATCTCATCGGCCAATGACTCGGCAGCACGCCTAGCTGTGTGCAAAATCATTGGTAAGCCATTAAGCCGATACAGTGGCTTACCCGGAAACCGACTCGATGCATATCGGGCAGGTATAACGATGTTATAAGGTTGTTGCCTCATTACTTGCTTGCCCTGATAAGTCGAAGTAGCTTAAGTCGGAGGAGCTCAAGTCAAAAGAGCTTAAGTCGAAAGAGCTCAAGTCATTACAGTTCAATTCATAGAACCTGATAGCAGTATAGTCACTTTCATACCGACGACTGGTTGCCTCTGCTTGTTCGCAGTGCGCCCTCAAGCCTTACGATACTCTCTTGCAAAGACTCACTCACGATAACGTTTGCGGGGACCTCATAAATATCAACCGGGCATATTTGCTGCGATTTAGCAAGAATTTTCAACTTCACCGCATCCTTGGCAGTCACAAACACAGGCAACCCCGGCTGGATGGCGAAATCATCAAAAGTGTACTGATGATGGTCAGGTTTAGCGATGCCCGTAATCTGCAAGCCATGAGATCGTAATGCATCAAAAAAACGATCCGGATGACCAATGCCTGCCATAGCGATAATCGGTTTATCTACAAAGTCGCCAAGGGGCAAGCGCCGACCATCAGACAACGCAATTACCTCGGTCAACTGCAGATGAAAGCGATTGACCTCAATGTCATTGGCACCGCGTGATTCAATGATTGTTTGTAATGAATCATGCAGTCTATCTGTACCCTGGACGGCAATGACATCAGCATCGCCAAGCCGTGAAGCAGACTCTCTCAACGGCCCCGCTGGCAGCAAGCAGCCGTTACCCAGACCGCGTCTGCCATCAAGAACAACAACTTCGGCCACACGTGGCAACGCCAGATGCTGCAGACCATCATCGGCAAAAACAATATCAGCATTTGAGTGGGCAGCAATGTGCTCTACCGCCAATGAACGCTTGACACAAACGCAGACAGGCACGCCTGATTGCTGGAACAACATCAAGGGCTCGTCACCTACATTGGCAGGTGTATCTGAGGCAGCAACCATATGTGGTGTGAGATGACGTTCGCCACCGTAGCCACGACTGACAATGGCGGGACGCCAGCCAGCGGCTTGAAAAAAACGCACTAGAAACAGACACAGCGGCGATTTGCCAGTACCGCCGACAGTAATGTTGCCGACAACAACTACGGGTAAGGACACTTCATGTGTCTTTGCCCAGCCTCGATGATAAGCAAAGCGTCGGCAGACAATAACAAGGCGATACAATATTGAAACGGGCCATAACGCCCATGACTGCCAACCATGTTCACCCCAGACCTGTTCGAGTCTATTCACTAGCGAAACTGCAGTTGATGCAGATTGTAGTAGTGTTTCTTGCCAGCCAGCAACTGTTGGTGAGTACCGATTTCCACAATCTCGCCTTTGTCCATGACCACAATTCTGTCTGCCTGCTCGATAGTTGACAGGCGGTGTGCGATTACCAGAGTGGTACGTCCTTGCATCAGCGCATCCAGACCTTGCTGCACTTTGCGCTCGGATTCGGTATCCAGAGCTGAGGTGGCCTCATCCAGTATCAGGATAGGGGCGTTTTTTAACAAGGCACGAGCAATGGCTACTCGCTGCTTTTGACCACCTGAAAGCATGACACCGTTTTCACCAACCAAAGTGTCGTAGCCCGCAGGTAGCTCGATGATAAAGTCGTGTGCATGTGCCGCCTTACACGCTGCAAACAGTGTGGCCTCATCAACCGAATCGCTACTTCCGTAGGCAATATTGCTGGCAATAGTATTATTAAAAAGCATGACATCCTGACTAACCGTGGCAATACGACTGCGCAGGGAACGCAATGTATAGTCCTGCACTGGCTCGCCATTAACAATCACCTGACCTGCATCAAGTTCATACAATCTTGGCAGTAAATTGACCAGGGAGGTCTTGCCGCTACCTGATTCACCCACAAAGGCAATAGTCTCTCCCCTGCTGATTGTCAGGCTGATATCTTTCAGCACCGCTGGCTTATCAGTCGAATATTTCAATGCCACGTTGCGGTATTCCACGCGGCGTATGTCTTTTTCCAGCTCTTTTGTGCCGATGTCCTTTTCGGACTCCAGATCGAGTATGGCGAACAGGCTTTCTCCGGCAGCAATCCCGGACTGAATCTGGCTATTCAGCGTTGTCATGCGCTTCAACGGCGCAAAAAGCAGCAGCATTGCCGTAATAAAGGACATGAAACTGCCCACCGAAATACGATCAGCCACCTCACCACTGGAGGCAATGTAAACAATGACAGCCAAAGCAAGCGCAACAAGCAATTGCACGATAGGTTCGTTCATTGCCTTGACCATCGTCTCTTTCATGTTGAATGCACGATTGCTTTCATTCGCCTGCTCAAACTGCGCCAGCTCCTCTTCGTGACCACCAAATATCTTGATCACGCGGGCACCCTCTACAGACTCCTGAATCACATGACTAACATCCCCCATGGAGCCCTGGATGCTACGACTGATAGCGCGAAACTGTTTACTGACTCGACCGACAATGATGCCGATAATCGGTCCTATGATCAGAAAGGTCAGGGATAATTGCCAGCTTTGATAAAACATCAAGCCCAACAGGCCGATAGCTGTGAGCGAATCGCGCACCATGACCGTCAGGGAACTACTAGCGGCGTTGGCAACCATTTGACTGTTAAAGGTGATGCGAGAGATGAGCTCTCCTGACGAGGCTTTGTCATAGAATGCTGTGGGCAGCGTCAGATACTTTCCGAAGATGTCAGCTCGCAACTGCTTGATGACCCGCCAGCCTATCCACGCTATGTAATAGGTGGATGCAAAACCTGCCACGCCGCGAAGTAGAAAAATGCCGATTATCATTAACGGCACCATGATGATGGCTGATTGATCCTGCTCGACGAAACTGCCATCAAGCATAGGCTTCATAAGCGCAGCAAAGGCTGTATCGGTGATGGCGTAGCCCACCATGCCAATCACAGCAATGATAAATTCCCGACGATAGGGAACGACGTAACCAAGTAATCGCTTGTAGGTATCAGCACCTTTTACCGCATTGTCAGGCCCGCGCTCTTGCTGTACCGCTTTCATGAGATGTGAGGTTAGTCAGCGCTGCGTGAGGTTGCTATCGTTATCCTTAGCATACCAAGCTGACCTGCGGCATCCATGGCAGTGACAACTGCCTGATGCGGAACCTGGGCATCTGCCCGAATAGTTAGCGGTATGTCTCGCAGACCGTTCGACACTTTATACAGAGCATTCTGCAGACTGGCGACATCGCTTTTTATCACCTCCTGATCATCAATGAAGTAACGACCCGCTGCATTGATAACTATCTCGATACGCTCGGTCGGTGTTGCTTTCTGAGCGTCTGTTGCTTTTGGAAGCTGCAGGGATATTTCAGATTCTTTCTGGAATGTGGTTGATACCATAAAGAATATGAGCAACAGGAAAACCACATCGATTAGCGGCGTCAGATTGAGTTCAAGCTCCTCGGATGGTGGACGATGAAACTTCATTTACTGGCAACGCGTGACTGCATCTGTCGTTTCTGCAAGACATCAATCAGCTTGAGTGATTCTTTTTCCATATCCACCACCAGTCCATCAACCTTGGCGCGGAAATAGCGGTGAAACATCAGTGCCGGGATAGCAACCATCAAACCGCCGGCTGTGGTGATAAGCGCCTGAGAGATGCCGCCTGCCAACTGTGCCGGATTACCGACGCCAACTGTCGTAATGTTTGTAAAGACACTAATCATCCCCACAACAGTGCCTAGCAGACCCAGCAAGGGGGTAACGGCAGCGATCGTACCCAATGCATTCAGATAACGCGTGAGCTCATGTGCCACGTGCCCGCCAACCTCCTCTATGGATGCTTTCATGATTTCGCGATCGTCAGTCCGATTAGTCAGGCCTGCGGCAAGTACTCGTCCAAGCGGCGAGCCTTGCTGGATTTCGCGAATTTTCTCCTCGTTGAGTTGACGTGCACTTGCCATGCGCCAGACATCTGCCACCAGATTATCAGGCAATACTTTTTCTGCACGCAGCGTAAAGAATCGTTCGCCCACAATAGCAAGCGCCACGATAGAGCTTATGATTATCGGGAACATCAACCAACCACCCGCTGTAACTATTTCCCACACAATATCTGTCCATCTTGCGAAAGCTTGCGCAGCCGCAGCAAAAGTGACTTTCCGGCAAAGTGATGCCAGCAGTCAGGGTTAACGATGCCGTGCCAGAAGCGACGGTGTGAAATCCACCAGGTTAACGGTGCACGCAACAGACCATCCGGCCCGAACGCGAAAGAGACCGCGCCGCTTTCGCTTGTGACGAACGACTCTGATCCCGCTAGTTTATATCTCAATTGTACATCGCTGTGAGGAAATCCATAGCGGTTAGCGCGCCCGGAGGGAAAAACAACGTACCGTGGACGTAACTTATCCACAAACGCCTGCGTGGATGAGCTCTTACTGCCATGGTGGGGAGCCGTCAGCAAAGTGACTGGAAATGGCAAATCCCCACCGATTCGCGACAACATATCGTGTTCGGCCGCGGCCTCTATATCACCTGTGAGTAGCACACGACTGGTACCCATTTGAACCAGTAATACACATGAAAGGTTGTTATCACTTCCTCGATCAGCTGCACCTGGATGTAAAAATCCGAACTGCACGGCCCCCTCTTTCCATTGTGTGCCTGCCACGCAGCGTGATGTCAGTTGCCCCTCTGGTAAATCTAGCGCCTGACTTGAATATATCTGAACGTCAGGGAATCGTTGAATCACATCACCTACGCCAAAGGCATGATCCTCATCACCATGCGAGACCACCAGCATATCCACACGCCGACGACCCGATTCTTGCAAAAACGGCACCACAACCGCATCGAACATGCTCAACGTCGACGATACCCTGCCTCCGGTATCGAAAAGCAGTGTTTTCTCCCCATGAAAAACCAGTGCTGCCAAGCCTTGCCCCACGTCCAGCACATGCACTTCAAATCCATCGGTCGCAGGCGTGTTCGTATTATGAATCAACGCAGGTAAAAACAAGGGGACAGCCAGGAAACGCAAACTTAGGCCTGTCGGTGTAAATATCACCAACAAGCCCAGAAGCACCAGAAAAAAAGCCATGGGGCTAGGCATAGTGATAACGACAGAGCTTAATTCAGTTAAATCCAGAGCGCCCAGAAAACCTAGCAAAAGCTGCAAAGACCCTGTTGCCAGTGATAACACAGGCGATGCTAGCGGCTCGAAGATCACGCCCAGCAACAATCCCGCCAAACTTAACGGTACGCACACCATAGCCACCCACGGCACGGCTATCAGATTGGCTAAAGGCGCAACTAAAGATCCGGCTTGAAAAAACCACGCACTCACAGGTAATAACGCGATCCCCAACAGGATATGAGTGGTACCGAGAGCGCGAATTTGTCGGACGATAGCCACCAGCCCGACAGAGGAATTTTCAGACTGATTGCGCAGGTGACCACGATGCAGGTAAAACAGGATTCCGACAGTACCAAATGACAACCAGAATCCGGCTGACAAAACGTTGAGCGAGTTAATGGACATCACCGCTATGAGCGCCATACACAGGGCAGCCAGTGGTGGCAGAAACCTGAACCGCAGAGCGGCAATCATCCAGACGCCCAGCATGAGCACAGCGCGTTGTGTAGGTAATTCAAATCCGGCCAAAGCGGCATAAGCGGCAGCCGAAAACAAGCTGCACGTTAGGATCCATGGCCTGGCATCGAACACCAACGTCATATCGGACATACGCTGTAAAAGTGCGATTGCCATGCGCGAAAGCCATTGACCAGCGAATAGTACCCAAGCCGCAATCAACCCGACATGCAATCCCGAGATGGCGAGTAAGTGTGCAGTGCCGGTACTTCTCAATACTTCCCATTGTTCATCTGAGATTTCGGTTTTGACACCGACGGTGAGCCCTTGCAGCAACCCCAGATAGTCATTATTACCTGTGAGGGTTTGAAGGCGCTCGGCAGCCTGCTGGCGAACACGTGACAACGAAAAACCGGAATTTTCGGCTATTCTTTTTATACCAGCCCGATCTCGTACATACCCTTTAGCGTGAATATTCTTTACCAGAGTAAAGGCCACCGCATCGAAAGTGCCTGTATTTCGAAGAGACACAGGCGGTTTGAGCCTGACCGTCAACTGCCAGATATCGCCGGCGCGAAGCGTTGGTGGGTTTTGATACCAGGATAGTTTAATGCGCTCTACTGCCAATTCCTGGTCGCAGGACTGACAGTTGAGCACCTCTGCGATGAATGAGGTGCCGCGTTCGTGCCGCTGAGGCACGCTGTCGATGCGTACGGTGAGTGTTAAATCGACAGACACCTGACTTCGGTGCAACTGGTGGCCTGCCAAATGAAAAAGTGTCAGAGCCAGGCTGATAAAAGACAGGCATACACCGGCGATCGACGACCTGCTTTGCGGATATTTCAGATAAACCAGCAGTGTCGCAATGATGAATATCGCACTAAGACTCAGCGACGGCAGACTGCGCAGGTTGACCAGAAGCAGCGTAGTCAACATCCAGGAAAGTGCAAACATTCTCATAATTGCCAACCAGCGTATTCAATACCCTTTGGGCAACGTACAAGCTTTAATAACTTTGCAAGATCGTCGCTACATGACCACATGCCGGGGAATTTTTCTACTTTGCGTGCATCAATATTCTGACAATGGCTGGTAAATGGCTCAGAGCTCGGCTGCCTGACGCAACCACCGTGCATCGCAGGTTGCACGAACAGTTGGGCGGATGCGAACACCAGAAATCCGGAGTGAAGCGCTGGATTCGCAATACGTTTGCGCAGCCGATGGTATGGCACCTGAATCGCCGATCGGTAGCCGGGGGCGTGGCTGTAGGGTTGTTTGTGAGCTGGATTCCTGTGCCGTTGCAGATGTTGCTGGCAGCCGTGCTCTCGGCGGTATTGCGCGTCCATGTACCTGTCTCCGTGGTCATGGTGTGGTTCACCAATCCTTTGACCTTTGCCCCTCTACTGTATGCTGCATGGCGCAGCGGGTCAATGATTCTTGGCAAGCCCGTGTTGGCAGAACCGTTAACTTTCAGCACCCAATCCATACTGGTCAGTGCCGGGCACGCCTGGCCGATGCTGCTTACCGGCATGCTGTTTTGCGCCACCGTTTCTTCAGTATTAGGCTTTGGTGCAACGCTATTGCTATGGAGGATTCATGCGATCAGACGCTGGAAGACTCGCAACTTGCGTCGTGCCGCAGCGCGAGAAGCCGCTAACGAGACTCCTGACTCATTGGCTAAAGGACTGTGGACGAAATAAAATCACATTTTTGATCATATATGCGCTTTTATTATGTTCCCAGCCCTGAAAGGCCAGGCATCACGTCGGCGGGCGGTTGATCAAGCAACTCACCTCTAGTCAACTGAAGCACACGATCCATACGTCCTGCTAAACGGCTATCGTGAGTCACCACTAGAAAACTGGTACCCAATTCCTGATTCAGCTCCAGCATCAACTCGTAGACTCGACCTGCCGTCTCTTCATCCAGATTACCGGTTGGCTCGTCTGCCAACACCACGGCCGGACGTGTAACCAGTGCACGCGCTACTGCTGCTCGTTGGCGCTCGCCACCCGATAATTCGGCAGGCTTGTGACGGAAACGCTCTGCCAGCCCAACTCTAGCCAACAGTTCCTCAGCCCTGGATGCCGCCTTGGCCTTCGACATGCCACGAATCAAAAGCGGCATGCTGACGTTTTCCACCGCAGTAAATTCTGGCAACAGATGATGAAACTGGTATACAAAACCGACCGCCAGATTGCGCAGACGTCCGCGTTTGGCCTGACTGAGGTTGGCCATATCCTCGCCTGTGACATGTATCGATCCGTAGGTTGGTGTGTCCAGCCCACCCAGCAAGTGCAGCAACGTACTTTTACCGCTACCCGATTGGCCGATGATGGCCACACGTTCACCTTTATCAATACGTAGCGATACATCTCTCAAGACATCGACGCTCAGATCGCCTTGCTCGTAGCGACGCCCCAGATGTTTCGCCTCCAGCACGACAGTGTCAGTTCTTATCTTATCGTTCACGAATAGCTACTCATACGCCAAGGCGGCTGCAGGGTCGGTGCGTGATGCACGCCATGCCGGATACAGGGTGGCCAGCAACGATAAACCAAATGACATCAAGCCCACTTTAGTCACATCGCCGCGGCGAAGATCGGAAGGCATCTTGTCAATGTAGTACACCTCAGGATTAAGCACAGGTCCTGTAAATTGCTCGATGAACGGAACCACCACATCAATATTGCTGGCCAGCGCGATACCGCCGACAAGCCCGGCAACTGTACCCACTACCCCTATCAACGTACCTTGCACGACAAAAATGGAGAGAATGCTGGCAGGCGATGCACCTTGTGTGCGCAAGATCGCAATGTCTGACTGTTTGTCCTGCACAAGCATCACCAGAGTAGAAATAATGTTGAATGCCGCCACCGCAACAATCATGGAAAGAATGATAAACATCATGGTTTTTTCCATCTTCACCGCCATGAAATAATTGGCGTTCTGCTGCGTCCAGTCACTAACAAAATTGTCATAGCCCAACTCCTGGCGCAGATCACGAGCCACGATGGGTGCGCGCGATGTGTCAGTCAGTTTCAGGCGCACGCCGGAATAACCATCACCCAGCTTAAACAGTCTGGCGCTATCAGCAGCATGCATAACCGCAAGGTTTCGATCAAACTGGAACATACCAAAACGGAAGATGCCGGTTACGGTAAATCGCTTGACCCGCGGCACGAACCCCATAGGAGTCACGCTCGCCTCAGGCGTAATAACCATGACACGATCACCGGCTATGGCCCCCAGATAGCTGGCAAGATCAGCCCCTAGTAAAATTCCATATTCGCCAGGCTGCAACGCCGTTTCCAGTGAATCAACCTGCTCCAGCGTATCAGCCAGCTCGGAGACCTGGCTCTCCTGGTCAGGTAATACACCACGAATCAACGAGCCTGTTGAACGCCCCGCATGAACGAGCATTACCTGGCCTTCAACGTAAGGCGCGGCTCCAGAGACTTCCGGGTGAGCAAGCGATGTCTGGGCAATGGCCTGCCAGTTTTCAATGGATTGGCCCAGTCCTGTCACTGTGGCATGTGATGAGGCACCGACAATGCGTTCACGCATCTCCTTTTCGAATCCGTTCATCACTGACGTCACGGTAATAAGCGCAGTAACCCCCAGCGCGATTCCCAGAATGGAGACCAGCGAGATAAACGAAATAAAATGATTGCGCCGTTTGGCCCGCGTGTACCGCAGCCCTACGAACAGTTCGTATGGTTGAAACATGTCACTGTAGAGCTATTCGAATTAGATAAGGTTCAGATTGCCCAAACAAGCAGCTCCCCTTCGTGTCTTTCTAGTGTAGTGAATCCTTGTCAAGATATGGGACAATTGCATGGCTAGTGCCTCAATACTTTATGCATTACCCGTTTCTTGAGCGTACCTTTGCCAGAATTCTCTACATCTGAGGTGAACATCGTAGTGCCGGATACTCCTACCTTATTATTTTCTGATAAATTTTCCAAGGCTTCGCGCTGGGGCCGTTTATACGGTTCTGCCGAGTCGCTGGCCATCGCCGAGTATGCTGCGGGGCATCAGGGTTTGTGCATTGTGGTGGCCCCCAGCACCTCCGATTTATTGCAGTTGGAAATCGAGTTGCAATTTTTTGCTGGCGAACAAACGCCTGTGCATGTGCTGGGTGACTGGGAGACGCTCACCTACGACCGAGTGTCGCCACATCAGGAAATTATTTCGCAAAGAATCCGCACCCTGTATTCGCTGGGTGATGCCAGGCGCGGCATTCTCCTGCTGACTGCCGCAGCTTTGATGCAGCGCATGCCACCCAGAAGCTTTCTGGATCAGCACGCTCTGATCATCAAGAAAGGCGATACCCTGGCTTTGGCAGAATTTCGCGTAAGACTGGTCGACGCCGGCTATCGGCTGGTCACACAGGTGGAGGAACACGGCGAGTTTGCCGTGCGTGGCTCCATTCTCGATCTCTTTCCGATGAGTAGCCACCAGCCATTCCGCGTAGAGTTTTTTGATGATGAGATCGAAACCATCCGCACATTTGATGTCGATACGCAGCGCGGAATTTCCAAAGCGGATCTTATCGAACTGTTGCCAGCGCATGAATTTCCACTGAACGAAGAAGGCATAGCGACATTCAGACGTCAGTACCGAAACAGCTTTGCTGCCGAAAGTAAAAACACACCGATTTATCAGGCTGTCAGTGATGGCCGTGCCCCCTCTGGCATCGAGTATTACATGCCTTTGTTTTTTGAGGAAACTTCCTCGTTGTTTGCCTATCTTCCGGAGCAGACAAGCTTCGTCATAGTGGATGGTGCCATGCAAGCCATGGAGCAGTTCGAAGCCAACACTGCCGATCGGTACGAGCAACGTCGGCATGATGTAGAGCGTCCTATCCTTTCGCCAGAAGAGATCTATCTCAGCCGTCAACAAATCGAAGAACAACTTGAAAATAATTCAGTAGTACTGACTCAACGTTTTGAAATTGAAGCAGTAGACAAACAGTCAATAAACGCACTGACTGATGCGCCGGGACTATTTCCCATAGAGCCGCGCGGCGAGCGACCTATGGGCGCTTTGCAGGATTATCTGGGCAAGTTTTCTGGAAAAGTTCTATTTGTTGCCGAATCCACTGGTCGACGAGAGGCGCTACTGGATCAGCTGGTAGGTAATCGCTTGCAACCTGAAACCGTTGATAGCTGGGCCGCTTTCTTATCCAGTGAGCGACCACTTTGCCTGACCACTGCGGCCATTGACCGAGGTTTGCAACTGCCGGATGCAGGCATTGCCATGATTACCGAAAACCAGTTGGGTTCCGGGCGAATAAAGCGTCGTGAACGCCGCCGCCCAACGCGTGATTCGGAAAGCATTATCTCTAACCTGACCGATCTTAGTATCGGTGCACCGGTGGTTCACATCGACCATGGCGTCGGTCGTTATCAAGGTATGACCACACTCACTGTCGGTTCTGTAAGCAATGAATACTTGACTATTCATTATGCAGGCGATGACAAACTTTATGTACCCGTGGCCTCCCTGCATCTGATCAGCCGCTACGCTGGCGCCAGCGAAGAGTCTGCCCCCCTGCACAAGCTAGGCACTGACACGTGGCAGAAGGTACGCCGCAAGGCTGCCGAGAAAGCCTATGATGTGGCCGCTGAGCTACTGGAAATACATGCCAGACGTGCGGCCCGCAAGGGCTTTGCTTTCCCTGAAAACTCCGATAACTATGCGCTTTTCAGCGAGGATTTTCCCTTCGAGGAAACACCTGACCAACTGCAAGCCATAGAGGCGGTAGTAGAAGACTTGCGCTCACCGCAACCAACCGACCGTGTGGTTTGTGGAGATGTCGGATTTGGCAAGACAGAGGTGGCCATGCGTGCGGCTTTCGTTGCTGTGGATGCGGGCAAGCAAGTTGCGGTACTGGTGCCTACTACCCTGCTAGCCAAGCAACATCACCAGAACTTTCAGGATCGCTTTGCCGACTGGCCCGTACAGATCGAGGCCTTATCTCGATTCGAGACGGCAAAAGAACAGAAAGGCATCATGAAGAAGCTTGCCGAAGGTTCTGTAGACATTATCATCGGCACGCACAAACTCTTGAGTAAGGATATTCAGTACAAGAATTTGGGCCTTGTAATAATCGATGAGGAACACCGTTTCGGTGTGCGCCATAAGGAACACATGAAGGCATTAAGGGCTGAAGTGGACATTGTCACGTTAACAGCGACGCCTATACCAAGAACGTTAAACATGGGCCTGGCAGGCATGCGGGATCTGTCCATCATTGCAACACCACCGCAACACCGCCATGCCATCAAGACCTTTGTGGGCGAGTGGTCTGATGTACAGATACGTGAGGCCTGCGAACGTGAGCTTGTACGCGGTGGCCAGATTTATTTTCTACATAACGAAGTCCAGACCATAGAACGCATCACCGAAGATCTTCAACGCATCGTTCCGGGTGCGAAGGTGAATTTCGCCCATGGTCAAATGCGCGAGGCTGACCTGGAACAAGTGATGAGTGATTTCTACCATCAACGTTTCAACATTCTGGTTGCCACAACTATCATCGAAAGCGGTATCGATATCCCCAGCGCTAACACCATATTGATAAATCGTGCAGACAAACTTGGTCTTGCACAACTGCACCAGTTACGTGGCCGTGTCGGACGCTCCCATCATCGTGCTTATGCCTATCTGATTACTCCGCCCAAAGGCTCGATGACAAAGGATGCAGAGAAACGATTGCAGGCTATCGAATCGCTTGAAGATCTGGGTGTCGGCTTTACACTTGCCACACATGATCTTGAAATACGCGGCGCTGGAGAACTACTAGGCGAAGGACAGAGCGGGCAGATTCAGGAAATAGGCTTTACTTTATATAGCGAGCTGCTGGCTCGCGCAGTCAAGGCGCTAAAGGAAGGCAAACTACCCGACTACGATAAGCCACTTGCGCAGGGTACCGAGGTTGATCTTGGCGTACCTGCCCTGCTTCCGGAAGACTATGTGCCCGATGTGCATCAGCGTCTGATACTCTACAAAAGAATATCGCACGCACCAGACAGTGAAGCATTGCGCGACTTGAAAATAGAGCTTATTGACCGGTTTGGCCTGCTACCAGAGCAGACCGAGCGGCTTTTTGATGTCATGCGATTGCGCCAACGGTGCGAAACTTTGGGCATCGAACGTCTGGAGCTGAATCCGGGCGGGGCCCGCATCGTCTTTGCCAATGAGCCAAACATCGATCCTATGGCGCTAATACAGATCATCCAGCGGCATAACGATATTTACAAATTCGACGGCAAGCAGATATTACGGGTTATCAAAGCATTTACAGAATCTGAAGAGGCACAAGCGTTTGTCAATGGTTTGCTTGATACGCTGGCGCTGCCAAAAGCCGCTTGACACATTATGTCTAAATCCTTGACCGGATGTTTAACCAGGCATGGCTATCCATGCGGTACCTCAGCGCTTAGCACCGTGTGTTCAAAATGTGCATACGCCCAATCCAGCCAGGCAGTAAGTGCATTTATATCAGTTGCTTCAACGGTTGCTCCACCCCATATTCGAAACCCGGGAGGTGCACTGTGATAATTTGCGATATCGAATGCAACACCTTCGTCTTCTAACCAGGCAACCATCTTGTTCACTGCAGCTTGTTGTTCATTCAGATTCAACGCCTGAAAGGCATCGGCGGTAATTTTCAAGCACATTGATGTGTTTGATCGCGTATTGACATCGTCAGCAAGCCAATCTGCCCAACGACTATCGTTAACCCACTTGTCCATTACATTAAAGTTCGCAGCGGAGCGTGCGTGCAGGCCTGACAGGCCGCCGATACTATCGGACCAGTCGAGTGCCGAATGCAAATCGGCAACAGCGAGCATGCTGGGAGTATTGATGGTGGCGCCATTGAAGATGCCATCGATCAAGACTTGTTTCTTCGTCATGGTGAATATTTTCGGCAGCGCGCGCGGAGCAGTTGTGCTCTCCAGTCGCTCTACTGCGCGAGGACTTAGTCCCAGCATACCGTGCGCAGCTTCTCCGCCAAGTGCTTTTTGCCAGGACCACGTCAATACATCAACCTTGTGGTAATCGATTGGCATTGCATAGGCAGCGGATGTGGCATCACATAAAACCAGACCTTCCCGATCGTCCGAAATCCAATCCATGTTTGGCACTCTAACGCCACTGGTAGTGCCATTGAACACAAAAACAACATCATTTTGACCGGATGCTGCTGAAAGCGTTGGTAGTCTGCCGTAGTCCGCTTCATGAATGTGAAGGCCTGGCAATTCAAGTGCTGCCAGATCCTTTGCCCAGTCAGAAGAGAAGCTCTCCCATACAAAGGCATCGACTGCTCTGAATCCAAGCAATGACCACATGGCCATTTCAAATGCACCAGTATCAGAGGCGGGCACAATGCCTAGTTTCCAATCTGCAGGCAAGCCTAAAAGCGTTGCCGAGCGATCTATAGCTGATTTGAGATAGGCTTTCGGATCGGCCGCTCGATGGCTGCGGCCAAGATACTGAGTGTCTAGTGCCGAGATTGACCAGCCTGGATGTTTCCGACAGGGGCCGGAAGAGAAGCGAGCTTCGGCCGGGCGCTCTCTCGGGCGTACAGCAACGCCTGAAACGGAATCTTTCACGAAAGTAACCTTTAGTTATAGGTGGGTTGCTCCACCATTCCAGAGTAGGTTAATAAGGTATTGCGGCTTGTGCAACAACCCAATGGACAAGAGGGCTTTTGGGCATGATTAATAGATCTCCGAAATTACTTCGATGAGCATCAGACCTTCGAAACTGTTGACTCTCAGGATGACTCGTTACTCACGAACAGAATACTCGCCGCAGTGGCTAATCCAGCAATACTCATCCATAGCTCTAAGTTGCAAGAACCCATCAGGAGAATTCAAGCAAACATTCCCTTGATGAAATCAAACCTCGTCGTATCCAGCATTTGACTGTTCCAATTGGCGTATCACACATTGCCGCAAGCTCCTCATGAGAGTATCCTTCGCAAGCCCTCAAATCAAGAGTTTACTGAACGTGTCCCACTACAGATCACAGAACCTACGCACCACAGTGCACTTAGGCGTCTTGTTTCTTTCGGCGTTAGTGCTTGCCGGTTGCACAACCAGACAGGTCTCAACCGTTTTGGAGGGTTCAACAGCACAGCGACTAGTGACACTAAGTCTCGATAGATTCATTGAGGATCTGGCAAAGCAGCCAGAAATCGTGGCACTTGAAGGCAAGACGGTGCACCTTGATGTCTACTTTCTTAAAGATCATCAGCTAATGGATTACGCTACTCGCTTACTGAATATTCAGTTGCAGATGATCCATGAGATGAACGTGGCAGAGCCCGAAGAGTCTGCGGAGTACGATGTTGATGTTTTTTTCAACTCGATAGGTACCGACAGTGACGACTTCGGCCTGACAATTCCCACACTCGGGCTGGCAACGACCAGTGATGGCACCATCGATATTCTTGCTTTAGATATGTTTCACGGTATAACCGAGGGATATGCGATTGTTAAAGCAGATAACGGTGAGATTCAAAGAACGGAGCGGGTGTTGACACGAATTCGTAGAGACAATATATCTACCCCGATTATCAGTTTTCCACTCAACCAGGTAGACTAAATGAGGTAGTTTTATCGCATTGAGGAAAATGATCATATCCATCAACTACAGGCAGATAGTCCTAAAGTAGGTAACGGCTACCTTGTAACTGAATATCGTTCCGCTATTCATTGTCAATCTGATTAGCTTTCTGCAAGTAAAGTACTGCAGAATTAAAGCATCCTTCTGCTCTGAGCTAAGATCTGATGGGCTGATGGATGGGCGCCTTCATTGTAAGTAGCCTGCCGCTGAGCAAGTCGCTCAAAGATCGAAAAAATTGAGCTGAGTGACAATCAAATTTAACGATAGACGGTAGAAAAGAGCCGTTAGGTCGTAAACAGAAGAGTGTCAAAATTGCACCATTACTCGTATTCGCAGTAAAGCTGTATATTGTCTCAAATCTGATCTCGCACACCCTGCCCCTTATGCGTTATATCCGAAATACGATTCTAATCATTCTCTGCGTGGTGATGCTGCCAATAGTCATCGTGCATTTTCTGCCCGAACGTTGGGTGGCGACACAGGTGTCACGCCTGCTCACCGATATAACAGGGTATAGCGTGGATATTGATGCGATAGGCATCAATATCCTTTCTTTTCACCCTACTGTCAAAGCAAGTCAGATCGTTGTCAATGGATCGCAGTTGGAAGGGTTTTTGTCGCTCGCCCATGTTTTGATTACTCTGGATATTCCAGCAAGTCTCAAAGGAACCTTGACGGTGGATAGAATTGAGCTGGCTGAGGGTGAGGTTAAATTTCTGCGCGAAGCTAACGGCAACAATACCTGGACAGGCGCTGAACTTCTTTCAAAAGATGTTCCCAGTGACAAATCCGAAAAGATCGAACTGCCGACGCTACGATCCCTCACCGTTTCAGATGTGGGCATTCTCGTGGTGGATGAGGTAAGCGGACATGATGTTGATCTTGACCTGGCAGCAGATGGCTCAGTAGGGGTTACTGACGAGCAATGGACGGCAAAAGCCACAGGCAATGCCAATGGAACGCCTGTTGAGGGAATATTATCACTTGCCGGTATTCAGGAAATTGTTGCAGGTAGTGACAGCCTGAAATTCAACGGATCTCTCGCCGCTGGCGTCAATAACATTAAACTGGATGGCGGTATCGATGATGCAAACACGCTTGATGGCCTGAATGCCAATATCAGCCTCACACTGGATGACTGGCAGACCCTATCCAGCGTTTCAAATATAGATCTACCAGCGCTGCCAGCCACACAACTTGCAACACGACTTACTCGCGAAGCGCCACAATTCCTGCTATCCAATATCGATATGGTGGTCGGCAATTCATCCGTCAATGGTGATGTGCGTGTAGACTTATCAACAACTCCGATAAGCGTGTATAGCAATGTTCTGGCAGCACCTCTGGATATAGATCAGCTTATGCAGTCCCTATACAGTAGTGAAGCTGTCAATCCAGTTAACGACGAACCGATAGAAAAGCAATCCGCTGACGAGGCCGACAATGATTCGACAAATGAAGAGGACACACTGTTGCCAGAAGAACAATTTGCGCTTCAGGAGGTGTTCAATACAGTCCAAGGCGCATTTGATATTCGAGCGGACGAGATAAGCATTGAGAATCTGCCGTTTGATGCATTCGATATATCCGTAGCCATGGATCCAGATCAGCTTGATGTTGAGTTTAAGCAGGTTGAGTTGGCAGACGGGGCAGTCAAAGGCTCAATGATTGTTGTTCAAGCGGGAAAGCCAACGTCGTCCAATGTCGAGCTGCAGGCAGAATTGGAGTTATCGGCACTGAATGTAGCTCGTATTCTTCGTGATACCGATCTACCTAATGATGCGGGTGGGAAGCTGGGTGGAAAACTTAAGTACTGGAGTAAGGGCTCATCAGTTGCAGAGCTTGCAGCCGAACTGGACGGAGGCATGTTCCTGCTGATGGCTGGAGGATTCATCGATTCAAACATGGTTGAAATTGCCGGTCTTGACCTCTTCCAAGCCGTGGGTGATCTCATCACGCCTTCAGATGAGCAAACAGCCGTTCGGTGCGCGTACCTGGACTTACACACAAAAAAAGGGCTGAGCACCATAAACAACCTGATTATCGACACCGTAGACACGGTTTTTCTTGCCGAGGGACGTGTGGACCTGAGCAACGAGACTCTGGACATAGTGGTGGAGCCTCACCCCAAAGATGTCAGCCTCTTGGCTAGTCGTACGTCTGTGTCTATCGGCGGAACCATGGCAAATCCGGACTTCGGTGTCGGTGCTGCTTTACCGGTACGAGCTGTTGCCATTGCGTTATTGTCTCAGCTGGCAACACCTGCGTTGGCCCTCCTGCCACTTATTGAAATGGGCGGTGGCCAACCAGCACCCTATTGCAATGCACTTGGTGGAGCTCTTTCTGATGGTCTGTAAAAAACGTAGAGTACTCGTCTGCGGTTTGGTTTCAGTGCTGCTATTGTCTGGCTGTGGCAATTTGACTCAACGCATTGAGCAAACTGAGCCAACCGCAGCTTTTGTTGAGGCACAAATAAAACGAGCATTGATAGATGCTTTGGGTGTCGATGCTGCAGCGATAAAAGTTATGGTAGAGGAAGAACAGATAACTCTGGACGGCTTTGTCGACAGCAAAGACAAAATTGATACAGCGACTCGCGCCGCATCATCGGTTGCTCAAGGCTATCAACTCGAAAACAGGTTGCTGATTCGTGAAAGTAACACGCTGTCATCGTATCCAATTTCAAATATCCTGTACGTCAACACTTAACCCATCAATTAGTTGCCCGATACGATTCCAGGCAACTGTCAACACACAAACGGGTACAGTTATTGACACACCCTCTTGACCAAATGGCAGTATGTTTTCGTCAGTGCACAAAGGATCAATGTTAGATCTGTTCTCTAAATCGACCGAGCACCATTCACCCGCCAGCACCATTCCGGCGCTATCAATAGTCTCTTTATCATGCAAATTGCATAGACACTAAACCCTGCTATTGCATAAAATTTCGGCCCAGAACCGCTTCGCTGCTTCTATAGCAGCATCTAAGTACCGGAGGCG
>ENA-ORXR01000629-ORXR01000629.1-marine-metagenome-genome-assembly--contig:-NODE-629-length-45059-cov-4.050642_pt1 | contig 45059 bp, 41 predicted proteins | sample MGYA00237866_ERZ511479 | MGnify/ENA metagenome assembly ERZ511479
TCGCTGAGCTTGATTATAGCTCGCCACACTGATGGTGGTAGGAGCAGGAATCAATATGTCCTGTATGTGATAGCTCCGGTTGGCAGTGATTTGTCTAGACTCGGCAGTTATTAGATCATTAACTTCCTGATCGGTAACCTCAGAACCTTGAGCTGAGCGACGCTGTTTCAAGCTATTGATAATCAGCTGTGAAGCAATGGTTTTACGAAAGGCCTGAAAATCAATGCCCTGATCTTTCAACGCTTGCTTAAACTGTTCAAGGTTTAATTTATTACGTGCGGCGACACTATTAACCGCTTTATCAATGCTTGCATCGTCTGGATTAATGCCAACGCTCTTTGCTGATTGCAGTTGTAGCTTTTCTGAAATCAAACTATCCAGCGCTTGTTGTCGGACAGCCTCATTGTTAGTCTCGACTTCACCTGACACTTGCAAGCGGCGCGCTACCTGTTGCACCTCACTTTGCAAAATAATGTCCTTGTTGACCACAGCAACGACTCGATCAAGTGATGTATCGGCGGCGTTAGCTGTCATGCTAAAGCCGAGTAAAATCACAGCTACCCATGTCGCAGGATTCACTTTCTGTTTGATTTGAGCTGCGGTTTTATTCATATCCATAAATATTTTCCTTGAGTACTGCATTGACACCAGTGCTAAAACTGCCTAAACCCTTGAGGTTAAATTCAAAAAATATTGCATCATCATAGCTAGTATTATCCGTGGTGAGGTAGCGTCGTGCAACCAGACGTGATGCTAAACAGCAATCTTCGTATTCGATTCCTGCGAGCTGCTCTAATACTCTGTCGTTAGATAAATCATAGTCTAATTTCCCTAACAAGCTCCATTTCTTATTAATGGGCAATGAGAATGAAGTGTCAATCTCAGAAAGCTGTCCGGGTACGTTTTGATAATTGAGATTAAGAATGCGCTGTTTATCGTCTAAGTAATTAACACGTGCTTGGGTAGAGGACCAACCTGAAGTGTTTGGATCCCAAAAAGCGGTTGTTGAAAAACGCGTGTTCTTAAATACGTTAGTGCTAAGTCCAAATGCGAACTCTGAACTTCTATCAGTTAAGGGGCTATCTCCTGGTAGGGTAACTTTGCGGTCATCAAAATAAAATATTTGTCCTACATTTGCTTCGAATAGTTCCGTACCTGTGTTTTGATTTTGCACGCGGCTAGTGAGTGAAAGTGTCAACTGATTGGCGTCAGCGATGCGATCCTTGCCGGTAAATCGATTGGCTTCAAATAACTGATTGCTGGTTGAAAAATCAGTTCTTGCGGCATCAAAGATTGGAATATCGCTTTGATCTTTATAAGGCGTGTAAGTATAGAAGAACCTGGGTTCAAGTGTTTGTTTGAGCCGGTAGTTCAAATCACGTTCAAAAAACAAACCACTGTCAAGCGATATGGTTGGTAGTCCGCGGCTGAGGCTGTTGCCTGTGCTACTATTTTGCAGTGAGTACTGGGTGAATTGGTAGCCTAGAGAGGGTTTTACATACCAGGCATCATTGCCAAATCGCTTGGTAGCCTTTAGTCCTACGTCAAGTCTCAAGCCTGTAGGGTTTGCGGAGCCTTCAAAATAGGTTGCCTCTGCGTCCAACGCCAGATCAAGGTCATTATAGCGGTGGGGAGATCGATAGTTGAATTTTAGCTCTGGCAATTTAGCGTAGGGTTGGGCGTTAGCATCCAGCACTTGATAATCCAGTGCCGTCAGGCTGAAGTCCCAATTTTCGCTGCCAACATCATAGCGAATGGTTCGTTCCAGCGCTGACGTTGAGGATATTGAAAGTGAATCACTCAGATCATCAAGATATTCATTATCAGATACACCTTCCGCTTTAATGGTCAGTCTACGCCGCTCACCCAGATTTCGTTCATATATGAGTTTAAAGTAGTCTCGATATTCATCATTGAACGAGTTATCACTGGGTATGAAGCTGTATTCCAGCTCGCCACGGCTTTTATCACTCATATAACGCCCTACTGTTTTGACTCTCAGACCTCGCTCAGAAAGTGGGGTCATGTAAATCGTGGCGTCATAGTTAGGCGCAAGATTGATATAGTAAGGAACAGTGATTTCATAGCCAGATTGATCAGAAACACCAATCTCAGGTAGTAGGAAGCCTGTCTTTCGCTGTGTTTTCCCAGTGAAGGGGTTACTTAGAGGAAAACTTATCCATGGTAAATAGAAGATTGGGACATTGCCGACGCGTAAAGTAACATCCTGAGCGGTTCCTACCTGCGTTGCCTGATTGATGTTTATATTGCTTGAAGCAATATGCCAGCTAGGGTCAGGTGCAGGGCAGGTGGTATAGGTAGCGTCTTTTAGTTCAAGTTCGTTCCGGCTCTTTTGTTGTATACGACTGCTGCGGCCATTGGTATGCGTGCCTTTGACCTGGTATTTCGCGTTATTAATCACGCCGCGTTCGTTCTTCAGATCATAATCGATGCTGTCACTGCTAAAGGCTGTGGTATCTGTGCTGAGCAAGACATTACCGTCTGCTTTGACTTGATTGCTCTTTCGATCGAAGCTGGCTGTGTCCGCATTAAGTCGCTGTTTATTGCGCTGAATAATGACATCGCCATCTAAATCGGAAACGCCTTGTCGGCTGATGGTACCGCTATCCGCTTCAACATAAATTGCGTCTAATGTAGGCGTGTCAGTAATTGTCTTGGCAAGTTGGGTTTGTGTTGGTGCGAGGCACACCGGCGGATCAGTATAGGCTTGTAATGTGACAGGGAAGAGGGCTCCAATAAGTATCCAGAGGTAGTTTTTATTCAATTTATCCACCGGCGATGAGAGTCATATTTTTATAAAGTATCGTTAAGATAACAAAGCCTTAAGATAATAACAATCTCGTATCAGCCTGCTCTCGCTAAACGCGGCTTTTAAAATCGCGGTATTTGCTGAGGGAGATTACCAAAGTCAGGGAAGCGTTGGCGATTGTCGGGGAACTGATAACCCGGAGAGTATTGGATATTGATATTGTCAAAGCCTCCGTTCTGATCAACGATGTAGGCACCGCCTCCGGCAACTGAAGCCGCTAGAGCCGCCGCCGAGGCTATTTTTACAAAGCTATAAGGGCGCTCACCATGAATTTTACCGGTACGACCATTGATGACATAACGATAGGTCTTATCGCGATATTGAAATGCTGCTGACCAGATAGGCAGAAGTAGGTGCTTATAAGTGGTCTTGTCATGCTCGGTTGAAAGATGGTTAATACGCTGTTGATCTCCACCAATATCCCGACGAATGTCATTGCGAATCGTATAATCCATTATTTGCTGGGCACGAAGAAAGCCTTCATCAACTGTTATCTGGTAGACCTCACTACGAAAGCCACTGAGATAGGCTTCAGAGTAGGGTACCAGCTTACTGAGATCCCACGGAGCTAAGTTATCAATAATGGTTCGTGGCAGTGTTTTACTGGCACCAATCAATACATCGTCAAAATGCCGTCCAACCCGCCCAGAAGTCGGATTCCAACGTATGCGGGCTACTTGCCTAACCTGTCTGACATTGCGCCCATTAACACGAGCATTTACAACCTGACGCTCGTAGTAAATGGTGCCCCTCTGGCCTTGGTAGTGAGTTTTTGTGTCACTATCGTAGGTCCAGTAGGGCAGATAGACTCCAGTGAGTTTATCATTGCGTTTAGCTCTGGAATTCAAAGAGGAGGGTGCAAACCACCGAGACTTCATCCACTGATCGAAGATGTCCAGGGCTTGATCATGACTTATTGAAAACGGTAATAAGGAGCGAGGGCTTATTGGGCGCGACTGTTCGGTATCTGTTATGACTGGAGTCCCGCAAAATGGACAGCCCCCGGCGTGCTCATTATCTCGTAGGCGGAACCTTGCGGCACAAGATGGACATTTAACCACGTCGATCTGTTTAAGCTTGCCAGATCGACGTAATTCATCTAATTCATGAAGCGCCTGCTTTAAATCATATTCACGAATCGGTGTGAATGTGACGGGCACTTCATTTTTAAATCCGCAGTGATCGCATTGCAGCGATTGGTGCTCTGGCGAATAAAGCAGATCCGAGCCACATCGTTCACAAGGGAAGTGTGATTGATTATTCTTCTCCATTTTATGAAGCGATCACCCTGGGATCGGTGGTGGCGTGCTCTGACCTTTGTTAATAATGTCACTGATATAGCTAACATCTGCGGCATTTTCCCAGTTTTCCATACCTGATGACCAAACCAGGCTAGTCGCCGTCAATGCACCTTGCTGGGCTAGTTTAGTTAGTTCCGCGTAACCAAATGGACCGGATGGCTGCTTATTTATGGAAACGTGCCACTGTTGCTCATGCGGCAAGGGTGGAGGGGCGGTTGATGAGGTTGCCGCAGCCGATTGAGCCTGCTGTCCGGTCATGCTTTGAGCCATCGACAAGCCAATGCCCATCTCAATAGCTGAGGATGCGGTTGACGCATTACCCGACTGCATAGCTTCCGCAGCACCGTATTTTAGGTATTTGTCCAGATCACCTACCATACCCATGCTGGTACGTTTATCCAAAGTCTTTTCAACTTCAGGCGGTAGTGAAATATTTTCAACTAGAACCTTGGTTAGCTCCAAACCATATTGGTCAAATTCAGGGGCAATTTTTTCCGTTATAAAGCCGCCAAGTGTATCGTAGTTCGACGCGAGATCCAGTACTGGAACCTCAAGCTTACTCAAAATAGTGGCATAGCGTGAGGTGATAATATCCCGTAGCTGGTCACTGATTTCATCAACAGTGAAGTGCCCGTCAGTCCCCATTATTTCATTAATGAAGGTCTTCGGGTCAGTAATGCGGACGTTGTAAGTACCAAAGGTTCTGAGCCTGACCATATCAAACTCAGGATCACGCATCATAATAGGGTTTTTAGTGCCCCATTTCAGATCGGTGAATTGGCGAGTATTGAAAAAATAAACTTCTGCTTTAAATGGGCTGGAAAAACCATGATCCCAGTGCTGGAGTGTCGATAAGACGGGTAGGTTGCGTGTTTCGAGCTCGTACATGCCCGGTTTGAGTACATCCGCGATTTCACCTTCATTGACAAAAACGGCCACTTGAGATTCACGAACCGTTAGTTTGGCCCCGTACTTTATCTCATTACCATGCCTCTCAAAACGATACACCATGGTATCTGAGGAGTTATCTGTCCACTCGATGATATCAACAAACTCACCAAAAACTTTATCCCATAATCCCATGTCTAGTACTCCTTTTAAGATGCCGCGCTTGGCGCTGCGTCGTGTGCCTCTTTACGTGCTTTGGCTGACATTAGCGCCTGACGTAATTCACTTTCAAGTGTTTGTAATTCTTTAGCCGCTTCCTGGCGCTTAGATCGGCCTTCCTCAGCTATTTCCAAGCTGTCATTGATCGTTCCAATCAGCTCTTGGTTAGCTTTACGAACCGATTCAATATCAAAAACACCGCGTTCCATTTGCTTACGCACCTCAACGTTGGCGGTACGTAGGTTAGTAGCATTAGATTCAAGTAGCTCGTTGGTTAGGTCACCCGCCTTTTTTACGGTTTCTGCGGCATCACTCATTCTGAAGATGGTTACTGCTTGAGCCAACTGATTCTTCCAAAGCGGTACGGTATTGATCAGCGTCGAGTTAATCTTGTTAATCAGTGTTTTATCATTCTCCTGCACCAATCGGATACTGGGCAAGCTTTGCATAGCCACTTGACGGGTCAGGTGTAAGTCATGAACCCGGCGCTCCAAATCATCACGTGCACTTCTGACATCGCGTAAGCCTTGAGCTGCCAGCATATTTTCACTGTCGTTAACAGCTTCTTGCTCCATCGCTGGAATTTCAACCTCATTCATCATTCGGAGCTTTTCTTCACCGGCTGATATATAAAGCTCAAGTTTGTGGAAATAATCAAGATTAGCTTCATAAAGTTTATCTAGTGAAATGACATCTGTGAGCAACTGTGTCTTGTGCTCTTCCATGTGATCAGTGATGTCACTAATCTGTTTTCTGACATCGTCATACTTACTTAAAAACTGCGCAACCGGTTTGGCTTTACCAAATAATCTAGCCCAGAATCCAAGTTTCTTATTTGGATTTAGCTCATCAACATCAAAGCCTTTTATGGCAAGAACCATGTCATTTAACGATGAGCTCGCTCCACCAAGATCCTTATTGCGAACACCTTCCAGCATATTTTCAGAGATGGTGCTCATCTGTTCTTGAGCCTTACTGCCAAAGAATACGATGCTGCTGCGATCTTTAAGATCAATTTCCTGGATAATCTGATCTAATTCTTGTTTTGCCGTTACATCTGCTTGAACGTAGGGAACAATTTCCTGATTCAAAGTCTCGCTTGGAACTATTTCGGTTCCCGGAATAATAGCTACGGCAGGTGCAGCGGTTTTTGTTGCTGTTTGAAAGGTGCTTGATGGGTTGTCAGACATATCGATTCCTTAAATTCCTAATGTAAGTGCAGATGATTATTAGTTTATTATAGTGCGGGTTTTAAACGATGCCTTCTCGTTTTAGTTGGGTCTCTAAAACTTCGATATTAACATCCAGATCGAACTGATCCTGTTTCTTAAGCTTTTCATGCTGTTCATCGAAGGTACTTTCTATCGAGTTTAGAACATTTGAAAAGTTGCTATCCAATTCAACTGTCGTCGCTTCATTGCGATGAGTTTTAGCATAGCTTTCAGTGACCCGGCGGGTACCGTCAAGATAGACCTTCAGGAATTTCCTAGCGCGGGGTAGGTCGCTCGGATCATTCTCAATAATCGTGATGATATTACGTGCTTTGCCAATTATTCTGTCCAGATGCTGATCAAACTGTACATTGCTAATGTCTGTTCGAGCCGTTTCGATTGCATCAATTTTAATGTTAGCGGCTTCCAGCGCCTCGAACACTTCTTCCGCGGTGACGCCTAAGCCAATGTTGCCGGTTTTATTGCGACGAGGGTCAAGACCGTACCAAAGGTAGTAGGCAAGCATGGTTGCCCCACCGATAAGAATACTGCTAAAAATCCCATAATTATCAGTCGCAAAGTAAGCCGTCAAAGCAGTAGTGGCAGACAAGATCAAAGCTGATACCGTTTTGAACGGCGTCGTCGGCGCTAATGCCAGTTTCCTGGAATGGTAAAGTTGTTCGACCTTAAAACCGTGTCTGGCGATGACTGCTGCTAACATGAACCCAGCAAAAGCCGCGCCGTTAACCACTGTCAGCCAAAAATTTCCAGCAACCAACGAGATAACCGCCGCTACCAAAACAGGTATTGGCATTATAAACAGCAGGATACCTTTGAGGCCAACCTTAAAATTGCTGATATCTGAAGAGTCTGGAGAATAGCGTTTAGCTTTTGACATGATTCATATTCTCCTAAAGCACGTGCCAGAATGCTTGAAATGATACGAGCCCAACAGTGGCTGATAGCAAAATGAATCCGATTGCTCGTTGCATGGCTTTTGGCATAAGAAAGTCCTTAAATAGTCAAATCTATATATATGCCCTAAGTAAGTGCTAATCAAGTGAATCTGGTTCAAATCATTGAATTTTTTGAAATTGTTGTAGAAATCCCAATAAAAAAGGCGAGCTTTAGAAAGCTCGCCTTTAAAAAGTAAGGCGCGTAACAAATCCCTAAGGATCTGAATGTCAGAACTATACCCCCGTAAATTCCTGACTACCTTTTCAAGTTCTTGCTACCAGCAAACCGACTCCCCAATCATTGTCGATTAAGAGCATTACCTTGAATGTCTCCAACATGCCTACGATTTGTGATATGCTGTTGAGTGTCATTAACAGCGTAGTATTTATTTTTAATATCAAATTCGCAAGTAAGTTGAGCTGCTACCACAAACCCCGAGAAAAGCAGCTCACCTCGAAGACATGACCAGATTAAGTGAAATTGGCTTAATCCAACCTGAACACTATTAAGTATTCTCTAACATTAAAATTATATTAAGAAAAATAAGTCAAAAATATATAATAAAATTAGTAAAAACAATGGCTTAAGGTGATGGCTAACTTTGCTTAATATCTACTGAATTAATTTTTTTAGTTGAAAAATAGTTCAAAAAAAATAGTTAGCTGAACAATATTCAGCTAACCATTAAGTTAAGTAACCTTGATTTCAGGCCATATTAATTCAACGAATTCCAGCGAAGGTATCGCAATCTCCAGGTTTGCCACTTAGCATTCCTCGTTTAAGCCATTCCACACGTTGCGCCGATGATCCATGGGTGAAGCCGTCAGGGTTAACATATTGTCCCGCGCGTTTTTGCATGCGGTCATCACCGATATTAGCGGCTGCGTTAAGCGCTTCTTCCAAATCACCATCTTCCAGTCGTTTGTATTTCGCCTGTTCTCTGGCATAGATCCCGGCATAGCAATCGGCCTGAAGTTCAAGTAATACCGATAGCTTGTTTGCTTGCACTTTGCTGCTTCGACGTTGCATTCGCATCACTTCATCTGAGATGCCTTGGATTTTCTGTACATGGTGTCCCACCTCGTGAGCTATTACATAAGCTTGAGCAAAATCACCTGCAACGCCCATTTGTCTGAGTTGGCTAAAAAAACCAAGATCAAGATAAACTTTTTTATCGCCAGGGCAATAAAATGGACCGGTTGCGGAAGAGGTCATACCACAGGCAGAGCGAACCTGATCTTCAAACAAGACAACAGTTGGTTCCTCATAACGAGCCCCTGCGCTTTGAAAGATAGGGTTCCAGACATTTTCTGTGTCTTTAACGATAACTTTAACAAACTCACCACCATCGTCAGTGCCAGAGGACGGGGCTCCCTGATTACTGTTGCTGATTGTGCCGGAACCTGATTCAGGACTGCCACCCATCATGTCCATGAAATTCTGGCCTTGACCGGTGAATAAGAAAATCAACAGCATGACGAAAAAACCGATACCACCAATTTTCATGCCACCGCTCGATGGTCTTCTGTTTCCGTTTCCGCCAACACTGCGACGACGATCTTCAATATTGCGGCTTTGTGCCCGACCCTTCCAGCGCATAGTTTATGTCCGTTACGAGATAAGAAAACACTAATAATACACAGTAATTATTGCAATACAAAATATATGCTGTCAGGTCGATTATTGCGTGCCTTATTAACGATCAGTCGGTGCTAAAGGCCACCTGTCTGGCGTTTACTAACGCCTGTCATGGCTAGAACTAGGTACATTAGGTATTGAACTTTTATGGTATTGTTCAGCCATAATAAAATAATAATGAGAAACATATAGAAGCTAAAAAGCTTTAAAATACCCCCAAAGTTGAGAGAGAGTGCCATGTCTGGAGTAAATGGAAAGACCCCATCCGATAGACCTAATGCTTCCAAGGTCGGTAGCAAGCAGCGTTTTAGTAGTGCAGGGAACCGTCAGTTTGATTCTATACAGCTTTACTTAAAAAATATTGAGTCTAATGCCTTACTAACTGCTAAAGAAGAACTTTACTATGGTCGACTGGTAAAGCAAGGTGACGAGCTCGCAAGAAAGAAAATGATTACTTGTAACCTGAGGCTTGTCGTAAAAATATCAAGACGCTATTTAAATCGCGGGTTAGCCCTTCCTGATCTAATCGAGGAGGGTAATTTAGGCTTGATTCATGCAGTGGAAAAATTTGACCCTGAGCGCGGCTTTCGCTTTTCAACTTATGCAACCTGGTGGATTAGACAGAGCATAGAGCGTGGATTAATGAATCAGGCAAGGACGATTCGTTTACCTATCCATATTAGTAAAGCCCTGAATGGATGCTTGCGTGCTCGTGCAAAACTAGCGCAACAGCTCGGCACTAAACCTAGTTTGCAGCAGCTGGCCAAAGAAATGGGTAAAAGCGAAAATGAAATTCAACACTTGCTGCGCCATACCGATTACACAACATCACTGGATTTTCAACTTGGTGATTCTGAAACCCAAGTCATGGACTTAGTCTCTTCAAAAACAGTTAAAGAGCCTGATGAGGTGACCATGACGAATGATGTAGCCAACGCTGTAGATACTTGGCTCAGTCAACTTGAAGCAAAACAGCAGGCAGTTATCGTAAGACGTTTCGGGCTGCATGGCCACGATAACTCCACTTTAGAACAGGTGGGCAAAGACTTGCAGATTACCCGAGAGAGAGTTCGTCAAATTCAGCTGGACGCACTCAAGCGCTTACGCCGTATTCTTGAAATGGAGGGTGCCTCCAGCGAGTTGTTTTTACAAAGCTCCTGAGTCTTGATGTTAACCAAGCAGGCATAGCCAATTAGACAGCCTTACATTATACTTGTCGCAATTTTTTGAGGGTAATTTTGTAGCTAGTGACTGCAGATTGCTCAATGCCCAGAAATTAGTTGAGATAAGGAACATCATGGCTCCTGTTAAGGTTGGCTTACTTGGTTTAGGTACGGTTGGAAGTGGTACTGCCACCGTTTTAAAACGTAACGCTGAAGAAATCGCGCGCAGAGCAGGTAGGGGAATAGTTATTGACTATGTGGCGACCTCCAAGTCGGAGCTGCCTCAGGGCTTGGGCTTAAGCAATAGTCGCATAACAACCGACCCATTTGATGTTGTCAATGATCCGGATATCGAAATTGTAGTTGAGCTCTATGGTGGTGACGAGCCTGCTAAAAGCTTAGTTATGCAGGCACTGGCAAATGGCAAACACGTTGTAACAGCCAATAAAGCGTTAATAGCTGTGTCAGGCAATGAGATTTTCGCGCGTGCTCAGGAAATGGGCGTTCTGGTTGCCTTCGAGTCGGCAGTGGCTGGCGGCATTCCCATTATCAAAGCCTTGCGAGAGGGCTTGTCTGCCAATAAAATTGATTGGTTAGCCGGAATTATCAACGGTACGGGTAATTTCATATTAACTGAGATGCGCGACAAAGGCAGAGACTTTCAGGATGTCTTAACGGAAGCCCAGAGGCTTGGCTATGCGGAAGCAGATCCAACCTTTGATGTTGAGGGCGTAGATGCGGGGCACAAGCTGGCTATCCTTTCATCAATTGCTTTTGGTATTCCTCTACAGTTCGATAAGACCTATCTTGAAGGTATTTCTAATATCGCTAAAGAAGATGTCGACTTTGCATCTGAGCTTGGTTACAACATCAAGCACCTGGGCATAGCGCGTCGAACCAGTCAGGGAATCGAGCAGCGAGTACATCCAACCCTAATTCCAAAGAGTCGCTTGATTGCTAACGTTGATGGGGTAATGAATGCAGTATTGGTTCACGGGGATGCGGTCGGGCCAACATTACACTATGGTGCCGGAGCAGGGGGTGAACCAACAGCGTCCGCAGTGGTTGCTGATCTCGTCGATATTACCCGCGCGCTCACGTCTGATCCAGAAAACCGCGTACCTCACTTAGCCTTTCAGTCAGATTCATTGTCAGATGCGCCAATTTTGCCAATGGAATCGATTCAGACTTCATATTACATACGTCTAACCGCGTCAGATCAGCCTGGAACAGTGGCTAATATTACCCAAATTTTGGGCGACGGAAATATTAGCATAGAAGCCTTTATTCAGAGACAATCGAGTGACCAGTCAAACGAAGCTCCAGTGGACACAGCGACGATCATCTTATTAACAAAGGTTGTTAATGAGGGTGAGATGAATCGGGCAATCGCTAAAATTGAAAACTTGGATGTGGTAACGGGCAAAATTACCCGCCTACGTGTTGAAAGTTTAAGTTAGCCAGTAGAATCAGAAAAATAATTCGTATCAAACGATATTAGGACGAACATGAAATTTATTGAAACTCGGGGAAATGACTCTCAGCCACATCATCCGCTGAAGGTTGAGTTTTCTGATGCTATTTTAGGGCCAATTGCCTCTTACGGTGGAATCTATGTTCCTGAATCATTGCCTGATCTGGGGCTAAGTTTTCTGGAAAGTCACCTAGGTTCTTCCTACAAGCAGCTTGCCAAAGCTGTGCTTATGGCGTTTGAAATAGATTTGCACGAATCTGTTATCGATGAAGCTTTGAGTTTGTATGATGCATTTGATGATGCAGAAAATCCGGTACCACTGGCTAAAATAAGTGATGATTTATTTGTTAGTGAATTGTATCGGGGCCCGACTCGTGCCTTCAAGGATATGGCCTTGCAGCCGTTCGGTGTGTTGCTTTCAGCCCTTGCTAAACAGCGCGATGAAGACTACCTAATACTAGCGGCTACCAGTGGTGATACGGGGCCGGCTGCACTGGAAACCTTTAAAAACAAAGAACGCGTCAGAGTTGCCTGCATGTACCCGGAAGGCGGTACTTCAGATGTACAGCGTTTACAAATGATTACAGAAGATGCGGACAATCTAAAAGTCATCGGTATTGAAGGTGTGTTTGATGATGCACAAATTGCATTAAAGTATCTGTTGGGCTCACAGCAATTTAAAGAAACGCTAAAAGCTAAAAAAATTCATCTGTCTGCGGCCAATTCGGTAAATTTTGGACGAATTATTTTTCAAATTATTTATCACATACATGCTTACCTTGAGATGGTGAGGCAGGATGAAATTACGCTGGGGACGCCTATTTATTTAGCGGTTCCGAGTGGGAATTTTGGGAATGCGCTTGGTGGGTATTACGCACTCAAAATGGGCCTCCCCATAGAAAAAATCCTCATATCGACTAACAAAAATAATGTGTTGTCTCAGCTAGTCAATCACGGCCGCTACGATTTTAGAGATACTGAAGTTGTACCAACATTGTCTCCGGCGATGGATATTCTTAAAGCATCCAACGTGGAGCGAGTACTGTTTGACCTGTATGGTGCTGAGCGTACTCGCGAAATGATGCAGCAATTAGATGAAGAGCGATTTTATGAACTAACTGAATCTGAGCATCAGCAGTTGAAAAGAGTTTTTGCTGCTGATGAATGTGAAGATGCAGAAACGACTAGCTATGTTCGCAATTGCTTCGAACAGGGTTATCTGATGGATCCACATACGGCGACGTGCCTGAAAGTTTATGCTAATTGCCGTAGCAAGCCGTTAAAAACGGTTGTTACTTCAACGGCTGAATGGACAAAATTTGCCATGACGACTGCCGAAGCAATCGGGGCAGAGGCTGGTGACGGCGATTTGCAAGCCTTGAAGAATATATCCGTTAAAGCCGGAATTGCTATTCCTCAGCAAATAGAGGCGCTTTTTACTAAACCTATTATGCATAAAACTTTGATCAATAAAGCGGATATAGAAAAAACAATAATCTCTTTCTTGTGATGTTAGCTAAGCCATAAATGAAACTTTTCAGCAGGCCTTACAAGTTAGTTGGTTTACTTGTTACGGCACTTGCTATTAGTTTTATTTATTGGGATTCCCTAAGCTTAAAAGCGAATAGCCTATCCAACGGTGCTTCATATGAGCCCGTTAAGTGTTGGTTTGCCAACAATTCCAAAGTGAAAACGGAATGTGGTTACATGACCACCAGGAAAGATTCCGAAAGTGGTGCGTCTTTCAAGCTTCCTGTCGTTATTCTAAGAAATTCACACTGGAAAAATTCAGCAACACCCATGCTGCATATTTCAGGAGGGCCGGGAGGGTCAGCCTATATTGATGCAGAGACTATGCCATACTGGCTGAAAAATTTTCAGACTCAGAACTGGGGGGTAGACTTTGTACTTTATGACCAGCGTGGAACAGGTCTGGGGCAGCCTTTTTTAGACTGCCCAGACAGTCATCAGACTCGGCTTGATAGCCTCCAGAAACCACTTAGCTCGTCGCAAGATGCCGCGCATTTTATTAAGCAGATGAATGAATGCCACCTTCAATTATCTGAAGAGTCACCTTTCAGTAATCATATGAGCGCAATCAGCACTAATCACAGTACAGATGACATCGCTGATTTACATGATCTGCTAAAGGTTAATCAATGGATATTGATGGGTGTTTCTTATGGAACCCGACTTGCATTAAATGTAGTGAAACAATTTCCGCAAAAAGTACATTCAATGGTGCTTGACTCTGTTTATCCCCCTGAGTTTGATGGCTTTGAAACGATGATAGAGAACGGATTTAAGGGGATCGAGAGATTGCTCGATTCTTGTGAAAAGGACATGCTCTGCGATGGTGATTTTCCAGATTTATCAGAGCAGTTAAGACAGGCTTTGTTTCAACTTGTTAAATCTCCATTAAAACTGACAGTATCTCGTGAAGGCTCAAAACTAGCAAAAGAAACTATCCTACTCAGCGCACATCGACTGATATTACTACTTGACTATGCCAGCTATGATTCCAGATTGTTACAAGAAATTCCGGCAGCAATAATCGCTGTCTTAGATAAGGATAATAGCGACAAATCTTTGTTAAAATTGGCCAGCAACTATCTCGACATTGAATTGTTTGTCCAGTTTAGTGAGCCAGTTTTTATGCTTACTGAATGTAAAGAAAATGGTCATTTTGATATGGATTCCTTATTGGAAAGGCTGCAACCCTATATAGAAGAATACCCAATGTTGGATTGGTCTTCAGAGGGCATTTTTAATCCACTAATTTGTAAGAATTGGTTAACTGGGGTGAGTGATTCTAGCGAACGATATCGTCAGTCAGTGACTACAGATAAACCGACTCTCATTCTAAATGGTGGCCTTGACTCGATAACTCCACCAGAATGGGGTCGATATCTATCGAAACGGTTGCCCAACAGTCGGTACTTTGAATATCCTAATGTTGGGCACTCCGTGCTCACATCGTCACTCTGCGCAAATGATGAAGTGCAGGTATTCCTGAATCCACAGACAAGCAAGACCTCATTTTGTAATACCAAGCAACGATCACTTGAGTTATCAGGTGAAGCGATCAACTGGGCAGCGGTAATCAATTAAAATCTTAGTTGATAAGCGAGATTCAGATAGGCCTGAAAAATACGCTGACCATGTTGCACAACACCTCGTGCTGTCAGATGGGTAACATCAGATTTTTCCAGACCATACATGCTCGTATACGCAGTGTTTCTGTCTTCCCGTGACAGGCGTTGCTGAGCTTTGACGACTTGAGGCCGGAGTTTGACATGAGGGTGTTGCTCATCAACGCCTAAAATTACCGGCAGAGATGGGTCTCTGACAACGTTATGTCGAAAGTGATGTAACATGCGTTTCAAATTGTTGTAGTAACGGCTGGCTAGCTGATCATTTGAGGCATCAGTCTCACCCTGAATCCAAGTGAAAGAACGAATATTTACCTGATTGCCCATTTGCTTTAGCAACCTGATCGAGAGTTGAAGTTCACGAATCATCCTGTCGTATAGGCCGTTTTGCCCAGGTGCCTTCCAAACTGTTTGAATGCTACTACTACCAAAACTAAATTTGAAAATTGCGGGATTGAATCCATGGTTTTTAACCGCGCGAGCAAAGGTCACTTCAGGTCCAAAATGACCTTTTAGAAAATGCCCTTCCTGTGGTCGTAAATTATCCCAGAAGCGCTGAGAAGATGAATAATCAACGGCTTCAAAGTAAAAAGGAATTTGTGGATCCAGACGACGAGGATCGGCCGGATAAAACCTAGCGTCACTACGCCAACCTTGCATATTGGATTGTCCTGCCATGATATGTAAGTCAATCGTTGCCGCACTGACAGATACAGAGAGGATTGTAAATAACCCTCCCAAAAGGTACAGATAAATTGTTTTCATTAGTATTTTCAGCTTTGTTTTTGAGGTTGCTCCGTATTGAATACGAAGCGCATTATTTTTTTGATTGCTCGCTTAACATCTTCTAAAACTAAATAACTTACGGGTACTAATACTAATGACAACAGAGTAGCGAATAAGATCCCGTAGCCTAAACTAACCGCCATCGGAATCAGGAATTGCGCCTGTGTACTCTTTTCAAACATAAGAGGCAGTAGGCCGGCAAAGGTAGTTAATGAGGTGAGGAGAATTGGCCTGAAGCGTGCTCCACCCGCTTTTCTAACGGCATCCATTAACGCCATGCCTTCACGCCTACGCTTATTGATGTAGTCGACAAGCACCAGAGAGTCGTTCACAACCACTCCCGTCAAGGCTAACATTCCAAGCACGCTGCTAATGCTGAGCGTCATGCCCATAATGCTATGGCCTAATAATGCACCAATTACACTAAAGGGAATAACTCCCATCACGATAAATGGCTGAACATACGAGCGGAAGGGGATTGCTAATAATCCATAAATCCCGAGTAAGGCAAACATGAGTCCAAAATTCAGGCTGCTAAAGGCTTCCGATTGTTCTTTGAGTTCACCCTCGAAGGTATAGTTGATGTCTGGGTAATTTTGCAAAATTTCTGGCAGCCATTGCCCCATTTCTTCTTGTATCCGAGGCATATCAACGGCTTCTTTGTCGGCATCTGCTGATACATCTAATACGCGCTGCCCGTCTACCCTACGAATGCGCGAAAAGCCTTGTTCAATAGCGACATCAGCTATCTGTAATAATGGAACCAGATCACCATTCTTCGTGCGAATACGGATTTTTTCCAACGCAGTTACTGAGTAGCGCTCATCCTTAGGCAGTCGGACCACAACTCTGGCATCTTCGCTGCCACGCTGCACAGATTGCGCTTCAGCACCAAAAATACTGTTGCGAACCTGTTGACCCAAATCAGTAATGTTGACTCCTAACAGCTCAGCTTCTGGTTTGATCTTCATGCGGATCTCATCTTTTCCGCCTTCAAAACTATCAGTAATGTCGAACAGTCCGTTGTAGTCAGCCAGACGTTCTTTAATTTCCTCCGAGGCTGCTGACAGCCGATCAAAGTCATTACCGTTGATTTGTATTGCCAATGGTTGCCCGCCCCGACCAAATTCAGCTCTAAAGGATAGACTTTCAGCGCCTGGAATATCGCCAATCATGCGCTGCCATTCCCTAATCATTTGGCGACTGCTGACTTCAAGCGTGCGGGATTCAGGTGGGATAGTTTCAAATTGAATTCGCGCAATATTAGATTGGCCACTGACCAGTTTTCTGCGGCTGCCTCCTTTGGTTCCCACGGTGGTCAATATATGCTGAATAACACTCTCATCAGTACCCGGTTCAACGTATTTTTCTTGCAGGATTAGCAGCTGTTTCAACATGTTATCGACATGCTTACCCGTTACCTCAATGGGTGTTCCTTCCGGCATTGTCAGATCGGCGCGAACATATTCACTTTGGATACGTGGAAAAAAAGTAAATTTATAACGTCCAGTGGTCACACTGAGTATCGATATGGCTAATGCGGCAATAAACAGCGTTAGCATAAAATAGCGCAGCTTCAGTGCCATCCCGAGAAAAGGTGAAAATATTCGTTCGATAAACCATTCCAGACTTCTGGCGATGCCTTGCTGTATCCGGGCTAAGATATTTTGTTTTTTATTCGGATTAGGCATCGATACCGAGCTCATATGAGCAGGGAGTATCAGTTTTGATTCGATTAATGAAAACAGTAGCACTGGTATAACGACTGCTGGAATAACCCCGAAAATCTGGCCACGCATACCGCCTACCATTAGTAGCGGTACAAATGCTGTCATGGTGGTCAGTACGCCAAAGGTGACCGGCACCGAGACTTCCTGAGCGCCCTCGATTGCCGCAGTGGTCGGATCTGCGCCACGCTGCAAATGCGTATAGATATTTTCACCGGTAACGATTGCATCATCAACGACAATACCGAGTACCACAATAAAGGCAAACAAACTAATCAGATTATAGGTCACGCCAATGTACGGCATTAGGGTCATTGCGCCCATGAAACTGATAGGGATACCCACACTGACCCAGAGTGCTACCGTTGGCCTCAAGAATAACGATAATAATAAGAAAATTAGCAGGCAACCTTGCAGAGCGCTATTAACCAACGTTGATAAACGGGCTTTTATACTTTTGGAGTTGTCACGCCAGTAGGTTAGCGAAATGTTTTCTGGCAGGCGGTCATTTTTGTCAGCGATATAATCGATTACCTTTTTTGATAATTCGATCGCGTTTTGATCGCCGACACGGTATACCTCTAATGAAGCACCGCGTTTGCCATCAAAAGTCGTGTATTGGGGCCCCTCATCAAACGAGTCAATAATTGTTGCAATATCGCCCAACCGTATTTGGGTACCGTCGGCATTGCTGCGTATATTGACGTTCGCAAAATCTGCTGCGGTAGTTGCTTTCCCCAAGGTACGAATGCGGATTTCGCCAGCGTCCGTATTGAGTGTTCCTGCGGGGATGTCTCGGGATGAGTTACGTATTGCCTGAGAAATTTCAGCTAGACTTAAACCGTAGCGCTGTAAGGTAATCTCCGGTATCTCGATGCCAATCTCGTAGGGGCGTAATCCACTGATAGCGACTTGAGTGATACCATCAAGCTGTAATAATTCATCGCGTACCCTTAGAGTCTCGCGATTGAGCTCAGTTTCATTAATATCGCCGTAGACAATGACGTTTATATTCTCCCTGATCCTGATCGAGGTAGAGGCCGTTGGGGTGCCAACATCATCTGGAAAATCATTGATTGAGTCGACCCTACTCTTTATTTCATTGAGGAGCTGGTCTTTATCGGTTCCTTCAAGCAGATCAACATTGACTGAAGCTGAGCCTTCACTGGCGGTACTGGTGATGTGTTCAACTTCCGGTATGTCAGCGATGGCTTCCTCTATTCGCCTAACCACTCCGTCTTCAACTTCATTAGGCGCAGCGCCAGAGTAGCTGACGCTGATGTTGATAACATCCCTTTCAAATGCTGGAAATACTTCAAGAGGAATTTTATTGAACATGGTGAACAATCCGCCGCAAATAATGACCACCATCAGCAAATTCGCAGCGACATGATTTCTGGCAAACCAAGCGATTGCACCGTGCATTAGTTAACCTCCGCAGATCGTTTAGGTCGATTGCCTGACTGATTGCCCATCATCTGATTTCTGAGGCGATCAACCAGTCGCTTAGGGACATCTACTGCATTGAGTTGCTTCAATACGCGTTCTTTGGCTGCATCGGGCATCTTAGGGTTATTTTCAACGAATTTAATTAGCCGCGCACGCTGTTGAGTAGACAGTAGAACCGTTTCACCCTCTCCAGCATTTCTTGCACCTGGCTTGCCACCCTCCGGTTTTTTATCCTTGTTCCAATCACCGGCACCACTGGCACCAGACTTGCCATCCCTTTGTCCATCTTCGCTTGGTTTACCTCGATTCCCGCCACGTTTACGGCCTTCTCCCGGAAGTCTTACCTTCATACCTGTTTTGGCAGATGGCATTGGGGTAGTTATCAACTGAGCATTGTCTGGTAAGGCATCGTCGCGAATAACTAAGGAGTCGCCTTCTGCCGTCAGAACATCGATGGGAATAATATTGATTTCGCCTTGATTGTAGAGCATGACTTCACGATTTTGGCGGGTTGAAGACGTTGGAATGACAAAGACGTTATTTAACTGCGATCCAATAATTTCTGCCTTTAAAAATTGTCCTATTTTAATAGGCGGCGCATCAACGCCGGCTTTCTTACTGAAGGGATCTTCGATTCGCGCGATAACCGGAATTTGTCGAGTGCGTTCATCCATAGCAGCACTAGCTCTGACTATCCGGCCTTCCCATTGATGTGTTTTAGCGCCATAGTTTGCTGAGAATATTACTTTGGGTAGTTTATCTTTTGCTATAGATTGCTGATTTTGATAGTTCTCAGGGAGTTTGAGTTGCTCGTAATCAGCTAAGGAAAGCGGTAGCCGAACTTCAACATAATCGGTGGAGTAGACTTGCCCCAACAGTGCACCGGGTGTTACAAACTGGCCAATATTGACATTGGTACTTTGAAGTCGACCTGTGTAAGGGGCGCGGATCTTGGTTTTTTTAAGATTATCTCTAGCTTGTTTTAGCCGAATCTTTGCAGCATCGAGGTTGGCTAGTGCCGCCGCTATATGGGGCTTTCGACTGGCCATTTCTCCCGGTCTGCGATTATTGCCTAGTAATCTGAAGTCTCTAACAGCAAGCTGGGCGAGATTTTGCTCATTCTTTACGTCGAGGGTTCTTTGAGTAATTTCAGCATTCGCGATACCTATGGCATTTCTGTATTCCGTTGAATCAATCGAAAGTAAATGTTGGCCTTTTTTAAAATAACTACCCTCCTGGAAAGAACGGGTAACCTCGGTCACTTTGCCTGAAACTTCTGAAACCAAATTAGTACTTAAATTGGTTTCGACTGAGCCGGATGAGCGAATTTTTTGCGTGTAAGACTGTAGCTTAGGCGTCATTACCTCTACTACGGGTACGGTAGGCTGCCTGACTCGCTTACGAGGCTCAGGTTTGGTTTTAATCAGATAGCTTGCAAGGGCAGCCGATCCGGCTAACAGTACAATAATTAAAATAAGCTGTTTCATGTCTCACCGTCATTACTATTATTATTTTGACCGCGAAATGTTACGAATTATCCCCAATTCATGCACGGCTAACTTATTGTAGCTAATGCATGAATTCTATTCCAATATCCTTACAGAATCTTTACTCATGTTCTAGTAGACATTATTGAATCTATATTATTGACCCAAGTGATTAAGCGCCACAAAAGTGATCACTGCTACCAGTATCAACAATAATAGGGCAACACCTTTTCTCATTAATGAACTAGCGGGTCTTGGAGGGTAGCCAAAACGGTTGCCAGTTTTGCTGCCCGGAATCAACCAAAACAAAATGCTGGCAAGTGGCAATATGGCCAGTACTGCCAACCAGCCGCTGGCATTAAAATCATGGCAGCGCTGTATGGTTAGCTGGATATAGATAATTAGCGCTGCACAAAAGGCAGCCGCCAGTAAAACATAGGCAATGGCACCGCCGAGCTCGCCGAAGTGGCTTGCAATGCCAGCCATCGCAGCGATTATCCAGAACACCAGGAACGGTAGTATGAGGGAATAAAAAAAGTACTCAAATCGACCAATCCTGCCTTCGGTCGATAAAACCTGAATGTTACTGTATTGAGTGCTGCTCATCGCTGACACTCCTCCGTGATATTGATTGAAATCAACTGTTGCGCTCATCTGTGGTAACTCCCGTGTAAGCCACTGCTTATCGTGATTACAGTTTTACATTTGTGTATAAGTAAATTGTATGATCAGGGGGATGAAAGTAGTGATTTAAGCGCGGAACTGAATTGAAGCTGAACTGTGTCTGCCTCACCACCGATTAATGTCGTTAATTAGGTCGATGAAAGGCTGTATGGAGCGCTATACTCTAAGAAATGATTTAAAACTGAGATGTACTATGCCGATTGCACCGTTGATGTTGGATTTAGAAGGAACTGAATTAACCCAAGACGAAGTTGAGCTGTTGCAGCATCCGCTTTGTGGTGGGTTAATATTATTTTCCCGCAACTTTGAAAGTGTCGAGCAGCTTGAACGACTAATCCAGCAGGTGCGCGTGGCTTCCGGTCCTGATTTGTTAATCGGGGTGGATCATGAAGGAGGCCGAGTTCAACGGTTCAGAGAGGGATTTACACGTTTGCCAGCGTTGGGTAAATTGTACGAGCAGAGCAGCGATGAATACAGTGCGCTGCAGTCAGCACATAATCACGCTTGGTTAATGGCTTCAGAATTACGCGCCATGGGAATCGATTTCAGCTTTGCGCCGGTTTTGGATCTCAATTATGGGATGAGTGAGGTGATCGGCGACCGTGCCTTTCATTCAGACGCCGAGATTGTTTGCAAGATGGCTGAGGCCTACATTCAGGGGATGCATCAGGCAGGTATGGCCGCTACGGGTAAACATTTTCCGGGGCATGGTGCCGTTACGGCGGACTCACACAAAGAAATACCGGTTGATCAGCGCTCCTTTGCTACGCTCGATGCTTTCGACATTCAGCCCTTCCTGAAACTAATTCCCAAAGGGTTGGACGCAGTGATGCCTGCGCATGTTATTTATCCTTCAATCGACAATCGACCGGCTGGTTTTTCACCGATTTGGTTAAAGCAAATTTTAAGAGACATTCTTAATTTTGATGGTGTGATCTTCAGTGATGATCTGGATATGGAAGGCGCATCATTCGCCGGTAACTACGCACAGCGCGCCCAAACGGCGATTGAAGCAGGCTGTGATATGGTCTTAGTTTGTAATAATCGACAGGGTGTTATACAGGTTCTTGACGAAGCGAAGATTGACTTAACCAGCGAGTCTGCAAAAGCCAGTCAATCACGACTGCAACGCATGGTTGGCAAGGCTTATATGAACCGAAGCGCACTGCTAGACACTCAACGTTGGAATGAAATTGAATCTTCAATGAGTGCATTTGCCTAAATAATCTTATGAAAAATTACGCACACACAATCCGCGAAGAATTAAAGAGTATTTTAATTTTTGTTGGAATTATCTGGTTGGTTTTCATATTCGACCGTTTTCTGCCACTTGAAAAGATGGGTTTAGTTCCCCGTGACTTTGGCGGGATTTTTGGTATAGCAACAATGACATTCCTGCATGGAGATTTTGCTCATATCATGAGTAATATCGTCCCATTGGTGGTGATGTTACTACTATTATCAGGGTCCAGGGCGAATAGCATCGTTATTGTTATTTCGATTATTGCTATCGGTGGGGGCTTGCTGTGGTTATTTGGACGCGGCAATACTTTACACATAGGCGCAAGTCTCTTGGTGTTTGGATTAGCCGTGTTTCTAATCGTCTCTGGCATACTTGAAAAGCGAATAATACCGGCGTTGATTAGTTTATTTGTCGCGATAAGCTACGGGGGGATATTGTTGAGCGGCGTCGCGCCTTGGCAAGAAGGGGTGTCTTGGGATGGTCACTTGTTTGGTGGAATCGGTGGGGCAATTACGGCATGGATATTCGTTGGCCAAGGCCTAAGACGCCTAAAAACATAGTGACCTATTTCTGAACCATATTCTCTAAAGTCTGACTTACTACTAAATCTTTACCATAATCAAAGCGTTACGATGCGATTTGTCGGCTATAACTTGAAAAACAATTCCGATGCAGCCATCTTTGCACTATCAACGACTTATTCGACTGAGGATCTCGCATGAAGCGTACTTTACTATTAATGGCCACTAACTTTGCAATTGTGGCAATGTTGGGCATCGTGTGGAATGTTCTGGACAGCATGTTCGGCGTTTCTGAAGCCCTGAGGCAAATGGGCATGCCGGCCGAGTTTGGCTATATCGCTCTCATGTCTCTGGTAATGGGATTTGCCGGCGCTTTTATGAGTCTGTGGATGTCTAAAAGTGCTGCTAAGCGAAGTATGGGTGTTCGGGTTATTGAACAGCCTGCTAATCAGCAGGAACGTTGGTTAATGAATGTCGTCGCTCGCCAAGCTGAGCGGGTTGGAATCGATATGCCTGAGGTCGGCATTTTTGATACCAATGAAGTGAATGCATTCGCTACGGGTGCCCGAAGGAATTCTGCACTCGTCGCTGTGAGTACAGGTTTGCTAAACACCATGACAGCTGATGAAGCCGAAGCGGTGATGGGGCATGAAATGGCTCATGTTGCCAATGGTGATATGGTGACTCAAACCTTGCTACAAGGTGTGTTGAATACCTTTGTTTTCTTCTTCTCAAGAGTGATTGCAACACTGGTTAACTCCTTATTATCAAGAGGTGAAGGTAATCGCGGCGGTTCTTATGGCATGGTTTACTTCATGGTGTCTATGGTTGCGCAAATGGCTTTAGGCTTCCTTGCCAACTTGATAGTTAAGTGGTTCTCACGCCACCGCGAATTCAAGGCTGATATTGGTGGAGCTGATTTGGCGGGCAGGCAGAAAATGATTGATGCCTTAAAAGCACTGCAGCGCGGAAACCAACCACATGACTTACCCGGAGAACTAGCGGCTTTTGGTATCTCCGGTGGATTTAAAGGGAGTTTAAATAAGCTATTTTCAACCCATCCGCCGCTTGAAGATCGTATCGCTGCATTAGAGAATCAGCACTGACTGTTTCTTCACTAAATAGAAAAACAGTTAAAGGTCGCGGTTGCGGCCTTTATTGTTTCTAAGGATAATCGCGACATATTTTATCAGATCACTGATTAGGGCTTCTATGTATTCGATTGCACGTTCTTTGCTATTTCGCTTATCCGGTGAAGCTTCTCATGACCTGACATTGAAAGTATTGAATATCGCTGATCGTTTAGGCTTAGTTAAACTATTGTTTGGCGACGTACCCAAAGATCAGATAGGTAATAAATTAGCTGTTGAAGTCATGGGAATTCGCTTTCCCAACAAAGTAGGGTTAGCTGCGGGTCTCGATAAAAACGGTGATCATGTTCTGGCAATGGCTAAACTTGGCTTTGGGTTTATCGAAATTGGCACCGTAACGCCACTGCCACAAGCTGGAAACCCTAAACCACGTTTGTTCAGACTTCCTGAAGCACAGGCGATTATTAACCGTATGGGCTTTAATAATAAAGGGGTTGATCATCTGCTGGAGAAGGTTAAACAAGCTCGTGCAGCCGGTTTTAACGGTGTCATCGGGATAAATATCGGAAAAAATGCATCGACTCCTGTAGAGAATGCAAAGGATGATTATCTGATTTGTCTGAAGAAAGTTTATCCGCATGCCTCTTATATCACTATCAATATTTCCTCGCCAAACACTCCGGGTTTACGTAGCTTGCAATACGGGGAAGAGTTGATGGCGCTTTTGCAGGCTTTGAAGGAAGAACAGAAAATTTTATCAGAGTCGACAGGTCGTTACGTACCACTTGCAGTTAAAGTTGCGCCCGATCTAAGCGATGAAGAAGTGGCAGGGATTGCCGACTGCTTAATGCAAACAAACATTGATGGGCTCATCGCGACCAATACAACGTTACAGAGAGACAAGGTCTCAGACTTGACTCACGGTTCAGAAACAGGGGGGTTAAGCGGTGCGCCTGTTACGGATCAGTCAACCCACATCATTGCCGAATTTACTAAGCACCTCAAGGGTAAAATACCCATCATAGGCGTTGGCGGGATTTTGGATTCAAACGATGCGCAAGCAAAGATTGATGCAGGTAGTAGTTTGGTTCAGCTGTATTCCGGCCTAATCTATAGAGGTCCTCGATTAATTAAAGAATGTGTAAAGCAGCTTGAAAGCTGATCCTAAGCAAGACTAAAGTGATGGTTATGAGTTTAGATAATACTAATCGCAGCAGCACTGTGAGCCTCAACATGACGACACCGCCGTTGATCATGGGTATACTCAATGTAACGCCAGATAGTTTCTCAGATGGCGGTAAACATAATGATCCAGAATCGGCTGTAAAGCATGGCCTGAAGATGATGCAGGCTGGTGCTGATATTATAGATATTGGCGGTGAGTCAACGCGACCGGGTGCTGAGTCGATCGACACTGATGAGCAGTTACGCAGAGTGCTTCCAGTAATCGAGCAATTGCGCGATAAGCTACCTGATAATTTCCCAATTAGTATCGATACGACAGATATTCAGGTGGCAACGGTCGCTGTAAAATCAGGTGTTAATTGGTTAAATGATATTTCAGCTGCTGAAGATTCTGCAGAGATGCTTAAGCTTGCGGCTGACAAAAGCCTACCGATTGTGCTGATGCACCGTCAGGGTAAGTCGGCTACTATGCAAGATGCCCCCTATTATGATGATGTTTGTGAAGAGGTGTTCAGCTATCTATTAGAACGGGCGAAAGTGGCAATTACAGCAGGGGTACCCAAGGAACACATTGTTCTTGATCCTGGAATTGGTTTTGGTAAGCTGCTTGAGCATAATCTTGCTATATTGAAAGCATTGCCTGTGCTGTGTCAGCACGGTTTTCCGGTCTTGTTAGGTACCAGCCGCAAGCGATTTTTATCCGTCATTTGCGATGAAAAAGATGCTAGCCTGTTAGGCGCTGCGACAGCTGCTACGACCGCTTTGGCTGTGCAATCTGGCGTAAAGATACTGCGAGTGCATGATGTCATCCAAAATCGACAGGCGGCCGATGTAGCTTGGGCTATCACTGCTGGCTCTTACGAATAAATTCAGGAATTCTATGCCTTATATAAAATATGTAACAGCCATATTGGGTTACAGTATCTACGGTTTTTGGGGTGCTTTAATTGGCTTTTTTTTAGGATCATGGCTGACCTTCCGCTTTAAGCGTAGCAGCGCTGGCTTGTTTGGATTAAATCCCAAACGTCGGCTCCAGCGACAAACCATATTTATCAATACCGTCTTTATGCTGATGGGCAAGCTTGCCAAAGCAGATGGTCGGATTTCAGAGGCTGAAATCGCTCAAGCCGAAGCGTTTATGGAAAAGCTGGAAATGACCGCTGAGCGACGTAAAGATGCGATTGCTTTATTCAAAAAAGGTGCACAAGCTGATTTTTCTATTGATAAAACAATCAATGAATTTCTAAAAGCCTGCGGAGATGCGGCAAATTTAAAACAGCTGATGGTGATGTATCTGCTGGGTTCGGCACTCGCCGATGGCAAAATTGTTGCTGCTGAGCAAGCATTGTTGAGAGATATCGCTTTAAAACTTGGCTTTTCAGAGCAGTCTTTTCAACAATTACTCATGATGATTCGGGCGCAAAGTCAATTTTCTGGAGGCCAATACCACACGGGTGGCGGTAGTGGTTATTCCCAAGCGCAAAATGCGGCTGACTCACTGGCTTCAGCCTATCAGGCTTTGGGGGTAGACAAAGATGTTAGTGACTCGTTGCTGAAAAAAACTTACCGCAAGCTAATCCGCGAATTTCACCCGGATCGCCTGATGGGGCAGGGCTTGCCTGAGGATATGATCAAAGTTGCAACGGAGCGATCAAAAGAGGTGCAGGCGGCTTATGATTTGATTAAGAAAAGTCGCGGTCTAAATTAAGCTTAGGCAAATAGCTGTCTGAGATAAGGCAGCACTAACGCAGCAAGACCCAGTACGCCAGCATAGCCAACAATATCAGTCACGGTAGTTAAAACTACGCCACCAGCAAGTGCAGGGTCGATATCCACTTTACGCAGGAATATTGGTAGCAAAACCCCTGTTAATGGGGCGACGACTAGATTCAATAGCATCGCGATTGCTATTAAAATGCCAATTTCAATGTCTTTCAGTGCAATCGCTGAGATTGCAAACACTACAATTGCCCAAATTATTCCGTTTATCAGCCCTAGTGAGAGTTCTTTCTTTAATAGTTCAGATGTATTCGATTTACCGATTTGGCCTAAGGCTAATCCACGAATAACCATCGTTAAGGTCTGACTTCCCGCAATTCCCCCCATACTGGGAACGATTCCCATTAAAACAGCAAGTGCAACTGCTGATTCAATCGTGGTGGTGAATTGTGAAATTACCGCTGCGGCCATAAATGCGGTGATCAAATTAGTGCCCAGCCAGAGCGCACGACGTTTGACACTGGGTAATATGGGCGCAAATAAATCATCTTCCTCATTCAAGCCCGCCATGCTTTTTATGGAATGCTCTGCTTCATCACGGATAACATCAACCACATCATCAATGGTAATTCGACCCAGTAGTTTTCCCGCATCACTAATAACTGGTGCTGAGACCAAATCCCGGTCTTCAAATAATGCCGCGACTTCTATATTTTCAAGATCAGCAGGGATAGCTGAATAATCCCGATTCATGATTTGCCAGATGGCTTCATCCGGTTGACTTGTTAACAGTTTTGACAGTGATACCACGCCTAAATAATTGTCGTAACTATCTACAACGATGACCCGATCAGTATGTGAAGGTAGTTCACCTTTCATCCTGAGGTAGCGTAGCACCACGTCAACATTAACGTCTGAGCGTATGGTTACCACTTCGGTATCCATCATACCGCCCGCAGTATCCTCATCGTAACCAAGAACAACTTCTACACGCTCTCGCTCTTGGCGACCCATTCCAGCAAGAGTTTGTTGGATAACGGTATCAGGAAGGCCTTGCAGGAAATCTGCCATGTCATCGACATCGAGATCTTTAAGTGCCTCCAATAAATCACCGGTATCCATTTCCTCAGTGAGTTGGGAACGCACATCCTCATTCAGCTCTATCAGAACCGACCCTTCGTTTTCGCGCTTGATTAGCTCCCAGGCAATTTTGCGTTGCGCTAAAGGGGAAGATTCGAGTAAATGGGCAATTTCAGCGGGGTGCAGACCGTTAAGCATTCGCTGTAAAGTAAACAACGAACCGCTTTCAATCGCACCGGTTAGGGATGCAAGCCTATCCTCTTTGCTAAGATTGTCAGGAGTGCCCATGGGAATGATATTATTTGAATTTTAAAGACCGCATAGTCTAACAATTTATCAGTGTTTATTGTTTGCTTTTTGCAGCTATCTCGCGATGATTAACAATAATTGAAACGTTTTGATCTTGTCGGAAGTGCTTAGCAAGTTTGTCGATAAGATACACAGAGCGATGATGCCCACCCGTACAACCAATAGATAGGGTAAGATAAGCACGTTGGTTGTCAATAAAATGCGGCATCCATGTTTCCATGAAGCTTTTGATATCCTGAAACATATCCTGAACTAGCTGCTGTGAGTCCAGCCATTTAGCCACGGCTTCCGTCTGTCCGGACTTAATTCTGAGCTCCGGTACCCAGTAAGGATTTGGTAGGCAACGTACGTCATAAATAAAGTCAGAATCGCGCGGCGCACCGTATTTAAATCCAAACGATTGAAAAGATAGCGACAGCTGTTTCTCTGCCAACACGCAGATGCGTTGTTTAATGGCATTGGTTAGCTGATAGATATCGGTATCGCTGGTTTCTAACTGAAAGTCGGCAATTGCTCTGACCGGAGTTAATAGTTCATATTCTGATCGAATTGCCGCGTCTAAGCCCATTTCCGCTGTGGAAAGCGGATGTTTGCGGCGCGTTTCACTGTAGCGTTTGAATATGATGCCTTTTGAGGCATATAGGTAGACCAGATCAGTTCGAAACTGACTTTTAAGGCGTTTGACGATCGCAGGAAGCGAATCAAGTTGTTGTTTGCCACTTCTAACGTCTACACCTACGGCAATTTTTTCTTTTGAAATTACCCAGTTATTAGTGAATAATTCTTCAAGCATATTCAGAGGAAGATTATCTACACAGTAATAGTCCTGGTCTTCAAGTGTATTTAACGCCTGGCTTTTTCCTGCGCCAGACATACCCGTGATAATGATTAGATGCATCATTTGGTTCAGGCCGCCTTGGTTTGCTGAAATAAGGTTTCAATGTAGTTAAGGGCGATTTCTGGCTCACTGGTCTCGGCCAGTTCCTCTGCGACCGGGCGAGCAGCAAAGCTTGATATCAATCCGGCTATCATATTGGAATAATTTTCTGCTGTGTTTTCCGGAAGCATTAACGCCATAAAAACGGTGACTGGCTGCTTATCCGGGCTTTCAATCAGGATGCCCTCATTTAGTAATAATAAGGCAGCGTAGGGTTGAGTAATAGCAACCCTTGCTCTGGGTAGGGCTATGCCCGCACCAAGCGTGGTGCTACCTAATTTTTCTCTTTCAATGAGGTGATCGAAGATTTGATCCTGAGTGAGTTGAGTCTGCTTTAGAGAAAGTAATCTAGCAAGGGTATCGAAAACGCGTTTCTTACTTTCAAGCTCCTGAACGAACAAGGTTCGTTCAGGACTAAGTAAGGTCATGGTGTCACTGACCATAGATCTGTCCAGAGGAAGTAGCTACTCCGCAATGATATTACGGTGACTGCCTTCCTGTCGATGTTTATGGGTGATCTTTTCTTTGTGCTTGAGGAGTTGACGATCCAACTTGTCCGTCAAAGAGTCAATTGCAGCATACATATCCCCATCATGTGACTCTGCAAAAATCTGGTTGCCACTGACATTAATGGAAGCCTCCGCTTTGTGCACAAGTTTTTGAACTTCCAGAATGACATTTATGTTTATCACTTGATCAAAGTGACGGGTAAGACGCTTGGCCTTCTCTTTAATATAATGATTAAGTGAGGGTGTAATCTCAATGTGATGACCGGTAATATTCATTTGCATACTAATTGTCTCCGTTTGAGTTTCATGAATGGAAAGGTCAATCCGACCAGTCCATTTACCGCTCAATCATTAATATTTCTACATCATGATAAGGATTTTCGATCGTGTGATGAAGGTATTAACAATGCTTCGCGGTACTTTGCGACAGTGCGCCGCGCTACGTTGATCCCTTGCTCATTGAGCAAGTTGGTCAATTTGTTGTCGCTGTAAGGTTTTCTTGGATTCTCGGAGGTAATTATTTTTTTTATCATTGCCCGGATAGCCGTTGCTGAACATTCCCCACCTGCTTCTGTATTGATGTGACTTGAGAAAAAATGCTTAAATTCAAATATTCCACGTGGAGTGTGAAGAAACTTTCGGGTAGTCACTCTTGAAATAGTGGACTCATGCAGATCTAACTGCTCAGCAAGATCTTTTAAAACCATCGGTTTCATTGCTTCATCACCATACTGTAGAAAAGCCATTTGACGCTCGACGATTGCGTGAGCGACGTTAAGTATGGTTGAGTTCCTGTTTTCAAGGCTTTTAATAAACCACCTCGCTTGCTGTAAATTGTTTTTAATATAGTCTGATGCAGTGGCATCAATACTGCTATCTGAAATCATATCAGCGTAGTCTTGGTTAATGCAAATCTCTGGCAGCGTCTCTGCATTATGACTAACAACCCAGCGGCCTTTTACTTTACGAACGTATACATCGGGTTTGATGTAATCAACTGAATTGTCAGCAAAGGCACTGGCAGGGTATGGATTCAATGTCTTAAGGAGTTCAACTAGACTATCGAGTTGTTCATTATTTAATCTAATTTCCTTCTTAATTCCTTTATAGTCCCGTTTTGCTAGTAAGTCCAGATTTTTATCTAACAATAACTGTGCTTTCTTTTTTAAGGGATGGTTTGGGAAATGGTAATCAAATTGTAACCAAAGACCCTGGCCAAGATCTTTAGCACCGACACCAATCGGGTCAAGATGCTGAACGAAGCGCAGTACTGCCATTACCTCATCTAATTCAATTAATAAACCAGGGTCTAATTCACTCAGTATGGCTTCAGGTGTTTCAGTGAGTAATCCTTCCTCATTGATATAATCAACAATCAGACGAGCAATGTTCTTATCGATCATACTGAGGTTGCTAAGATCGATCTGCCACAATAGGTGCTCAGTTAAACCTTCACTGTTGGAATGCAGTGTTTCAATGTAGTCAGATGCGCTACCGCTATCTGGGTTGCTAACTTTCCATTCGGTATCGTAAGTGTCTTCCCACTCGGAGTCTGTCGCGAGTTCTTCCGGAATGGTTTCACTTAAGCTAGCATCAGAATCTACTGTTTCTGATTCTTTATCAGTATCGTTCGAATCATTCTCAATATGATCGACGCGGTCTAATAGAGGGTTGGTTTCAAGTACGTTTTGTATTTCTTGTTCTAACTCCATGGACGAAAGCTGCAACATTTTAATGGCTTGTTGCAACTGCGGTGTCATGGAAAGGCTCTGTCCGAGCTTGAGGTGAATTCCTTGTTTCAGCATATTATTATTTTTATCTTTTTGCTGTCTTCAATCAATTCTAAATGAACAGAATTAGCTATATCACTAGCGTTGAGGGATCTCTTCATTTAGGAAAATTAAAGTGGGTTTGTCTGTATAGATGTTTTTTAAGAAGCATATCATGATGCCTGAAAGCTGAGTGGGGTAATCGATTGGTGGTACACCATGTTATCAGTTTGGCAGCCTTTGTAATAATGTTGTTGGAAAATAAACGCTAAAGCTTGAAATCTTCGCCCAAATAGATTTCGCGAGCTTTTCGGTTTTCCAACACTTCCGTGGGCGTGCCTTCGGCCATTATAGATCCGCCGCCCAAGATATAGGCACGATCACAGATACCTAAAGTTTCACGAACATTGTGGTCGGTTATCAGTACGCCAATGCCACGTTGCTTGAGGTGAGTGACGATTTTTTGTATCTCAATAACTGAAATTGGGTCAACCCCGGCGAACGGCTCATCCAGCAGAATAAATGCAGGTTCAGTCGCTAGAGCCCTAGCAATTTCGACACGGCGTCTTTCACCACCTGAAAGGCTAATTCCAAGCCCTTGACGAATATGGGTGATCTGAAATTCTTCCAACAAACTTTCCATTTTCATACGACGATCATGACGACTCATGCCTTTGCGTGTCTGCAATATCGCCATAAGATTGTCTTCAACGGACAGCTTACGAAAAACACTAGCCTCCTGAGCTAAGTAACCAACACCGTAGCGTGCTCGCTGGTGCATTGACAGTTTAGTCAGGTCTTTACCGTCAAGTTTAACCGTGCCTTTGTCGATTGGCACTAAGCCGACAATCATGTAAAAGCAAGTGGTTTTACCGGCTCCGTTTGGGCCGAGCAGACCAACCACTTCAGCACTGTTTACGTGAAGTGTTATGCCTTGAAGGATGCTTCGTTTTTTATAGCTTTTATGCAAGCCATCCGCGGCAAGTACACTCATTTAAATCCTCAGAAATCGGTTGCTTAGACGTTTAGTTAGTAGGGTAGAATATGGCGTTTACACGCCCCTTTGGATTTGGCTTTTTACCCTTAACTCTGGGTATACCCGCCTTCAATTCGCCGGTTCTTGTTGAGTACTCGATATGGTCACTGCTGAATTTATCATTGTTTTGCGTCAACACGGCGTCGCCATCTAACGTCAGTTTTTTCTGTTTCACAAAGTATCTTAAGAGTTTTGATGAGCCCTTAGCAACCTTTCCATCATCCATGGTTTGTTGGAATTTAACTGGCGAACCTTTTGCCGTCATGGTGTCGATCGAGCTTTTTGGGGCTTTGATGTTAATTTCCCAAGCCCTGATCTGTAAGCTCCCCTGAATGATGACCACATTGCCGGAATAGACAGCAGTGCCTTTAGACTTATTAAATACCACTGTATCTGCGCTGATCCTGACAGGCTGTTTAACATCACTACTTAAAGCCATTGCAGAGCTGCTTAATGAAAGCCAAATTACTAGCATTAAGCAATTATTGAGACGGTTTAAATTCTGCTTGTACATTTGAGAGTATCCTTAATTCCTGATCGTTTAGCATGGTTTCAAAACCGATACCGGTCATCGTGCCTTGTGCGCTAATAAAATCACTTTTTTCTTTAGATGAAATTTTTTGTTCTACCGGATTATACGTTAAATTTTGTGTGACTAGCGTGAAGCCCGGATAATCATTTGTTCTTGCTTGTTCAACCCGTACTTCACCAGTGAGCGTAATGTTACCACCTTTGCCTGCTTGAATCGCTTTTTCTGAATCGATCGTGAGTAGTTTTCCGTCACTGGATTTTTTCTTAATGTGGGGACGGTAAATTTCACTCGATCCGCTGGCTTGTTTATGAATCAGGTGCTCAGCGTTGAGCTGATAACTTATCGCTCCGGACTTGTCAGTGTCAATAAGCGTAAAGTCACTCAAATAATAATCTATTCTGGATTGGCTGGCTTCATTAGTAAATTGTGCGATGGTTTTCCATGATAGGTTGAGCCAAGTAACTGTTGCAGCGAATAACACTGACAGTACGAATGCAACAATGCCGATGCTTCTCATCTGTAGGTAGTCGTGCGAGAAGAGCGATTGTTCATTATTGTTTGCTCTATTGAGATTTTGCTTTGCCCCATTTTTAAGATAGCTCCGGTGTCGATATTCTTTTTATAACTTATACCTTGTATAACGGTATTAATATATCCCATAGACTGAATTTGGTCTAACAGGTTCAGACAATGCCAGCTTTGAGTAAATCATGCATGTGAATAATGCCGATAGGTTCGTCATGATGGTTAAGAACAGGCAGTACCATAATGCTTTTATCTTGCATAATTGTTAATGCTTCAACAGCCAAAGCGGAATCACTAACCGAATGGTAATGATGCTGGATTACCTCAGACAATACTGATTCCTTTAAATTAGCACCTGCTTCAAACGCTCTTCTCAAATCACCGTCAGTAAACATACTCAGAAGTTGCTTGTTGTTATTAACAACCATTGTTGCGCCTAACTGCTTGCTCGTCATAATCAGGATTGCATATTCAAGATTATCACTGTCTAACACGACGGGTAAGTCTTTATCCTTGTGCATGAGGTCGTTAACGGAGATCGTCAAACGTTTACCTAAGCGGCCGGCAGGGTGTGAACGAGCGAAATCTTCAGGTGAAAATTCTCTGGCTTTGAGTAAGGCGATAGCTAGCGCATCCCCCATCACCAAGGTCGCTGTGGTACTGGAGGTAGGTGCCAGATCGTGAGGGCAAGCTTCTTTATCAACCCGAACGTCCAAGTGATAATCGGCAATTCTAGCGATTAAAGAATCAGCTTTCCCTGTCATAGCAATCAGCTTTGTGCCTTGGCGTTTAATTACTGAGCACAGGGTGATGAGCTCATCGGTGTTGCCGGAGTTTGATATTGAAATGACAATATCATGAGAAGTAATCATTCCCAGGTCGCCGTGCAGTGCTTCGCTTGGATGTACAAAGAAGGCGGGTGTGCCGGTGCTGGCCAGGGTGGCTGCGATCTTATGGCCTATATGACCCGATTTCCCCATGCCAGATACAATAATCCGTCCTTTGCAGTTTAAGATAGCCTGGCAAGCTGCATCAAAATTATGATCTAGTTTGTCAGATAGTTGCTGTATTGCCTCAACTTCATCAAGAATGACCTGTTTGGCATTCTTAATGAAATCATATGATGGCTTTCTCTCAGTTTCACTCAATCGTTTAGCCTTATCGTTTTCATGAAATTACCCGCCGATGATAATGCAGATTAATTTGCTAACAAAGAAAATCCGCTAAGTGTTTGTGTGAAAATAAAAAATCGTAACCAATAAATGCTCACAACAATAATTCCGCACGCTCCAAATTTTAGTATCTGCGGTGTCAATTGAATTGGATTATGGTAGCATTCGCGATTGTTTTTAGGTGCTGGCATCATCCTACAAGACAACACAAAATTTGCGGACTGCAACACTGCTAACAAGTCTTAATTATTAATCATCAGGAAATTTTCATGGCGCGTTTTATTTTCGTTACCGGTGGTGTTGTATCTTCTTTGGGTAAAGGAATCGCAGGGGCTTCATTAGGATCTATTTTAGAAGCACGTGGTTTGAGCGTCACAATGATGAAGCTTGATCCTTATATTAATGTTGATCCCGGAACGATGAGTCCTTTTCAGCATGGTGAAGTTTTTGTAACAGAAGATGGCGCAGAAACGGATCTTGACCTTGGACATTACGAGCGTTTTGTAGGAGTAAAAACTTCTAAACTGAATAATTTCACAACTGGGCGTATCTACAGTGAAGTTATTCGTAAAGAACGCCAAGGAGAGTATCTGGGGGCTACCGTTCAGGTCATTCCGCATATTACTGATGAAATAAAACGCTCAGTTCGTGCGGCAGCTGTCGATGCTGATATCGCCATTGTAGAAATTGGCGGTACGGTGGGTGATATTGAATCTCTGCCATTTCTAGAGGCGATCCGTCAAATAGGCGTGGAAGAGGGCGACAAAGCATTGTTTATGCATTTGACCTTGGTGCCTTACCTTGCAGCGGCAGGAGAGCTCAAGACTAAGCCGACCCAGCACTCGGTTAAAGAACTGCGCTCCATTGGTATACAGCCAGATGTTTTGTTGTGTAGAAGTGAGCGAAAAATACCGGATCACGAGCGGCGCAAGATAGCCTTGTTCACTAATGTTCCGGAAGAAGCGGTCATATCCGCGATGGATCTTGATAATATTTATAAAATCCCACTTTGGTATCATGCCCAAAAGCTGGATCAGATTGTTGCCCGCAAGCTCGGCCTGACGGACTTGCCAGAGGCTGATTTAACGGATTGGCGCACGGTAATCAATGCCATGGAATTTCCGGAAGCCGAAGTAACCGTTGCGATGGTAGGTAAATATGTGGATTTAACGGAATCCTATAAATCGTTAAATGAGGCACTAAGTCACGCTGGAATTCAGAATAACGCGCGAGTACGGATTGTCTACATTGATTCTGAAAAACTTGAGTCAGATGGTCTGGAACAGTTGGCAGGCGTTGACGCCATCTTGGTTCCGGGTGGTTTTGGCATACGCGGTGTTGAAGGTAAGATTATTGCGGTTAAATATGCCCGTGAAAATAAAATACCCTACCTGGGGATTTGTTTGGGCATGCATGCAGCAGTGATAGAATTTGCGCGTCATTGCGCCGGTTTGAGTGATGCCCACAGTACAGAGTTTGTTGTAGGCACAACTGATCCGGTTATTGGACTTATCACAGAGTGGAAAGATGAGTCTGGTGAAATTGAAACACGCAGCAGTGATTCTGATTTAGGCGGAACCATGCGCCTGGGTGGTCAGCGTTGCCAGCTTAAGTCTGGGTCGCTTGCGGCTAAAACCTATGGCAGTGATTCGGTCGTTGAGAGGCATCGCCACCGTTACGAGTTCAATAATAAGTATCGAGAGGTACTTGAAGCTAAGGGCTTAGTTTTGTCTGGGCTGTCAGAAGATGGTACTTTAGTTGAAATGGTAGAGCTTGATGACCATCCATGGTTTATTGGCTGTCAGTTCCACCCGGAGTTCACCTCAAGGCCTCGTCAGGGGCATCCTTTATTTACGGGTTACATTGCTGCGGCATTAGCATTTAACAAAACTAAAAATAGCTAATTATCTATCCTCAGAGTCGATAGGTAAGCAATCCGAGCATGATTAACTTAATGCTGAAAACATTTATTATATTAATTTGGTAATTTTTAATGACTAAGATAGCAAGTATCATTGCTCGTGAAATCATTGATTCACGTGGAAACCCAACCGTAGAAGCGGATGTAACATTAGACAATGGCGTTATAGGAAGAGCGGCAGTACCTTCTGGAGCTTCGACGGGTGTTCGTGAAGCGATTGAGTTGCGTGACGGAGGTTCCAGATATCTTGGCAAAGGTGTACAAACTGCCGTCGCCAATGTGAATGGCGAAATAGCCGACGCGATCGTTGGCTTAGATGCTACTGATCAAGCCACGCTCGACAAAAAACTGATTGATCTGGATGGTACTGATAATAAACAGCGATTAGGCGCGAATGCTCTGTTGGCTGCTTCAATGGCGACGGCTCATGCCGCCGCAAATGATGCAGGCGTAGGTCTTTATCAATACCTCGGTGGCAATTCCCAATATAAAATGCCCGTGCCGATGATGAATATCATCAACGGTGGCTCCCACGCCGATAACAGTGTGGATATGCAGGAGTTCATGATTTTACCTGTGGGTGCCGCAAATCTTTCTGAAGCGATCAGGTGCGGCGCCGAAATATTTCATACCTTAAAAAAAGTGCTGTCAGCGCAGGGCATGAGCACTGCGGTAGGTGACGAAGGTGGGTTTGCGCCTGACTTGTCATCAAATGAAGCGGCTATAGAGGTTATTCTGGAAGCGATTGATCAAGCAGGCTATGTTGCAGGAAAAGATGTGTTTTTGGGCTTAGATTGTGCTAGTTCTGAATACTATAAAGAAGGCAAGTATGTCTTCAGTTCAGAAAATAGATCCTTTAATGCTGCTGAAATGGTTGATTTCCTTGCGGATTGGGTTGAAAAATACCCGATCATAAGCATTGAAGATGGCATGGATGAAGGTGATTGGGATGGCTGGAAACTCTTGACTGACCGTCTTGGCGATAAAGTACAGTTGGTCGGTGATGACCTGTTCGTTACCAATCCTGCAATATTTAAAGAAGGTATCGACAAAGATATTGCCAATTCGATTCTCATCAAGTTGAACCAGATTGGTACCTTGAGTGAAACCTTAGAAGCTATTCAAATGGCGCATGATAATGGTTACACTGCTGTTATTTCACATCGGTCAGGTGAAACAGAAGATGTTACAATCGCTGACTTAGTCGTTGCGACAAATGCCGGGCAAATTAAGACAGGATCACTATCGCGCTCAGATCGTATTGCAAAGTATAATCAACTGCTAAGAATCGAACAGGCGCTAGGAAGCAAAGCCAGTTATGTCGGAGCTGCAGCGTTTCGACATTTGGGATAAGGGTTCCTGATCTTATAAGGATGTAAGCCATGAAATACTTGATAACGGTAATGATACTCTTGCTTGTGATTTTAATCGCCAGCCTATGGGTTGGGCATGGCAGTTATCCAGCGAAATGGCAGCTTGAGAGTGAGATTGCAGAAATTAAGCAGTCAAATGAAAAGCAGAAGGATCTTAATCGACAAATCCGGGCTGAGCTAGAAGATGCACAGTCCGGAAATGCTGCGGTTGAAGAAAGGGCACGCAGTGAACTAGGCATGATTCGCAGTAAAGAAACATTCTATGAGGTTATCCTCGATACACGCGGTGAGGAACAACAGCTACCTAAAGTCAGAGCTGCTGAGGAAGAGTCACAAGAAGTCTTACCGCAATAAGCTTAGTGGAAAAGCCTAGCCACAATCAAAACGTTTGGGTTGTCATCCCGGCCTCTGGGGTTGGTTCAAGGATGAATGCAGATGTCCCCAAGCAATATCTGCAAATTCAGGGCAAGACGATACTCGAGCACACGGTGAGCAAGTTTGCCCCCCTAACGAATATTGCTGGCATATTAGTGCTTATCAGTGAGGACGACACCTATTGGGTAAAAATAAAAGACGCCCTCTTAGTTTCGTGTCAATCACAAGGCCTGCGACTTGTTTCATGCTTTGGTGGTAGTGAGCGTTCAGAGACGGTGCTAAGGGGCTTAGCCTTTCTCATAAACGAGCAGAAACTCAATTCAGAGCAATGGGTAATGGTTCATGATGCGGCACGCCCATGTGTGCGAGAAATGGATATTATTAAGTTACTTGCTTCACGATCAAACCCCAATACAGAGGGAGCGATACTGGCTACGCCTGTCAAAGACACACTGAAACTGGCTGATAACAACACTGACACGATACTGATAACTCAGCCGCGTAAAGATTTGTGGCAAGCTCAAACACCCCAGCTTTTCCAGCTAGGCGCTTTATATGATGCCTTGCAGAAAGCCAAGCACGCTAAGGTATTAATTACTGATGAAGCTTCGGCTATGGAATACAGCAATAAATTCGTTCAATTAGTTGAAGGGGCATCGGACAACATCAAATTAACAACGCCTGCCGATCTACACATAATTGATTATTTGCTTAGGAATTCAGAGAAAAAGAATGAATATTAGAATAGGTAATGGCTATGATGTACACGCCTTTACAGACGGCAGTTTCATCACGCTCGGAGGGGTGAAAATTCCCCATACCAGTGCCTTTAAAGCACATTCCGATGGCGATGTTTTAATGCATGCTATTTGTGATGCTTTGCTGGGAGCGCTTGCTTTAGGGGATATAGGCAAACATTTCCCAGATAATTCAGATGAGTATAAAAATATCGACAGCCGAATCCTGCTCAGAAACGTGTACCGCTTAATTATAAATGAGGGCTTTGTGTTACAAAATCTCGATTCAGTGATCATGGCAGAATCGCCAAAGTTAGCGCCTCACATCAATAACATGCGTGCCCGCATAGCCGAAGATCTAAACGTAGAAATCGACAGGGTCAGTGTCAAGGCGACAACAACAGAAGGATTGGGTTTTATTGGGGAAAAGGAAGGTGTGGCTGCAAGTGCGACCGTCTTACTATTAAAATCGTAAGGTGCAATAAGCTGCTACTGCACCTTACGGGGTAATCTACGGATGTGTTACAGCAATCCGTGGCGCTTCAATTTTGACCTTAGTGTCGCTCTGTTCATGCCTAAGCACATGGCAGCTTTTGATTGATTGCCTCGCGTGTGCTTCATAATAACTTCAAGAAGCGGGCGCTCTACTTCATCGACAACCTGTCGGTATAGGTTGGTCGCATCGTGGTCTCCTAAAAGAGCCAGGTAGTCAGCAACAGCTTTATCTGTTGCTTCAGATAGAGAGTCTGCATTTAGTGGTGTATTATTTGTCATTGTTCACGTGACCTATATATTATTGTGTGGGTTTGTGGTTGTTTGGCCGAATTTCAATTAAAATCGGCGATATTTAAATGTTGATCTCTGTAGACATAGTATTTTTCAATCGTAAAATATTTTCAATGGGGGTTTTACAACTCTGTAATTTCTGCCATACGTTTTCTTGGATCGACACTATTAATAAATACCAGTTGGTCACTTTTGAAACAAAGTGTGAGTGACGTCTGGTATTGTTTACTCGACTACTGGTGGTTTCTTCATGTCCTAAATTTTGATTGTTGGCCGTGTACATTTCATGCGTTGTCTCGATAATGGCTTGTGGCAATGCGTTTTTTATACTCATCACCAATTTTACTTGTATGATTTAATCCAAACAACTGTTTGTTGGACTTAGTGGGTTTCCAGAGGAACCTCTTCCAATCATGACTCGATTGGTTTGATTATAGTCGAGCGCAAACCTAGATGTCCCTTCATCACAAAATGTCACCATTAGCAACAAGATGGATGTTGATGTTTTTTTTTACATCCTGCATTATCTCATACTCAGTAGAGGTGTGATACTTGTCATCTCACGATTTTCCGTGCAAAACTAAAGCACTCGCTCCATATTGTTGGGCTATTTGACCTATTTTTATTGCGTTACATGACCGCATACCCCATCCGGTGCGATATTTTATAGTTACGATACTGCTGTAGCTCTGACAGGCGCTCTGATGATAAGTTCCATCTCCATTCATCTTTGATAGCTCCATCTGAGATCAATGACGCCAGCTACCGATGTTTGTAGTACAGGACTTAATAGTGTGCGATGGGCTATTTTAAGCATCTATAATCATCGGTTTCTAAAGAAAAGAAAATTGGAAATGCTTCGCTCTATTCCCCGGCGGGTCTTTAATCTTCAGGCGAATCGAAATTGCCCTGTTACCTTCAAGCATAGCGCCAGGCGAATATTTTTCCAGGTACTCATGGGGTCTGAATCTTCTCAGAGCGATCGTCTGGTTTCTTACATCTAGCAATCTTGCCTCCAGATAGGGAAAGGGTTGTGATTCTTCGGCAAAACTTTTTATAGAGGCAGTGATAATTAATGCATCGGACTGGCTGGGATGAGAGAAAACCTTTTTACTTAGCATTTTCACTTTTTCGGGCTGGCGCAATTTGCTAAACCACAGGTCACGGCTAAACCAGATTTGTGTCGCTAATGCAGCTGTTAGAACTAAAGCAATAAGCGCTGGCCACAGTTTTTTTGCTGCACTGGGTTGTTTAATGGTGTCTGTTTTTTCTTTTGGTTTTATAACTTCGTTTGCAGGGTAATTTGTAGCAACAGTAAAGCTACTTTGTTGTTTCTTATTGAGTGAGTCGAAAGATATTTCTTCCGCAGGATCGACATGATTAGGAAGTTTGGTTGATAGGCTGTCCATTGCGTTAAACACGCCTGCGCATTCGCCGCAGCGCAGCTTTCCTTGTGCTGCTGTGAGTTCTTTCATAGTGACACGAAAAACGGCACTACAGTGACTGCAACGGGTATACATAGAATGTGATTATATCAACGCTAACTTACTGTTCCCGTCATTCTAACCCAGTCACCGCTCGTGGCAAACTGAATATCATGACAGTAATCTGCGTAAGTCTCTGCAAGGATGTTTTGTTGCTCCTTTAATATTCCGGACAAGACCAACTGCCCACCTTGTTTAGTGCTCGAACATAAATCACCTGCAAGAGAGACTAACGGACCACAAAGTATATTTGCCAACAATAAGTCAGCTTTCACCGCAGGCATCTCATCTGGAAGATATCGAGTGATCTGCTGTTCAGAAATGTCATTGTTAATCTGGTTGCTCTGGGTAGCAGTTAGGGCTTGAGGGTCTATATCCGTTGCTAATACTTGCTTTGCGCCTAGCTTAATTGAAGCTATCGCCAAGATACCGCTACCACAGCCAAAGTCAATAACCTGCTGATTTTTTGGGGGATTGTTATCTAACCACTCAAGGCACATAGCGGTAGTGGGATGAGTGCCTGTACCAAATGCCAAGCCAGGGTCTAATTTGATTTTTATACTACTATCATCAGGCATTTCAGACCAGCTTGGATAGATCCAGAGGTTTTCACCAAATTTCATGGGGTGGAAATCGTCCATCCAGACACGTTCCCATTGTTGATCGTTGAGGGTTTCCTGACGTATATGGCTAATTTGCCAGCGCTCTTTGTTCGCTTGCAGTAAATGCTTGAGGTCATCAAGTTGTTCTGCTTGCTCCTCGCGAAACAACAGAGTGAAAACTATTTCATCCCAGAGAGGCGTTTCATTTGGTAGAGGTTCAAGAACCGGTGCATCAGCGGCATCACTCAATGTAATCGAGACAGCGCCAAGATTTTCGGCGGCCTCGCTGATCTCGACCTCAAACGCTTTAGTCGACTGACAAATGAGCTGTAACCACATCGCCTAGAGCCCGAGTTTCTTTTCGAGATAATGAATATCGGCACCACCAGCAATAAATGCCTCATCTTGAATGATGCGTCTCTGCAATGGAATATTGGTTTTTATGCCTTCTATGACCATCTCCTCTAATGCTCCCTGCATTCGTTTGATCGCGGTAGCCCGGTCTTCCGCATGGACGATCAGTTTACCAATCATAGAGTCGTAATAGGGCGGTACAGTATAGCCACCATAGACATGTGAATCTACGCGTACCCCTAGGCCGCCGGGTAGGTGAAAGCGATCAACTTTGCCTGGAGAAGGCATAAAATTATCCGGATCTTCAGCATTGATTCGGCACTCTATTGAATGCCCTTTAGGGATGATGTCAGATTGTTTGATCTGGAGAACTTCGCCAGAAGCAACGAGCAGTTGTTGCTTGACTAAATCTACACCAGTGATTAGCTCTGAAACGGGGTGTTCTACTTGTAAACGGGTGTTCATTTCTATGAAATAAAACTCACCATTTTCATATAAAAACTCAAACGTTCCAGCGCCGCGATAACCAATGTCTCTACAAGCTTTGGTGAGAATGTCACCCATGCGTTTTCTTTCTTTAGCTGTTATTCCTGGTGCAGGTGCTTCCTCAACAACTTTTTGATGGCGACGTTGCATTGAGCAGTCGCGCTCACACAGGTGAATGGCGTTGCCGTGTGAGTCAGCCAGCACTTGAAATTCAATGTGGCGTGGTGTTTGTAAATATTTTTCCATGTATACAACATCATTGCCAAATGCGCCACGTGCTTCTGTCTTAGTGAGCGTAATCGACTCCAACAGGTCATCGCTGTTTTCCACGACGCGCATACCGCGTCCGCCACCGCCTCCAGTCGCTTTAATGATAACTGGATAGCCTATATCTTCGGCCATCGCTTTGGCTTCGATACCATCATCCGGTATGGCACCACCTGAACCTGGAACGCAAGGTACATTGGTTTTGATCATTGCCTCTTTGGCGGAGATTTTGTCTCCCATTAGGCGGATGGTTTCAGCTCGTGGACCAACGAATACAAAGCCACTGGACTCTACGCGCTCGGCAAAATCAGCATTTTCAGAGAGAAATCCATAGCCAGGGTGAATAGCATCGGCATCCGTGACTTCTGCGGCACTAATAATCGCAGGTACGTTTAAATAGCTGTCGGTAGATGAGGCAGGGCCAATGCAAACAGATTCATCTGCAAGTCTGACATGTTTAAGATCACGATCAGCCGTTGAATGGACAGCGACCGTTCTGATTCCCATTTCACGGCAAGCGCGCAAAATACGTAGGGCTATTTCGCCCCTGTTGGCTATTAAGAGTTTCTTAATCATGGTCGCTCCCGTTTATTCTACGACGAATAATGGTTGGCCAAATTCAACGGGTTGCTCATTCTCTACGAGCACCTGAGTGATAGTACCAGCTTTGTCCGACTCAATTTGATTGAGCATTTTCATCGCTTCAATAATACACAGCGTATCGCCGACGGCCACAGTCTGACCGACTTCAACAAACGCTTTAGCAGTGGGAGAGGATGCACGATAAAAAGTTCCAACCATCGGAGACTCGATAATATCACCATCCTGAGCTGGTGCTGGTGGTGTATCTGAAACCGCGGGTGGGGCAGCCATTTGAGCTGGAGAGAATTGTTGTTGCGTGACCTGTGCAGCCATGGCTGGTGCTGCTGTATTGTTACGTGAAATCCTAACGGATTCTTCACCTTCTTTAATTTCAATTTCAGCAATGTCGCTACTGTTAATTAGCTCTATCAATGTTTTTATTTTTCGAACATCCATTTTGTGACCCCTGAACACTGTTGTGGAAACTGCATGGCCAGTTTCTGAGCTGGCAATGACTAAATATGGGGTGAAGTATAAACCCTAAACATCACAATGCGATTCATTAATTTTAAAAAAAACCAAATAAATACATTTTTTTACGAAGTTAGTGTTATTTAGTTGGTTTTTGGGGGCATTTGTATAGGTTTGCTAAGTTATTTCTTGTACATGCTCTGAAGAACGCTCAATGATGCCTTAGTACCACCTTTGGACTTTGACGTGACACGAAAGTGCATACTGGTAACGAGCCGTGGTATCGACAAGCTATTACCTTCAATTTCAATGTCTGGTAGTTTTTCAATGAAATACACAGGCTCCTCGATAACTTGATGCATTGTCTGCGTTTGAATAGCTTCTTAAAAACGACTGGCGGTAATGGATCTGGAAATCTTGAGATTTTATTGCATAATAAGGTTTTATGAGAATAGCTGTTTTGTTGAGGAGGAAACCCAATGGGTAAAAAGCTAATTAACTGTACGCTTATCAGCAGCTTATTGTTGATAACAGCTGTGTTTGCTTCAGACCTGGAAAAAGAAAAGCGCTGGGCCGAGCAGGTGACCGATTCCCTTTTGGATGGTGAAGCGCACTATCTAAACGATGGAAAAAGCGATTTTCTAAGTCTGGTCACAGAAAACGAGGAGGGTGAGTCACTATTTGGTGCTGTGGTTATTCACGGAACAGGCGTACATCCAAATTGGGTAGACGTTATCCAACCGCTGCGAGTTGGGCTGACTGAAATTGGCTGGCATACAGTCTCGATACAGATGCCAGTATTGCCCAATGAAGCGACTCATGACGATTACACAGTGGTGTTTCCTGAAGCACCGGCGCGGATTGATGCAGCTGTCAGCTATTTAAGAAAAGAAATGGGCGTAAAACGCGTTGTTTTGATTGCACACAGTCTGGGTTCATCTATGACCGCTTATCATCTGAGCCGTAACCAACCTAAGGTTGATGGGTTTGTAGCGATTGGTATGGGTGCAGGTGGCGCTCATCCAAA
>ENA-ORXR01000630-ORXR01000630.1-marine-metagenome-genome-assembly--contig:-NODE-630-length-44963-cov-4.782872_pt1 | contig 44963 bp, 45 predicted proteins | sample MGYA00237866_ERZ511479 | MGnify/ENA metagenome assembly ERZ511479
CCCGGTCTTAAGGCGAGCCGCGTGATCGGTCTGGCCGATGACATCGCGCGTTCGATGGCGGCGCTGTCTGCGCGTGTCTCGACAGTGCCGGGCCGCAGCGTGATCGGGATCGAGCTGCCCAACGAGAACCGCGAAAAGGTCGTGCTGCGCGAGATCATCAGCAGCCGCGATTTTGGCGACGGAAACCAGAACCTGCCGCTGGCACTGGGTAAGGACATCGGCGGCGAACCTGTCGTGGCCAACCTGGCCAAGATGCCGCACCTTTTGATTGCGGGGACGACCGGGTCGGGTAAATCCGTGGCGATCAACACGATGATCCTGAGCCTGCTGTACAAGCTGAGCCCCGAAGAATGCCGGATGATCATGATCGACCCCAAGATGCTGGAACTCAGCGTCTATGACGGCATCCCGCACCTGCTGTCACCCGTCGTGACGGACCCCAAGAAGGCGCTGGTCGCGCTGAAATGGACTGTGGGCGAGATGGAAGACCGCTATCGCAAGATGTCCAAGATGGGCGTGCGCAACATCGAAGGCTACAATGGCCGTGTGAAAGAGGCACTGGCCAAAGGCGAGATGTTCAGCCGCACCGTGCAGACCGGATTTGACGACGACACCGGAGAGCCGATTTTCGAGACGGAGGAGAACACACCCGTCAAGCTGCCCTACATCGTTGTGATCGTCGACGAGATGGCCGATCTGATGATGGTTGCGGGCAAGGAAATCGAGGCCTGCATCCAGCGCCTTGCGCAGATGGCGCGGGCATCGGGCATCCACCTGATTATGGCCACGCAGCGCCCGTCGGTCGATGTGATCACGGGTACGATCAAGGCGAACTTTCCCACGCGGATTTCGTTTCAGGTCACCTCGAAAATCGACAGCCGCACGATTTTGGGCGAAATGGGTGCCGAGCAACTGCTGGGCATGGGTGACATGTTGTATATGGCGGGTGGTTCCAAAATCGTACGCTGCCACGGGCCGTTCGTCAGCGACGAGGAGGTCGAGGAGATCGTCAACCACCTCAAGCAATTCGGCGAGCCTGATTATGTGTCCGGCGTGGTCGAAGGGCCGCCCGAGGACGCGCAAAGTGACATTGATACCGTGCTGGGCCTGAACACGGGTGGCAACACGGACGGAGAGGATGCGCTGTATGATACTGCGGTCGCGATTGTGACCAAGGATCGTAAATGCTCCACCTCCTATATCCAGAGAAAACTCGCGATTGGCTATAACAAGGCCGCCCGACTGGTTGAGCAGATGGAGGACGAGGGTCTTGTCTCTCCTGCCAACCATGTGGGCAAACGCGAGATACTTGTGCCGGAACAGGGCTAACCTCCCCCACTGGCACACCTCGGCGAAATGGCTCCCTTGCTCAGAAGGGGGCCATTTTTTATGGGGTATCGGCATCCGACCGTCAGTGTGCGGGGGGGAAATTCGCGCAAGCCTGCCCAAAGCGTGCAGTTGATATCGCATATCACCGCCGCCCTGCTTATGTTGGTATCAACGCAGACTTACTGAAGCAGGATACTGATATGCGATTTCTGAAAACTGTCACTCTCAGCGCGGCGTTGGCCGTGGCTGCCACGGCAACACTGGCTGATAAGTTGCCGTTGGGCAGCATTAGTAACTACCTGAACGCCATGACCACGGCCAAAGGCGAGTTCACCCAGATCAACGGGGACGGGACGATCTCGACGGGCACGATCTATATCAAACGCCCCGGCCGTGTGCGGTTTGAATATAACGCGCCTGACACGGGACTGGTGGTGGCGGGCGCCAACACGGTCGTCGTTTATGACAAAAAATCCAACCAGGCGCCCGAAAGCTATCCTTTGTCGCGCACGCCGCTGTCCATTATTCTGGCGCGGAACGTAAACCTTGGACAGGCAAAGATGGTTACGGGCCATTCCTATGACGGGACCGCCACAACCGTCACTGCACAAGACCCCGAGAACCCGCAGTACGGCAACATCCAGATGAAGTTTACCGGCCCCAATCCCGAGTTGCGCCAGTGGATCATCAATGACGGCAACGGCACGCAGACGACCGTGGTGCTGGGGGAATTGAAAAAGGGCGGCAATATCGCGAACAAGCTGTTCGACACCAGCGCGTCCTCCAGCGATCGTTAATCGCGCGGGCTGTGGGCAAGGATGTTCAGCACCTTGCCCGCAGGATCGGTGACAAAGAACCGGCGCAGGCCCCACGGCTCATCCGTGAGGGGGTAGTCGGGGACCAGCCCCATCGCGATGGCGCGGGCATAGATTTTGTCGACATCCTCAACCTCGATCGACAGATCGGGCACAGGCGCGCCTGACCCGCCCGTCTGTGCGATGCTCAGTTGTGTGCTGTGTGTGGTGGGTGCCATGAGTGTCGTGATCCAGCCTAAATCCATCGCGACCTCCATATCCAGAAGGTCGCGGTAGAAGGCCACCGTTTCAGGCAATTCCTGCGCCGCGATATTGGCAACGATGCGTTTGACTGTCACCTGAGGCGGCAGGCAGCGATCTGCTGGCGGTACATCTGGGAACGTGCGTCGACCTTACCCGCGACACCCACCAGCCACGGTTTGCGGTTATAGCTGGCGTTGCGGAAACCTGTGTGCCCCTCGTGATAGGCAAGGTACTGGTTGCGCGCATCGCTGAGTGCGATGCCGTTGCGGCGTTTGCTGATGTTCATGTACCAACCCATGAAATCGGTCGCGTCCTTGATGCGGTCGCGTTTCGCACCGCTGCGCCCTTCGGCGGCAAGGTATTCGTCCCATGTTGCATCGAGGGCCTGACCATAGCCAAAGGCACTGGACTGCCGACCCATCGGGATTACGCCCAGCACATACCTGAAGGGGGTGCGGGCATCGCCGACGAATTTGCTTTCCTGATGGATGGTGGCCATCTGGACGTGCACGGGGATGCCCCATTTGCGTTCGGTCGCTTTGAACGCCTTGTGGTAGTCGGGGCGCTGTTTCAGGATCGTGCAGGCATTATCCAGATCCCGTGGCGGGGTCGTGGAAGATCCGCCACAGCTGGCCAGCAGCAGCACAAGTATCATAGCGCGAAGAGGTGTTTTCATCTGATCTGCTCAATTGTCGTTTTTTATATTTGGCATAAGTTTACCGCAGATAGCGTGGCATTTATAGTAAAATCCTACAATAGGACTGCCAAAAGTAGCGGTAATGCGCCGACCGAGATCAGCGTAGAGACGACGACCAGCCCTGCTACGGCCTGCGCATCGGCACCATATTTTTCGGCCAGCAGATAGGAGGTGACGGCCACAGGTGTCGCAACCTGCAAGACCAGCACCGCCAGCGCGGTCCGGTCGAGGGAAAAGACCATGCCCGCCCCGAATGCGATTGCGGTGCAAAGCGCCAGTTTCACGACCGACAGCGCAACCGCGCGGCCGATGCCCTTTGGTGTCAGCCGCGCCACCGCTACGCCCAATGTGATCAGCATCAGCGGGATCGCCATTTGGCCGATCAGCTCCAGCGTGTTGGTCAGGAATCTGGGGGTTTGCCAGTCCTGCCACAAAAACAGCCCGCCCAGCAGGGTCGCGCCCACCAGCGGTTCACGCAGGACTTTGGAAAAGCTGCCCGCCCCCGCGACCAGCCAGATGCCAAAGGTAAAGGTCCAGACCGCCATGATCGCAAAGACGACAACCGCATAGCTTAGCCCCGTATCGCCAAAGGCGAACAGCGCCAGCGGCAGGCCCAGATTGCCCGTGTTGCCGAAAATCATTGGCGCCAGATAGGTCCGCCGGTGCAGGCCCGCGCCGCGCACCAGCAGCGCCATCACGACCGTCACGCCCAGATAGGCAACGACCGTGGCCAGCGACAGCGCCGTGAGGGCCGCCGCGTCGATTTGCGTTTGCATCAGGGCCGTAAAAATCAGGCACGGCACCGCCAGCGTCGTGGCCAGTTGTGTGACAAAGTTGATCCTGTACTCGAACCCCAGCTTGACCCAGATAAAACCCACGGCAGCCAGTAGAAAAACCGGTGCGACGATCTCCAGCACTGTTAGCGTCAGGTTCACAGACTGTTTCCTTTATTGCGGCTGCAAGGGTTGGACAAATCGCCCTTGTCTCATGTATTAAGCACGGGTAGGGAGCGCATTGAAATGATCAAAACGCGCGCAAAATATCACCTCGGACAAGTCGTCCGTCACAAGAAACACCCCTTTCGCGGGGTGATTTTCGACGTGGACCCCGAGTTTGCGAATACCGATGAATGGTACGAATCAATCCCCGAGGAAAGCCGCCCGGTCAAAGGGCAGCCGTTCTATCATCTGCTCGCCGAAAATGACCAAAGCTATTATGTCGCCTATGTCTCGGAGCAGAATCTGGTTGCTGATTATTCAGGGGAGCCGGTGGAGCATCCCGACATTCCCGACTTGTTCGGCCCTTTCGAGAACGGCGCCTATCCGCTGCATTTCCAGCTGAACTGACAGGCGCCTTGCGGGTTTAGTATCCCAGCGCGCAGCCGTCCTTGCGCGGATCTGACGCACCTTCCAGCACACCGCTGTCGTGAATTCTGATCGCCTGCGCACCGCCGATTGCCGTGTCTGGGATCGCCACGGTGTGTCCCATCCGGGTCAGCGTTGCACGCACCTCGTCGCTATAGCCCCGCTCGACGTTCAGAGTGCCCGCATCGGTAAAGGCGCGGGGCGCATCAATTGCGGTTTGCGGGTCCATGCCGAAATCCGCAAGGTTCGAGGCAAAGCGCGCGTGCCCCGTCGACTGGTACGCGCCGCCCATCACGCCAAAGGGCATGACCACACGTCCCTCCTGCCGGATCATACCGGGGATGATCGTGTGCAGCGGGCGTTTTGCGCCCATCATCTCGTTCGGGTGACCCTGTTCCAGCGTAAAGCCCGCGCCGCGGTTCTGCATCAACAGCCCGAATTTATCCGACGCAATGCCCGACCCGAACCCGTGAAAGATCGAATAGATCAGCGAGACGGACATACCGTCCCCGTCTACCACCGTGATATAGATCGTGTCCTTGTGCACGGATTCCGACAGGGCGGCAGGGCTGCCCATCGCCGCCTTGGGGTCGATCAGTGCCGCCAGATCGCGCGCTGTGCCCTTGTCCAGCATGTGTGCGGTGCGGGTGGCGTACTCTGCATCGGTGATAAACCGGTTGCGCGCGTCATAGGCCAGCTTGGTCGCTTCGGCCTCGATGTGGACACGCTGCGCGCCAAAGGGATCCATGCCCGCGATGTCGAAATGCGACAGAATGTTGAGCAGCAGGATCGCGGTTGCCCCCTGACCGTTCGGCGGATGCTCGACCACCTCGAGGTCTTTGTAGGTGCCTGCGATGGGCGTGGTGGGCGTGCAGGCAACGGCGGCAAAATCCTCGGCGGTGTGCAGCCCGCCCTGTGCGGTGAGGGCGGCCAGCATATCCTCGGCCACCTCGCCGGTGTAAAAGGCATCGCGCCCGTCATTGGCAATGCGGCGCAAAACCTCTGCTTGCTGCGGCGCACGGAAAATATCGCCCGCTTTGGGCGCGGCGCCATTCATCAGGAAATAGTCGCGCGCACAGCCCTGTAAGGTGCCTGCGTCCTTGGCCCAGTCGAATGCCACGCGCGGTGCGACGACGACACCCTCTTCGGCATAGCGGATCGCGGGGGCAAGGATTGCGTCCAGCCCCAGCTTTCCGACTGTATCCGACAGGTGGCAAAATGCATCGACCGCGCCGGGCACGGTGACCGCATGGGCAGACCGCAGGGGCACGGTTGTCTCGCCCGCGTCGCGTAGCAGTGCCGCGTTCAAGGCGGCGGGCGCGCGCCCCGAGCCGTTGAGCGCGTGTACCTCGTCGCTGCCACCCTCGGACCACAGCACAAAACAATCGCCGCCAATGCCTGTCATCTGCGGCTCGCAAATGCCCAGCAGCACGGCGCCTGCAATTGCGGCGTCCATCGCGTTTCCGCCGCGCTCCAACACATCAATCGCGGCCTTGGCACCCAGCGGATGGGAGGTGGCACACATGCCGCGGGTGGCCAGCACGGGGGATCGGCCGGGGAAATGGAAATCACGCATTGCAGGAGCCTCGCAAAAATCTGTTTGCGCAGAACCTAATGCGTGTACGGGGGCATGCCAATCTAATTGCGTTGCCGGTGATATATGAGGGGGGGAAGGAAGTGCTCCGGCGCCGCGCACTGGGTGGGGGCAATTAAACGCGACGCCGGAGGAAGCTATATGCAGCTACAAGAACAGGTATGACGGCCAAGCGTGGCGAGAATGTGATGCCCCAAGGGCAACTGTGTGAAAATGCGGTGGTCCTTTCGCGACAGACCGCGCGCCTGTGTTTACAGCGGCAGCACCAGATCCAGATGGTTTATCCCGTCCACGCGGGTGTAACGGATGTCCTGCGCAAGGGTCCTGACAAGGAACCAGCCAAACCCGCCTTCGGGCATATCAGCCAGCGGCACACCAAGGTCGGGCACGCGGCCAACCGGCGCTTTGGTGTCGGGCATCGGTGTGCCCCGATCAATCACGGTCAGGTGTAGGCCGCGCTTTGTCTGGTGTCCGCGCACTTCGATCGGCGGGGGAGAGACCGCACCCGCCAGCGCATGCTCGATCACGTTGTTCAAAACCTCTGCGAGCACCAGCTCGACAGTGCCCAGCGTGTCAGCCCCCAGCCCAAGCGGGACAAGCGCATGCAGGACTTGCGACAGCCCGTCGCGCACGGCCCCCTCTGTCCCCGCCAGTGTGACGACAAACGGGGCGAGGCGCGCGCGCTCAGTCACGGCAGGCACCTTCGGGCTGCATGCTCACTTGCGCAATGTCTCCAGCGCGTCCTCGACGGTGGTGAACACCCCAAACACCGAATCCATCCGTGTCAGTCGAAATACTTTTTCTACAGTCGGGGTGAGGCCGGCAAGAACCAGTTTGCGCGCGGGACCAAGGGTTTTCATCGCCGCGACAATCGCGCCCAGCCCGCTTGAATCAATAAAATGAACGTGGTTGAGGTCCAGCAACACGGTATCTGTGCTGTCCTCTGTGATCGCGCGCATCCGGTCCTTGAACAGCAGCGCCACAGCCGCGTCGATACGTTGTTCCTGCACCGTGACGATCTTAAGCCCCGGTTCGGTTGAGCTGGTAAGGTCCATGTTGTATTCCTGCAAAGATTGCGTCCGCTCCAAGGCTATGGCCAAATGGCTAAGAAGGCGTAAGCACTGGCCAAAAAGAGGAGAGCCTGCATGGAAAAAGTAGTCATCGCGGGGGCGGCACGCACCCCAATGGGCGGGTTTCAGGGTGCATTCGCAAGCATGACAGCGGCCCAACTGGGCGGCGCCGCGATCCGTGCCGCGCTGGACGGGGCGGGGAATGCGGCGATACAGGAGGTGCTGATGGGGTGTGTTTTACCTGCGGGTCAGGGACAAGCACCCGCGCGGCAGGCAGGCTTTGCCGCCGGTCTGGGCGAGGACGTACCAGCCACAACGCTGAACAAAATGTGCGGCTCGGGCATGAAGGCTGCGATGATCGGTTTTGACCAGATCGCATTGGGCCAGACGGATGTGATGGTCGCCGGCGGCATGGAAAGTATGACAAACGCGCCCTACGTCCTGCCCAAAATGCGCGGCGGTGCGCGGCTGGGCCATACAGGTGTGATCGACCATATGTTCCTCGACGGGCTGGAAGATGCCTATGACAAAGGCCGCCTGATGGGCAGCTTTGCCGAAGACTGCGCCGAGACGTTCCAGTTTACCCGCGCGCGACAGGACGACTATGCCCTCGCTTCGCTCAGCCGCGCGCTGGAGGCCCAGAGCAACGGCGCCTTTGCGGATGAAATCGCCGCCGTCGACGTAACATCGCGCAAAGGCACAACAACCATCCACGCGGACGAGCAACCAGCCACAGCCCGCCCTGATAAGATCCCCCAGCTTAAACCCGCCTTCCGCGAGGGCGGAACAGTTACAGCTGCAAACTCTTCGTCAATCTCGGATGGTGCTGCGGCGCTGGTTCTGGCCTCTGAAACAGCTGCCAAATCCCAAGGGCTCGACATCCGTGCACAGATCATGGGCCACGCCAGTCATGCGCAGGCACCCGGCCTGTTCACCACGGCACCTGTCCCTGCCGCACAAAAACTCCTGTCCCGTATCGGCTGGGCAAAAGACGACGTCGACCTTTGGGAAGTAAACGAGGCATTCGCCGTCGTGCCTCTGGCCTTCATGCATGAAATGGGTCTGGACCACGCAAAAGTGAATGTGAACGGGGGTGCCTGCGCGCTGGGTCACCCCATCGGCGCATCGGGCGCGCGGATCATTGTGACGCTGCTCAACGCGCTCGAAAAACGCGGGCTCAAACGGGGCGTGGCGGCGATCTGCATCGGCGGCGGCGAAGGTACGGCCATCGCGATCGAGCGACCCTGACAGCCGCCCCATCTTCATTTTTCCTATAAACTCATCCAGCAAAAGCACCAGACACCATGCCTGTCGATTACGCGCACCTTACCAAAACCATTGCCGCATTGACCGCCGGAGAAGACGATGCTGTCGCCCTCATGGCCACGTTGGCCTGCGAGATCCATCATAGCGATGCGCGCTTTGACTGGACGGGGTTCTACCGCGTCACGGCGCCCGAACTTCTCAAGATCGGGCCGTATCAGGGCGGGCACGGCTGTCTTGTGATCCCGTTCGCGCGCGGGGTCTGCGGGGCGGCGGCGCGAACGCGGCAGGTCCAGCTGGTGCCGGATGTCGAGGCGTTCGAGGGCCACATTGCCTGTGCCAGCTCTACCCGCTCCGAGCTGGTGCTGCCGGTCTTTGGTGCGGGCGGCGTGCTGCTGGGGGTGCTGGACATCGACAGCGACCAGCCCGATGCGTTCACCCGGGCGGATGCCGATGCGCTGGCGGGCATTCTGGAAACGACATTTTCCGTCGTGAAATAATGCTAGATTTTTTCACGGACCTCTGACAGGGTTTAGAAAGGCATGCCTTAGTGGCGGCCCTCTCTTTTCGCTGTCCGAGGTTTCATGCGCCACGCATCCCCCACTGTCTCCCAAACGCTTGGCGCCGACCTGCGCGCCCTGCGCCGTGCGCGGGGGGTGAGGCTGGCGGATCTGGCGCAGGGGATGGGGCGGTCTGTCGGGTGGCTCAGCCAGGTCGAGCGGGACAAATCAGAACCGTCGATCACGGATTTGCGCCTGATCGCGGCGCAGCTGGATGTGCCCATGTCGATCCTGTTCCGCCACGCCGCCGCCCCTGCCCATGAGGCGGGGTTCATCGTGCGCAGCACTGCGCGGCGTGCCATCGGCTCCTCCGTCGCGGGGTTGGTCGAGGAGCTTTTGTCACCCGATCTGACCGATGATTTCGAGATGGTGCATTCCACTTTCCAGCCGCACAGCCGGATCAAAACGCCCGTTCAGCGCCCCACACAAGAGGTCGGATATGTCGTCTCCGGCGCGCTGGAGATCGAGATTGACGGCACGGCCCACGACCTGCGTGCGGGCGACAGTTTCCGCGTGCGCGGGGAGCCGTTTCGCTGGGCCAACCGCACTGCCGATCCCGCTGTGGCGATCTGGGTCATCGCGCCGCCGGTGTATTGACGTGGGAGGGGCGACATGAGCTTTGAGGCATGGAGCGTATTTGCCCTGTTCTGGCTGGTCTTTGTCACCACGCCCGGACCGAATGCAGTCAATTGCATCAACAACGGCATGACGCTGGGCTTTCGCCGCGCAATGATCGGGGTGCTGGCAATCGCGACGCAGGCGACGCTGTTTCTGCTGCTGTCGGCCTTGGGGGTCACGGCGTTGATCGCGGCTTCGCCCGCGGCCTTTACGGTGGCAAAGCTGTTGGGCGCCGCGTTTCTTGTCTACCTTGGTTTGCGCGGGATCTGGCAGGCGGCCACGCCGGTTACGCTGTCGGTGCGGCCTGCGCGCTCTGTCTATTTGCGCGCACTGGCCATCGCCACGATCAACCCCAAAAGTGTCGCGGGCTACCTTGCCGCCTTCAGCCAGTTCGTGCAGCCCGACGTGCCGGTGTGGCAGCAGATGCAGGTCATCATGCCCACGGCGCTGGCGCTGACCGTGCTCAGCTATACCGGTTTTACCGCCTTGGGGGCGGGGCTGGGGCGCGCCGCGCTGGGCGCTGTGTTCAACGTCTGGGTCCGCCGCGTCATGGGGGCGTGTTTCATCCTTTATGGCGTGCTGCTGGGCAGCGCCACCACGCCTGCGCGGGGAGGGTAGCACATGCTGTTTCTGCATCCCGCGCGCCAATGCATCCTCAACATCAGGGAAGAATAACATGTCCGATTTTCCAACAACGGCCCGCGTGGTCATTATTGGCGGCGGTGTCGTCGGCACCTCGACGCTGTACCATCTGGCAAAGGCCGGCTGGTCGGATTGTGTGCTGTTGGAAAAGAACGAACTGACGGCCGGCTCGACGTGGCACGCAGCAGGCAACTGCCCCAATTTTTCCAGCAGCTGGGCTGTCATGAACATGCAGCGCTACGGCCTCGAGATGTACCGCACGCTGGGCGCGGATGTGGCGTATCCGATGAACTATCACGTTACGGGATCGCTGCGGCTGGCCCACACCAAAGAACGGATGATGGAGTTCGAGCGGGTCGCCTCGATGGGGGTGTATCAGGGGTTGGAGATGGGCATGCTCACCCCGTCCGAACTAAAGGAATACCACCCGTTTCTGGAAACGCACGACCTTCAGGGTGGCATGTGGGATCCGCTGGACGGCGACATCGACCCTGCCCAGCTGACGCAGGCACTGGCCAAGGGCGCGCGGGATGCGGGGGGCCGGATCGAACGGTTCTGCCCCGTGACCGGCATGGACCGCGTGGGCGACGAATGGATCGTCAAGACACCCAAGGGCGAGATTCGCGCCGAGATTGTCGTGAATTGTGCGGGCTATTATGCCCAGCGCGTAGGCGAGATGTTCAAACCCTTCGGCGGGCGCACCGTTCCGATGGTCACCATGTCCCACCAGTATTTTCTGACCGAACCAATCGCAGAGCTGGAGGCATGGACCAAGGAGAAAGGCCACAAGGTGCCCTTGGTACGCGACGTCGATATATCCTACTATCTGCGGCAGGACAAAAACGGTCTGAACCTCGGCCCCTATGAGCGAAACTGCAAGGCCGCGTGGGTCACGCCCGACGATCCCATGCCGGAAGACTTCAGTTTCCAGCTGTACCCTGACGATCTGGACCGTTTGGAATTCTATATCGAGGATGCGATGGCGCGGGTGCCGATCCTTGGCACCGCAGGCGTGGGCCGCAACATCAACGGCCCGATCCCCTATGCGCCCGATGGCTTGCCGATGGTCGGCCCGATGCCGGGGGTCCGCAACGCGTTTGAGGGGCATTCGTTCACCTTTGGCATCGCGCAGGGCGGCGGTGCCGGTAAGGTGCTGAGCGAGTGGATCATGCACGGACAGACAGAGCTGGACATGTGGGCCGTCGATCCGCGCCGCTACACCGATTACACCGACCACGATCATTGCCTTGCCAAGGCGTTGGAAACCTATGGTCACGAGTATGCCATGCATTTTCCGCACCACGCATGGCCCGCAGGGCGCAACAAGAAACTGTCGCCGGTCCATGACACCCTGCTGGCAGCAGGCGCGCAGATGGGCGCCTACAACGGGTGGGAACGTGCGAACTGGTTTGCAAAAGACGGTGATGACACGTCCGAGGAAGCGACACAGACATGGGACCGCGAAGGCCCGTGGTCGCCGCGCATCCGCGAAGAGGTCGAGGCCGTGCGCGACACTGTCGGCGTGCTGGACCTGCCCGGTTTTTCACGCTTCAACCTGTCGGGCGCAGGTGCCGCGGAATACTTGCGCGGTCTGATCGCCGGTGGCCTGCCAAAGGTCGGGCGCATGAACCTTGCCTATTTCCCCGACAGTCGCGGACGCATCCTGACCGAGATGTCGATTATGCGCCACGCCGAGGACGCCTTTACCCTCATCACGGCGGCCACGGCGCAGTGGCATGATTTCGACGTGCTGAACAACAGGTTGCCCGACGGGCTGAGCCTGACAGACCACACGACAGAATATTCCACCCTGATCGTCAGCGGCCCGCAGGCGCGCGCCCTGTTCGAACAGCTGGACACCAAGGCTGATCTGGCCGCTGCGTGGTTGTCGATCCAACCTGCGACGGTTGCAGGCGTGGAGTGCGCGCTGGCGCGGGTGTCCTTTGCGGGGGAGCTGGGCTGGGAAATCCATGCCGCGATGGCGGATATTCCCGCGCTGTATCAGGCGGTCATCGGGGCAGGGGCCACGCCGTTCGGCATGTATGCGCTGAATTCCATGCGCATCGAAAAAGGCTACCGCGCCTGGAAGGGGGATCTGTCCATAGATTACACCCTGCTGGAGGCGGGGCTGGACCGATGGGTCAAGCTGGACAAACCGCAGGATTTCCCGGGCAAGGCCGCGCTGGCCGCGCAAATGGCGGAAGGCATCAAAAAGCGGTTCGTCACCATGACACTGGAAGGCAACGCGCAGGACGCGCCCTATATGTCGACGGTGATGCACGACGGCGTGGTCGTGGGCGAGACGACGAGCGGCGACTGGGGCTACCGCGTGGGCAAATCCATCGCGCTGGGTACCATTCGCGCCGATCTGGCGGTACCGGGTACGCAGCTTCAGATCAACATCTTTGGCACCATGTACGCGGCGACCGTGCAGCAAGACGCGCCCCTGTGGGATGCGGAAAATGCGCGGCTTCGGGCATGACCGGAATATCGGCTTTTCAGGAAAGAAATTGAATGACGCAAATCACCCTTCTGGATGGCTCTATCGGGCAGGAACTGGTCAAACGCTCACCCGCCGAGGCGACGCCGTTGTGGTCGACGCAGGTGATGATCGACAGCCCCGACATGGTGGCGGCCGTGCATGGCGACTACTTTGCAGCGGGGGCGACAGTCGCGACGACCAATACCTATCCCGTGCACGTCAGCCGGTTGGAGCGTGTGGGGCTGGAAGCGCAACAGGCGCAGCTGATCACCACCGCCGTCGATCAGGCGGTGCAGGCGCGCGATGCACACGGATCGGGGCGGATCGCGGGTGCGCTGGGACCGCTGCTGGCCAGCTACCGGCCGGACCTGACGCCCGACGTGGGGCTGGCGGCTGGACGGTTCGCGGATAAGATCGCGATGCTCGGGCCGCGCGTTGATCTGTTGCTGGCCGAAACCGTCAGCTCCCTTCAGGAGGCGGAGGGCGTGTTTCAGGGCTATGAGGCATCGGGCAGCGTGCTGCCGCTGTGGGTCGGGTTTTCCGTGGATGACGCGGACGGGACCAAACTGCGCTCGGGCGAGCCGTTGTTCGTCGTGACCGAGATGCTCAATCACTATCAACCGGCGGCGGTCCTGCTCAACTGTTCGATGCCCGAGGCGATCACACAGGGCTTGCCGGTCCTGACGGATTGCGGCCTGCCGTTTGGTGCCTATGCCAACGGGTTCACCCGGATCACTGATGCGTTCAAGCTGGACATGCCCACGGTTGCATCACTTGACGCGCGCAACGATCTGACGCCCGCGCTCTATGCCGATCAGGTCATGGACTGGGTCGGCGCAGGCGCCACGATTGTCGGGGGCTGCTGTGAGGTCGGCCCTGCGCACATCCTCGAAATTGCCACGCGGCTGCGCGCTGCCGGCCACACCATCGTCTGAAACAAAAAGGAGCCTGCCCCCGTGTCCGATATTCCCGCCCACGCCCGCGCCGTTATCATCGGGGGCGGCGTCATTGGTTGCTCTGTCGCGTATCACCTCAGCAAACTGGGTTGGAAGGATGTTGTGCTGCTGGAGCGCAAGCAGCTGACCTCGGGCACGACATGGCATGCCGCCGGTCTGATCGCGCAGCTGCGCGCGACGGCGAATATGACCAAGCTCGCGAAATACAGCCAAGAGCTGTACGGCGGGCTGGAAGCGGAGACGGGCGTTGCCACGGGGTTCAAGCGCTGCGGCTCGATCACCGTGGCGCTGACAGAGGAACGCCGCGAGGAGATTTTCCGGCAGGCGGGGATGGCGCGGGCCTTTGGTGTGGACGTCGAGGAAATCTCGCCTCGGGAGGTGCTGGAGCGTTACGCGCATCTGAACATTGAGGGCGTCACCGGCGCTGTCTATCTGGAAAAGGACGGGCAGGGCGATCCGGCCAACATCGCGCTGGCGCTGGCAAAGGGCGCGCGGCAGCGCGGCGCAAAAGTGATCGAGCGGACAGCGGTCACAGGCGTTAGCCGCACGGGTCGCCGCATCACCGGCGTGGACTGGCAACAGGGTGAACAGACAGGCCACATCACTGCCGACATGGTCGTGAATTGTGCGGGTATGTGGGGGCACGCGGTGGGCCGGATGCTGGGAACGAATGTGCCGCTGCATGCGTGCGAACACTTCTATATCGTGACCGAAGCGATCAAGGGGCTGACGCAATTGCCTGTGCTGCGCGTGCCCGACGAATGCGCCTACTACAAAGAGGACGCAGGCAAGATGTTGCTGGGCGCGTTCGAGCCTAACGCAAAACCGTGGGCGATGGATGGCATTCCGGCGGATTTCGAATTCGACCAGCTGCCCGAGGATTTCGACCACTTCGAGCCGATCCTAGAGAACGCCGTCAACCGGATGCCGATGCTGGCAGAGGCGGGCATCCACACCTTTTTTAACGGGCCTGAATCATTTACGCCCGATGACGCCTACCACCTTGGCCAAGCGCCCGAGATGGACAATGTCTGGGTCGCGGCGGGCTTTAACTCTATCGGGATCCAATCGGCGGGCGGGGCGGGGATGGCGCTGGCGCAGTGGATGGACGAGGGGGACAAACCCTTTGATCTGGGCGATGTCGACATTGCGCGCATGCAACCGTTTCAGGGCAACAAGACCTACCTGTTCGAGCGGAGCAAGGAGACGCTGGGCCTGCTGTATGCCGATCACTTTCCCTTCCGGCAAAAGGCGACGGCGCGCGGGGTGCGGCGCACGCCGTTCCACACGCAGTTGCTGGAACGCGGCGCGGTCATGGGGGAGCTTGCAGGCTGGGAGCGCGCAAACTGGATCGCCGGAAAAGGGCAGAAGGCCGAATATGACTACAGCTGGCAGCGGCAGAATTTCTTTGACAACGTCGCGGCAGAGCACCGCGCCGTGCGCACCAATGTCGGCATGTACGACATGTCGTCCTTTGGCAAACTGCGCGTTGAGGGGCGCGATGCGGAGGCTTATCTGAACTACATCGGGGGTGGGGAGTACGCTGTGCCGGTGGGCAAGATCGTCTATACCCAATTCCTGAACCGTCGGGGCGGGATCGAAGCGGATGTAACGGTGACGCGGCTGAGCGAGACAGCCTATCTGGTCGTGACCCCTGCGGCCACGCGGTTGGCGGACGAGACATGGATGCGCCGTCATCTGGGGGATTTCAACGTGGTCATCACCGATGTCACAGCGGGCGAGGGGGTGCTGGCCGTCATGGGACCGCGGGCGCGTGATCTGTTGCAAGCTGTCTCGCCCAATGATTTTTCCAACGCGGTGAACCCCTTTGGCACCGCGCAAGAGATCGAGATCGGCATGGGGTTGGCCCGTGTCCACCGCGTGACCTATGTGGGGGAACTGGGCTGGGAGGTTTACGTCAGTGCCGACCAGTCCGCCCATGTGTTTGAGACGCTGGCGCAAGCGGGCGAGGATTTCGACCTCACGCTGTGCGGTATGCACATGATGGACAGCTGCCGGATCGAAAAGGGGTTCCGCCATTTTGGCCATGACATCACCTCGGAGGATCATGTGCTGGAGGCGGGTCTGGGCTTTGCCGTGAAAACCGCCAAGCCCGATTTCATCGGACGCGAAGCGGTGCTGGAGAAAAAGGAAACAGGGCTAGAGATGCGCATGGTGCAGTTCAAGCTGACAGACCCCGAGCCGCTGCTCTACCACAACGAGCCTGTGTTGCGCGATGGCGAGATCGTGGGCTACCTCAGCTCCGGCGCTTACGGGCATCATCTGGGCGGCGCGATGGGCCTTGGCTATGTGCCGTGCAAGGGGGAGACACCTGCGCAACTGCTCGCCTCCCGCTACGAGATCGACGTAATGGGGACGCGGGTGCAAGCGCAGGCATCGCTCAAACCCATGTATGATCCCGCATCCGAGCGGGTAAAAGTCTGACGGCGCATATCGCCCCTTTCGGCGGGCGTGTGCATGCCCTACCCCTGACGCGGTAGGAGACTGATATGCGCACGCCAGACACCCCGCTGCCCACAGATACGCAAGACACGCCTCAAGGGCTGCTTTTTGCCGGTGGCGCCTATGTGTTCTGGGGGTTCCTGCCCCTCTACATGAAATTACTGAGCCATATTCCCGTCGCCGAAGTTATCGCGCACCGCGTCATCTGGTCCGTGCCGGTGGCGGCGGTCGTGCTGATCGTGTTGCGCCGCACCGCCACCCTGCGCGAGGCGTTTCGCACGCCGCGCATGCTGGCGATGGGCTGTGTGACGGCAGCGCTGATTTCGCTGAACTGGGGGCTCTACGTCTATGCGATCGTGACCGATCACGCGCTGGATGCCGCCATTGGCTATTATATCAACCCGTTGTTCAGCGTGTTTCTGGCCGCTGTCGTGTTGGGCGAAAAGCTGGGGCGCGCGCAAATGGTTGCCGTGGGGATTGCGGCTGTGGCCGTTCTGGTGCTGGTCTTTGACGCGGAGCGCACGCCGTGGCTTGCGTTCGGGATGATGCTGACGTGGGGGTTTTACGCATTGGCCAAACGCAGCCTGCCCATCGGGCCCAATCAGGGGTTCTTGATGGAGGTGCTGTTGCTGCTGCCACCCGCGCTGGGTTTTGCCATATACGCCGCGATGACGGGCATGGCCAAATTTGCAGGGACGGGCATGGATACCTGGCTGCTGATGGGCTGCGGGCTGGCCACGGCGGTGCCGCTGCTGTTCTACGCCAATGGTGCAAAACGCTTGCGTCTGTCGACCATTGGCATCCTGCAATACATCGCGCCGACGATGATCATGCTCAACGCAGTGTTCATCTTTGGCGAACCGTTCGGCCGCGCGCGGGCTATCGCATTGCCGCTGATCTGGCTGGCACTGGTGATCTACACGGTTGCGATGGTGCGGCAGATGCGGGCCAGACGCGCCTAGCTGAGCGCGGATTTGTGTTTGAGAAATGCAGGGTCATTTGCGACCCGCGCGTTCATCGCCGCCCGCAGGGCACCGATGGTTTTATAGGGCCGCATGACGACCTCGAAATGCTGCATCAGCCCCTCGTCGTTGAGCGTGACCAGATCGACGCCAACACAATCCAGCCCGTCAACCTTGCACTGGAACTCCAGCGCCCAGTCGTTGCCAGACCCCATGATGCGGCGGTACTCAAAATCGGTAAAGACCTGGTTCACATGGGCCAGAACAGCCGCGACCGCATCGCGCCCGTTCCAGGTGGCCCAATAGGTGGGCGGCTGGAACGCAACATCCTGCGCCATGAGGGCAGGGACGTCATCGTGCCGGTGGGCAAGCACGGCGTCATGGAATTTCTGAATCGTCGGGTGCATGGGTGGCTCCTGCGGTTTTTGACAGCCTGACATGCCTTGGGTTGAAAACCTACCCCACTCGTGGGACTGAAGCACGATGAGCACGCCCTATTCGCCCCCGATGGACCCGCTCGAGGTTCTGCATCTCGATCACGAAGTGATCCTTGTCGACAAGCCTGCAGGCCTTTTGTCTGTGCCGGGGCGCGGGCCGGAACTGGCCGACTGTTTGTCTGCGCGTGTGCAGGCTGCCTTTCCCGACGCGCTGCTGGTGCACAGGCTTGACCGGGATACATCGGGGGTGATGATCTTTGCGATGACGCCCTACGCGCAGCGACATCTTGGCCTCCAGTTCGAAAAACGCATGACGAAAAAAACCTATGTTGCGCGGGTCTGGGGTGTGCCCGAGGCAAAACAGGGAACGATTGACCTGCCGTTGATCGTGGATTGGCCCAACCGCCCCCTACAGATGGTATGCCACGAGACAGGTAAATCCGCGCAAACAGACTGGCGCGTGCTCAAAGACGAAGGCCAGACCTCCCGCATCCGCCTGCATCCGCTGACAGGACGTAGCCACCAGCTGCGTGTCCACATGCTGAGCCTCGGCCACCCGATCCTCGGTGATCCGTTCTACGCCAGCGGCGCAGCTTTGGATTTTCCGCGCATGATGCTGCATTCGGAAGAATTGCGTTTCAAACATCCCGATGGTGGCCATTCGACAAAAGTCCGCAGCAAGGCGCCGTTTTAACGCAGGGGCTGAGTGTTTTTGAGCACGCAGGATTGAGTTTAAAGGGAAAAATGAAGAGAGGGAAAGTGCGAAAACTCCGCCCCGTTTTTGACGGCGGGACGGAGAATCTTCACTTTTCACGCGGGATCGCTCTCCAGCTATCCGCGCTTTATCAACTTATCTGTAGAGGGTTAACCGCAACTTAATGCGTCTCCCAATCTTCATTTTTCCCTTTAAACTCAGTCCCTCACCCTCAGCTTGCGCTTGGGCTAAAAATAAAAAGGCCGCCCTTGCGGCAGCCTTTTTCTGAATTATTTAGGTCTAGTACTATTCCGCGGCCCAGCCCGAGACCGCTTTTACTTCAAGGAACTCTTCCAAACCGAACACGCCGCCCTCGCGGCCGTTACCAGATTGTTTGTATCCGCCGAAAGGCGAGCCCTGTGCAAATCCCTGACCGTTGGTTTCCACCATTCCAGAGCGCAGACGGCGTGCGACGCGGCGGCGTTTGTCGTCGTCGCTGGTCTGGATGTAGTTGGTCAAACCATAGGGGGTGTCGTTGGCGATTGCGATTGCTTCCTCTTCCGTCTCAAAGGGAATGATCGACAGGACGGGGCCAAAGACTTCTTCGCGGGCAATGGTCATGTCGTTGTTTACGTCAGCAAAGACAGTCGGCTTGACGTAGTAGCCGCGGTTCAATCCGTCGGGGCGACCAAGGCCACCTGCGGTGAGGCGGGCCTCGGACATGCCTTTTTCAATGAGGCCCTGGATCTTATTGAACTGCGCTTCGGATACAACGGGGCCGATGTGCTTGCCTTCTTCCGATGCGGGGCCGACGTGGGTGTTGGTGGCGACGTCGGAGGCGGAGGCGACTGCTTCGTCATAGCGCGATTTGTGCACCAGCATGCGGGTTGGGGCGTTGCATGACTGGCCTGAATTGCGAAAGCAGCGGATCGCGCCCTGTTTGGCGGCTTTTGGATCGGCGTCCTCAAAGATGATGTTGGCGCCTTTGCCGCCCAGCTCGAGGCTGACGCGTTTGAGCGTGTCTGCAGCCGCTTTGGAAATAGCGATGCCTGCGCGGGTGGAGCCGGTGAAGCTGACCATGTCGACGTCCGGATGCGCGCTGAGCTGGCTGCCCACGCCGGCACCGTCGCCGTTGACGAGGTTGAACACGCCTGCGGGAAAGCCTGCCTCTTCGACGAATTCGGCGAAGAGAACGCCGGACAGGGGCGCGATTTCAGAGGGCTTGAGGACCACGGTATTGCCTGTGGCCAGTGCCGGGATCACCTTGAGGATGATCTGGTTCATCGGCCAGTTCCATGGGGTGATCAGAGCGCAGACGCCGATCGGCTCCAGTAGGGTTTTCTCGGAGGCGGTGAAGTCCCGCTCAAAGGAGAAGTCCTTGAACGCATTGAGAAAGCCGCCAATGTGCCAAGTGCCGGCGCCAACCTGTTGTGCGCGGCTGAGGTTGATAGGCGCGCCCATTTCCATCGACATGGCCTGCGCCATTTCCTCCTGACGGCGGTCATAGATGGTGGCCAGTTTTTCGATCAGGGCTGTGCGCTCTTGCTTGGAAGTTTGTGACCAGCTGTCAAAGGCCGTGCGGGCGGCGGCAACAGCGGCGTTTGTATCGGCGGCATCGCCCAGTGAAATAACGGCGCATTGTTCCTCGGTGGAGGGGTCTATGACGGCGAAATCATTGGCTTTTGCGGGGGCGATCCACTGACCGTTGATGAAGAAATTGCGGTGCTCAAGCATTGCGATGCTCCTTATTTCGAGGGTTTGCGCCACTGTGTCACTGTGCCGGACCGCCCGCAAGATGACTATGGAAGTCGGGGCACAAATGATTAAGTAAGGTTCAAGTACGCATTTAAAGGAGAGCGACAAGATGAGTTTGCGCATTAACGACACGATCCCGGATTTGGCGGTTGAAACAGATCAGGGCAGTTTTTCACTCCATGATTTCGTTGGTGACAGCTGGGCGATCGTATTCTCGCACCCCAAGGATTTTACCCCCGTTTGCACGACCGAATTCGGCGCTGTGGCACAGCTGGCGGAGGAGTGGGAGAAGCGCGGTACCAAGGTGATCGGTGTCTCTGTCGACGGGGTCGAGGACCACAAGAAATGGAAAGGTGACATCGAAACAGTTGCCGGTGCCAAGGCGGGATTTCCCATCGTGGCAGATGCGGATCTGGCATTGTCCAAAGCGTTCGACATGCTGCCTGCCGAGGCGTACCTGCCCGACGGTCGCACGCCTGCCGACAGTGCAACGGTGCGGTCGGTCTTCATCATCGGGCCTGACAAAAAGCTGAAGCTGTCGATGACGTATCCGATGACGGTCGGGCGTAACTTTGCCGAAGTGTTGCGGGCGCTGGACGGGTTGCAGACCTCTGCGGGACAAGGTGTTGCGACCCCTGCGAACTGGAACGTGGGCGATGACGTGATCATCCCCGCGACCGTATCGGATGAGGATGCAACCGCGCGTTTCGGCACATTCACCAAAGTACTGCCATATCTGCGCACTGCTAAATTGCCGGACTGAACAGTTTGACGCCTGGATAAACAAAGGCGGGCTATTCTGGCCCGCCTTTTCCATTTCAAATGCCGTGTCCGGCTAAATCAGTGCAGGACCACGCGTGTGCCGTTTGGCACGCGATTATACAAATCAATAACGTGGGCGTTGATCATGCGCACGCAGCCGTTTGAGACACGCGCCGCGACGGTCTGTGGCTTTGGCGTGCCGTGGATGCGCAAATAGGTGTCACGATCCCCGCGATAGAGGTAAAGCGCGCGCGCGCCCAGCGGGTTCATACCGCCGCCCTTCATACCGCTGGCGTGTTTGGCATAGATATGCGGCTCACGTCGGATCATCGCGGGTGTCGGCGTCCAGCTGGGCCATTCTGCCTTGCGGCGGATACGGAAGGTACCTGACTTGTAGCGGCCTGCCGTGCCAATCCCTACGGAATAGCGGATCGCTTTTCCGTCTGGCAACGTCCAGTACAGCGCAAACTGGCCCGGATCGACATGAATTTCGTTGGGGCGAAAGCGGTCTCTGATGTCGACGACGCGCGGGCGCAGGTGGTTGGGCACCTGATATGCGGCCAGTGCGGGCCCTGCAGCGAGCGCAGCAGCGCCCGAGAGGATAAGAGTGCGGCGGTCAAAAAGTGACATGGCAGTGTCTCCATACTGGTGAACGATTCTTTTGGTTAACGCGATCATACCGGAAAAGTTCGATTTACCAGAGTCAGGTTTTGCCTGCATCACACTGTCCAATCGGATGGACCGGATCGGAGAATATACCCAAGTGGTTGATGTTTAATTATATTTTAATATAACGCCTTGGGTGCAATGGCAGCCTTCCGCTCACGCTGGTGCAGTGGATTGTTTCATGACTGATGCTAACCGTGAAAGGATGCGCTGATTGTCTGCACGGCGCCCTTCAAAAATCCCGTGGCTTTTGCGCGTTTGCGTGCGGACACAAGATTGACAGGCGATAACATTTGCAAAGCGGCCTGCGCCAGAACGCGTGTGGCGGGAAAGGGGCGGGCGTGTTTGCGCATGGCATAGATGGCCGAGTGCGCCATGTGGCGGGCCTTGAACGCAGCGGTGGCGGGTGTACGCGCGGTGCTTGATCCTTCGGCGTGGGTGACGACGGCGCTGTGGATGTGGTGGAGGGGTCCGTATTTGCGGGCAAGGCGCAGGCTCAGATCATCGTCTTCGTGATACAGGAATATCGTCTCGTCAAAGCCGCCAATGCCATCAAAGGATGCGCGCGGCACGAACATCGCCGCACCGTTCAGGAGCGGCACAACCGCATCCCCCGTGGGGGGCGGGCCGGACCAATGTGCCGATTTCGGCAGGAGCCGCGAGCGCCTGCGAAAGGCAATCCGCCCTTTCCCGTCCAGCACGCGGGGGGACGCGCCGCCCGCATCCGGATTAGCGACCAACGCAGCGTGCAGCATGTCGAGGCACCCTGTCGTCAGCGCCGCATCGGGGTTGAGAAAGAACAGATACGGTGTGCTGCCTGTCGCCGCCCCGATGTTGCAGGCCGCGCCGAACCCGCGGTTTGTCTTGTTCGTTATGACATCCGCGCCGTATCGGGCCGCGATTGCGGCGAGCGCCGCGTGATCGGTGCTGGCGTTATCGACGATCACCACGGACACCTCTGGCGGCACAGACGCAAGCATATCACCAATAACGGCTGTGCTGTTGTAAGCGACAGTAACGATCTGGATATCGTGTAAGCCGGACATCGGGACCTCATTTTCCAATCGGGGGGGGTGAAATATAATATCTTAAACAGAAAGACCCTGATGTTTCCAACAGGGTCTTTCAAATATCACAGATCAAAAAAGGGAGAGTTTAGTCCTCCGCTTTTTCTTCCTTCACTTCTTCGCCGGTTTCCTGATCGACCACTTTCATGGACAGGCGCACCTTGCCGCGATCGTCAAAGCCCAGAAGCTTCACTTTCACTTCCTGACCTTCTTTCAGAACATCGGAAGGGTGGTTCAGGCGGCGGTTTTCGATCTGGGAGACGTGGACCAGACCGTCGCGTTTGCCAAAGAAGTTCACAAAAGCGCCGAAGTCGACAATCTTCACGACTGTACCCGTGTAGACCATGCCTTCTTCCGGCTCGGCCACGATGGAGTGGATCATGTCATAGGCTTTCTTGATCGCCTCGCCGTTCGGGCTTGCGATCTTGATGATGCCTTCGTCGTTGATGTCGACCTTGGCGCCCGACACTTCGACGATCTCGCGGATGACTTTACCACCCGAACCGATCACTTCGCGGATTTTATCCGTCGGGATTTGCATGGTTTCGATGCGAGGTGCGTGGACACTGAATTCCTGCGCACCCGTGATGGATTTCGCCATCTCGCCCAGAATGTGCAGACGGCCCGCCTTGGCTTGCGCCAATGCTTTTTCCATGATCTCGGGCGTGATGCCTGCGATCTTGATGTCCATCTGCAGCGACGTGATGCCGGCCTCTGTGCCCGCAACCTTGAAGTCCATATCGCCGAGGTGGTCTTCGTCACCCAAGATATCCGACAGGATCGCATAGGATCCGTCGTCTTCGAGGATCAGACCCATCGCAACGCCCGCGACTGCGGATTTGAGCGGCACGCCCGCATCCATCATCGACAGAGAGCCACCACAGACAGATGCCATCGACGAGGAGCCGTTGGATTCCGTGATCTCGGACACCAGACGCACGGTGTAGGGGAAGTCGGTTGCGGCAGGCAGAACGGCCTGAAGGGCGCGCCAAGCCAGCTTACCGTGACCGATTTCGCGGCGACCCGGAGGGCCCACGCGACCCACTTCGCCAACCGAATAGGGCGGGAAGTTGTAGTGCAGCAGGAAGTTGGATTTGAAGTTGCCGTGCAGCGCGTCGATGAACTGCTCGTCGTCGCCGGTGCCCAGTGTGGTCACGACCAGACCTTGCGTCTCGCCGCGCGTGAACAGGGCAGAGCCATGCGTGCGGGGCAGGATGCCGGTCTGGGAGACGATGTCGCGGATCTCGTCGGTTTTACGACCGTCGATACGCTTGCCTGTTTTGACAACATCACCGCGCAGGATAGAGGCCTCAAGCCCCTTCATCGCGGAGCCGAGGTTTGCATCAGCCAGCTGATCTTCGTTCAACGCTGCCTTGATCGTGTCGCGGGCTGCGTCCACGGCTGCTGTCCGCTCTTGCTTGTCACCGATTGCGAAAGCGGCGCGCATCTCTTTCTCGCCCGCTTTTTTCACGGCTGCCGACAGATCGGAATAGTCAACAGGCTGGAAATCAAACGGCTCTTTTGCCGCTGTCTCTGCCAGCTCGATGATCAGGTCGATGACCGGCTGGATCTGCTCGTGCGCGAATTTCACCGCGCCCAGCATTTCTTCTTCCGTCAACTCATAGGCTTCGGATTCAACCATCATTACGGCGTCTTTTGTGCCGGCAACAACCAGATCAAGACGCTGATCGGGGTTGTTCTTGAGGTCCTGCATATCGTCGATTTCAGGGTTCAGAATGTAATCGCCCCCTTCAAAGCCGACGCGGCATGCCGCAATCGGGCCCATGAACGGCGCGCCAGAGATCGTAAGCGCCGCAGAGGCCGCGATCATCGCGACCATGTCGGGATCATTGACCAGATCGTGCGACAGCACGGTACACATCACCAGCACTTCGTTTTTGAAGCCGGGGACGAACAGCGGGCGGATCGGACGGTCGATCAGACGGCTTGTCAGGGTTTCTTTTTCAGTAGGACGCGCTTCGCGTTTGAAAAAGCCGCCCGGAATTTTACCCGCAGCGTAATATTTCTCGTTGTAGTGCACGGTCAGCGGGAAAAAGTCCTGACCCGGCTTTTGCTTGCGTGCGAACGTCACGTTCGCCATCACGGATGTCTCGCCGTATGTGGCGATGACGGACCCGTCGGCCTGACGCGCGACTTTACCTGTTTCCAGTGTGAGCGTTTCTTCGCCCCACTGCATGCTTTTCTTCACTTCGTTAAACATCATCGTTTCCTTGTTGGCTCATTAGCCATTGCATAGAGGGCGTATTCCCTCTGACCCCGACATCTTGCTTTGGCACAGGCTGGGGTCTTGGCCTGCGCTTTCAGATGGGTGGGCTGTACAGGAGATCGGGGGCGATGGGAAGGGAGGGGACGTGCACCGCACGGGTCCATCACTGTTTTAGTGCTTTTTCCGGATTTTCTTTGCGGGCTTGTTTCGGGGCTTCTTGAAGGTCGCATATTCTACGAACAGGCTGATTTGCAAAAGGAAGAAGGCGCAGATCACGACCGGCATCGCCAGCGTTTCAAACAGGACCCAGAAAGTGTCGGACTGGGTGCGCCAGACCAGTTCGTTCGCGACCGCCGACAGGAGAAACAAGACAGTCACCCGTTTCGTCAGGATCATCCAGCCTTCCGGTTTGAGCGGGATCATGTCCTCCATGATGTACTCGAGCCATGACTGCCCCTTTAACAAACCCACCCCGAGGATCGCAGCCAGCGTCAGGTAGATCACGGTCGGCTTCATCTTGAACACTGTGGAATCGTTGAACCAGACCCCAAGCCCGCCAAACACCACAACCATCACAGCTGTCGCAACCTGTATCCGCGCGATCCTGCCAGACCAGAACCAAAGTGCGACGATGGCGATTGCAAAAACGGGAATGAACACCGCTGTGACCGCGACCAGCCCGCTGTACGCGGTGCCGCCAATCAAAAATGTCTCGTTTCTGAGGATCAGATAGGTGACGACAAAACCGACTGTCGGCCCGTATTCCAACAGTGCTTTCAATCCTGGGTGCATTGGCTTGGGTGTCATATTGCTTTGCTTTCACATGCGCATCAGGTGCTCATGTCCTGAATGAGCGCCCTGAGGGATAAGCATCGGTGCTGCTACTTTGGCGCCAAAAGCCTGCTGGCTTCGCGCAACGTCTCGACCAATCCACCCAGAAACCTGTCCGCCATCACATCAACCAGCGCCTTGCCCTCGATGTCCTGCAAGGTGAACGGCGCAGGTTCGATCTGTTCCAGCTCCCGCAGGCTTTTGCCGCCGCCGTGTTTCAACACATTGGCCGCGAGGTAGTAGTGGTGCACGCGCTCAGCCAAATCCGCATGTCCGTCCGCCGCCAGTTTGCTGCGCAGCTTCACAAAGAACGGGCCGCGGGCAAAATGATGTTGCAGCCGCGCTTCAAAGGCGGAGACGGTCTCGACCGCCATCGCCTCAACCTCGGACACGTCCGCATCCGGATTGTCGGCAACGGCCTGAGCATTGGCGAGCAGTTGGGTGACGTCGGGGGTATCGGTCATGGCCGCTCCTTTAGTGGTGTAGTTCGGGCTTACAGGGGGCCGCCATTCACTTCAATGCGTTAGGGGTTTGGAAGTATGCGCAGGATATGGGTGCCCTTGATTGCGCCGCTCCGCGCACCCATATCAATTCTGACAAAAACACAAAGGATTTAGCCCTATGCAATGCCCGATTGATGGTGCCCAACTTGTTATGACTGACCGCAGCGGGGTCGAGATTGATTACTGCCCGCAGTGTCGCGGCGTATGGCTTGATCGTGGGGAACTGGACAAAATCATCGAGCGGAGCGTGCCAGCCGCCCCCGCACCAGCACCCGCCCCGCAGCAGCGGGGCTATGACGAGCGTCCGCGCAAGAAAAAGCGCGACAGCTTCCTGAGTGATATTTTCGACTTCTAGGGCCGGTCTGTACTGGACGCGGCACTTGCGCGTGTCCAGTACCTGATCATTTGCCAAGGCTGGGAAAGTAGTCCTCGCATTTGCCCTCGCGGTACACATCCGCCGTGCAGCAATGCAGCCCGCCACCAAAGGCATAGGCATCGCGCAGCTCGACCTCGACGACTTCCATCCCCAGCTTGTCCATCTGTTCGGCCTGATAGACCTCTGATTTCTCGACGCAGACTGTCTTGGGGTCCAGCACCAGCACGTTCATGCTCAGCCATGTCGAGGAATAGCACAGCGGCGGCGGCGTGTTATGCGCAGGCGTTGCGGCGTCCACGATCTCCCAACCGTTATCGTTGTACATCTTGCGCTGATCCTCGGGCAGGCGGCGGTGCGGGTTGTTCAGGATCAGGCCGGGGCGCAGCGGCGTAAAGGTCGCGTCGATGTGGATCGGATAGGGATCGCCCGGAAAATTGACCGTGTGCACACGGTGCTCGGGGAAATGGCGGCGCAGCCATTCGATGCCTTTGAGGTTGGTCGTGAACCCGTGCTGCACCACCAGATCGCGGCCAAAGCGCAGGACATCCGCCGCGTCAAACAGCGGCTCTTCCTCGGTGGTGACAAAGAATTTCCGGGCCGCCCATTCCAGACGTTTCGTATCGCCGATCTTATCGCTCAGGTAATCGGGGTGATAATCCGCATCCGTCAGGCGCGGCTTTGGCGCACTCTCATGGCGGAAATTCGGGTCCTCGTCAAAATACTGCTGCATCAGGGGGCGGTAGTTGAGGTATTCAAACCAGCGGCAGCGATAGGACATCGTGGCCTCCAGCATCTCGCTCCCCACAGTCAGCAGCACGTCACGCGGCGGCATACAGCCGAATTGGCTCTCGGTGTGGAAATCAGGCGTGGTGACAGGAACGGAGTGGTCGATAGAGGTCGGCCGGTCCACGCGCAGGCCACGCTTTTCCAGCAGCGAGGCAAAATTATCAAGCAGCTCGTTTGCGCGGTCGATGGTTTCTTGCGGGCGGCGGCCCCACTGGCCGCGCATGTCACTGTCCTCGGGGACTTTGGCGTCCAGCGCGGGTTCTTCTGGCGGGATGTGGCAATCGTCGGCACGGCCCACGATGACATGGCGCAGGGGGTCCCATTCGTTCCAGCTGTTGACGATGGTTTTGGACATGGTGCGGGCCTCCGGCGTTTTGAATTCTGCCAAGGCTTAGGCGCAAAAACAGGCCCGCGCAAAGAAAAAGAGCGGGCACATGGCCCGCTCTTTTGGTGTGTCATGGGGGCGGGGTTCAGCCGCGTGCCAGAACCTTTGCCTGAGGCTGCCATTTGTCGCGCGTCGCGCGGCCTTTGAAGCCTTCGAGGTTGTTGTCGACCCAAACCATTTCCGCGTCTGTCCAGTTGGCGATCTGGTCAAAGTGGTAGTAGCCCAGATCATGCAGCATGCGCTCCATTTTGGGACCAACGCCGTGGATCAGCTGAAGCTCGTCTGCCTTGCCGCCACGCGGACCTTTCAGGCCTTCGGGCTTTTTCGCAGGGCGTGTGTCTGCCTCGGTTGCGGCGACAGGTGCGGGTGCAGGCTTTGGCGCTGGGGCTGTTGCAACGGGGGCTGCGGCAGCGACAGGTGCGGGGGCTGCGCGCGGGGCGCTTGCCTGCGCTTCCAGCTTGGCCGTTTTCATGTTGCAGGTTTCCAGATCACTGCGCAGGCGCTTGTTCTCGGCGCGCATCGTGTCGATTTCGCTGGCAGAGGGTTGGCCGTAGCGCCACAGCAACCAGCCCAGCAACAGGCCCAGAAGGAAGGCAACCAGCAGGTAGATGAACATTTGTGTCAAAAGATAAGTCATTTTTAATTTCCTGAATTTTCAGATGTAGGGTGTGGTGGTCAAACGCGCCTTAACGCGTCTGCCATTCAAAGGAGATCCGGCGGTTCTGCTGGCGTCCTTCGCGTGTTTCATTGTCACCGATGGGCTGCGTCTCACCAAAGCCAACCGGCTTGAGCGATGTCGCAGGCACGCCGCGGTCAATCATAAACTGCGCAACAGTCGTTGCACGACGCTCGCCCAGATCCTGATTGTTCTCTTCCGAACCCTGGCTGTCTGTGTGACCGCCGATTTCAACGATCAGACCGCTGTCGGCGCAGGCCAGTGCGATCCCTGTCAAACGCTCAAGCGTCTGAGTAGAGTTCTCGCGCAGGTTTGCCGTGCCGCTGGAGAAGTTGATCTGCGCAGTTTGCAGAACTTCACCAGCGCGCACGCTGCACTGCTGGGCCATCTGTGCCGTAGGTGCCGCGACATTTGCGCTGGTTGCCGCAGGTGCGGCTGCGCGCAGGTCCTTGATAGTGGCATCGCGTTCGGCAACCATCGCCGTCAGCTGTGTCACTTCGCCGGTCATGTCGTCTGCCTGACCTTCAAGGGTTTCAACCCGGCCTGTCAGTGTCGCGATTTGCGCATCGGCAGCATCGCTTGTGTCAGACTGACCTTCCAGCTGGCCCTCAAGACGGCCAATGGTCGCGTCGCGGGTTTCAATGCCGGTTTGCAGGGTGCTGATTGTCGTGTCCCGGTCTGCAATCTTGGCGCGCAGGTCTGCCCCTTCTTGCTGGTCGCTGGTCATCGACGATTTCTGCGCCGCCAACTCATCGCTCAGCGAGGTGTTGCTGGCTGTCAGATCGGTGATCTGGTCGTTCAGCGCGGTATTGCTGGCTGTCAGATCGGTAATCTGGCCGTTAAGACCTTCGATCACTGTGTCCTTTTTGGCCAGCTGACCCTCAAGGATACCAACGCGGCCCGTCACAGTGGCCAGTGCGGCCTTTGTTGTGTCCAGCTCACCGGTCAGGTTTGCGGTGTTGGCCTGTGTCTCGCTCAGGCTGCCACGCAGGGCGTCCAAATCGGCAACCGCTGTGTCGCGTTCCTGTGTCAGGGTCTCGACGTTGGCTGTCAGTGCGTCACGCTCGGCACCCATGCCGGATACGGTATCGGACAGGACTTCGCGCGTGGCCGTCATTGTGGCCAGCTGCTGCGCGAGGGTCGAGCGTTCTGCCATAACTTCGGCCATCGTGGCGTCGCCCTGGTTCAGCGCTTCGTCACGTTCTTCGGTGACGGTGGCCAGCTGTGCCTGCAGCCCGTCCCGCTCGGATGTGACATCGCTCAGCTTTGCGGCCAGACCGCTTTGCACGCCCGGAGCCGAGACAAACGACTGCCAACCGGCACGATCGGCAAGGGGTTCGCTGACTGCGTCAGCGTCGCCATCGGTGGTGCCGGACAGGGTGTAGCTGTCGGGAGCCACGGACAAAGCGCCCGATGACAGGTTCGCCATCTGCGCCAGACCAAGGCCCGCCTCGTCCGTCCATGCGCCGGCAGCGGCGCCCACCGTCATCTGGTCAACCACTTCGCCCGATGTGCCTGTGGCCGCAGCCTCCAGCAGGGCGGTGCGTGTCTCGTCTGATGGTACGGCGCCTGTCAGCGTGATGCCCGCATCCGATTTCACAGCTTTCAAAAAGCCGCCACCGCTTTGCATTGTCAGCCCGTCGATGGGGCCAAGCGCGCCATAGGTTTCATCAGCAGTGTCAAGATATGCTGTTTCAGTCGCTTCGTCATAGACGATGCCGCTGAGTGTGACATGCCGGCCATCAACGTCGATTGCGACGTCCTTGGCTTGCGCGGTTTCAAGGTCTTCCGTGACCCGCGTTGTGATGTCGTCTTCGATGTTTTCCGACTTAAACCAAAGTGCGGAATAGAATGTGAGCAGCGTGAACAAAAGTACGCCTGCGATAAGTATTGACCTCATGGGTTCCCTCCAGATTTGTAGGCGAATATTCGCTTAGCTGCTGTCGGGATGAAAGGTGAAAAAGCCATTAACTGCATCAGTTTTGAATGAAGAGTTATTGTTTTTATTGAATTAATCGCCCTGTGGTTGAAAAAGACCGCGCCCTTAACATTTAAAGGCACGGTCCGGTATTTGTAGCGGGAAGCTGCTGCTGCCCTGAATTGCAGGTCTTGTAGCGGCGGCGCGCTTAGCGGCGCAGGCCCAGCCGCTTGATCAGATCCTGATAGCGCGCATCATCCTTGGACTTGACGTAGTCCAGCAATTTGCGGCGTGTCGCGACCATTTTGAGCAAGCCACGGCGACCGTGGTTGTCTTTTTTGTGGGTCTTGAAGTGCTCTGTCAGCGTCGCGATGCGCGAGCTGAGAACGGCAACCTGAACTTCGGGGGAACCAGTGTCGCCCTCTTTGGCGCCAAATTCCTTCATTACGCGTGCTTTTTCGTCTTTCGTAATCGACATCGGGGTCTCCTTTTCAAAGGTTAATATGGATGGCGCAGGCCGGGATGTCGTCCAGCACAGGCCCGTGGAGGAATCGCAGCCAAGCGACTGCGATGGGGGCGTATAGGCGGCTTTTGCGGGGTTGGCAAAGGATTATTCGGAAATGCGGCTTGCGGCAGGGTGGATCAGCCGCCGTTCAGTCCGATCTGGGTCGCGGTGCTCAGCGGGATCAGGGCGATGTCAGCAGGCACGATATCACTGCCGTTGACGGTTGCCACGACGGTTCCGTTCATGCGCACGACAGTCTGGTTCGCAGTGTCGGGGTCGGGTGCAAGTGTGATCTGCGGTTCAAGGCTGTCGGGCGCTGTGTCATCCCAGACAAGGATGACGGTATCATCCTCGGCGGTGTAGTCGGTGATCTGCGCCGCCTCGCCGGAGGTGAGCCAGTCACCCAGAACAATCTCGTCTGCGCCATCGCCTGCAGTCACAATGTCGCCTGCGCCCACGACGATCGTGTCATCCCCACCGCCGCCATTCAGAAAGTCGCCCGTGTCTGTATCGGCACCCGTGGCGCTGCGCATCAATCCGTTCAGCACATCATTGCCCCAGCCGCCAAACAGCACGTCCGCACCTGCGCCGCCGGTCAGCGTGTCGTCGTCCAGCCCGCCGTGCAGCGTGTCATCGCCCTCGTCGCCGTGCAGATCGTCATTGCCGGCAGACCCGTTGAGGGCGTCATCGCCCGCGCCGCCATTGAGGGTGTCGTTGCCGTTATGCCCCAGCAGGGAATCGTTTGCAGTGCCGCCATCCATGCGGTCCTGCCCGTCGTGCCCGTGTAGGGTATCCGTGCCCGCGCCGCCGCTTAGCGTGTCATTACCGTTGTCGCCGCGCAGTTCGTCATTACCTGCCGCGCCGTCCAGCTGGTCGTCACCGTCCAGCCCGCGCATCCGGTCGTTGCCCGCGCTCCCGTCAAGGGTTTCATCCGCATCTGTGCCGTCCGTCAGGGTGACGCTGTCCGCGGCATCGGGGGCAAGTGGTGGCAGGATCGCAGCGTCGTCACCGCCGCGCGGATCGTAATCCGGATCGTTCGGGGGCATGAGGTCCGGCTGCTGCGCATCGCTGCCCTGATCGGTGTCAGGGGCGGTGTTGGCATTCAGAAAGGCATCCTCGTCCTCATCCTCGGAATTTGTCTGGGGATCAACAAAAGCGACAGTGCCAACTGCCATTAATCCCATCAATCCCGCTAACCACAACATAGCTTCATTCCAATATTTTTCGGGCCTGTGCCCTTCAACATAAGCACAGATTTGCACCGAGTCGTCAAAACACTAACCGCATAAAGGTTAATGCAACATGATCACACGCTGCGGGATCAGGCTGTGCCTGCCCAAATTTGTGGCTGCACGGCATAGGACAGATACAGCGGGTGGCGCGGGTGGCCGTCTTTCGTCAGGCCCAGATGGTGCAGGCGGTGCCCTGCGGCACGCAGCTGTCCGGCGGTGGCGGGGCCTTGTCCGCGGTGCGCGCCGTGGACACCCCACGCGGCAATCACCGTATCGGCCCATGCGGCCGCCTGCATTAATGCCGCTGCGTTGTCGGGCCCTTCGGGATCGTCTGCGGCCCGCATTATGCGCGGATCGGTGGCCCGCAGGGCAAAGATATTGACCGCACAGAAGCCGCCAAAGCCCAAGGCGCGGCTGCGCTGTTCGCACCGCTGGATCGTGGGGTCGTTCTGGACCTCTGTCGCGGTAGAGGGGTTGAGCATGACAAAGGCGACCCGCGCTTCTTGCGGCGCCCAGACGCGGGTGAGGCTGTAGCGAAAAACCTCGCAGTCGGAATAGACGGCGGTAGAGGGCGCGTCGCCTTTGGTGTGGCGGCGCGTGATCATGCGTCCTGTGGCACGAGGTTGAACACCCGCGAGGGGTGCAGTTCACCGCCCTTGAACCTGCCCACGGCCACGGCGCGCCCGTCATGCGAGGCCCAGCATTCATCGCCGTATTCCACATCGCTGGCAAAGACCATGCCGGGGTTGCCGTTGCGCAGACGCAGCGCGCCCTCGCTGCTGGCACCGACTTCGGGCAGGTCTTGCAGGCCCAACTCCAGCGGCCCCAGATAGGCATCAAGTTCGGGTGTTTTCGCCATCTCCTCGACCTGTGCGAGGGTGACCGCCTGCGCCAGCTCGAACGGGCCGGACCAGGTGCGGCGCAATTCGCGCACATGCCCTTTGCAGCCCAGCGTCTCCCCCAGATCACGCGCGACCGAGCGGACATAACCGCCCTTGCCGCAGACCATTTCGAGTGTGACGTGATCGGGATCGGGGCGATCGACCATCACTAGGCTGTCGACGTAGAGGGGGCGGGCGGCGATGTGCATTTCCTCGCCGTCGCGTGCGCGCTTGTACGCCCGCTCTCCGTCGATCTTTACAGCCGAAAATTGCGGTGGGACCTGTTCGATGTCACCGACGAAACTGTGCAGCGCCTCCTTGATGGCTGCGTCGTCGGGGCGCCGTTCGGAGGTGGCGATAACCTCGCCTTCGGCATCGTCTGTGTTAGTCGCGATGCCCAGCCGTACGGTGAACACATAGGCCTTGAGCGCGTCCATAATGAAGGGCACGGTCTTTGTGGCCTCCCCCAGTGCGATGGCCAGAATCCCCGTGGCATCAGGGTCCAGCGTGCCGGCGTGACCGGCCTTGCGCGCGTCAAAGGCCCAGCGCACCTTGTTTACCACAGCAGTCGAGGTAGGGCCGGCGGGTTTGTCGATCACGACCCAGCCCGAAATATCGCGCCCTTTGCGTTTGCGTGCCATGTGCGTTCCTTGATGCCGTGGGGGGAGGGGTGTGTGCGCGCCGTTTTGCAGATTGCGCAGGCGGGCGCAACGGGGTGCGTTATTCTTCTTCGGGGACGTCTACGCCCGCGCCTTGGTTTGCGCTTGCGTCCGTATCCGCGTCCTGTTCCGGCAATGGTGGCAGGTTTTGCCCTTCGACCACGCCGATGATCGGACCCAGTGCGCCAAACCCGATGTCGTTACGCCCCAGTTCCGGCGCGCGCAGCCGCGAGACGTTGCCGTCAAAATAAAGCGCGTTGTTCAGCCCCAGATGGTCGCGGAAAAAGCTGCCGAAAGCGTGGAAGGTGACAGGCGTGTTCGAGATCACAAAAGACGCAAGCGTGCCGTCGTCGCTGGTGCCCACCCCGTTGCGCACAAAGCGCGAGGTCGATGTCCGCAAAAACCGCGGGTGCAGCGCGCCGTCGATCACCAGCATCGGGCCGGATTGTGTGGCGCTGGTACAGTCGGGTGCTTCCTCGACAAAACGCAGCGTTTCGATCACATCGGCGCGGCGGTCGCGCAGGCACAACACGCCGTTGGGCAGCAGCCCGAAATTGCCCGGACCGGGGTTGGTGATGACGCGCTGGGCCTGCACGCCGTCCTCGACGTACAGGCCCACAGGCGCGCGGTCGTCGTGGTACATGCCCGCGTTCGTGGCAAAGCCGAGGGCAAACCCCTGCTTTTCCAGCGCGGTGTTGAGGGTACCAAAATAGCCGTAGGGCCGCGTGCCACTGTCGTCATAGAGAAACAGGCGCAGCACGTCTTTTGTCATGTCCACATCGCAGATCGCGTACTCCGTGCCCTTATACGTTTCCTCGCGGCATTCTGCGGCCAGTGCCGTCTGCGCCAGCGCGCCCAGCAGGGCAGCAAAGGCCAGCGCGCGGATCATCGTGCGGATGCCCCGTCGTCTTGCGTGTCCGCATCGGTGTCGGGTGCGTCCGCATCACGGCGCACCACCTCCTGCGCGAGCATGCGCCGCGTCTCGTCCATCTGGTCGAACGTCCGGTCCAGCTGGAAACGCAGCTCGGGCGAGAACTTCAGCGTCAGCTTTTTCGCGACCAGTTTGCGGATTTCGTGTTTGTTTCGGCCGAGGATCTTGAGCACGTCCTCCTGCCCGATCCCGCCCAGCGGCAGGACATAGGCGGTCGCGACCTTGAGGTCGTTGGATGTGCGCACCTCACCTACGGTGATGGACATCCGGCCCAGATCCGGGTCGTGCACATCGCCGCGCGCCAGCACCTCGCTCAGGGCGCGGCGGATGGTTTCGCCGACACGCAGTTGTCGTTGGGTCGGGCCTGCGCCCTCGTGTGATCTGTTCTTTGCCATGTGTCCCATCTAAGGCGTCTTAACTTCTTTGCCAAGGCGGCGCGCGCGCGCTACACCGCACCAAAGCAGTTTTGGCGGAGCATGGACATGGCACAGACAACAGGTATTGCGATCACGGGCGTGTCGGGGCGGATGGGGCAAATGCTGGTGCGGGCGGTCGGCGCGCACGAGGGTTTGCATCTTGCCGGCGCGGTCGAGCGGTCGGGCCATGACTGGATCGGTCAGGATCTGGGCATCGCGATGGGCGGCTCCGAAAACGGGGTGCGCGTGACCGACGATGCCGCCCAAGCCTTTGGCGGGGCGCAGGCGGTGATTGATTTCACGGCCCCTGCCGCCACGCTGGTCTTTGCGGCTGCTGCTGCCGAGGCGGGCATCGTGCATGTCATCGGCACCACGGGGATGCGCGCCGACGAAATTGCAGCCCTGCAAGAGCCTGCCAAGCGTGCGGTGATCGTGCGGGCGGGCAACATGAGCCTCGGGGTGAACCTGTTGACATTGCTGACCCGCAAGGTGGCGGCGGCCCTCGACGCGGATTTCGACATCGAGATCGTCGAGCATCACCACAACCGCAAAGTCGACGCGCCATCGGGCACCGCGCTGATGCTGGGGGAGGCTGCGGCGCAGGGCCGCGGCGTGACGCTGGCGGATGTGACGGATTCGGGGCGTGACGGGATGACAGGCGCGCGCCGGCGTGGCGACATCGGTTTTTCTGCGGTGCGCGGCGGTGATATCGTGGGCGAACATGACGTGATGTTCGCGGGCGAGGGGGAGCGGATTGTCCTGCGCCACATCGCCACCGACCGCAACCTGTTCGCGCGCGGCGCGCTGCGTGCGGCACTGTGGGGGCAAGGGCGCGCGCCGGGCGAATATGACATGCTGGATGTGCTGGGACTGGCAGAGTAATCGACGCAGCCGGCACACATGTTGCAAAAAATCTGCCGGGCTGTGAAACCTTTTGCACATCCTGTTCGTATATTCTGCATCGGACCTCGAAGGAGAAACCCCATGCGATCCATGCTACCCCTGCTTGCCGCCCTGTCCCTGACTGTGGCGACACCGGCTTTTGCCGAATTTTCCAAGGTGCAAAGCGCGTCTGAATTCAAATCCCTCGTGCAGGGCAAAACGCTCACACGGCCTTTGGTCAAACTCAAGGTGGGCAGCAACGGCTCCATCTCGGGGCGTGGCGCCACATGGGACATCTCTGGCAACTGGACGTGGAAGAACGGATATTTCTGCCGCAGCCTGAATTGGGGCGGCGATGATCTGGGCTACAACTGTCAGGAAGTGACGGCAAAGGGGGGCAAAATCCGCTTTACCTCGGATCAGGGCGCGGGCGACAGCGCCGATTTCTCACTTCGCTGAGCATTCTAAACCAGACCGCCTAGGTCTGATATAAATTTATTTTTCGGGCAGTGCCACACAGGCGCTGCCCGTTTTGCTGTTACGATCAGAAATCAATCGCGAGGCCCTTTTTCTCCCAATCGCCATAGCGCACAGGCTCGGGTCCATCACGCCCGCCTAATTCTGCCGGCAGCTCCAGCTTTTTGGCGGCGGCGCGGCGTTCTGCCGCTTCGGCCAGTGCGCGCCGGGCAGGGGGGGGCAGGTCCGGCCCAGGCTCCGGTGTCGGCGGAACAGGGGTGTCGGGTATGGGGCGCTCCTTGGGTGTCGGGTCTTTTGCCATCGGGTGTCCTTTCTCAACTGCCCCTTGATATACGGCGCATCATGGCCCAGACAACCGCCAGACCGATTGGAAAAAAGAGTTACCCATGTCAGACACCGGCGTCGCCGCCCGAAAATCCGCCGTTTTCCTGCTGGACGAGATTCTGGGCGAGGGCAAGCTGATGCCCGAATTGCTGGGTGCCGGTGTCCTGGATAAACTGCCCGCAGATGACCGCGCGCGGGCGCAACGGCTGGCACAGGACACCCTGCGCGGGATGGAACGCGCCGACCGGATTTTGCAAAAGCACCTTACCAAGTACCCGCCGCTGACGGTGCGCAACGCGCTGCGTGTTGGCACGGTCGAGCTGTGCACAGGCGGCGCGGCGCACGGGGTGGTCAATGCAATGGTGTCGGTCGTGGCCGCTGATCGTCACCTGAGCCACCTCAAGGGTCTGACCAACGCCGTTCTGCGAAAGGTCGCCGCCGAGGGCCCCGAGGCCTGGAGCGCGCGCCGTGCGCCGCGTCTGCCAAAGTGGTTGCGCGGTCCGCTGGTAGAGGCATGGGGCGCAGATGTGATGGCCGCAATCGAGACGGCGCATTTCGCGGGCGCACCGCTGGACCTTACGGCAAAGGGTGATGCCGCCGCGCTGGCAACCCGGCTGGGGGCCACCTTGCTGCCCACAGGATCGGTGCGGGTCTATGACGCCGGACAGGTTTCCGCGATGGAGGGGTTTGCCGAAGGGGACTGGTGGGTGCAGGATGCCGCGGCCGCACTGCCCGCGAAAATCCTGAATGCCCAAGCGGGCGAAGTGGTGCTGGATCTTTGCGCGGCGCCGGGCAGCAAGACGATGCAACTGGCCACCACCGGCGCCGAAGTGCGTGCAGTCGACGACAATCATTCGCGGATGCAACGGGTCAAGGAAAACCTTGCGCGTACCGGTCTGAGCGCGCGCACCTTTATCAAGGACGCGCGCCAGTTTCAGGGGGCGTTCGACGCGATTTTGCTGGATGCGCCCTGCTCTGCCACGGGCACGATCCGCCGCCACCCCGATTTGCCCCATGCCAAAGACGGCTCTGATTTCGGGGCGCTCATCGCCCTTCAGGAGGAAATGCTGGATCACGCGTGGACCCTGCTGAAACCCGGCGGCCGCATGGTGTTTTGCACCTGTAGCCTGCTGCCCGATGAGGGCGAGGTTCAGATCGACGAGGCGCTGGAGCGGCACGCCGACATGCGTGTGGACCGCGATGCGCTGGCGCTGGAGGGGATAGACCCGGCGTGGATTTCATCGGAGGGCGGATTGCGTCTGCGCCCGGATTTCTGGGCCGATCAGGGCGGTATGGACGGCTTCTATATCGTGTGTCTGCGCAAGGCGGATTAGACCGTGACCGGCGGTGTCGGCACGGCAAGATACGCTGCCGCCGGAATTCTGACCAGCCCGCGCAGGTCCAGCGCTGTGCGGTCGGCTGGGTTGGCGGTTTCTATCGCGGTGGCCACTGCATCAAAGATGGTTGCAGGGTCGTAACGCGGCCCCGTGATCAGCGGAAGCCCCGGCGTGGGGGCAGTGTATTCCAGCACGCGCAGGCGGTCTGCGTAGGGCGCATAGCGCCGGATCAGGCGCCATGTCTGTGCGTCAATCGCCGCGATGTCCGCCTGTCCGTCTGCCACCATTTGCGCGGACCGCTGGTGCCCGCCACTGGCCACGGTGTCGGTGAACCAAGGGCCGCCTGATTGCATGACATGGGCATAGAGCGCGGCGAACCCCGATTGCGAATCCCGCATATTGTAGGCCATCGTGCCGGTCGAATACGCATCCAGCGCGCGGCGCGGATCATCACGCCGCACGACGACCGCCGAGCGATAGTAGCCGGGCGGGCAGCCCGACAGGGCGTAATCCGGCGTGCCCACCAGCTGCACGGTGCCGTGCAGGCGGGTGCGGTAGGGCATGCCGCAGGTCTGGCTCAGCATCAGTTCAGGGTTCTGCCAGACGTCAAAAGGATCGCCCGATTGTGTCAGGTCCACGGGCGCCCCGATGCCGCGTACCCCCAGCGCACTGCGGATGCCCTGCCACAGCCGCGCGTTTGCAGCCTCCAGCGCAGGGTGCGCGTACATCATCAGTGATGCGGTCATTGCCTCTCCATGATGGTTTGCGCGGCTGTGCAACAGCATCGGCGCTGACCCTGCGAAATGCAATATTCAACAGATATGTTTTAGCGGCGTGGGCACGGCAGCGATCTCTTGCCGATGCGGGGGGCCGTGTGACGCGCTGCGGGAAAATCGGTGACTTGGGCTATCATAGACGCTAGACTGCGAAAAAGCGCCAGCAGAGCGCCCCTAGGCAGAGCATATGATCCAGTTTCCACAGCTTAGCGCGCGTCGCACGCGCCTGTTAAATAAATGGTACGCCCGTGCGGCCACGCGTGCGCGGGGGCAGGTGCGGGGCTTTGTCTCTTCGCCGGAACCGCGCACGATCGGATCGTTTGCGCGGGGGCGGCAGCTGGCGGCAGGGAATTTTCTGTTTGCGGGCAGTCTGATCACCGCGCCGGACCATTCAATGTGGGAGGTCGAGGCCCCCGACACTGCGTTCACCCAAGCGCTGCACGGGTTTGCATGGCTCGATGATCTGGCGGCGGTGGGCGATATGGCCTCGCGGCGCGCGGCCCAGCGGTGGTTGTGGGAATGGATCGCGCTGTTCGGCAAAGGGCAGGGACCGGGCTGGACGCCCGATCTGACGGGTCGGCGCCTGATCCGATGGATCAACCACGCGCTGTTCGTGTTGCATGGCAGCGGTGAAAATGCCCCCGACAGTGAGGCCTTCTATCGCGTGCTGATGCAGCAAACCCGTTTTTTGTCGAAACGCTGGCACGCGGCGGCCCCCGGCCTTGCGCGGTTCGAGGCGCTGACGGGGCTGATCTATGCGGGCCTGTCGCTGGAGGGGTTGGAGAACCTTGCCGATCCCGCGATCAAAGCGCTGGCGCAGGAATGTGACGCCCAGATCAACGAGCAGGGCGGCCTGCCCACCCGCAATCCCGAAGAATTGCTGGACGTGTTCACCCTGCTGACGTGGGCTGCGGCTGCGCTGTCGGACGCGGGGCGCGGCACGCCGCAGGCGCATCTGGCCGCGATCGAGCGGATTGCCCCGACACTGCGCACGCTGCGCCATTCCGATGGCGGGCTGGCGCGGTTTCACGGCGGCGGGCGCGGGGCCGAAGGATGGCTGGACCACGCGCTTGCGTCCTCTGGCGTGCGCAAGATGCAGGCCGAAGGGTTGTCGATGGGCTATGCCCGTTTGTCGGCGGGGCGGACCAGTGTGATCATTGATGCCAGTCCGCCGCCCAGCGGTGCGGCCTCGGCCAATGCCCATGCCTCGACCCTCGCGTTCGAGCTGACGTCGGGGCGGCGGCCGCTGATTGTGAACTGCGGATCGGGGGCGTCGTTCGGGCTGGACTGGCGGCGCGCGGGGCGGGCCACGCCGTCGCATTCCGCGCTCAGCCTTGGCGGGTATTCCAGCGCACGGCTGGAACCGCCGGACCGGCGCAGTGGCATCGAGGCGCTGATCGACGGGCCGACCCATGTGCCTGTCGAAATCACGCCCGTCAGCGACGGGATGAAGTTTCAGGGCGGGCATGACGGCTATGTCCTGACCCACGGTTTGACCCATGCCCGCACGCTCGAGCTGACCCACGATGGCCGTGCTGTCGCGGGCGAGGATATGCTGCTGGCGATGGAGGATGCGGAAAAGCGCCGCTTTGACCGCGCGCTGGACAAGACCAAGCTGCGCGGCCTGCGGTTCGAGATCCGGTTTCACCTGCACCCGGAGGTTGACGCCACACTGGATCTGGGCGGCGCTGCGGTGTCGATGGCGCTCAAGTCGGGTGAAATCTGGGTGTTCCGCCACGATGCCACCACACAGCTGACGCTGGAACCGGGGGCCTATCTGGAAACGACGCGTCTGAAACCGCGTGCCTCCAGCCAGATTGTTTTGACGGGACGCGCGATAAATCCCGCCACACGGGTGCGCTGGTCCTTGTCCAAAGCGCAGGAAACTGCGATTGGCGTGCGTGATCTGGAACGCGATGATCCGTTCCTTGACCCGCAAACCGAAGAATAGGAGCCCTGCCATGGCTGATCTGCACCCCGTAAAACGCGCCCTTTTGTCGGTGTCCGACAAAACCGGACTGGTCGCGTTTGGCACCGCTCTGGCGCAGCGCGGGATCGAGCTGCTGTCGACCGGTGGCACGGCAAAGGCGCTGCGCGAGGCAGGGCTGGAGGTGCGCGATGTGGCCGAGGTCACGGGCTTTCCCGAAATGATGGACGGACGGGTCAAGACGCTGCATCCGGTGGTGCATGGCGGCCTGCTGGCGCTGCGCGACAATGCCGCACATGTGGCCGCGATGGACACGCATGGCATCGGTGAAATAGATCTGGTCGTCGTAAACCTTTATCCGTTCGAGGAAACCGTGGCCAAAGGCGCCGAATATGCCGAAGTGATCGAGAATATCGACATCGGCGGGCCTGCGATGATCCGTTCTGCTGCCAAGAACCACGGCTTTGTCAGCGTGATCGTCGATGTGGAAGATTACGATGCCTATCTGGCTGAACTGGCAGCGCACGACGGGCAGACATCCTACGCGCTGCGTCAACGGCTGGCCCAGACGGCCTATGCGCGCACGGCGGCCTATGACACGGCTGTTAGCACATGGATGGCTGATGCAGTTGGCGGCACACCGCGCCGCCGTACCTTTGGCGGCACGCTGACCCAAACGCTGCGCTATGGCGAGAACCCGCATCAGTCGGCGGCGTTCTATTCTGACGGCTCGTCGCGCGCGGGCGTGGCCACGGCCAAGCAGCATCAGGGCAAAGAGCTGAGTTATAATAACATCAACGACACCGACGCCGCATTCGAGCTGGTATCGGAGTTTGATCCGGCTAACGGCCCTGCCGTGGCGATCATCAAACATGCCAACCCCTGCGGTGTGGCGACCGGTGCGACGATGGCGCAGGCCTATGCGAGGGCGTTCGATTGTGACCGCACGTCGGCCTTTGGCGGGATTATCGCGCTGAACCAGACGCTTGACGCGGCCACGGCCGAGGCGATCACCGGCATCTTTACCGAAGTCGTGATTGCCCCTGATGCCGATGCGGATGCGATCGAGATTTTTGCCAGGAAGAAAAATCTTCGCCTGCTGACCACGGGTGGCCTTAGCGATCCGACCGCCGCACGTCTGGCCCCGCGTCAGGTGACGGGTGGCTGGCTGGTACAGGACCGCGATGTGGGCCGTGTGAGCATGGACGATCTGAAGGTCGTGACCAAGCGCCAGCCCTCCGAGCAGGAAATGAGCGATATGCTGTTTGCGTGGACCGTGGCGAAACACGTCAAATCCAACGCGATTATCTATGTAAAGGAAGGTGCTACCGTGGGTGTGGGCGCGGGCCAGATGAGCCGGGTCGACAGCACCCGTATCGCGGCGCGCAAGGCGATTGATATGGCCGAGGCGATGGGCCTGCCCGCGCCGCTGACCCAAGGGTCGGTCGTGGCCTCGGATGCGTTTTTTCCATTTGCCGACGGTCTGGTGACGGCAGCCGAAGCGGGGGCGACCGCCCTGATCCAGCCGGGTGGTTCCATGCGCGACGACGAGGTGATCGCGGCAGCGGATGCGGCAGGGCTGGCGATGGTGTTCACCGGCATGCGGCACTTTAGACACTAGGGGATAGTAGCGCGATGCGGATGATTTTCTGGGCAGGTTTTGCGGCCTTTGCGGTCGACCAGATCAGCAAATATGTGGTTATACACATGATGGAGCTTGCGCGTATCCGCAGCATCGACGTGCTGCCCCCGCTGGTTAATTTCCGCTATGGCGAGAACCGTGGCATCAATTTCGGCCTGTTCGGCGGTGGTTCGGAGGCGAGCCGCTGGATCCTGATCGCGCTGGCTGTGGGGATTTGCATCGCGGTGGCGATCTGGGCGCGCAGAAACGCGCTGACGCGCACGGCACAGATCAGCGCGGGACTGCTGATCGGCGGGGCGCTCGCCAATGTGCTGGACCGTTTGCTTTATGGTTATGTCCTTGATTTTCTCAATATGTCGTGCTGCGGCGTCAATAATCCGTTTGTTTTCAATATTGCGGATATCTTTATCTTTGCCGGCGCGCTGGGCCTGATCTTTTTCACGGATAGCGACGATGGCGGTACAGCCCGCACCGGCCGGAAAAAGCCACCCAAGCGGGCTGGTAAAAAAGTCGGGTGACATTGCCCCGCGCCCTGCGGTATTGAGGGGCAGACGCTCTTGGAGTTTTGTGATGCGTAAACTTGCTTTTTTGTTCGTGCTGCCCGCGTTGATTGCGGGATGTGCCAACGTGGGTTTGCGCGATTTGCAAAGTACCTCGAAAGGGCCGGATGAATTCGGCATCCAGCCCGTCGGCTCGTTGCAGGAACCCGATAGCTATAACCAGCTGCCGACCCCGACACCCGGCGGCGCGAACCGCACAGACCGTTCTGCCGTCGCGGCAGGGGCAAAAGCCTTTGGCGGGCAGGTGGGCGATCCGAACGCACCGGTGCCCGCACGCGACGGGGCGCTCGTGCGTCACGCCAGCCGTCTGGGCGTCAGCCCCGATATTCGCGGCACGTTGGCCCAGACCGATGCGAATTTCCGCCGTCGCAAGGCGCGTCTGACGCAATACCGGATCGTGCCGGTGGACCGTTATAATCAGGCCTACAAACGGCAGGCGCTTGACGCACAGGCCGAACAGCGGCGCTGGCGCCGTGCTGGTGCGCGCACGCCCTCTGCCCCGCCTGCAGACTGACCTCCCGATTACATCTATGTGATAAACGCGCCTGCGCCTTGAACCTTTGCAGGGCTGGCGTACCTATACAGTGTGTGCCTGTGGTTGGCGCGCACGATCAGAAAAGGACCGACCGATGTTGCGATACGCCCGATTTGCCTTGATGTCGCTTGTGATGCTGCCCGCTGTGGCCGCCGCACAGACCAGTGGCAAAGTCACCGACTTCACGCTCGAGAACGGGATGCAGGTCGTCGTGATCGAGGATCACCGCGCCCCTGTCGTCCAGCACATGCTGTGGTATCGCGCAGGCTCCGCGGATGAGCCGAAGGGATCGTCGGGGGTTGCGCATTTTCTGGAACACCTGTTGTTCAAGGCGACGGAAAAGATGGAAGCGGGCGAGTTTTCATCGGTCGTGGCTGCGAACGGCGGGCGCGACAATGCCTTTACCAGCTATGATTACACCGCCTATTTCCAGCGTATTGCCGCAGACAGGCTGGACCTGATGATGTCGATGGAGGCAGACCGGATGAAGAACATCCGCCTGACGCCCCAGAACATCGCGACAGAGCGGGACGTGATCATCGAGGAGCGCAACCAGCGCACCGAGAACAACCCCCAGGCGCTGTTCGGAGAGCAGATTGCGGCGGCGCAATACCTTAACCACCGCTATGGCACGCCGATCATCGGCTGGATGCACGAGATGGAGGAGCTGGACCTCGACGATGCATTGGGCTTTTACGAGCTGTATTATTCCCCCAACAACGCCATCCTTGTCGTATCGGGCGATGTGACGCCGCAAGAGGTCCGCGCGCTGGCTGAAAAACACTATGGCCCGCTGCCGCGCAACCCCGACCTGCCCGCGCGCCTGCGCACCGAGGAGCCGCCCCAGAACGCCGAACGCCGGGTGATTTTCCGTGATGCGCGTGTGGCGCAGCCCTATATCTCGCGCAGCTATCTGGTGCCTGAGCGCGACAGTGGCGCGCAGGAAACGGCCGCAGCCCTGATGATCCTCGGGGAAATTCTGGGCGGTGGCACGACGTCGTTCCTGACCGAAAAGCTGCAATTCGATACCCAAACAGCCACCTTCACGGCGGCATGGTATTCGGGTGTGTCGCTGGATGACACCACATTCCGCTTTGTCGTTGTCCCCTCCGAGGGTGTGACACTGGAAGAAGGCGAGGCCGCGCTGGACGCCACGCTGGCCGCGTTTATGGAAGAGGGCGTGGACCCTGAACAGCTGGACCGGATCAAACTGCAAATCCGCGCCTCCGAGATTTACGCACAGGACAATGTCGACGGGATCGCAAACCGCTATGGGCGCGCGCTGACCTCGGGTCTGACGGTCGCTGACGTAGAAGCATGGCCCGACGTTCTGGACGCCGTGACGGCCGATGACATCATGCAAGCCGCGACATTGCTGCGCCGTGACGCTTCGGTCACGGGCTGGTTGATGCGCCCCGAAGGAGAGACCCAATGATCCGTTTTGCCACACTCGCCTTTGCGACCGCGATCGGCCTTGCCGCACCTGCCCGCGCGGAGGTCGACATCCAGTTGGTCACCTCTGACGGGGGGATCGACGCCTGGCTGGTCGAGGAACATTCCCTGCCGTTTGTCGCCCTCGAAATCGCCTTTCTTGGCGGTACGTCGCTGGATGCGGAGGGCAAGCGCGGGGCGGTCAACCTGATGACCGGCCTGCTGGAGGAAGGATCGGGTGATCTGGACGCGCGCGAATTTGCCCGCGCAAAGGAGACGTTGGCCACCAGTCTGGGGTTTAGTGCCG
>ENA-ORXR01000631-ORXR01000631.1-marine-metagenome-genome-assembly--contig:-NODE-631-length-44906-cov-20.959245_pt1 | contig 44906 bp, 34 predicted proteins | sample MGYA00237866_ERZ511479 | MGnify/ENA metagenome assembly ERZ511479
TGCCGTAATATCCAGTCGGTATTACTTGCCCATTTGCGTCAAGGCAAAAACGAACAATAACAGCAAACTACACATTGAAATTAACAAAAATGTGATTAAAGTTCTACAAAAATCGACTTTTCGGAGTAAGCTCACCACTAACCACTAATCACTATTCAGCCCATAAATCAGTTGCGAGAACTCCCGTGGTTCCTGATACGTCCTATCCATATAAGGCGTAGCACTTAGTCGTAAGTGTTTCGTTTTATCATTCTTAAATACTAGTTCGATAGTGACATTGCCGAATTGCTGGTTGATCGGCGGCTCAAAAGATGGCTTAGGCTTCAAGTAATGCCGTTGTATGGTCTCTACGTCCTCATTCCTTGAGTAGGACTTCACATCAGACATATAGCTCTTGTAGCCCAGTTCTAAGACTCTCTCCTTTAAGAAATCAAGCAAATACAGATAATCAGATTCCTGACGATCTTCCTGATAGTGCAAGATGAAACCTCTTGAGTGCAGGTTGTCCATAAAGTCAATCGCGTCGTCGAGTGCTTGAGGATTAGATTTGGAAACTGAGAATTCTGCGATCAACCAATCTGTCATCCGTTTTCTGGCCAATCCATGCTTCCAGTCCTCATAGTCTGTCAGGTGTTGATCTGATCGCTTTAGTAGCTCATGGAGCACGGGGTTGGACACTGAACTTTGTTCTGTCTTGTTAAATAGTTGTTTTAAGTATTTCCGAATGTCCATAATCAAATAACAGGAGCGCGTTCAAATGGTTTTGACTGATCAAACCAATATCGGTATGTAATATGCTCTTTTACGCGATGACAACCAAGCTGATCAAGCAATTTTAGCATTCTGGGGTTGTAATCTGCAATCCAATTCATTTCCATTGTGTCATACAGGCGCTCTTTTTGAACCTTCTGCGACATGGCGTATATCAAAGCAGTTTCCAGTCCTTTCTTTTGAAATTTAGGCCGCACACCGAATAACAGTCCTAAGATTTTCCTGTTCGTACCACGTTTGATATGATAAAACAATTTGAGCTTACTCCACCAATTCATGCGACCGTTTAAGTGTTTCAGTAACTGATTGACTTCTGGTATCGCGATAAAGAAACATGCGGGTTCTCTATTGTGATATCCGATCCACATCAACCGTTCGTCCATAACTGGTTTGATTTTAAGGAGCTCAGTTTTTGCCTCTCCTTCCTTCATCGGCTGTGCTCCTGGAAAATCTTTCCAAGTGTCGTTATAAATGACTTCAAAATCCTTTACAAACTGATCCATCGAATTGGCTGATACGTGTTTAAAGGTGTAGCCTTCTTCCTTTAGAATTCGTTTTGCTTTCCATTCTACAATTTCGGGCAAGGGATCGGCTACATTTCTGCCAAAAGTAATCTGTCTGAAATACTCTTGAAAACCGTATGCTTCAAACAATTCTTTGTAGTAAACTGGTTGATGATTTTGCTGATAATTAGGCGCGTTATTATGACCTTTATCCAGTAATCCCCACCAAAACTGACGTTGTCCAAAATTAATCGGTCCTTCCATACCCGTAACGCCTTGTAATTGCAACCATGCTTTACAGGTATCGAATATGAAGTTGGCGGTTGTTTGATCGTTGATGCATTCGAAAAACCCCATTCCTCCGACCTCTGTTACTTTAGCATTAAAGGATTGATTGACTACAAATGCCGCAACTCGACCTACTGTTTGCTCATTTTCTTTAAAAATCCATTGAATGCATTTTCCTCTCTTAAAGAATTTATTTTTTTGAGGGTTAAAAACAGAAAGGACATCGCTTTCCAATGGCTGTATCCATTTAGAAGAACTGCTCCTAAGTTGAGCTTCTACAAGATAAAATTCCTTTTGTAGTGACGGACTATTGACTTCGGTTACTTGCATCGGCACAAAAATAAGTAACTATTTATAATTAACAATTAATAAATTCAGGTTCCTTGAATTTGTCCAAATCAATATCTAATTGATATAGCAAGTGACATGTTTTCCAGAATGACATAAAAGTGTGGCATAAACAAGCAGAATCCCAGAGATTAGGGACATTTTCCTATGTTTAGTAAATCTTAGGAAACTATTGAGCGGAAGGGCGAAATGATTTTAGGTTACAAATAGGGACAATGCTACGCACCTTCTTGGAGATTAGGTTTTAGTTACAAACAGAGACGACACTTGCCTTGATAAACTTGCGAGTAGGAGAACTGATAATCTGACAACTCAAAAGGTGCAGCGCACCATCCCTATTTGTAGCCACCGCCTACGTCAAATTCCTAGCAAGGTGCTTTAGCATCGCCCCTATTTGTAGCCGACTTGCATCAAACATCAAACAACACTGCATTATGGTACAAGAATCTAAATGGTTGTCCTGGACCCGCATACTTAGCAAGGAGTGCCGCTGCGCCTCTGATATTTTGAAATTGGTCGTCCTTGAGTATTTGCTTAGAAATGCCAATTAAATCAGAAGCTTCCAGTAAGGTATTGCAGTAGTCATTTTCAACCAAATGCATGATGCCCCAACCCCTGTCAATACTAGGCACAACCTGTGTCCAGTTATTTTCGATTTTGCCAATTACCTTCAACAATTCAACGGGTACCCAAATTCGGGAGTAGCCAATTGGAAATAACTGCTAATGACGCCAACTTTCGGGTGTGGCTGCTTCAGATATTGCTCCCAGATATGATAATCATCTGAATAATGATGGTCGTGATTAACATGATCAAGTACCGTATCCAAAATGTCATCAACAGCATCAGACTTAGTCTGACTAAAGGAGTTCCCATAGGCCAATAAAAGAAAGGCGATCAAGAAGTATCGGAAGTTATGCATCACTACAAATATTTGATTAACTAAAGTTACAAAAAATATCAACTAATCTATATACCAATATAGATTGGATATATTTCTAGTAAAAACAGTTATTCTGCCATGAAATGCTTATCCAATGCAATGCATGGATCTAATGAATCACGTATAATTTGGATGTGCGTTTGCTAATATCTTCTAGCGTCACAACAACGATATATTCCTTATGGAATAGGTTCTCCCTTAGGGTTAGTCAATTCCAATGTCAACTCGTCTTCATTCCTAATTCTTTGAAATTGTAAAGGAGTACCATCAATCGTTACAATTTCGACGACAGCATTTTGTGGAACTTGAGCCTTTCTGCCTTGCTCTTCGAAACTGATAGCATTGTGGAACATCTCAGTTTCTATCAATTCATCAGGAATAGGATTCCGTTGATTGGATTGCGCAGAAGCGTCAGTGCCTTGGAGGAATATTAGAATAACAAAACAACAAATTAATGCATAAGGGGTTGTTATGATTCTGAAAATTCCGGTTTTAGCAGGTTGGAAATTCAAAACTTTTTTCATAATTATATTGTTAATAAACCTTTTCAATGCATTCCTTATCTTTGCCTAACATTTTAAACTAAAACAATGAATACTGGTAGTTACATCATAAAAGGTTTTGCAGGTAAATCAATTACTATTGACTATTTATTTACCACAAATAACACGCCGAAATCAATTATTGTGTTTGCACATGGGTTTAAAGGCTTTAAAGATTGGGGCCATTGGCAGCAAATAGGTCAACGATTTGCTGCAGCCGGACACGTGTTTGTCAAATTCAATTTTAGTCATAATGGGACAACAGTCGAACAACCAACTGACTTTGCGGATCTAGAAGCATTTGGACAAAACAATTACAGTAAAGAATTGTACGACCTACAACAAGTAATTGATTGGGTTACAACAACTGAGGAGCTCCCAAGCGCTGAAATTGATCGTTCAGATTTGACTGTCATTGGTCATAGCCGTGGTGGTGCCATCGCGATGATTGAAGCCGCTCGCAACCCCCAAATCAAACGATTGGCGACTTGGGCATCAGTGCATCAGTTAGATTTTGGCTGGAGCGAGCAACAAATTGAAAAGTGGAAAGAAAAAGGGGTTTATTTTATTTTAAATGGCCGTACCTATCAGGAAATGCCACTATACTACCAACTCTATGAAGATGTTGCTACAAATCAAGACCTATTTAATATAAAGACAACCCTAGCTAGTTTGGACAAACCATTTTTAATTATTCATGGAGATGCCGATCCCGCTGTTCCTATGTTGTCTGCTCAGTTGTTGAAGGAATGGTGTCCTGCTGCTCAGCTCCATATTCTGGAAGGTGCCAACCATGTTTTCGGAGGTCGCCACCCTTTTACTGACGAAGAGTTGCCTGCAGCCTCAAAAGATTTGGTAGACATTACTGTCAAATGGATCAATAAGTAGGAACGCAATAAAAACAATGTTTTGGGCGCGTATTTCCGGCTATCTGAAACGCTCAATGCCTCCAACACAACGCTTACGCTGCTAAAGCTGCAGGCATTGTTCAAACAACCGAGCGGCGATCCGCACCTCCTATCCGGTGCGCTATGCTAATTTATAAAAGAAATTAGAGTTGAGGTTTCATCTATTTAAGAAAAAATGTAGCTTTGCCGAAAAAACAGACAATCATGAAAAAGCATAACTTTAGTGCAGGCCCAGCCATTTTACCACAATCCGTTTTGGAGGAAGCCGCAGAAGCTGTAAAAGATTTTAAGGGAGTAGGTCTGTCTATCCTTGAAATGTCGCACCGAAGTGCTGAGTTCACAGCAGTGATGGAAGAAGCACAGCAATTAGTCAAGCAGTTATTCCAATTGCCAGACAATTACAAAGTGTTGTTCCTTACAGGTGGCGCCAGCTCTCAGTTCTACATGGTTCCTATGAATTTCCTAGGGCAAAATGAGTCCGCGAGTTATGTGAATACGGGTACCTGGTCTACCAAGGCAATTAAAGAAGTAAGCAACTTCGGGGGTGTCAATGAGATCGCCTCTTCCAAGGACAAGGGATTTTCCTATTACCCTAAAGGTTATGAGATTCCTGCAGATAGTGCGTATTTGCACCTCACTAGCAACAATACAATTTTTGGTACTCAGATCAAGCAATACCCAGACACTAATGTACCGATTGTTTGTGATATGAGCTCTGATATCTTTAGTCAACCAATCGACTATAAAAATTTTAGTCTGATCTATGCTGGAGCACAGAAGAATCTCGGACCAGCAGGTACTACCCTAGTGATTGTCAATGAAGACAAGCTTGGGAAAGTAGAACGGAATATCCCTACGATGTTGGATTACCGCACACACATCGCTAAGGGAAGTATGTTCAACACACCACCAGCCTATCCAATCTACGTCTGTATGCTGACACTAAGGTGGATTGTCGCTCAAGGCGGCCTGGAAGCAATGAAAGCCCAAAACGAAGCTAAGGCAGCCTTACTTTATAACGAGATCGACAGTAATCCAATGTTTGAAGGGATTGCAGCTACTGAAGACCGATCACTGATGAACGTGACCTTTGTGCTTAAAAACAAGGATCTCGACGCCGCATTTCTAGAAGCCTGCACCCAAGCCAATATATCCGGAATCAAAGGACACCGATCCGTTGGCGGATTCCGTGCATCAATTTATAATGCCATGCCGAAGTCTAGTGTCCAGGTACTGGTTGATTTGATGAAGGAATTTACCAAAACACACGGATAAACTAATACCCGGATCAGCATCGTTGACTAACTCAGTGCTAGTTGCTTAAGATCTCTCTTTTGTACAAGAGACTTTGCTTAGACCTGTTTACTAAAAGACCTGTTACTTCTTGTAGAAGTGGGAGGTCTAAACTGATATCTGAAAAAACAATGAATTTCCTATTGCATAATTCGGGTTAAACTTTCTCTACAGAAAATGCTTAATTCACGTTATAGAGATGTGAATATCTGCTAGATAAATACTAAATTATTCTTAAACTCAAAGTCTAGCATACGATTATTGAATGTCAGTCCGTTTTCCCCGCATTCAACTAATTCAATAATCAAAACCTGCTAACCATGAGTTTAATGAAATTGAAGCTATCTGGCGCTTTTCTGTTAATTATAGGCTTTTCTGCTTGGGGAATATACATTTGAAAATTGGTCTCTTAAACAAGCTGATAGATACATAAGACTAATTACTTCAAAATTTGAAGAAATCTGTCGAAATCCTGATTAGGGAAAACATACAAAGGGGTAAGAGCAAATTATCGCGGAGTTTTGGTTAAATCTCATGCTGTTTTCTACAAAGTTATTGAAAACCATAATGTGGAAATTATTAGAGTTTACACCAACAAATGGATTTAAGAAATAGAATGAATAGTTAAAATATGACTTGACTGTTTTCTATTATAAAAAATCTTACCGTCTCAAGATCACCAAAACTAAATGCCCCAACCCCACAATCTGCCCCACCACCAACCAAAAAACAGACCGTGATAAATTTCGAAACCCGACCACAGAAGGCTCTAAGTCTAATGATTCTGTACCAACCCAACTCACAGACCGAAATGCGCAAAACCCACCACACAATGCCAACACCGCACCAAGACTAAGCGCCATGTGCAACCAGACCAGCCAAGGGTACAAACGGATCCCACGACGCCCTAGCAACCAGTAAATGAGCATTAAGAACCCCACAAAACCCATTAAACCCAAGACTAATAGTCCCTTCGTCAATCCAGGGTCAGGACCGTAACTCGTAAAATAAATCGGGACATCCCAATAAGCGATACCGCTAGCCGCCAACACCACCAAAATTGCCATTGGGATCCAGTACTGAATAATATGTAATCCGTTTTCTTTCAAAATAAATGCATCTTTATTATTAATTAACTTCCTAGGGCTTTGTATATTTGTTCACCTAATACAATTATGCCCTAAACCCAGGCTAAAATAATGTATGAAGAACAAGTGGCAAACATTGCAAGAAATTGATAATTTATACCACCTGACACAAAACACTATTCATAAGCACTACGCACAAAGATAATGAGATGAAATTAAAAAATTACGCACTTGGGAAATGGATGGAAGGAGACGGCGATGGCCAAAACCTTTTTAATGCCGTTACAGGAGAAGTGATCGCTGTCGCAAGCAGTAAAGGCGTCGATTTCAATGAGATGATGAATTACGGGAGAACAGTTGGCGGCCCCGCCCTCCGTAAAATGACATTCCACGAAAGAGGAAGAATGATCAAAGCATTAGCCTTGTATCTACACGGCATCAGGAAACAGTTTTATCCCATCAGTGCAGCCACAGGCGCCACCAAAGGCGATAGCTGGATTGACATTGATGGTGGAATCGGAACCCTATTCGCTTACGCTAGTCTTAGAAAGAAATTCCCTAATGAGTCCTACTATGTAGATGGTGATGCAGAGCCGCTATCAAAAGGAGGTTCGTTTATCGGCCATCACATTATGGTGCCGAAGCAAGGGGTAGCCATTCATATCAATGCCTTTAACTTTCCAGTTTGGGGCATGTTCGAGAAAGTAGCAGTCAATTTACTAGCAGGGGTACCCGCTATTGTGAAACCAGCCACTATCACATCATTCCTTACGGAAGCCGTAGTAAAAGAAGTCATCAAATCAAAGATATTACCTGATGGTGCCCTGCAATTGATTTGTGGATCAGCAAGAGGTATTCTGGATCATGTGACTTCTCAAGACATTGTAACCTTCACTGGTTCTGCGACAACAGGAGTCATGCTAAAATCACACCCGCGTGTCCTAAGTCAAGCAGTACCGTTTAATATGGAAGCGGATTCACTAAACTGCTCCGTACTAGGACAAGACGCCGTTCCGGGAACACCAACTTTCGACCTGTTTATCAAGGAAGTGCGCAAGGAGATGACGGTCAAATGTGGACAAAAGTGTACGGCGATCCGTCGCATCATCGTGCCTGAAAATTTATTAGAAGATGTGCAAATTGCGCTAGGAAAACAGTTGGCAAAAACAACTATTGGTGATCCATTAGTAGAAGGCGTGCGCATGGGAGCATTGGCTGGGAAAGTTCAGGTAGAAGAAGTGAGAGAACGGATTGGAGAATTGCTCAAAAGCTCAGAAATGGTGTATGGCGATCTTGAGAAATTTGAAGTCATTGGAGCAGATAAAAATAAAGGGGCGTTTATGTCTCCTATCCTCCTAAGAAACGACGACCCATTCAATAAAACAGATGTACACGATATCGAGGCATTTGGCCCAGTAAGCACCATCATGCCTTACAATGGATTGGAAGAAGCCATAGCACTCGCAAGACTTGGCAAGGGATCATTAGTATGTTCAATTGCTACAGCAGACAATAAAACAGCAAGAGACTTTGTGTTGGAAGCCGCCACACATCACGGTCGTATCCTAGTCATAAATGAGGAAAGTGCAGCCGAGAGTACAGGGCACGGTTCCCCAATGCCAATGTTGGTACATGGTGGTCCCGGACGAGCAGGTGGTGGTGAAGAAATGGGAGGTATGCGTGGGGTAAAACATTACCTGCAACGTTGCGCAATTCAAGGATCACCGTCTACGATTACTGCCATCACAAATCAATATCAGGCAGGAGCCAAACAAACGGAGAAACAAGTACACGTTTTCCGTAAGCACTTCGAAGAAATTGAAGTCGGAGAAACAGTGATTACGCATAAGCACACGGTTACAGAAACAGATATCGTAAACTTCGCAAACGTGAGTGGCGACAACTTTTACGCGCACATGGATGTTACTTCTCTAGATGGCACTATCTTCGAGCAGAGAGTCGCGCACGGTTATTTTGTATTGGCGAAAGCCGCTGGATTGTTTGTAGATCCTAAGAAAGGACCTGTGTTACTGAACTATGGCCTAGAAGAATGTCGTTTCATTAAGCCAGTGTATGCAGGATCTACGCTTGGAGTCAGACTCACTGCAAAAGAGAAGATAGATCAAGAGAAACGAGATGATGAGGACGTCGCAAAGGGTATCATAAAGTTCCTAGTAGATGTCTATGACGAAACAGGAGAATCAGTAGCCATCGCGACAATTCTTACTATGGTTAAAAAATTAAATCAGGAATAATGGAAGCCACACTACAAGGACATGTAGACACCAAAATTGACAATGGAGTCGCCTCTATCCAGTTTTTCCATCCAAGGAGCAATTCATTGCCAGGGAAACTGTTAGCCGCACTAGCTGAAGCTATTACTACTTCAGGGGAAGATGATTCCGTAAAGGTAATTGTATTAAAAAGTGCAGGCGAACGTGCTTTCTGTGCAGGCGCAAGCTTTGACGAACTCATGGCCATCCAGGATATCACTACAGGCAAGCAATTCTTTTCAGGATTTGCCAATGTTATCAATGCTTGTCGCAAATGTCCAAAATTTATTATCGGACGAGTACACGGTAAGGCAGTTGGTGGTGGTGTAGGCGTTGCTTCAGCAGTCGATTACTGTATGGCAACCAAGTACGCAGCCGTCAAGTTGAGTGAACTGGCAATTGGGATTGGACCATTTGTCGTTGGGCCTGCAGTGGAACGAAAAATCGGAACCTCCGCAATGAGTCATCTCGCCATCAATGCCACAGAATGGCAGACTGCTGAATGGGCAAGAGCCAAGGGTTTATTCACGGAAGTGTATGAAACAGCTGAAGCACTAGACAAAGGAATCACTGCGTTAACTGAAAAATTAACAGGTTCCAATCCAGAAGCCATGCGATTGTTGAAAAAAGTCTTTTGGGTAGGAACAGAACATTGGGACCAATTATTGGCCGAAAGAGCCGAATTGTCTGGTAAATTAGTGTTATCTGACTTCACACGTAACGCCATCAATCAATTTAAAAGCAAATAGATCAACATAAATCAGAACTGTGATTACTAGGAAAAATAAGATAGCCTCCAAGACCCTTTTAAAAGCCTATGGCTTAATGTCAACTGCTAGGGCGATGGCAGCGCTCTACGAAGAAAAGAAGCAGGTGACTTCCAAGTATGTGCATGCCACATCGAGAGGCCATGAAGCCATTCAATTGGCAGTCGGTATGCAGTTGTTACCGCAAGATTTCCTAAGTGCTTACTATCGTGATGACTCGATTCTGCTGGCTATTGGACTGAAGCCATATGATCTGATGTTGCAGCTACTAGCTAAAGTAGAGGATCCATTTTCTGGTGGCCGTACTTACTATTCACATCCTAGTCTGAATGATAATGATAAGCCTAAGATTCCACACCAGTCCTCAGCAACAGGGATGCAAGCCATTCCGACCACAGGAGTAGCGATGGGTATTCAGTACAGAGAAAAACAGGGTTTGGCAAGTTATAATGGAGAGAATCCAGTCGTAGTTTGTTCCCTTGGTGATGCATCGATTACAGAAGGAGAAGTGTCTGAAGCTTTTCAGATGGCAGCATTGAAGCAATTTCCGATTTTGTACTTGATACAAGATAATGAGTGGGATATTTCAGCTCATGCAAGTGAGATTCGTGCTAACGATGCGACTGGCTACGCCAAAGGTTTTCATGGTATTGAAGTACGCACGATTGATGGAACTGATTTTGAAACGTCTTACCGTACGGTACATGAAGTATTGAAAACTATCCGTAAGGAGCGCCGCCCCTTCATTATTCATGCTAAAGTGCCGTTATTGAATCATCATACCTCAGGCGTTCGAATGGAATGGTATCGCGATGATTTAGAAGAATCTTGGGCACGAGATCCATATCCAAAACTCAAGCAAAATCTACTGGACGCTGGTGTTACAACTTCTGAAATCGAAACAATTGAGGAAGAAACCAGATTAACAGTAGAAAACGACTTTAAATTGGCAGTCGAATCGCCTGATCCTCAACCAGAAGATCTGTTGACTCATGATTTTGCGCCAACACCAGTCACAGAAGAAAAAGGCGTTCGTGAGCCAGCAGACAAGGAGCCAACAGTGATGGTAGACAGTGCGCTTTTTGCGATTCAGGAGTTGATGGCCAAGCACAATGAGTGTTTACTTTATGGGCAAGACGTAGGCGGTCGCCTTGGTGGTGTTTTCCGTGAAGCGGCTACCTTAGCCCAAAAATTTGGAGACGATCGTGTCTTCAATACTCCAATCCAAGAAGCCTTTATCATTGGAAGTACTGTGGGCATGTCGGCCGTTGGCTTAAAACCGATTGTAGAAGTCCAGTTTGCCGATTACATTTGGCCAGGCCTTAATCAACTGTTTACTGAGGTGAGCCGTAGTTGCTACTTGTCGAATGGTAAGTGGCCTGTGAGCTGCATTTTGCGAGTACCGATTGGCGCTTATGGTAGTGGTGGTCCTTATCACTCAAGTAGTGTGGAGTCGGTGGTTTGCAATATCCGTGGGCTGAAGATCGCTTATCCTAGTAACGGTGCTGACTTAAAAGGCTTGATGAAGTCAGCTTACTATGATCCTAATCCTGTGGTCATTTTTGAGCACAAAGGCTTGTATTGGTCCAAAGTTCCAGGCACAGAAGCTGCTCGAACGATTGAGCCAGATGAAGATTATATGATCCCTTTCGGGAAATCCCGATGCGCCTTAGCTGCAGAAGACTCGAAAGTCGATGCGGGTGAGTCTCTCGTCGTTGTTACTTATGGGATGGGTGTACACTGGGCACTGAATGCTGCGAAGTCCTTCCCTGGACAAATCGAAGTATTAGATCTCAGAACGTTACACCCATTGGATGAGGAAGCGATCTATGCTGCTGCTAAGAAACACAGCAAGTGCTTAGTTGTTACGGAGGAGCCTGTGAGCAATACGTTTGCCCAGAGCATTGCTGCTCGGATCCAAGAAAACTGTTTTGAGTATTTAGATGGCCCTGTGCGCACTATTGGCTCTGTTGACATGCCTGCTATTCCTTTGAATTCGGTGCTTGAGCAAGCTATGATCCCGAGTGTGGAGAAGGTGCGGGTGGCGATTGAGGGATTGTTGGCATTTTAGGAAAAAACTGACTGCTTGATGTTAAAGACTATTAATTTTTGAAAAAATCATCAAACGCTTCGTCATTAAAGAAAAGGTTCATTTCAGAAATGGCTTTTTCAGGGTGACTCAGGTCACCTTTGCCTAGGCGTTCAGAATGTTCTATTGCTGTTTTCAGATAAGGTTTTAGTTTTAAATAAATATCATCATTCTCCTTAGTGTAATATTTTTGAGTCTTCTCATAATCAGGGAGGTATTTCTTCAGATCACTAATGCAATTATCACATAGAGGATAAAATTTAGAAGTGAATTTAAAATGAAGTAACGTCCAAAACTCAAGACAAGGAGAATTGATGATTACAATCACATTATCATATTTATTGGCCAATTTGTTTCTATACTTCTGAAATTCCTGCAAAGGTGTTTCCTTACCTTTTCTAGTATCTTTTGTTTCCTTTAGAATCGTATCAAAATCAACTACCCAAAATACTTTGGTATAATTCTCTGCTGCACTGCAAACATAATGGTACTGTTCACTAAGTTTTTTTCGTTTAGGGAGCTCTGGCTTTATGCTGATCTTCAAATGTCGTTCATTCCTCTTCAGCATGTTGAAATACCAAACTTCTGTGTCCCCGTCGACTATAATTGAGTAGGTTTTCTTTCTAGGGATACTTTTCTTTCTTCTTCCCATCAGTCAATATTAATATAGATATCACCTAAATTAGGAACACCACCTAACTTACCACTTATGTAAGCATTTAGCCTGTTGGAGGTGTCTCTGATTGTCGAACTATCAAAATCTGCTAGGGAGTAAAGTTTAGTTGCTCCTTCCTCTGAGTTATCTGTAATCCAGATGGCATCATCTCTGAATAGGTCTCGATCGTTGAGTACTTCTCGATTATGAGTTGTAGCAATGATTTGTGAATGCTTTGAGTTAACAAGAAAAGAAAGTAGGAAATGTTTAAATAAATCTGGATGCAAAGAGGCTTCTAATTCATCAATTGAGAATAAAACAGATTTTTCAAGAAGTAAACTTAGCAATCCTGAAAATGCATAAAATCGTTTTGTCCCTTGAGATTCAAGTTCGAATGGGAGATAGTATGAATTATCGTCAATTGTATGTTCAAGTTTTAATGTAAAAGATTTAAGTTTTCCAACAGATTTTATTTGATTTAATTCGTCATTTTGCCCACTTAGTTCAAGCAAATCAATTATTTCTGGAGGTATTTCCTTTTCTTCTTGTTGAATAACAATATCGCTAATGTGAAAATCAGCTTTACTAAGTATTGACAAGACGCTTTTCTTTGAAACTTCACCTTCTGCAATTCTTCTAGTAATATATCCGTTTAGATTAGTTTCTGTATAAACTAGCGGACGCAAATAATTATTAAACCAATCTGTTACTTTGATTAACTCAATAAGTTCAATATTTGTTTTGAGAAAGCCACCCAACACTGTATTGTTCCATAGGGTGTTTATTTCTAGGCTTTTCTTGGAAGTTTTATCTATTTTAATTTTACTTCCAAATGAAATCTCAGTAAACTGTTGTTTTAGATTAGTTGAACGTTCAAAAACTATTGCTTTGTTTGGATTATGGTAATAGAGTACTTCCTTTATGATGGCTGTTTTAATGAATTCGACTTCATAAATGTATTTAATTCCTTTTTGTAAAAATTCAATAGACAAACCTGATGTTTCTTCAGATGAATTTGAATCAAACAAGAATGGATTAAATTCAAAATCTTTTGTCTTTTTTTCTTCAGGATATAAAACTAAACCTCTTAAAAACTCTAGTGCTTTTAATATTGTGGTTTTTCCTGACGCATTTGCACCATAAATTAAACCTAACTTTAGAACTCGGTACTTCCCTTGTTTGATAACATAATGATCTTCTAAATGATCATCGTTTTCCGCTTCAAATGATAATGTTTGTTTTTCTCGGACTGGACCAAAATTGCGAACACTAAAATTGAGTATCATTATTCTTGTTTTTATATCACAAAAATATGTAAAAAACTTCGAATTGTAAAGTTTTGATTCGTTATTTGCAAGTAAATAACAAATTCAGAACAAAAAATTAGTTTTATTGATAGTTTTAATTTTTATTAAATCGAACCAACAAACCATTCATACCCTTACCCAAACAACGACTGCAATTTCATCGCTACAGACATATCACCTTTGATTTTGACTTTTCCGCTCATCACTGCAGTCATAGGATTGAGTGTTCCCTTTGTAAGGCCAAGGAAATCCTCAAAGCTTGTTTCTACTAAGCAATCAGCATCTTTGTTTTCAAGCGTCACTAAGTTTTTATCACCAGTACCATCAATGTAGAGTTGGTCGGTACCGAAATCAAATTTTAAGGTGTTGCCGAGTGGTTTTGCTTTTTCGGCATTGCGTTTTATGCCTTCAAACACAGCAGTGAGACCACTGGTGCTTGACTTTCCATCATCAGTTTTCGCTTGTTTATCTGCTTGGTGGTAAGACACGTCGTCAATCACCATTTTAGATATGATTTCTCGCATAATCTCAGAGGAGCCACCGCCGATAGTCCCGATACGGCTGTCCCGCCACATCCTTGCAATCTTGAATTCTTCCATGTAGCCATAACCACCAAAGGATTGGAGACATTGGTAAGTCAATTTGTCTGATAACTCAGATGCTAGTAGTTTGGCCATGGAGCATTCCTTTACTGCATAGTTGCCGTCATTGTGCATGCGACAGCAATACAGTACAAATTGCTTGCAAGCCTCAGTCTCAGCAGCTAATTGTGCCATCCGATGCCTCAAGACTTGAAATTTGTTGATTGGACGCCCAAAAGCGTGTCGTTCTGACATATACTTGAGCGTGTAGGCCATAGCCGCTTCACAAGCTGCATAGCCCATTACAGAGCCGACTAAACGCTCTTGCTGCAAACCACCCATCAGATAGTAAAAACCTTGCCCTTCGGCTCCTACCAGGTTTTCAGCGGGCACTTTTACATTGTTGAAAGCGAGTTCCGCCGTATCAGAGGCGTGCCAGCCAAGTTTTTTAAGTTTGGTAGCCGTCACTCCTTCTGCATTTCTGTCAATCACTAATAGACTGACGCCAGCGGGGCCTGTCTTGACTACTGCTACGATAAAATCACCATACACCGCATTAGTGATAAAGGTTTTCGAGCCGTTGACTAAGTAAAAATCACCTTCACGAATGGCGGTTGTCTTTATGTTTTGAACATCGGAACCTGCTGATGGTTCCGTGATCCCAATACAACTGATGAGATCGCCTGATATGATGCCTGGCAAGTATTTCTGCTTGAGTCGTTCGGAGCCATATTTTAGGATATAACTTGAGGACATGTATTGTACAACGGATTGTGTCACTGAAAACCCTCCAGAAAACACCTTAGACGTTTCTTCACAGAAAATTACATCGAAGAAGAAATCCAATTCCAAACCACCATATTCCTTCGGATATCCTAGGCCTAAGAATCCTTGGTCTCCCATTTTTTTCCAGATGGATTTCGGGATCCGTCTATCTTCCTCCCACTGATCGATGTAGGGTATGACCTCCTTGGCTAGAAATGCCTTAAGACTTTGACGAAACAGATCATGTTCTTCTGTAAAATAGTAATTTGCCATTTGTTATTTTTTTCAAAAGTAAGGATTCGAAATGATTACTTATAAATTTAAATCCGGAATAAAGAATACGTTAATTAGCCTAACTGACACGGCCGATTTGCAAAAGTTCTCTGGTTTCTTCAATTGTTGCCACTTGTCTACCCATCATTTCGGCTAACGCGACTGCTTTTTCTACTAATGCACCATTAGAAGTCGCCATTTCGTTGTTTGGAAGGTAAAAATTATCTTCTAGCCCTACTCGGATGTTCCCACCCATCATCGCTGCCAACGCATTCAATCGCCACTGTTTTCTACTGATGACAATGGCTTGCCACATTGAGCCTTCTGGGACTTGCTTAATCTGATGGAGTAAATTCTCAGGTGTGGCAGGGATACCGCCCAGCACTCCCATTACCAAACTGTAGCAAGCATTATCAGGAATGAGTCCTAGTTCCCTCAATGGTTCAGCATTGCGAATGTGGCCAGTGTCGAAACACTCCATCTCAGGACAAATGCCGTTTTCGTTCATACTCTTGACCACCGCCATCATCGTGTCAAAGGAGTTTTCAAACACGCCATTCCAGAAAAACTTCTTGTGCTTCTTAGAGAAAATTGCATAATTCATACTTCCCATATTGAACGCCGCCATCTCTGGCATTGTAGCTGGTAAATGCGCAATTCGCTCGGCCACCGTCAAACCAATTGCTCCAGTCGAATAATTGATAATGACATCAGGGCAACGCTTACGAACTTCTTGCTGTATACTTTCAAACACCTCAGTTCGCCAGCTTGGTGTGCCATCGTCTTCTCTTGCGTGGATGTGCACAATCGAGGCACCTGCATCTACTGCTCGCTTGGCTTCTTCAGCGATTTCTTCAGGGGTGTACGGGATATGCGGGCAGTGCGAGCGATTGGTTGCTGCGCCTGTCAATGCTGCCGAAATGATGATTTTATCTTTACCCATTGTTTTAGTGATTAATGGTTAGTGGTTAGTGTTTAATTATTTAAGCAAGGGGCGTAGTATGCTTGGTTATTTTCCTGTCCAAATTGGTTGTCGTTTTTCTCTGAATGCTTTCAAGCCTTCTTGTCCATCTTTGCTGCTGATTGTTTGCATTAACATCTCTAGGAGGTATTCGTGTTCATCGCCTGAGGGTCGGATGTGGTCAAATGCCATTAGGCCGTTTCGGATTGCGGTTGGGCTGTTTTGTTTTAATTCTGCTACAATGCGTTGAATGGCCGCTTCCATTTCATCCGCAGCCACAACTTCAGTCACTAGTCCATAGCGCAAGGCTTCTGCGACGGGTAGATTATAGCCACGAATGCACCAGTCAATCACTTTACGAGTAGGCATCACCTGTAACAAACTAGCCATCACTTGCATTGGGTATAAGCCACGTTTCACTTCAGGCAATCCAAATTTAACATGGTCTTGGGCTACAACGATATGACTGCCTGCTAGAAAAAGGAAGCCACCAGCATACACATCTCCAGTTACTTTGGCGATGACTGGTTTATTTACCTTTCGGAATAATTCGCCCATCAAAATAGCGCCTTCAGGCATGGTAATACTGGATTCGTGTGCTTCCCCCATCCCTGCCATTGCCTTAAGGTCCGCGCCGGCACAAAACACATCACCTTCTGCTGCTATCACTAGCATCCAGACATCGGAATTGCCATGAGCATACTGGAAAGCATAAGCGATCTCATTCACCATTTGCGGATGGAGCGCATTCTTCTTTCGAGGACGATTTAAGGTAATCGTCAACACATGATCCGCCTCGGCAATCAGCAAAAAGTGAAATCGCTGTTCGTGGAAAGTACTTTGGTCAAATTCTTTGAATAATATCATTAGAATGAAATATAGTTATCAATTTTAGTGTCAAACGCATCGCCGATTTGGTCGAGATAGTCGTCACCGAAAAACGCTTTAAACGCAGTGATCCCTTTCTCTGTAAAATGAGGTAACAATTGACTCCAGATCACTGCTTCCCCATTTTCTTGCGATTGCTCACCACGGATAATCTGTTGTGACAGCCAAAAAAATGAAAGGATCCAAGTATTGAGCGCGATGTTTTTGTAAATCCCTTTAAACGGTTCTGGCTTGAGATTACCACTTTTAATAGCAAATGCAAGTGCCGCCTCATTATCACGAATCGATTGAGCAGTCATCTCCCTGAATTTCTCCTTGATTAGCGGATGATTCAACACATGTGAGTCCAGGAAAATAAAAGCATATTGTTTCTGAAACCGGTAATACAATTGTACTTCGTTGTGTAAATTTTCAAAAGAGGGTAACTGTCGTGACTTATTTCTCTCGACAATGATTTTGCGCCACATCTCATCCGCAATCGCTTGCAACAGTTGATCTTTATCCTTGAAATGATAGGTGAGATTTCCGCGCGTCATGCTCATTTTACCCGCAATTTCAAACAGACTCACTGCTCCATATCCGTTGGAGTTGAACAGTTGAATGGCGGTATTTATAATTCGCTGTTTTGTTGATGTTTTCTCTGCGTTCATTAATTCAATCTTGTTAGACTACTGGCTTTTGCCTGAAAGACTTGTTACCTTCGATTCAAGACCTCACTTCTGATAGAAGTAACAGGTCGGCTTCTGCTTGTCGTTAAAGGCTTTTCAATTTTTCATTGACCCAATTAATCATTAATAATTAAACATTATTTTATATTATATTTAATAGTAAAAAGCCAGCCTTTACGTTACGCCCTTCTGCTGCGTAAATCTCCTTGACTGTGCCGTCTTTGGCTGCTAGAATTGTATTTTCCATTTTCATGGAAGAAATTATCATCAACGGATCATCTGCTTTGACTTCTTGGCCTTCTGAGACTAATATTTTTATAATCTGAGACGGCATTGGTGCTTGATAACCGCCTGCTGTTTTTTCTTTAATTTTACTAGGGAATCGCTCCCTTTCCGAAATCAAACAGTTGCCTGTTTCTTGTAGATGGACAAACCGTTTTGCCACTTCCTTCACCAGCGATGCCTTATACTGAACACCGTTTACTGTAAAAGTAATCCAAGGCGCAGCTACCTCAATCAATTTGACCTTATAATCAGTTTCAGAGATGGTAACATCAAATGAACCTTCCGCGAAAGCGGTATAAAAAACAGTCAATTGTTCCGAGTGCCACAAGTAACTGATCTGTTGCGGTGCATACCGATTATTCCGCCACCCTGAAGGGATAGCACTCAGTAGTTTACGTTGTGTGTTACGTTGATGCCAGCCTTCCAACATCGCAGCAATCAGCACCAATGCCTGTTGCGCTTCGGTCTTATCCCTTAAGGCAATGAGATCAACATGATTGGCGATGTAATGTGTATCATAGTTGCCTTGTTGAATGGCCTCTTGCTCAAATAAATGCAAGAGAAAATCCTGGTTGGTTGTCAGGCCCTGGCATTTCAAATGACGCAACACATAAGCCATTTTGCGATGTGCCGTAGCACGATTGCTGCCATGCACAATCAACTTTGCAATCATCGGGTCGTAGTAAATCGATATCTCAGCACCAGATTGGACGGCAGTCTCTACACGCAAGCCATCAACTGTTGGTACCTGCCAGTGATGAACAGTTCCAGAAGCAGGAAAAAACGAATTACTAGCGTCTTCAGCATACAGGCGCGCCTCTACCGCGTAACCATTACAAGTAACGGCTGCTTGCTCGATTGGCAAGGGTCTACCTTCCGCGACTTCAATCTGTAGCTCCACCAAATCTAACCCTGTGATGGCTTCCGTGACGGGGTGCTCTACTTGCAACCTAGTGTTAACTTCAAGGAAATAGAAGGCATTTGATTCATCATCATAAATAAACTCCACCGTTCCAGCATTATCGTAATTCAAGGCTTTTGCTGCTTTGACGGCTGCTTCGCCCATTTCTTGTCGCAAGACATCAGTCAATACAGGCGATGGACTTTCCTCCAATACCTTCTGATAGCGTCGTTGGATGGTACATTCCCGCTCTAGCAAATGGATGGCATTGCCGTGTTGATCACCAAAGATCTGAAATTCGATATGGCGGCCTTTTGCGATGTATTTTTCAATGATTAATTCAGCGTCACCAAAGGCAGATTGGGCCTCTCGCTTAGCCGATTCAATGTTTTCGGTAAGATTTTTTTGATGGTGAACGATCCGCATGCCTTTACCACCACCGCCCGCTGACGCTTTGAGCAAGACTGGAAAACCGATTGCAGTCGCCTCTTTTGCTAAGCGCTCATTGGACTGGTCTTTTCCCTGATAGCCAGGAATGATTGGCACACCACCCTCTTGCATGATCGTCTTTGCATTGGACTTTGACCCCATTGCCGCAATAGCTTTAGGATGAGGACCGATAAATACGATACCGGCATCCGCACATCGCTGCGCAAGGCCAGCGTTTTCAGACAAAAAACCGTAACCAGGATGGATGGCATCTGCTTGGTGCTGCTTCGCAACGTCAAGGAGTTTTTCTTGATTCAAATAAGAATCCTTAGGATCATTTCCGCCTAGGTATACTGCAGTATCTGCTTCTTTTACGTAAAGGCCATTTTGATCCGCATCCGAATAAACGGCAATGCTCTTAATGCCCATTTTTCGACAGGTACGAATAATGCGAGAAGCGATTTCGCCACGATTGGCAATGAGGATGGTATGTATAGATTGTTTGTTCACTGTTAATTTTAATTTTCAATGCAAGATACATATTTACAATAAAATTAGTCAGTATTGACTAATTAATTTTGCTGTGTGGAAAACTCCTATTCCCCAGCATTATTAATTAAGAAAATGTGATCTCGACTGTTTTACTTCTTTCTATTGGTATCATTTTTTGTATAAAAAAACCTTGAGATACAATCTCAAGGTTCTTTTGAACAAACCAATATTGATATTTTGATATTTTTATATTTACCTTAAATGATCTACGATCAATTCGATAATTTTAACTACTATACTGCCTACTATTGAAGCGACAACATCGAGGAAAAAACTAAAATCCATATTTTAATATGTTTTATTAGTTAAAAAATATTTCTAAATTGCTTCCTAAATTGCTTCTTAATTATTTTTTAGATATTTTATTTGCTCCTAAGGTAAGGAGTGTTGGTTTTTTGCGTTATAATTTATTCCATCCCATTTAAAATTAAAAGATTAATAATATTTGTAATTTATTTTTTCTATAAAATATTGGTTTATTGTAAAAGTTTAACCTTTACATATAGCATACTCTAGCAAACAACATGCCAATTTGTGTGTAAAAAACGCAAAGTGTTTAATTATTAAACGCTTCTAAGTTTTCTTACAAGAAAATCACCTTTCAGGAAGATAGTTTCGATCCATCTTAACTGAACCTGTTTTCAGTTATTATATTAGAGGTAAATCATTAATGACGCCAAACGCCGTAGCCTTCTGTCCCTTTTATAGGTTGATTGTACACAACGGCCAAGACAAACCCCATATAGTTTCTTGTATCTCGTGGATCGATGACACCATCATCCCACATCTTAGAAGTAGAAAACCAGGCATTGGACTTGGAATCTGCTTCATAAATCAGCATTTGCTTGAGCATTTCTCCTTGTTCTGCATCGTATTCCGTGCCTGCTCGCTTGGCTGCTACGCGTTGGATAATTTCCATGACGCCTGCCAACTGTTCTGAGCCCATCACACCAATCTTCGCATTAGGATAAGTAAACAAAAACCTAGGATTGTAAGAGCGGCCGTTCATCCCATAATTGCCTGCGCCATAAGAGTTTCCAACCATCAGTGTGATATGAGGGACGGTGCTGTTAGACACCGCATTGATTAGTTTTGCTCCGTTTTTAATGATGCCGCCTTCCTCATACGCCTTGCCTACCATGTAACCAGTAGTATTTTGGATGAAGAGGAGCGGAATATCGTTTTTATTGCACAATTGAATGAACTGTGCGCCCTTGTTGGCGGATTCTGAAAAGATCACACCATTGTTGCCTATAATCCCAACCGGATACCCGTGGATGTGCGTCCAGCCCGTAATGAGTGTGCTACCGTATTCTGGCTTAAACTCTGAAAACTCCGAGCCATCAGTAATGCGCATAATGAATTCCCTGATATCGAATGGTGTCTTGACATTTGCGGACACGACAGATAAGATCTCCTCTGCATCAAACAGCGGTTCCTTGATGTTTTCTGTAGGCGTTAGGTGCGGATTTCCTCCTTTCACAAAACGCATGATGTCTCTTGCAATTCGGATGGCGTCGTACTCATCTTCTGCTAGGTAATCACTTACACCAGATTGCTGACTGTGCATTTCAGCACCGCCTAGCTCCTCATCAGTAGCAATTTCGTTGGTGGCCATTTTGACTAGTGGCGGCCCAGCAAGGAACACTTTAGCTGATTTTTTTTGGAAGATCGAGAAGTCGGACATTCCTGGAATGTAGGCACCACCGGCTGTTGCATTGCCAAAAACGATGGAGATTGTCGTCAATCCTTCCTTGGATCGTTGTGTGATGTCTTTAAACGATTTGCCTCCGTAATTGAATATTTTTGCTTGTTCCGGAAGGTTGGCACCACCACTCTCTACCAGATTGATAACTGGCAAACGGTTTTCTAGTGCAATCTCATTGATTCGGAGCGCTTTTGCCATTGTGGTGTAATCGATTGACCCGCCTTTCCTAGTACCGACATTGGAGTTGATGATGCAGAGCTTATTGGCGATCAAACCAATGCCTGATACGCTTGTTCCTCCAGCACCGAATCCTCCTTTTTCCTCAAGACCAGCAAGCGGTAAGAGTTCTAGGAAGGGGCTGTCTCGATCAAGCAGCAGCTCGATTCGTTCTCTTGCCAGGAGTTTATTTCTCTTTCTTGCTTTTTGAATGTGTTTCTCCTTGCCTTGGAACTGTGCTTTTTGGAGGTTACTGTTAAGCGTTTGGATGAGGTCTAGCATCGCTTTTCTGTTGTCTGTGTGCTGTTTGGAGTTGACGTTGATGGCTGATTGCTGTGTGCTCATTGCTGTTAGTTTGAGTGCGAAGATACAATAAATTAGTCACTATTGACTAATTTAATAATTAATAGTTAATAATGAACGTTTCGCTAATGAATAATTAACGCTAGCTGTAAAAACTGAAAGTGTAGAAAAGAACGCTGAAAGTTTGAATTCAATACTGAAGGTATAGCATTAGTCAGCCTAGGGGTGAAACTGGATAAAACCCTAGTGCCGGCTCTAGTTGTCGGATTTTTTGTTAGGTTAACTTTTCTATTCATTTATTGCTAATAATAGGTATAAAAATTAAGTATTAGAACCATTTTGTTTCCTCTTGATTTAGAAAATATCAAACATTGCAAGAAGTGTTACCCAAAAATTAATCTGCTAACGCCTGACAATTTGAATTATTATAACTACTTTTCCTGCTTAAATAAAAAATAAATATGGAATTAGGAGAGTTTCAACGAACAAAAATTGTAGCAACAGTTGGTCCAGCATGCCAAGGATATAATAAATTGTTAGAATTAGCGAAAGCTGGAGTAGATGTCTTCCGACTCAATTTTTCACATGGAACTATTGAAGACCATCAGAAAACAATTCATGATATTAAGTACATCAATGAAAAATATAACTCCCATCTTGCCATTCTAGCAGATTTGCAGGGACCGAAACTGCGCGTCGGCAAAATGAAAGACGAGGGCATAGAAATTAAGGAAGGAGATATCCTCACCTTTACCAATGAAGAGTGTATCGGGACGTTAGAAAAAGTGTACATGAGTTATCTCAACTTCGCGGAGGACGTAGAAGTGGGGGAAAAGGTCCTAGTAGACGATGGCAAAATTGAACTGGAAGTCGTAGAAACAGATAAAGATAGCATCGTAAAACTCAAAGTACTGTTTGGTGGGGTGTTGAAATCAAATAAAGGGGTAAACTTACCTCAAACTAAAATTTCTCTCCCTTGCCTAACACCCAAAGACCTAAGAGATCTGGAATTCGTACTCACCCAGAATGTCAACTGGATTGCATTGTCCTTCGTCCGTTCTGCAGCCGACATCAGAGAACTCAGAGGAAAGATTGATGCTGCAGGACACCTTGCTAAAATAATCGCGAAAATTGAAAAGCCTGAAGCCGTAATCGATCTCGAAAATATCATCAATGAAACCGATGCGGTGATGGTAGCACGTGGCGATCTCGGGATTGAAGTCCCAATGGAACGGCTACCAATTGTTCAAAAACAAATCATTCGACTTTGTCTAAAAATGGCCAAACCAGTAATCGTAGCCACTCAAATGATGGAAAGCATGATCACCAACCCTAGTCCTACAAGAGCAGAGATCAATGACGTTGCAAATGCAGTGATGGATGGTACGGATGCAGTGATGCTAAGTGGAGAGACTTCAGTTGGCAAGCACCCCGCAAAGGTAATTGAAGCAGTACTAAAGATCATTGCCGAGGTAGAAGCTTTGGATGAGATTTACTACATTGACAACAGTCCTCAAAAAGATTCAGTAACCTTTCTCTCAGATGCCATTTGCTACAATGCCTGTAGGATTGCAAACTCCGTCAACGCAAAAATCATCGTAGGGATGACCAAATCAGGCTATACTGGATTTAAAGTTTCTAGTGGTCGGCCTAAAGCGGGTATCATTATCTTCTCTGATGAAAGGGTTATTCTTTCTACATTAAATCTTGTTTGGGGAATCAGAGGATTCTACTACGATAAGTTTACCACTACGGATGAAACGATTAGTGATGTTCAAGAAATTTTGGTAAACGCAGGAGTGATCAAAAAAGGAGATATCGTGATCAACACTGGAAGTATGCCTTTGAAAGCCAGACACAGAACGAATATGGTTAAGGTGAGTGTGATATAAATTATTATCTTTGTTTTTTTAAATTTTTGCTAAATTATGAGCATTAAATTTCTGTTTGTTTCCGCATTGATTGCATTAACCCTAAGTCTTAATGCTCAAACCTATTCTTTTAGCGTTTCCAACGGAACCTATACAGACCTGGTTGGCAGTACTTCTTTAAATAATGGAATGACTTGGGACGATCCTAATTTTGCTATTCCAATTGGCTTTAATTTTCAACTTTTCGATTCCACCATTACTACATTATACTTTTCTGATTGGGGATTGGGGGGAGAACTTAGCCCAAATATGTCGTACTCATCAATGGACAAACTACTTATTCCCTTTGGAAGTGATGTTATTGACAGGGGTTATAATTTAATAGTCGGCAATCCTACAGCAAATTCTTTGTCGAATCTTTCCTATTTGGTTGATGGAACACCTGGAAGTCAAATTCTTAAGATGGAGTGGAACAATGTTGGTTTTTATTCTGATTTAGATGATGATAATACCTCAACCGATTTTGTGAATTTTCAATTATGGTTGTATGAAGGTTTTAACGATATTGAAATTCATTTTGGTCCTAGCTTAGTTGCTCAACCTCTTTTATCATATGATGGTGAATTTGGTACGCACGTTGGCTTATATCCTTCAGTCGATTTATATGCTGAAGTAGCGCTTGCGGATGGCTATCTTTTAAGAGGAGATCCTACTGCTCCGATTGCTTATTATGAGGACACTCTTTACAATATGTTTTTGGATGGTACTATTCCAGATGGAACCATCTACAAATTCTCTAGTATATTATCTTCAAATTCAACAATAGAACATTCATTATCTGGGTTTCAAATTTTCCCTAACCCATGTAACAAGTCGTTTAACCTTGTCTTGAACGATAAGAACGATACTATAGAAAAAGCTTCAATTCTTGATACTTCTGGAAAAGTGATTAAAGAAATTGATACAAATACTGATAACATTGATGTTTCAGATTTGTCGTCAGGATTCTACATTGTCCAAATTATGACTGAATCTGGTTCTATTGCTATAAATAAACTAGTAAAAAAATAATAGTTAGAAAAAGAAAAAGGGCTGTGGTTACAAACTGCAGCGCTAAAATCAACATCGTTTTCAGAAGACAAATTCATTCTTTACTTATTCTACAGATTAGATAAATGGTTGACGGACCGCAATCCAGGCATCTACTTTGTTTCAAATTTGGCAACACGTCAAAAATTAATCACTCAACTAATCATTAATCGTTATTTAATTCGATATCGCAATCCCAAATACAGATTTCGTCCAAACACCGGCCCCCAGATCAACGAAGCATCAAAGTCAGGCCCAAACGGACTATCACTTCCCAGTATCGGATTATCCTGTCTGAAATTAGTCAAATTTTCGCCACCGAAATAAACATCAAACGTCTCTCCCCAGCTCTTAGTAACCTGAGCACTCATCATGACAAAAGGCTTCGAGTAGTCTGGTATGTTAAATTGAATGGCGGCAGGAGGAATGCGTTTGCGTCCTTGCCAGCTCACCGTATAGTCAAACTTCCAGCCTTTAGGAGCTTCATAACCGATATTCGCAAATGCCCGATGCGCTGCAATCAATGGTTTTTGTAATAAAGTACCATCATAAGACGTATGGACATCAAACCATCGCCAGGCGATCCTTACGTCTAAATCCTCTAGCAGCTCATAATCTGCCTGAATCTGCATACTATTGGAATACGACTGCCCGTCAAGATTGTCGAAAATCACCAAGTTTGAAGCACGTTCTAAATTCATTACCGCCTGATTCGTAAAATCAGTTCGATAGAAATCCGCCCCAATTTGCAAATCACGCTGATTAATCTTTATCGTCTGAGTGAAATTCAGACCATAGTTCCATGCCACCTCAGGATCCAACCCAAATGGATAATCCGAATTCGTCCCCTTGAAAAGAATATTCCGAGAACTCGCCAACACGCCAATGTTATCCGTAATCAGATTAGCAGTTCGCTGTCCTCTTCCTGCTGATAAGCGAATCACCAGATCATCATTAGGCGCATAACGCATATGCAAGCGGGGCGTTACAAAAAATTGATACAAATTATGATAATCAGCGCGAATGCCTGCTACGATGTTCAGTTTCTCAAAAAAGGAACCACAATACTCAAAATACGCACCAGTAGACGACTCTACACGGTCAAAATCAGCTTCGTCGAGCGCTTCTATATAGTCATCATATTGTACATTGGCACCCATCTTAAATCCATGATTGGTGTTATCTATTATACTTTGGTAAATGAAGTTGGCGTAGTAGCTTTTCTGATTCGCATCATAGACTTTATTTCCAAATTTATATTGTTGATCATGCAAAGATGCAGAGACTTGTAACCCGTAGGTCTTCCAAGGTTCATCAACAAATATGCGCCCTACTTTTCCCCATGCTTCTATACGATTCACCTTAGAAGTCATGCCCCAGTAGGTTGAAGGAAGTTTCTTATCAAAATCGGTTTGGCCACTCCAGGCATCCACAAAAGTCCCTTTAACATTAAACTGAGCTCGAAAGACATCACCAATATACTTCCATCGGTTCATTCCAATGATATGTTTGCTTAAAGGCATATCAAGGAAGGAGTCATCATTTTGGTCCCATTTCACTGATTTATTAGCAGCATGCAGTAAAACATTCGTGTACAATTTATCTGAAACCTTAAATGCGGCATCCGTATTTATCTCCATTCGTCCTCCTTGATTACCGTAAATGTTTAGGAAGAATTGATCTGAAGATTCTGGCTTCTTTATCTCAGCATTAATTTGACCGGCGATACTCTCATAACCATTGAGCACAGGTCCGGCTCCTTTGTTGAGTTGAATGCTTTCCAACCATGCACCAGGTGTATAGGCAAGGCTTGATAAGACGTTAAGTCCACGACCATAAGGCATGGCTTCTCTTGATACGACAGAGTAAACACCTGCTAGCCCCAACATTTGGATTTGACGAGTTCCTGTCACGGCATCCGTAAATGCAACATCAATACTAGGATTGGTCTCGAAGCTTTCACTTAAACTACAGCAAGCTGCCTTCTGCAATTCCTTCACACCCATCGACTCCACTTTTATCGGATTGATAAACGATGTTGTTGTCGACTTATTCTTATGCACTACTTCAACCTCGCCCAATTGTACGGAGGCATTCAAATGTAAATGCCAGTATGCTTCTTCGTTAATTGCTACAGTATCTGATTGGTAACCCAGATAACTGATCACCAGTTGATTGGTGGTCTCAATCCTACGCAACGCAAAACTCCCTTCCTCAATGGTTGTGGTGCCCGATTCTGTACCTAACCAATACACATTCGCACCGATTAGCCCTTCGCAATTGCCTGCTGCATCCTCATCACCGATTTCACCATAAATCAAGGCGGCATCTTGCGCTGACAATTGTAACACAAAGAGCGAGAGCACTACGATGATTATTAGTTTTGCATTTTTCATTAATCTCAAGTTATCGCTTTTTTATATCAATTGCTATTATCGAGCCGAAATAGAAGGAAGTACAGTTTTTGGAGCTTTTGAAGGAAGGTATTAATTTTGTTTTGGGCGCGTTAACTGGCTATCCGCTAATACTCAGCTCGCAAAAGACTACAAAAACATAGTCATAGTTAGTCTTTGTTCATTCACTCAGCCTTCACTACTCCTTGTTTTGCAAGCCTTTTGCAGCACTTCGTTCCGCTTTTATCCAGCGCGCTATCTTGCTGTAGTTTTTAGTGTGTTCAAGGAAGTGTGCTCTAAGCGTCACTAATCTCGTATTATCGTTAGGGAAATGGCTCAAGTCTGAGTAGGCACCTAACATCGTCTAATTGTAAAGCATAGGCCACTCAGATCTGAAAAGTGCGTAGCATCAGGCGAAGCCGTCCTTATCTGTAACTACACGATCTGTTCACTTGTTTTCCCGAACCTACGTTCTCGATTCTGATAACTGACAATCGCCTCATACAAGTGTTGTTTTCTAAAATCCGGCCAGAGTGTTGGAGTAAAATACAATTCAGCATAAGCGATCTGCCACAATAAGAAATTGCTAATCCGTGTCTCCCCGCTCGTCCTTATCATGAGTTCTGGGTCTGGAATCCCTTTGGTGGTCAAATGGTTACTAATAGTGTCAGCAGTGATTTTGTCGGGGTCAATAGTTCCAGACTGTACAGCGGTAGCAATCTGCTTCACGGCTTCTGTCATTTCCCAACGCGTACTATAGTTTAACGCTAAGACTAATGTCATCCGATCATTGTCCTTTGTCTTTTCAATCCCTTCCAGCAATTGCTGATAACATTTACCTGGGAGTTCCTTGATATTACCAATGGCTTCTAATCGAATTTTATTCTCCATCAGCGTTTTGATCTCCTTACGGATAGTACCAACAAGCAATGTCATCAACGCATTAACTTCTTCAGCCGGACGACTCCAGTTTTCCGTAGAAAAGGCATATAAGGTCAAATGTTTGACACCTAATTCTGCGGCAGCTTCAGTAACTTCTCTTACTGCTTTCACACCATTCTGGTGGCCGAATATTCTAATTCTCCCCTTTTGCTTAGCCCAACGTCCATTACCATCCATAATAACAGCAATATGTTCCGGCAGATTTTGTAAATCTATCTTAGATTTTAGATCCATTTAAGTATATGATTGGCTATGATGATAAAACGATCAAATATACAAAATAGTTTGCACGTTCATATTTAAAATAATTATTCAAACAAGATTTATCAATACATGTCATTGTAAATTGAAATTTATTTTAAAAAAAGTCTTGAAATTATTATATTTAGACAGCTTGAATCGATGTTGTTTGTTCTGTTCATAGGGAAAATAACGAATCGAGTTGAAATTGTTGCCTCCAGCAAAGCGTAGAATTTTATTTTTTAAGTATAAATATCATAAGTTGTTGACTTTCTTTTGTTTAAGATCCAAAATGTGATTTTTGCAAAAAATATCACAGTATTTATCCAAAAAATAACTGAGACAATAGCTTATATTTAATACTATAAAATTTCCTATAACCATAGTAGATTAAACGTCTATGTGATTCTCATTAGAGAAGACATTGTCGTTTTAAAATTGAATACTCAAACATCCTAATCATGAAGTTTAAAGATCTTTACATTGCCATCTTCTTTATTTTTTTGTTTCAACCAGCTTCCGCTAATGGCACATGGAAAGTACTAAAAACAGGCGCAGGTGGCTGGATGACAGGAATGGATATTCACCACTCCGGAGAACCCGTTTACGCCAGATCCGATGTTGGAAGCGCCTATCGCTGGGAGGAATCAACATTGGAGTGGACAAACATTGTAACTTCCGACAACATCCCCAGTTCCGATATATACTGGAACGACCAATTAGGGGTTCTTAGTCTCGTCTCAGCTCCAAGTAATAACAATATTGCTTATCTCTCCTTCTATAATTGCGTTTACCGCAGTACTAACAAAGGAGATAATTGGACTCGAACTGCATTCCCTAATATTTTCATGCCACCAAACGATGATCGAAGTAAATACTCCGGCGAACGATTGGCAGTAGATCCGATTAATGAGAACATCGTATATTTCGGTTCTGTCAATAACGGGCTATTTGTTACTCAAAATGGAGGACAAACCTGGAATCAAATAGGTGCTATTCCTCTTGGAACAGCAGATCGGGGCGTTTCAGAAATTAAATTTGATCCATCCGGAGGATCTGCTAATGGAAAATCAAACGTGATCTATGTTGTAGTAGACGGTGCTGGAGCTTTTAGAAGCAATAATGGCGGTGCTACCTGGACAAATATTTCAAGTGGCTTAGGTATTACGAATGAATTTATGGACGTTGACGTCTCTCCAAACGGAATGTTTTACGTTTGCATTACAGACGGAGGTTCAAACCATGCTGTAAAAAGATACTTTAATGGTTCATGGTCTACCGTAACTCCGCCGACAGGCCTAATGATTAATGATATAGCTTGCGACCCCAACAACTCAAACAGAATCTTTGCTAAATCACTCGGAAATGGTCCGTTCTATAGCTCGACAAATGCAACAGGAACGCCTAGCTGGAACTCCCACACACACAGTAGAACCGGATCTGATATACCATGGCATGACTGGACAGAGCACGGCTGGATATCAGTAGGAGAAATGGTTGTAGATCCTGTCCAACCCAATCGTCTATGGCTTGCCGAAGGTGTGGGTGTTTTCATAACCACTGATATCAATGATAGCGATATGGCCTGGTCTAGTGTTTCCAGTGGACAAGAGCACATGGTAAGTAACCACCTTGTAGTGTTGAATAACCAAACACTGATTCAGGCATTCTGGGATCGACCAATGTTTGTAAGAGATGCGAATAACTTGGACAGTTATCCAACACGACATTACCCTAGTTCCAGGTTTAGTTCTACTTGGGACATGGGAGTCACTCCTGCTGATCCAAACTTCGTAGTCGCCATTACTGAAGACCATCGTTATTGTTGTTATAATGATGGTTTACATAGAAATTCAGGATATTCCACGGATGGAGGACAAACCTGGACAAGATTCGGCTCCATGCCAGACCCAACGAATGACTATGGCGTTTTTGGTAATATTTCTGTTGCTTCAAATGATATCAATAACATCGTTTGGCTGCCTACCGGAAACAGAATGCCCTTCTACTCTACCAATAGAGGTGTGACCTGGACACAGGTAACCATTCCTGGCAATTCTGGAAATTGTTGCATTGCAGCACCCTGGTTTATACGGAAAGTCTTGGTTGCCGACAATGTCTTAGCGAATACATTCTACATTTACGACTTTGGAAATGGTAAAGTCTACCGTTCTACGAATGGCGGTGCCTCCTGGACAACTCGCTCTAGCTCATTACCAGCATCTGCCTATCATGGCAAACTTAGAGCAGTGCCAGGTAAGGCAGGCCACTTGATATTCAGCGCAGGACAAAATCAGACCGAAAGTGTCATGACAGGAATCTATCATTCTACCGATGGAGGCGTTTCCTGGAACTTCATCGCAAACACAGATAAAATACTCAATGTTGCAGTTGGAAAAGAAGCGCCTGGTTCTAACTATCCAACAATTTTTGTCCATGGGAATGCAAACGGTGTATTGGGTTATCATATGAGCACAGACCAAGGTGCTACCTGGACACAAATCGGAACGTATCCTGCTGGTATTTACAGTTGGTCAAAGGTAATGGTTGCTGATCCCTTCAAATACGGTAGACTTTATGTCGGGTTTGGAGGGCATAGTTTTGTATACTTTGATATAAATTCAAATTGCCCAAATGCTGGAACGCCTTGCGATGACAACAATCCGAAAACCATAAATGATGTTTATGATAATAATTGTGTTTGTGCCGGCACATGTCCTCTAGTTGGAACAGTATGCGACGACAATGATCCAAGTACAACTAATGACCAAGAAGATGGAAATTGTGGTTGTGTTGGAGTCCCTTGTCCTGCCGCTGGAACTACTTGTGACGACAATGATCCGAATACCACAAATGATATTGAGGACGGATTCTGCACTTGTGCTGGAACGCCAATCAATGTATCGAATTCTGGTATTTGTCGATTTGATACACCTCCCGTTTTGGATGGAGATGACACGGAATGGCCAATGGATTCAATTTTTTATCCGACAAAAGTATTAGGAGGCACCGTTGCTGGCCCAAGTGATCTAAATGCGGAGTTTAAAATTGGATGGGATGACAATTACCTGTATGTTTTTGGTCGGGTGACAGATGATGCCTTGTTCAACGATTCTCCTAATCCCTGGAACGATGACTGTTTTGAGTTGTACATTGATGGAGGAAATGAAAAATTGACTACCTACGATGCGAATGACTTTCAGTTGATGTTCAGGTATAATGATCCTGTTGCTTACAATTTTCCTAATGGCCCTATCAATCCACCAGGGCTTGATTTTGTGATGCAGCCAACCAATTTAGGTTATAATGTGGAAATCCGCGCTAGTTGGGCATTTATCGGCATTCCACCGATTTCAACAGGAGGAAAAATTGGAGTTGATGTCCATATAAACGATGATGATGACGGTGGTTTAAGGGATAAATTTATTTCTTGGAATGATGATCTAAATCTGGCCTGGACCAATCCTTCCGTTTTTGGAGAAATATTGTTTGAAGACTGCCAATCTGAATTCATTACACCTAATATCTGTTTATGGATGGAAGGCGCTTATGACTACAATACGAATCAACTGACGACTTTATTGATGCAACGGAATTTACTGCCTTACCTGCAACCTTACAACACACCTCCATGGAATCATATGGGCACAGAATCCGTTAGTAATTTCCCGCCACAGGCAGTAGATTGGGTGAAGGTGAGCTTTAGATCAAATCCCTCAAAGTCTTCCGAAGTGTTAGCAACTGCCGCCCTATTGCTAGAAGACGGATGTCTGTTTTTTCCTGCTAAGGATTTCTTTCCCGAAAGTCTTGGTGCTTCTTTTTATGTGGTAGTAGAACATCGCAATCACATTGGTATCATGTCTCCAACAGCAATTAACGTCACCCAAAACACATTGACCTTTGACTTTAGAAATATTGATAGTTATTCGGTTGGCGGACAAGGGCAAAAACTGATTGGCACAGGTGTTTGGGCGATGTTCGCAGGAGACGGTGACCAATTGCTGGATTTGAACGGATATGACATCAACGGGATTGACAATGCTAGTTGGGCACCTTTAAACGGAGGCTTCAATGTTTATGGATATGCCGACTATAACCTGGATGGAGATATCTCAGGACTGGATAAAGTATTGTGGTCAGCAAATAATGGGATTTATTCTGCACTTGACAGGTAAAAACAGTAAGGCGACTTCTTGTCCTACTTGTTATTTTGTCGGTCAACAATGGAACGTATTCTGGATTGAATAGATAATTCAACCATGAAGCAGCCAATGTATGTAAGGAGGCCAGTGGGCAAATAAGAATGGTTTTTATTTGGCGGCCTTTACGGGCTATTCGGCACTCACATTTGTTCAAACAACACCTACTATCCCTGGCCGTATCCCAAAATACAAGAGATTGACTTAGAGTTTTACGTTTATAGGATCGTGTCCTACTTATATTGTAAATGAAAGATACCCAATTAAAATCTTGTTGCCTGAGTTTAAGTAAGTATTGATTCACACTTAAAAATGGACGTACGTAAACTGTTTTCTTCCATTCGTAAATTAAATCGCACTTTTGTGTTTAAATATTGTAAAATTGAAATCTGTTTTCTAGGATCAATATGATAGTGTTAGTTATTCAAACAGGTATAAATAATTTTACTTTTAACATCATGCGGCAACTAGTATTTACAACAAATAGCGGACATTCTATTAAAGATAATTGTTTAAGCTTTGATTTTATCAATTCCTATGTTCAGGGCAAATTCAATACTGAAGATCAGTACAAGATTGAGCGACACCTAACAGACTGTGAGTTATGCAGTGACGCGTTGGAAGGATATGCTACAACAAATTTAGATCAGGCAAAAGCAATCCTGGAAGATGTGATCTGGCCCAGAAAAGTAAAAAAGGTTAGTAAAAAGTCAGTTAAAGTGATTGCTATGAATACTAGGCCTCTTTGAAAGTCCATCTAAAAACACGAATACCACCATAGATGAACAGCATAAACAATAGTATCAAGATTCCCATTGCTACCGGATTGATTGCACCAGTGATTAAAGCAGGAATTGCTTTGAAAATCGTCCAAATGAAGGAAAGTGCTCCCGCAATTAGTAGAATTCGTATGACTCTTTTGTATAGCATGACTGTTTTTTATTGTAATATAATAATAACTAGAACAATCAACGCTTAAAAATCGAAGATTATCATCGAAATTGTCAATTTACGATCTGTTACTCAATCAACTTATAATTTTTTAGTTTCTTAATAAATAACCTATTACCTTTGCAGCCTAAACAAACGTTGAATGCTAAAGGAACCAGTTACAAGCATAAAGGAACGCTATCAACTACTCAACAGTATTGCGGCAGAACGCATACTGGTATTAGATGGCGCAATGGGGTCTCTTATCCAGGAATACAAGCTATCGGAAGTTGATTTCAGAGGTGAGCAATTCAAGGACTTTCATCTAGATATCAAAGGAAATAACGAAGTGCTCAATGTCACACAGCCACAAGTGATTGCGAACATCCACAAAGCATACTTAGATGCAGGCGCAGACATCCTTGAGACCAATACCTTCAACGGTACTAGTATCTCGCAAGCTGACTATGAGATGGAAGCACATGCTTATGAGTTTAACCGTGCCGCCGCCCAAATCGCAAGAAAAGTAGCAGACGAGTACACCGCAATCACACCTGAGAAACCCCGGTTCGTTGCAGGAGCAATCGGTCCTACGAACAAAACAGCCTCCATCTCTCCAGATGTCAATAATCCAGGATTCCGTGCTACGTCTTTTGATGAATTGATGGAAGCCTACTACGAGCAAATCCGTGGACTAGCAGACGGTGGATGTGATATCTTTCTGGTTGAAACAATATTCGATACCCTCAATGCCAAAGCCGCCCTCTTCGCTATTGATCGGTATCAAGAAGAGACGAATACGAAATACCCGATCATGGTGTCCGGAACGATTACAGACGCCAGTGGTAGAACACTTTCCGGACAAACTGTAGAAGCTTTCTGGATTTCCATCAATCACATCGAACTCTTCAGTATCGGACTTAACTGTGCGCTTGGCGCTAAGGAAATGCGCCCTTATGTTGAAGAACTGTCCAAAGTAGCGAATTGCTGGGTCAGTGCTTATCCAAATGCTGGCCTACCCAACGAATTTGGGGAATACGATCAAGGCGCAGATGAGATGGCAGAATTTATCAACGATTTTGTAGAAAGTGGATTGGTTAATATCATCGGTGGCTGCTGTGGTACAACCCCAGATCATATCAATCGAATGTCCGTTTTAACAAAGGGCATTCTACCAAGAAAAAAAGCAAAACTTTCTCCTTATACACAGCTCAGTGGTATGGAAGCATTGACCATCCGTCCTGAAACTAACTTTGTGAATGTTGGAGAACGGACTAATGTCACGGGATCAAAAAAGTTCTCCCGCTTAATCAAATCTGGGGATTACGAAGCGGCCTTAACCGTAGCACAGCACCAAGTAGATGGTGGCGCCCAGATCATTGATATCAATATGGATGAAGGGTTGTTGGATTCTGAGAAAGCAATGAAAGACTTTGTCAATTTAATGGGTTCTGAGCCAGATATCGCCAAGTTGCCATTTATGATCGATTCTTCTAAGTTCTCAGTAATTGAGGAAGGACTGAAAACAACGCAAGGCAAATGTGTGGTCAACTCCATCTCCATGAAGGAAGGAGTAGCCGAATTCAAGCGACAGTCAAAGGTTTGCAAGCGATTCGGAGCAGCAGTTGTCGTCATGGCTTTTGACGAAACAGGACAAGCGGATACCATTGACCGTAAGGTAGAAATTTGCCACCGAGCGTATAAAATTCTTGTCAACGAAGTTGGCTTCCGACCACAGGATATTATTTTTGATCCTAACATCTTCGCCATCGCCACAGGCATTGAAGAGCACAACGAATACGGTATCGCGTTTATAGAAGCCACTCGTAAAATCAAAGAGTTGATGCCTAATGTGAAAGTTAGTGGTGGCGTCAGTAACATATCCTTTTCGTTTAGAGGAAACAACCCAGTCAGAGAGGCGATGCACTCCGCATTTTTGTTCCACGCCATCAAAGCAGGAATGGACATGGGAATTGTCAATGCTGGACTAATCGAAGTCTATGAAGATATTCCAAAAGACTTACTGAAATTAGTAGAGGATGTCTTGTTTAACCGGACACCAAACGCCACCGAAGCCTTGACCGATTATGCAGCAAACGTCAAAGGACAAGGGAAACAGATTGTAAAAGACCTTTCTTGGCGAGAAGCCCCAGTAGAAGAACGCCTGTCGCACTCCTTAGTCAAAGGAATTACCGAGTTTATCATTGAAGATACGGAAGAAGCAAGACAGAAATACGACCAACCGATTGAAGTGATAGAAGGCCCGCTCATGGACGGGATGAACGTCGTTGGTGATCTGTTTGGTTCTGGTAAAATGTTCTTGCCACAAGTAGTGAAAAGTGCTAGAGTGATGAAGCAGTCTGTTGGTTATCTAACACCTTATATAGAAGAATCAAAGGCTGGTGCATTTTCCTCTAAAGGAAAAATTTTAATGGCGACGGTGAAAGGCGATGTGCACGATATTGGTAAAAACATTGTAGGCGTAGTATTGAGCTGTAACAACTTCGAGATCATCGACCTGGGTGTTATGGTAAGAGCCGATACCATCCTAAAAGAAGCCAGAAAACACAATGTAGACATCATTGGACTAAGCGGTTTGATCACCCCTTCCCTTGATGAAATGGTACACATGGCAAAAGAAATGGAGCGCGAAGGCTTCACCATTCCACTGATGGTCGGTGGTGCAACTACGAGTAAGACACACACCGCAGTAAAAATCGAAAAAGAATATTCTGGACCTGTTGTGCATGTATTGGATGCCTCAAGAAGCGTAACGGTTGCCAGTACCCTGTTGAACGATGAGGAACGTGATAGCTACATGACAGGCATCCGCAAGGAGTACGAAGAAGTGCGTAAGCGAAGAGCAGGCAGAAAATCATCCAAAAAATACTTGACAATTAATAAGGCTAGAGCCAATAAGTTCAAAGTCGATTGGGAGACTTATCAGCCAAAACAACCTACTTTTATCGGTACCAAGGTTTTTGATGATTATTCACTAGAAGAATTGCGTCAATACATTGATTGGACCCCGTTTTTCGCCAGTTGGCAAATGCGTGGCAAATATCCGGAAATCCTAAAGGACGATGTAGTAGGAGTAGAATGTACAAAGCTATTCAACGATGCACAAGCAATGCTCCAACGAATCATCAATGAAAAATGGTTGACAGCTAAAGGCGTTTTTGGTTTCTACCCAGCCTGTAGCATCAAGGACGACAATGTCAATGTCTTTGAAACGGAAGACCGTAAAACGATTACAACACAGTTTAATTTCCTTAGACAACAAGCACAAAAAGCACCTGGACAATTTAATAACTGCCTGGCAGATTACATTGCCCCAGCGACTAGTAAAACTAACGATTACCTCGGTGGCTTTGCAGTCACAGCAGGCATCGGCATTGAAAAATGGGTCAAAAAATTCGAGGATGAACTCGATGACTACAGCGCCATTATGCTCAAAGCTCTAGCAGATCGACTGGCAGAAGCCTTTGCAGAACGCCTCCACGAACGTGTCAGAAAAGAGTTTTGGGGCTACATGCCTTCAGAATCCTTGTCCAATGAAGAGTTAGTCAAAGAAAGATACAAAGGAATCCGTCCAGCACCTGGTTATCCTGCTTGCCCCGAGCACACTGAAAAGGGAAAACTCTTTGAATTGATGCAAGTCAAGGAGCAAACAGGCATTTTTCTGACTGAAAGTTATGCGATGTATCCTGCATCTTCAGTAAGCGGCTTCTACATTTCTAATCCTGATTCTAAGTACTTCACGATTGGAAAGATATCCAAAGATCAAGTAGAAGATTATGCGGAACGCAAGGATATGGGACTGGAAGAAGCAGAGCGTTGGCTGGCTTCGGTTTTAAATTATGATGTTTAATATTTAACAATCATGAACTTTGATTGCAAATAGGATTCTACATCAATTAAGATTCCCTCTTTGCTTCGAAATTCGTCTGATGTATTTTCTATTGTTTTTCAGACCTTCAATGCTTTTTTCTGACCTACTTGGGTCCTCTATCTTTAAATGCCATATACTTGGAACGTCTATTAGGTTGTTTTTCGTTAATACTCCAGTAATTTCAACAGGACTAGAAGTATAGGTTGTTTTTCTATGGTTTATTCTAAAAATATCATCTTGTTTAATAATATTAACAATTATTAAAGTAACTGGCTTGAAGCATGTGGAGGAACTAAAAATGAGATCATCAATGTAACGTGAATAAGTGATATTGTGGGTTTGACAAAGCTGATAAATTTCTTTATCCTTAAGGTGGTAAAAAACCAAATTAGCTAATGCATCTGCAGTTGACGTGCCTTGAGGAATAAAACCTTTATATGTTGTTAGTTTTGTAATATAACTTGCAATAGTAGTATTAAAGCCCTGCATTTTCAATGCTTTGAAAACCAATTTATTTGTTACTGAAGGGAAAAATTGTTTTAAATCTGTACAAAACTTGTATTTTTTACCCTTGTGGAGTCTTGCATTAGTTGCAAAGCTTTTTCCTTTTACTCCTCCTTGAATATAATCAGGGTAAGTGATTTTGTTTAGAATTTTAGTTCGAAGTGACCGTTGTATTTCTTTTAATCTTCCTGAACTTGGGTATATCTTTCTATAAAGAATGTTTCCATCTTTATCTTTTCTTGGAGTACCTGTTTTATTATCAAGTTTATCCCTTTTCCATTCAGTATAGAATGTATCAATTTCAAATAAGATACAATTAAGTTCTTCCTTGGTTGTACCTAAAATTTTAAAGAATTTATCCTCCTTCATGTCAATCTATGTTTACAGGAATGAAAAATTCATTGACCATTGATTTTACAGCAGGATTAATCATCTTGAAAGCTATCTTCTTTTCTGGAACAATGTCATCGTCATCTAAAGCCAAAAAGAATAAAATTGGCAAAGGTATGGCAAGTTTATCGCTCAAAACCTTTAAAATTGAGAGGTTAGGCTCTTTTAGGTTGTTTTCAATTTGAGATAAATATGAAGGAGTAATTTCACATAGCCTCGCAAAATCCTTTTGCTTGAGACCCTTTGTTTTTCGGATTTTCTTTATTGTTTTCCCCAAGTCCATAAGAATAAATTTAAATATAAAGTGGTGCTCCGATTTAGAATAGATCTTTAAAATCTGTTAGCTTTTCTGCCAAGGCAAAAAACTTGATTAAAAGTTCAAAAGCTTTTGAAACATTTTCAACAGAATCGATACCTACAGATATGTTCTCCTGATATGCTTCCAAAAACTTAATACACTTTTTAAGAAGATCTATTTCTTCCTCCGAGATAGAATCACGGTTCTTTCTAATAAGGGACTTAATACTATTGATTAAGTTCCCAATTGACTCAAAATTAATTTCTGTCATTTTTTTACGTTTAAAAAATTATATAATAATCTAATAAAGCAAGTGCGAAAATCACAGCTATTCAACTAGCATTATAACCAACTATATAGCCGTGATTCTTCGCACCACCTTATTAGTATTAGAATAAATTTTTATAATCAATTCAGATATAAATAAACTGCTTTGCAGTAACTTGCCTAACATGCAAGTCTTAACCGAGTACAATTAGTTACAATTATTTGAACCATTTCAAAGAACTTCACCACAAGGTAAGCTTAAGTTGTCAAAAAAGTCAATTATTTGCACATTAATTTTACTGACAGTTAATTTTTATAATTCAAAATGATCTAAAATCAGACTGTAATCTTTGTGTTTACACTATATTTCATCTTGAAATATTTTGCATAGGGCCTGTTTCAACTGCACAATCATTGAATACATTTATAGAGTTAAAAATTTATTTGACAGTATTTAATTCTTAGCTTTGAGATTTAGAATAAAAGGTAAAATTTAAAGAACAAGCATCAAGTAAGTTAGTTAGCTAACTACGTTTTCTTACTTTTAGAACTGATCGTGTTTATTATTAATAAATCATGGAATTAAAAGATAAAATCAAGCAACTATCCAAGGCGTACCACAATGATGTTGTGGCCATCCGCAGACACCTGCACGCCAATCCTGAACTCTCCTACGAAGAAGTAAAAACGGGCCAATACATTGCTCAAAAGCTCACAGAATACGGTATCGAGCACAAACACGGTTGTGCAGTAAATGGTGTCGTAGGATTGATCAAAGGAAAAAATCCAGGTAAAAAGATTATCGCACTTCGAGCAGACATGGACGCCTTGCCAATCCTTGAGGCGAATGACGTGCCTTACAAGTCGACAAAAGAAGGCGTGATGCATGCTTGTGGACATGATGCACACGCTTCGTCACTGCTAGGAACATCCAGAATATTAAACGAAGTAAAAGATCAATTTGAAGGAACGATAAAGCTGATTTTCCAACCCGCTGAAGAGAAATTCCCTGGCGGTGCTTCAATCATGATCAAGGAAGGCGTATTGAAAAACCCCGATCCAGTAGGAATTATCGGACAACACGTGCATCCTCCACTCGAAGCAGGTAAAATTGGTATGAAAGCCGGCATGTACATGGCTTCAGCTGATGAAATTTACCTGACCGTACACGGTCGTGGTGGTCATGGTGCGTTGCCACAGGATTGCATTGATCCCGTGGTGATTACGGCACATATCATTACAGCATTGCAACAAGTCGTGAGTCGTAAGAGTAATCCAACTACGCCAACAGTATTGACTTTCGGGAAGATGATTGCCAACGGCGCCACCAACATTATTCCTAATAAGGTATATCTCGAAGGCACCTTCCGCACCATGGATGAGCAATGGCGCACCGAAGCACATGAGCACATGACTAAGATCGTCACGATGGTAGGAGAGAGCATGGGCGCTAAAATCGACTTTTTGATCAAGAAAGGATATCCCTTCCTCATCAACAATGAAGCGATGACACACAAGGTTCGAAGCTATGCAGAAGCCTATGTTGGCAAGGAGAACGTTGTCGATTTACCGATTAGAATGACGGCTGAAGATTTTTCTTACTATTCTCATGAAATCCCTGGTGTGTTCTATCGCCTTGGCACAGGGAACAAGGCGAAAGGCATCACATCTCCAGTACACACGACCACCTTCGACATTGATGAAACGTCCCTGGAGCTCAGCACAGGTCTAATGGCTTGGTTGGCAATAAATGAACTCGCAAACTAATGACAGTCAAGCGTTACTTTGTCGAATTGGCCTACAAAGGCACGCCGTATGCTGGTTGGCAACGACAGAATAATGCGGTGTCTGTACAATCAACAATTGAGGACGCTTTGTCTACGATTTTAAATCAACCAACCAAGATAACAGGTTGCGGTAGAACTGATGCAGGCGTCCATGCAAGTCAATACTTCATGCACTTTGATTTTGCAAGAGACTTACCAGAGGATTTCATCTCCCGACTCAACAAATTTCTACCCAAAGAAATAGCTATCAAACGCGTCATTCCTGTTGCCAATGATGCCCATACCCGGTTCGATGCTACCCAAAGGAGTTATGACTATTATCTAAACGCTCACAAGAGCCCGTTTAGCCATGAACTATCATGGTATTATTATTCTGGCAGGCACTTGTCCCTAGAACGCTTGAATGCCTGCGCGCAACTATTGTTGGAATATAGCGAATTTGCGCCTTTCTGTAAAAAGGGTTCTGATGCGAAGACCATGCACTGTCATCTTACCCGCTCTGAATGGATTGAAGGCAAGGCCAACGGAAGTCTGGTGTTTCATGTAACTTCCAACCGTTTTTTGCGGGGCATGGTGCGCCTCATTGTTGGGACCTGTGTGCTGGTTGCTGAGGGGAAGCTGAGTCTGGAAAGTGTGAAGGCATCACTGGATACGCAAGGGAGTTTGGAGAAGGGGTATAGTGTGCCGCCCGAAGGGCTGTATTTGTCGGAGGTTTGTTATGACTATGTGGATTAAGGAAAATTTTACCCAAAACACCATTAAATGCGAAATTTGCGAACAATCCACATCTATATCCGTTTATTCAAAAAAATGCACAAACACCTTATCTACATCATCGTCCTCTTCTCGGTTATTTCTACCAATATTCAAAGCCAGGTGAAACTAGCTGATGATATCGGTTTCACTGCTGGCCTCACCTTCAATTTTGGGACAAAAGTCAATCGAATAGGGCTACAAGCAAGCGCTTATTACGTCAAGTCTATCGTACAACTCAACACTGGGTTGCGCGCTTACTACAGTTTCAACAGTTATGGTCCAAAAGGTAATCGTCCTGAGGTCATGTACACGCTAGGCGCTTTGATCGCTTATGGGGAAAAGGACACGTTCGACAATCAATTTATTCATCCCTTAAGCAATCAGACACGACATCGTTACGGAGTCGGCTACTCCTACAATTTCTACTGGGATAAGATAGGTACTACACAGCAGTCAGGTACAATCGCATTTCATTTTCCGAATACAGAAATCATCTTTGAAAACGATATGTTCATTCCTGCTTGGAGCGATGAGTTTCGCACCGGCGCGTTTCAGGTCACTTATTATTACAAGCAAGAAACGCGGGTGTCGGTGAATCTACTTACTTGGACAGGCGCATTTCGTCATCCAAATCGTAAGACGGTCAAGGATACGGATTACCCTTCGCGTTTCGGCTATTTCGACATCAAAGACTGTCCCTATGGTAATCTCTCGCATGGTATTCTCGGCTTACAAGTACAACATATGTTGCCTTATAGGCAAGTTGCGTCTGCTATGATGGGCATTGATTCAGAGCGCATTCGCCATGCCATTCAGAATCGTTTTATACACGATGGGCTGTTCTTACCCGTCAAGAGGCGTGTCGTGCCCAACCCTCATTTTCCGATGATTGACAAGGAAGGCAATCCGTTTTTGTTTAAGGAAGGCCAGGAAGTCCGACCTGCAAAATTCTTTTTGGACCTGGGATTCAACCCATATGTGACTTACTGATATCATTCCAGCGGCCCCATAGCGGTGTTGACAATTTCGAATCAGGCCAATATTGCAATAACATCCATTGCAAACAATGCTAAATGCGCAATTATGTTCTGCCTACGAGCATCAACCACCCCCACTAAAAAATTATCCGCCGACAACCATAATATCTTCCTAATTAAATTCCGAAATCACTAGGTAAAAAAATAAAATTTCCTTTTTATTAGAGTAACTATTTTGTACCTTTGCAGCGGATTTGAAAACCACTTTAAGTTTCCAGTCTTATGAGTAAGAACAAAATAGCTTGCATTTTATTTTTAGCGCTATCTTTAGTGTTGAGTAACAGCGCAATAGCAGGAGGAGAGAAGGGCAAAGTGCTCTGCGGTGTAGAAACACAAAGCGTTTTCTTCGATGCTACAAACACAGCCTTTCACCATATCGGAGATGGGAATGTGTATAGTATTGGTTATTTACAACTCCCACTTCCTTGCATATTGTATGCCCCATCACAAGGGGTTTCCATGTTCTCTTCAGGGAAATTTCACGCAGATGGCCACGGAACGGGAAGTAATGCCTACAATGGCTACGTTCTTGATGAAGGTTCAGTAAAAAGAGTGTCTCAAGCTGGATTTCCAGATGGAATGTTTGAAATTGACGGTGGCATCGTTCATAAGAAAGAAAACGAGAAAAAAGTCGCTTTCGTTTGTCATAAAAACCAATTATTCAAGTTGGATTCTAAGAGTACAGCTGACTTTGGATTGTTTGGTGGAGGAATTACTTCGTTCTACGATTTCTCAATCACTAAAAATGTGTTAACAATGTTTATTGTTTTCGCATTATTAGCCTGGCTGTTTATTGGTATTGCTAATAAGTACAAGAAGAATAGAGGACAAGCGCCTTCTGGAGTACAAGCATTGATAGAGCCAATATTCTTATTTATACAAGATGACGTATCTAAGCCATTCCTTGGAAACAAATGGGAAAAGTTTCAACCGTTTTTAATGTCTTTGTTTTTCTTTATTCTCGGGTTAAACCTGTTTGGACAAATTCCGTTTCTTGGAGGTTCAAATGTTACAGGAAACCTAGGATTTACAGCGGTACTGGCAATATTAGCATTTATTGTAACGAATATAAACGGAAATAAACATTACTGGGAACATATTCTTTGGATGCCAGGAGTACCAGCGCCTATCAAAGCGTTAATTCTTACTCCTGTTGAAATTTTAGGAATGTTTATTAAACCAATTACTCTTGCATTAAGATTGTTTGCGAACATCACTGCAGGGCATATGGTAGTATTGATTTTCGTTGGCCTGATATTTATGTTTGGACAAGGGAACGTTGGAACGAGTTTACTTACATCAATTGGTTCGACAATGCTCACCTTGTTTATGTTTGCAATAGAGCTGTTGGTAGCATTTATTCAAGCATTTGTATTTACGATTTTAACAGCTTCTTATATTGGTGCAGCAGTTGAAGAGCACCATCATGAAGAAGCGCATTAAGATATTTAATAACTATTAAACCTTTGTAACATGACAGGTTCATTAGCAGCAATTGGAGCAGGACTCGCAGTAATCGGTGCCGGTATCGGTATTGGTAACATCGGGGCAAAAGCCATGGAAGCTATCTCTCGTCAGCCAGAAGCAGTTGGAGACATTCGTTCCAACATGATTTTGATGGCTGCACTAGTAGAGGGTGCAGCGTTGATCGCAATTATTTTTGCATTCTTCGTTAAGTAAAACGCACCAAAGAAATGAGTCAGATAGCCAACGGTTGGTTGTCTGTCTGGCTCAATTTTAAGAATTTATGTAAATAAGTTATAAATGATTTTTCTAGCAGATTTTTCAGTAATCAGACCAGATTGGGGTCTATTGTTTTGGACAACACTTATTTTCCTTCTATTCTGGTTTATAATGAGCAAGCTTGCCTTCAAACCAATCGCAAATTCCCTTAAAGAAAGAAATGGCGACATCGACGATGCCCTCAAATCAGCAGACAGAGCGCGAGAAGAAATGGCTAACCTGAAAGCTAAAAACGAAGAACTCCTTATCGAGGCAAGAGAAGA
>ENA-ORXR01000632-ORXR01000632.1-marine-metagenome-genome-assembly--contig:-NODE-632-length-44860-cov-21.577764_pt1 | contig 44860 bp, 32 predicted proteins | sample MGYA00237866_ERZ511479 | MGnify/ENA metagenome assembly ERZ511479
CCTTAATACCCGCGAATATCACAATATTGACCAAACCAACTTCGGTACATCGTATCTTGACCGAATCAGAGACCTGACATGGCTTGAAGAAGAGCAGTCTATCCTCTGGCAAACGCATACGCTCATCGCCAAAACCAATATTCATACTTTACAACGTACAGTCGTAAAAGAGGGCTTCCCGAATGCTCGTCAATATAGTGGATTTGGCTTGTCGCCTGATAAAGAAGGTTTTATCGTACATCGCTTTGATTGGGAATACGCTAATATTTGCAGTGTCTTTGTACGCAATCATCTTTATCTGATGGATATGGATGGGACTAATGAGCGGCGTATTTTGTTGGATTGGTAGCTACGCAGATAATAGATATTTTTCAACTTTAAAGATTGGCTTATGAAGAAAAAACCGTACGCATGACTTGTAGGTGTGTACACGGAAACACCCATAAAGAAACACCGTGCCTGCTCCGGCAGGAGCAAGACACGGCGAAATAAGCTATCGTAGTTCGGCTTTAAAACAGGAACTACAAAACCACTTATTGTTAAATCACAACAAAATTACAAAAAATGAACAGACTAAAATGTCAAAAGCTTTCTATTTTGCTTATCTCATGCTTGATAAGCCTTACATCACTTGTAGCACAGCCTACACAAAGTATCTTGCGTGAAGATAATAACGTTATTCGTTCTCAAACAGAACGTGTGGCAGATGCAGGTTGGCTGTATTTCAAACCCAATACAAGCATCGCTCCCGGCGAATTATTTACGACTCACAGAACAGCAGCCGGATTGAGCAATCACGATGAGATGGTGATTACAAAAACATGGGATGACGAATACGGGTATTCGCACAATCGCTATCAGCAACATTATAAAGGTATCATAGTGGAAGGAGCAGAATACTCCGAACACTTCAAAAATGAATGTAGGCTTGAAATTGCTCATGGTAAAATCGTCGAGGGCTTGGATATCAACATAGAACCGCAATGGGATGAAAGAGAAGCCCTCGAAGCAGCACTTGAAGAAATCGGCGCAGAGCGATATACTTGGCAAAGCTTATTATGGGAACGTTCGATAAAAGAGGAATTGGGCGATAGAAGCGCGACTTACTATCCAAGCGGCGAATTGGTTGTTGGGCATGTGTTTGGAAAGGAATTAAGAAGAGAAAATTACCGACTTGCATGGGTGTTTGAGATTGAAGCAATCAATCCGAAGTCATGCAACGAGGTATATGTTGATGCTCATACAGGCGAAGTACTAAAAGTGCAGCACACTGCAATGCACAATGGACCTGCTCCGACATTGTACAATGGTACACAAACCATTGATACCGAGTGGAGAGGTGGAATTCACCACAATCACCGCATGAAAACAAATGATAATGGCAGAAATATACACACAAAATACGACTCATGGCTACCTTGGGGGGTGGTAGCCGAGATAAGAGATGGTGATGATAATTGGCCTACTTCAGATGAGGTTGGGGCTAGTGCTCACTGGGCAGTCAGTATGGCATGGGATTATTTCAAAGATATACATGACAGAGAAGGTATGGATGGTTTGGGTGAAGATATAGTAAGAGTTTGGGCAGATGCTGACTTTCCTAATAATGCTTCTTACACTCCCCCTTCTAGAAAAAGAGGCAATAAACATTATCTCAAATTCGGTACATGGGAAGCATCAGGAAACAACTTGGCAACACTTGACGTGGTGGGGCATGAGTTTTCACATGGCGTAATTCGCGATTTGTCAGGTTTGTGGATGGTAAATGAAGCCGGTGCGTTAAATGAGTCTTTTGCGGATATTTTTGGACTTTTAGTTGAGCGTTATACCCTTGATGGCGTATTTAACTGGACCCAAGCAGAAGATGCTGTACCCGGGGGAGTAAGGTCGCTTGAAGACCCCGGTTCTCTTCCTTTTCGGCAAGCACTTTCTGATAGACCCGCGGGGATAGGCTTACCTGATACATATGAAGGGGCAAGATGGTATTTTGGTACTGAAGATAACGGAGGCATCCACATCAATTGCGGTGTGCAAAATTTTTGGTTTCACTTGCTTTCAGAAGGTGGAATCGGTACTAATGACAATGGAGATACTTACAACATAACAGGTGTAGGAATTGATAATGCTGTACGCATTACATATTATAGTTTAGCTACTTTTATTCAGTATACATCACAATATGATGATGCACGCGAAGCCGCTATAGCGGCTGCCCGAAATATCTTTGGTATTTGTTCTCCCGAACACATAGCAACGACCAATGCATGGGCTGCATGTGGTATAGGAGAAGAATTTGCCGGTTGTAATGTCAACATATTGGGTCCCACCGAAGTGTGTGTGGATTTAGAATTTGCAAATTATACCTATACTGCTACAGATACTCCCGGTAGCACGTTTACATGGAACTTTCCACCACAATGGAGTGTGTCTATATCAGGAGCGGGAAATAATACGCTAACTGTAAATGACTTTGGGTACCTTCCCCCTTCTTTTCCTTATACATTGACGATAGCTGTTACATCCTCAACCGGAGGAACAGATTTTATAGAGGTAACACTTGAGGAGTGTGATATTCATAGGAGTTGTACAGAATTGGAGTTTAGAACTTCAATAGAGACCACACAAACAATGTTGGTATCCCCTAATCCGGCTACTGACGAACTTACAATTAACCTTCCCGACAGAATTATTGAAGATAAATTCATCAGGATACTTGACATAAATGGGAAGGTAGTAATGGAAGAATCATGTAGAGGTTTACAAAAAGTATTGGATATCAGTCAATTGCTTCCGGGAGTTTATTACATCAAAGTTTCAGGGAATAAGGACTTTCAGACTACTTCATTTATAAAATTATAAAACGATGCGAATATTGCTATCAATCGTTTTTCTGTGCTTGTGTATTTCTACACAAGCACAGAAAAAAAATGAAATTCAAATAGGATTTCCCGCTACATATTTTTTTGACGATAAGCCGTATAGTTTCAATAGTTACGTCCCCAAATTGCCTTTACCCACTCATATCAGTTACACGAGGCAACTCTCACATAAAAACGGTTTATCATTCGATTTTAATTGGGTTTGGTTAAAATATGACATTTTGTACAAGGCATATGAGATAGAGCAGCGAGATTATATAAAAATGTCTATAGAATATTATCGGGAAAGAAAAAACGATAGACTTTCTATAAGGGGAAAAACTGGTATAGGTTATCGTTTAGGGAGTGAAGTTTTTTTATATGGTTTCGGATACATACATCAAGGTAATGCAATATGGCTAGTTACGCCGGGACGTAACCCTTATAACCATTTCTGTCTGATGATAGGGGGACAGGCTAAATATCGATTATTCGGTTCACTATCAGCCGTAGCTCAAATAAACTTCTCCCGATATTTTTCAAAGTATAGTCCTAATGAATTGTATAATGTATTTGCGTTGAGTTATGAGTTTTAATTTAGAATGAAGAATAATGTATTGGTAGGAACAAGGCATCCTTGTCCCTACCAATATTATTCACCTCATCAAAAACACATCCCCCGTCAACTGTATCGGGTCATTATTAAATCGCTCGATAACAATATAATAGGTATAAACATCCTCTTCCTGTGCTTCCCCTCTGAATGTACCATCCCAACGTGTGCTGGCATTATCATGTACCAATTCGCCCCAACGATTGAATATTCTGAAAGTAGTTACATTCGCCGAAACGCTTTCCGGCAGACCAAATGAATCATTCAAATCGTCGCCATTTGGTGAAAATACATTGGGAACTTCGGGCACTTCAATATCGCGAATCGTCACGATAATTTCGTCTGTCACCGTACAACCTTCTGATGTCACCGTAAGGGTATAAACGATAGTACCAAACTCATTTGCCGTAACCGTAAATGCCGGACCTTCAAAAGTAAAGCCATTATCGCCCGACCAACTGTAGGTTTCATTATTAGTACCTTGAGAGACACCAATTACGCTGTAATCCGTACCAAGCTGCACTTCTTGGTCGTCACCTGCATCTACGGTGAATGGATTGACTTCGAGTATGGTCTGTGTAGCGATGCCCGTACAACCATCCGGGTCTGTTACAGTGACGTTATAAATATCTGCACCATCTGCGGAGATGGTGGAACTCGTTTCGCCCGTTGACCATTCGTAGGCAGCAAATTCGCCTGCATACAAGCCGACACTCTGCCCCGGGCAAATAGTGGGTGAACCATCCAAGATAATTTCCGGCATCAAGTCAGCCGTTTGTGCAATAGTGGCGGTAGTTGCCGTTTCACAACCACTAAAATCTTGTATAACGACATCATACATACCTGCCGCGAGGTCTTCAAAAAGATTATTGCCCTGAAAGGTCATACCACCGTCGATACTGTATTGATAAGCAGGCGTACCGCCGCTTGCTGTGATTTCGATAGTACCGTCAGATTCACCGCAGTTGGTGGATGTGACTGCTACATTATCAATGACAGGCAAACCCGATGAAGTGATATTCAAGGTTTGTGTAGCTTCGCAACCGTTCACATCTTGTACGACGATATTGTACGCGCCGGGTGTAAGTCCGTTGAAAATATTACTACTTTGGAAATTTTGCCCATTATCAATACTATAACTATACGGCATTGCGCCGCCACTTGCGACGACGGTGATAGTACCGTCATTACCGTCGCAGAGTGCATCATCAATTTGCACATCATCAATCAAAACCATACCTGCATCCACGATGCTTACTTGGTCAAATACTTCGCAACCTGCACCATCTAATACCACAATGTCATAAGTGCCACTGCCAAGCTCTGTGAAAGTAGCAGCCGACTGGAAAGTTGTACCGCCATCTATACTATAGGTGTAAGGTGTCGTACCTACTGTCGCGCTAATAGAAATCGTACCATCTGCTTCACCGCAGGAGGCATTGGTTACTTCTATGTCGGTGATTTCGGGAGCATTTGCGCTATTGACCGTCACTTGGTCGGTGGTTTGGCAACCATCGGCATCCACTATTACGATGTCATAAATACCGCCACTCAATCCTGTGAAAGTATTAGAGGCTTGGAAAGTCGTACCACCGTCGATACTGTATCCATAAGGTGGTGAAACTTCATTTACAGTGATTTCAATGCTAGCATCCATCGCACCGCAATTGGCATCGGTAATAGCGAGGTTGGTGATTTCAGGTTCATCTGAAGGTCCCAATACTTCAACTACTTGTATATCTACACAACCACTCGCATCGCGAATGACAACGTTATATATTCCGGCAGATAAATTAGCAAAATCATTATCAAATTGGTAATCCATGCCGTTGCTGATACTGTATTCGTAAGGTGCTGTACCAGCATTTATTGTGATAGAAATTGTACCATCATTACCATTACAATCGGTAATATCGGTCGTCGCTACATCTGCAATGACGGGTGCGCCATCGGTGGTAAGTTCTACATCCATAATGACATCGCAGCCTTCCGCATCACGCACGACTACGGTGTATATTTGTGCAGGTAAATTAGAAAAAACTGCGCCGTTTTGGAAATTCATTCCATCTAAACTGTATTCATACGGTGTCGTACCACCTTCGGCAGTAATATTTATATTACCATTCAAATCACCACAAGTGGGATTGGTGAGTTGTATATCAGTCAGAACGGGTGCGCCGAGTTGGGTGAGAATGACGGGCGCGTTTATCTGACAGCCTGCAAAATCTTCTACAACCACATTGTACGAACCACCGTCAAGGTTTTCAAAGATATTGCTACCCTGAAATGTTACTCCATCATCAATACTATACTGGAAATTGGGCGTACCTTCGCTCACAAGGATTTCGATGAAACCTGTATTTTCGCCACAAGCGGGGTCAATGATATTAATGCCTTCAAAAACAGGCGCGAAAGGCTCATTTAATACCACAATAACGGTATCAAAGCAACTCAAAGCATCCATCACAACGACGTTGTACGTATTACCGCCCAAGTCTTCAAATAAGGGAGAACTTTGGTAGTCCATACCATTATTGATACTGTATTGGAGTGGTGACGTACCGCCATTTGCGATGACCAAAATACCACCGTCAAAGGTGCCGCAAGAGGAAGGGGCTGTATCGCCAATGATATTGATAGAAGGTGCTTCACCGCCTTCGATAGTGACTTGGGTGACAGCATCACATCCGGCAGCATCCGTTACTATGACATCGTAGATACCACTTGGAAGGTCATTGAAAGTAGCACTGGTTTGTAAGTTTGTACCACCATCAACACTGTATTGATAGGGCGGTGTACCGCCATTCGCTGTAATGAATATCGTTCCATCTGCCAGATTGCAAGAAGCATCAATGGTTTGGATATCGTCAATTGTCGGGCTATTGCCGATGATGACTGTTGCGGTAGTATTACCGACACAGCCGAGGGTATCTTGTACCGCAATATCATATGTGCCTTGCGGCAAATCAGGGAATGTATTTGCAGTTTGGTAGGTTATGCCACCATCCGCACTATATTGATAAGGTGGTGTTCCGCCTGTTGCACTTACGCTGATTTCACCGCCTGTACCGCCGTCGCAATTGCCACTTGTAGTTTGTGCTGTAGCTATGGGTAATTCGGGCGCATCTATGGTAATTTGCGCGGTTTGAGAACAAGCATCTGTATCTTCAACGGTGACGTTGTAAGTACCGGCTGCCAAGCCTGTGGCGTTGGCGGTATTGCCGATATTTGGTGCGTCCCATGTGTAGGTGTATGGCTCGATACCATCGGCAACAGTGAGTTGGATTTCACCGCCATTACCTGCACAATCGGGTGGGGTAGTGGTACTACTGATTGTAGGCGAAACACAGACTTCACAAGAAATCAAGCCAAGAGAAAAGACAACATCCTCTTCACAGGCGGCACTACCCCAAGAACCTGTTTCGCTATCTCCGTAGGTTTCGACCACCATATTGAGTGCGCCGGGTTCGCTGGTACAATCTTCGCTGACAGCGATTGACCAACAAAATTCCCACATGCCATACGCGCCTGAGCAGTTGTCGCCATAATTATTTTCACCATTACCATCCAAAGGACCGCCTAAGTCAGAATCATATACGAAGCCCGGACCGACTGTACCGACATTGGAGGAGGCATAGCTCGTACCCGTGATACTTTCTTGCCAGAGCCATTCACCATTCAAATCACAAGAGTTGGCAAAGACAGTGGGCGTGAGGGTACTTACATCCCAACCCGGACCAAATTCCGGCACTACGGCATGGAACCAGTTGGACGCGGTTTGATTCCATTCTGTTACGGTAATGCAGAATGTGACCGTATCACCCGGAGGATAAGTATTATTTACAGGAGTAGGCGCGGCTGTAAGTCCGGCAGTGATAACACAGAAATCGCAATTATTTGAGCTTTCTATGGACAAATTAATCATCCCTTGGTCGTTTTCATCTGCGCCGGAAATTTGTACGTAATAAGTAGAATCAGGTTGGATGCCTACGGCAAATAAATCTACATTACCCGTTTCACTATTATTACAGGCTAATGGTAATAAATTGCCACAGCCGCCACCTTGATACAAGCCGACGCTTGCGGCACTCAATTCACTTTGAATTTCGATCGCCAATTGATTGGAAGAAGCCACGAAACTGTACCACACATCAGCGGCAGGACTTGGAACGTCACTACCATCTTCACAGCCGACTTGTCCTTCGAAATCAGGTTCGGCAGTTGCGCCGATATTATCTATACAGAAAGTTTGTGCAGCAGCAGCAGAGCCGGGGCATGGGGTGGGAGAATTCAATGTGCCCAAATCGCAAGCCTCACTACAATCATCGGGGAAGTCACAAGTCGGTGTTTCTCCAAGACAGGGTGGAATTGTACCACATTCTACACACAAAATATCTGCTACCCAACCGGGGTCGCTTACACTTCCGTCTGAATCGAAAAGTATGGTCAGGCAACCACCACCTGCTATCACAACTCCGGGTGAGTTGACATCTGTATATTCGCCGATGAGTGGCGCATTGGTATCTTCACCATCATAAATAAATAAATCGTCGAAGCCGTTTTCTATTTCAAAAGAAAGGAAATTGAGCAATACACACGAAGTATCACCGGGTTCGGGGCAGATGGTGGTGGCAATGAGTTCGCCATTACCGTAATTGCCTGTCGGTCCGCCGGTATCGGTAAAGGTGCTGTCTGCACAAGTCAAATTAAATTCAATCGGTATATCACAATTAATCGAACTTTCTATTTCGAGGTTGATTTCGCCCATGTCGGTTTCGTCTCCGCCTGAAAGTTGGATATGATAAGTGCCACCGAATTGTATGCCTGTAAGGAAAAGAACGGCATTACCATTTTCACTGCTAAAACATTCAACGGGCGTGAGCATATCACAGACATCACCTTCATAGACCCCGACATTGATATTCAATAATTCACTTTGAGCGGTGATATTCAATTCATTGGAAGAAGCTACGAAGCTGTACCATACATCTGCGGCAGGATTCGCCATAGAGTCGCCAACGAAGCAGTCCGTCTGCGCTACATAAGGGATTGATGCGGTAGCGTCCACATTACTCAAACAAAATGACTGCGAAACAGCAGAAGTAAACGGACATGGGGTAGGCGAATTGAGCGTATCAAGGCTACAAGCAATTTCGCAGTTGTCGGGCAAATCACACTCAGGGGTGAAGCCGAGACAAGGCGGAATTGTACCACATTCTACACACAAAATATCTGCTACCCAACCCGGATCGCTCACACTTCCATCGGATTGGAAAACTACCGTGAGACAGCTATCCGAAGCAACCACAACGCCCGGAGAATCTGTATCTGTATATTCGCCGATGAGTGGCGCATTGGTATCTTCTCCATCATAAATAAACAAATCATCGAAGCCATTTTCTATTTCAAAAGAAAGGAAATTCAATAATACACACTGCCCTACACTATCCGGTTGAGGGCAAATGGTGGTTTGAATATTTTCGCCATTTTGATAATTATCATTTTCTCCACCTGAATCTGTAAATACGCCATCGCCACAATCCAACATGAATATAATCGGCACATCGCAATTGGTAGATGTGGTGATGTCCAGATTAATTTCGCCCATATCATTTGTATCTGCACCTGAAATTTGGAGGAAATAGGTATCGCCGGGCTGTATGCCTTCGGCAAAAAGACTTACACCGCCATCTGTACTGTTATTACAAGCTACGGGAACGAGCGTCTCGCAAGAAATTCCCGCTTGATAAAGGGCGACACTTGCCGCACTAAGGAAACTGGTAATGTTAATATTTAATTCATTGGATGAGGCTTGGAAGCTGTACCAAATATCTGCGGCGCCATCAGGCATATCGTTTCCATCCATACAAGCAGCTTGCGCGATGTAGGGCATGGCAGGCGTCGCGCCCGTATTATCCGAACAAAATGACTGCGTAACAGGTGCGGTAAACGGACAAGGGCTTGGTGAGTCCAATGCGCCCAAGTCACAAGCAATATCACAGGCATTGGGCAGGTCGCACGTAGGTGTCACGCCTACACAGGGAGGCGGCGTACCACAAGGCAAGCAAGTGATATCTGCTACCCAACCCGGGTCAGTCACACTTCCATCCGAATCAAAAACAACGGTAATACAACTATCAGAAGAGAAGACCAATCCCGGACCATCGGTATCAGTGAATGCACCAATAAGCGGTGCATCAGCAGTTGGTCCGTCATATATAAAGAGGTCGTCAAAGCCATTCTCGATTTCAAATTCCGTGAAATTGACATACACACATGAGCCTGTACTGTCGGGGTGAGGGCATATAATCGTGGTGATTTCTTCATTATTGGCATAATCACCATCCGGTCCGCCACTATCGTAGAACGTACCCGAACAAGTCTGAAAATCAGGCGGTGGAGTAGGACACGTAAGCGCACACGACCAAGTCAATTCAAATCCTGCACGTTGTACACCACCATCAGAAGTGAAAGTCAAGGTAAGACAACCTGTAGTCGGGATGTTGAAAAATACATTTTCTGCCATGCCGTCGATACTCTCAAGTAGCGGTGCATCAGAATCCGCACCATTATAAATTGATAAATTATCGAAAATCGGCTCAATATCGTAGCTCACCAAATTGATGGAAATACACCCATGTGGCTCACTCGGACAAATGGCATATTCAAAGGACTCGAATGCACCATAATTGCCGTCCGGTCCGCCCGTGTCGAAAAGCACCCCGTCACAATCATCTACTGTTGTATTAGTGATAATGTCGGATGAAAATTCGTCGATACACAATTGGAATGTACCGTCGCTACCCGTCATAGCAGCATTGATGCGGATGTAGTAAGTCTCCGACGGGTCAAGTGCCAGCACATCCAAGGTCAGATTATTTGTACCTGCGCCTGCCTGTGTACAAGTCAACTCGGCGAAGCCGCTGCAATCTCCGCGATATATAGCCATCTGTGGTTGCTCCATCGTCATGCCTATCACATCTACGGTGATGTCAGTGATGCTGGTAGTCGTTGAGAAAGTAAACCACACATCATTTTGGTCGCCATCCCAAGCCGGAAAGCACAATATTGGAATCCCGAATCCCGTACTCGTCGTGGCATCGGCTGTGGTGAACTCTTCTGCACCGGAGCAATATGCTTCTATGGAAGGAATAGCAAAGGCATCAGCACATTCGTCGTTGACGGGTTGGCTAAACAAGTTAGAATTGACCATTAAGATGGTCAGCATAAATATCGTTACAATTCTCATAATGTTGGCTTAAGAACAAGTCATGACTTGTCCATACAGGAGCAAATTCAAGTTTAAATAAAAAATAGAATTTAAACACAAGTTGGATTTTATTTTTTATTTAAGCTTAAATAAGCTGATAATCAGGTGTTTGGATTGAAAAAAACGTCCGCCTCTTGTCTCTCGTCTATTGTTTCATTCAAATTATTCGACCAAAATAATTCATTTTAAATGATTAAAAAAGAAATGAGCGTAATTTTGTAAACAGCAGACGATAGACGGCAGACGGCAGACGGCGGATTGAATACGTTTTTTAGGCATGTTTAGAAATGTAGTTGACACTTTCAAAGTGGAAAACAAGTAAATGTAAAATGTAAAATAATAAATTTAAAATGTAAAAGTTGTAGGACCCCGTCATTCGTTGGAACAGGCGCGAGGCTAACATGATTCTTTCGTATTTTATTGATTTTAAATTTATTAAAAAATGAGAAAATGAAAATATTTGTGTACGTACTACAAGCACTTTTACATTTTAAATTTATTATTTTACATTTTACATTATGACGATGCCTAAAAAAGTGTTAACTACTTTGATGAACTTGTCGCAAAATCCTTATACAATCTGTACTTTCGTAACTCATAACTCAATTTATTATGCAAAAAATAATTTCTATTATACTATTAATGAGTATTGTAAATATTTTACTTGCTCAAAATTTGAATGTCGAATTATTCGATGTGGCAAATCGTGGTGATGCACGATATTCGGGGTCGTGGACTTATGTAGCACCGGACGGAGTGGAGTACGGGCTGGTGGGAGCAGCTACGGGTTTGGCAGCATATCGTATTGATAATATGCCGATTGAAGAAGTTGGCTTTGTGCCCGGTCCTACATCCAATTGGAGGGAAGTGACAGTCGTAAAAGACCATGCTTACGTGACCACAGAAGGCACAGGAGCAGGGCAGGGGCTTCAGGCGATTAGCCTTGAATATTTGCCGGATAGCTTGCATTTAGTGCGGACTTATAATAATTTTTTCTTTCGCGCACATATCATTCAGAGTGATGTGTATCATCCTGATTCTACATACATTTATGTCAATGGTGCGACCACATTGGGGACACCCGAACCCGAAGGGGTGATTATTTTTGATGTGTCAAATCCTGCTGATATTCAGGTAGTTGGCGGCTATCATCCGTATTATATTCACGACTGTCATGTGCGGGGCGATAGGTTGTATGCTTCAGCGATTTATGAAGGAACGCTCGACATCGTAGATATTTCCGACAAGTCGAATCCGCAACTGATTACGCGGATTAGTCACGGTGATGACTTTACACATAGCTCGTGGACTTCCCCGGACAATAACTATCTCTATGTCTGCGATGAAACGAATAGTCTGCCCATGCGTACCTTCGATATTTCGAATATAGATGATGTAACGGAAATCACTCAAGCTCAATATATTGCGGATATAGAAACGCTTGTCCACAATCCCTATGTGCGTGATGATTTTGTGTTTATCGCACACAATAAAGCCGGTTTGCGGGTGCTGGATATTAGCCGCCCGGACGTGCCTGTGGAAGTGGGGTTTTATGATACCTACTCAGGTCCGGGAGGTTCGTCCAATGGCTTGTGGTCGGCTTGTCCATTTCTACCATCGGGCAAAATTATTGGTGGTGACCGCACTGCGGGTTTATATGTTTGGGAGTTTAATAATGCCAAAGCAGGACATATTTACGGTATCGTGCGCGACTCCATTTCAGGGGAAGCACTTTTCGCCGCTTCAGTGACTTTGACCAATACCATTCAAACAGATTTTGACGGAAAATACGCCACAGGAGCTTTGCCCGGAACGTATGCTATGACCTTTGAACGTGGAGGATACACCACAAAAATCGTTGATGATATTCAACTGCAAGCAAACGACAGCCTTTGGATTGAGGTGGAACTTGCGCCCATAGATGTCAGTGTAAATGAACCTTTATACGCTGATTTGATTGAAGTTTTTCCGAATCCGTTTGATGATAAAATTACGGTGGATATTTCGGAATTGCCTGTACGCGCAGAGCGATTTGTACTATATGATTTGACCGGAAAATTAATTAAAGAATTTATTTTAAATCATTCATTATCAAATCAATATAATACAAGCGAATTGGATGTAGGTATTTATTTTTATGAAATTTTAAATGAAAGGAATGAGATAATTGGGAATGGGAGAGCAGTGAAATGCAAAATGTAAAATAATAAATTCAAAATCCCGTCATCCGTCGGGACAAGTTGTAAAAGGGTAGGACGCGAGCGAACGCGAGGTATTTTTTTTCTATATTTTTCATTAAAATAAATAAAAAATACAATGCATTGTGTGCGTACTACAAGCCCTTTTACATTTCTAAACATGCCAAATTCCATAACAAATTGTATATTCACCACCATGACTACGACACCACGATACTACAACACTAAACAACCATGGACAATATAAAAAAAATCCTCAAGGATCTTTCCCGCGACCCGATTTTAAAACCTATTTTATCCGATAATATCCCGGCACACAGAGGCGCGGAAGCCGACCTGTTTAATGACCTCATTCGCTCGATCACAGGGCAACAACTTTCTGTGAAAGCTGCTGCTACGATTTACGGACGTTTTCTTGATTTGTATGATGCAAAACCTAGTCCCGAAGGTGTACTCACTACTCCGCACGACACGCTACGCAGTGTAGGATTCTCGAATCAAAAAGCCAAATATGCACATAATGTAGCACAATATTTCAAAGAAAATCAACTGACCAAAACCCAATACGACAACATGACAGACGATGAATTGATAACACAATTGACCGAAATAAAAGGAGTGGGAGAGTGGACGGTGCAGATGATATTGATGTTTTCATTGGGCAGACCGGATGTATTTCCTGTTGGTGATTTGGGCATTAAAAACGCGATGGTCAAGCACTACAATTTGGAAGATGACGATAAAAAAATACTTAAAAAACGCATGAGCGAAATCGCCGAAGTATGGAAGCCTTATCGCTCTTATGCTTGTTATTTTTTGTGGGATTCATTAACGTAAAACCGTAGCATAATGCATCCCGCTTGTGCGTGTAGTACGCGGCGCAAGCCGGAGGCGTTACGCTACGGAACACTTTAAAATGAAGAAATTATTCAAATTAATCTTAGTTTTTATATTTGAAAAAACAGGTATTGACGGTATCCGTTTTTTCAAAAAAATACGTAGTACGGGCGATTTTATCGGTACAATCAGTCGTGTAGAGCAGGTGAAGTTATTAGAAATTTATAGACGACAAAGTGCTGATAATCAAGGAGAAAAGCTAAATTTTGAAAATATTTCTTTCCGAAATTTCTCTCAAAATGGGGAAGATGGGATAATATTGTATATTTTTGCGGCTATCGGTTTTACGAACCGTAAAGTGATTGAGATAGGATGTGGCAATGGAGTGGAGTGTAATTCCGCAAATTTGCTGATACATCACGATTTTGAAGGTTTATTGATAGATGCCGACCCATTGAATATTCGATATGCTAAGGCATACTATCGTCGTCATCGGGATGTGCGGACGTGGCAACCACAACTTGTAGATTCGCTTGTGACGGCGGAAAATATCAACAACCTTATCAAGCAAAATGATTTTCAGGGAGCAATAGATTTGCTTTCAATTGATATAGACGGTATGGATTATTGGGTGTGGAAGGCGATTGAGACGGTTTCGCCGCGTGTAGTAGTGGCTGAATGTAACAATCTGTGGGAGCCGGAAGCGGTGGTCACGATTCCATATGACCCGAATTTTGTGTCGGATGCACCTGAGTATTACGCAGGAGCATCGTTGGCAGCGTTGAATAAATTGGCACGGGAAAAAGGCTATCGCCTGATAGGTGCAAACCGCTATGGCTTCAATGCGTTCTTTTTGAGAAATGATATTGATAGGGCGCAAAAATATTTCCCCGAAGTCACTCCCGCAGCATGTCAAACCCATCCGTATTGCGTGTATGCGCGTACCGTCAAAAAGGAAAAAATTGCCCAAAGAGAATGGACGAACATTTAATGTAAAATGTAAAATATTAAATGTAAAATGTAAAAGTTTTCTAACGTGAAAATGTTTTAATTGATTAATTAAAAATGATTTACAAAATTTTATTTTTATAAATAAAATTTTCAATTTCACTACTTTTACATTTTATATTTATCATTTTACATTTTACATTTTTTTTCACTCAATCACAATACATGAGCCTGAGGAATTTTATCATCAAATCAGTATTACTGCGAAGAAAAAGGAAGTGGCACAAACGTTTACAAGGAAGTCTTCCTACAGTGGAAGCTATGCGTAAATGGCTTGACGACATGACTGCACGATTTGAAATGCCGGAAGGCATTAGCATCAAAAAACTGAATGTAGATGGCATCGAAACCGAATGGATGATACCACCCGATGCTAACGCCAATGAGATAATTTTTTACCTACATGGTGGCGGCTATTGCATGGGAGACATCAATAACTACCGAGCATTTGTCGCCAAACTCGCCCTCGAATCCGGCTCTAAAGTGTTGATTATCAACTACTCACTCGCGCCTGAAAAGCCTTACCCCGCCGCACTTGAAGATTCACTCAAAATCTACCAATGGCTCAATGAAAATGGCTATCGAAGCGTCAGCATCGTACTTGCGGGAGATTCTGCGGGCGGCGGATTGGTGCTTTCGACTATGTTGGCTGCGCGCGATAGAGGTATCGTTTTGCCTGCGGGTGCAGTCTTGCTCTCGCCGCTCACTGACCTTGCCTGTACCGGTGAATCCTTCTACGCAAATGATAAAAAAGACCCTGTTCTTAGTGCCAATATTGTCGCTGAAATTGGTAAATGGTATGCAGGAGAGATTCCGCTTGACGACGCTCGCGTGTCGCCTCTTTATGCCGACTATACGCACATTCCTCCGATGCTGATACAGGTCGGTACGTCTGAAATTCTACTGGATGACTCCACTCGCCTCGCCGAACGTGCGAAAGCCGCAGGAGTAGATGTTGAACTTGATGTCTGGCAAGGACAAATGCACGTCTGGCAAATGCTCTGGAACGAATTGCCCGAAGCCGAAAAAGCCATCGAAAAAATCGGCTCATTTACCCGTCAGCGTTTTGGACAAGGACGTATTTTGTATCACGAAACGTGATTGGTTTATAAGGTTTATTTAGTTTACTAAGTTTATTGAGGTGAATTTTGTATATGCTGATTCGTAGAATTTTATAAAGTTATTAAGCCTTACAAACCACTCCAACCAATCCCTAATTCAAGATACCGTAAAGGCATTGGATAGCCTCTTACCACTTCATAGTCTGTATTCCATAAATTATTGATAGACAGATTGATGTCGAGGTTTTCTTGTGGATTCCAACGAATGAAAAAACGTCCTGTGTGATAGCGCGGAAGCTGCTCCGAATTATCGCTCAACGTAAAACGTGCTCCATTCAAATTATGAATATAGGCTGCCGAAATTTTGTCTAAAAAACTTATCCTGATTGTACTATTCCATTTGTGAAGCGGAACATAAGGCAATTGATTCCCATACGAATCGGCATTGGGTGTGCGGTCAATCGTGTGTGTGAGGGCGTAAGTATTTTTCCATTCGAAGTGGACATTATTTAACTTCAATTTTAAAGGTAACTGCACTTCCAAACCTGAACTATGAACGCGTTTTACATTGGAAGCTGCCCAGTAACCGGAATTTGTTGGTAGCCATTGAATTCGATTATTGAGGCGAGTGTGAAATAGGCTTATTTGTGAATTTAGCGATAAAAAGCGTGATTCAGTGTTTTTGATGGGGGGATTTCCTGCGAGATTTAGCTCCCAATGAAAGGCTTTTTCAGCTTCTAAATCAGGATTTCCTCCGGGTTGCCAATAGCGGTCATTGAAGGTCGGATAATGGATATTACGACTGTGAATGAGATTTAATTTAAGCGGAAAATCAAAACGCGGCTGTACATTTATCGTGTATAATAATGGTGAAAAATTGCTATCGCGCCACTCTTCTCTTAATAGTAATTTTATTTTTACTTTATTGAAAGTCAAATTATTATCAGAGAAAATACTACTCTGTATCTGTGTTGGTCCTGAGGGGTAGCCGGGTGCGCGTGCTTTATCCCATGTGAATGTAAAACCTGCCTCACTGTGTATCCACTCAAATGATTGCTTCACACTTGTGCGTGCAAACACACGTTGCGAACGACCCTCCGAAATAAGCCCGACACTCTCATTGGTATAATCCAATATTTCATCCGTATATGCTAATGTAATACCGTAAATCTTACTTTCCCATGAAACGACGCTACGCAAGGCACGGTCTTTCTGTTGTGCATGAGAGAAGGCAAGATTGCGATTGCTGTCGGTCAGCCAAAGATGAGTGTGGAGTGTTCCCTTATCATTCGGACGGAAGCCGAAGGACTGCATAAGATGATGCTGGTGAAAATCGGCATTTTGAGCTTTTGTTACAGGTTGACCTATGGTGAATTTATCTCTGTATCGAAAGTTATTTTGGCTATTTTGGGTCAATAATTTCGTCTGCGTGTATTTGTTTTTATTTGAATAATTAAAACTAAGTAAGGTAGAAAAATTTCCAATATCCGAAACCTGTTGTGTCATCACAAAAGCGCGGGGTTTAAACCCCGCGCTTTTGTGATGTGATGATGTATTTTGTTGATTATCAAATGAAAAATTATTATCTAAAATTAAATTTCCACCCAAACCGCCATTACCAAGCGTATTAGAAGATGCGCCTTGTGAAAGTGTAATTTCGGAAAATAAACCTGTTGGAAATAGCGAAATATCCGCTTGTCCCAGCATATTAGAATTGAGCGGTACATCCTGCCAATACACTTGTGTGTGGCTCGCCCCCATCCCTCGTATATTGACCGAAGCCGATTGTCCTATACCGTAGTTTTGAATCTGTACAGCGGCATTATCATCTAATAATTGAGCGATATTTTGATGTCTGTTTTTTAGAATTATAATAGAGTCAAAAGTAGTTGCAGTACCTGTTTTTGATATGGATTTTGTAGGTTTGGCAATTAATTCGACTTGTGGCAAAAAGAGGGTATCATTCTGTGCAAATATTTGATTTTGAATGATAAAAAAGAGAAAAAGAAGAATAATCAATCGCCACATAGTCAAAGTTTAGGTTAGAATTGTCTGATTTTTCACGTCACAAAATTAGAAGTTTTGTAGTTAACAAAACATGAATAAGCCCGTAAAATTCAAACGAGAAACAAATTAAAAAGGCTAATGTATTGTGAATAGTTTATTGTATTTTGCACAAAAGTACAATTTTAAAAGTTATTGTCTGCAATAGCTTGCGATGAGTCGTATTATTCAAAATTCACTCATTCAAAATTATATTCACAGTACGGAAATATAAATGGACATGAGATACAGAGATCTTGGTGTATTCGGCAAAGCAGAGGAAATTGTCGAAATCACAAATGCTATTGTCGCGAGTTTCCGTGAAGATGTGGAAGAAAGCGGTTTAGTTGCCCAACTTATGATGGAAAATGCGCTGAAACTCCCTGCAAAAATCGCCAATGCGGAAGGGGGAGACATCTATTCGCATCGAATGGATAATGCGGTACTCATTAAATTGGCTGCAAGAGAACTAAATAGCCAAACCTACCTCTGCAAGCAACTCGAACTCGCTGATAAAGAGTATCTTAGGTTGTTGCGTCGAGAAATTGAGCAATTTCGTCATCTGTTCCTTGATTGGGTGGATACTTTTGACCCTACGAATGATATCGTGGATGAATGGCACTTTCGTATGACGTGAGTATAATGAGTGAATGAATGAATTTTGAATGAGTGAATAAATCACTGCTTATCAATTGATTAATTCGTCATTGTATTTTTTCTTTTTTAGACTAAAAATTACTCACTTGCGAGTTGTTTGAGTTGTTCGGCAAGCTCTTCGCCTAAGTAACTGTCAATTGCGGCATGTGCGGCGTATATCGCAGGTGTGAGCGCGATGGCTACGATGAATTTGTAAGCATAATTGACCAAGCCAACTGCCAAAAATTGATTGAAAGACCAAGGTTCTAATCCGCTTGTGCATTGCGGACATAAGATAAATGCAATATACAAAACTACAAAGCTATCAATGAATTGAGATACGAGCGTAGAACCCGTTGCGCGTAACCACACTTTACCTTCTCCCGTCATCTTACGGATGCGATGAAATACTAATACATCAATAATTTGCCCTAATAAAAAAGCCGTTATCGAACCAATAATAATGCACAATCCTTGTCCGAAAACATTGGAAAATGCGGTCTGCATATTGGGTACGCCCTTTTCGGCATTGATACCCACCCACCAATCGGCAGGAGCAAAATTTATCGCCACATACACCATAATAAAGGCATAAATAATCATGGCTACGGCAAGGTTGGAGAGAAAGCGCACACCGCGTTTGCCAAAATATTCATTAATCACATCCGTCATTACAAATACGACAGGCCACAAAAGTACGCCTGCCGTAAAGGTCAGATTTCCCTCTATACCCAACAAATTCCAATTAAACGGCTGCCAACCCAATGTATTTTCTAATGAAAATATCTTGACGCCGATAAACTCTGCGACCAAAGCATTGGTAATAAAAAAACCGCCTAAAATCAGAAATAGGCGGCTTGGTTTATTTGTTATAATATGCTGATTCATAATTATTTAGAAACGACTACTTTCCGCGTAGTCATTTGCTCATCGGCTTGTACATTGAGGAAGTAAACACCGCTTGGGTAAGCACTCACGTCCAATTGCAAATTACCTGCTGCATAATTTTCCCGTATTTCTGTGTGAATTATCTTTCCTGTCAAATCGACTAAATTAATTTGTAGGTCTTCAATGGTTTTATCAAAATTAAAATCCATCGTCAACTGGTCGCTGGCAGGATTGGGGTAAGTTTGGAAGGCTTCGGGAACGATAGCATTTTCATTAGAAACAGCCGTAATATCAATAATTTCTATATCATCAATCAACATCGCGTATTGGTCGGCATCACTATAACAGTGGAAGCCGACATGGATTTGCGTATCGCCATAATCCGGTAATTGAATTGAATAAGATTCATAATTATTATCGGGTTGATTAGGGTTATAAGGTTGTACAATCTCCTCAAAATCAGCGTTTGCGAGTATGTCGTCAAGAGAAGCAGAGGAGCTGACCACAATTTTAAATTTCTCGGGATAGGTAAATCCGGCGTCATTTCCCGTTGCATACCAAAAACGCAATTCGTAATCACGCGCTGATTCTACATCAAAACAAGGCGTAAAAAACCAGTCATCTGCCGCCGCCGAAGCACTCCATGTGTATGCCATACATTTGCTGCCTGTGCGCGGTCCCCATTCAGGATCTACACCTTCTGAAATGTTCCATTGTTTGTCATCATCATTATTATTGAGTACTGTCCAGCCGCCAAAATTTTCTCCATCCTCAAAACCCATCGTAATCAGTCCTTCTGTCAAATCGCGACAACCTGCGCCGCCCGTCGGATCGCAAGCTACGGAAGCATTTTGCACCAATCCCGGACGATATTTTTCAAGTACATAACGCATCAAATCGACCTGCTTATGCGTAAACATAAACATACATCTATCATCCGTATAATCCATAAAATTCATAAACATATCCTGACTACCGCAAGAAGTCGTTGAAGGCGAACCAAAATTCGGACAACCACCATACTGCGATTCCTGTAAAGGCGTGTCGATGATGCCGTCATCTACGCCACAATTGCCATCACCCCAAATGTGGCGCAAACCCAAGTAATGACCTATCTCATGCGTACAGGTACGCCCCTTATTATACGGAAATGTCGCCGTTCCGTTAGTACCAAAATAAGTGTAACCAATCACCACACCATCGCGTGCTGCGGGCGTACCCGGAGGCGTGGCATAGCCCAAGACGCCACCTGTGATTTCACCGACCCAGATATTGAGATAACGGTCTGTGTCCCAGGGAGATCTACCACCTGCGGCGGTAGATTTGATATTGTCTTGTGAAATACTGAAACTGCCTACATTCGTTTGGGTGCGCGTGACACCGGAAGTCGGGTTGCCGTTGGGGTCAACCGTAGCAAGGCAAAATTCTATCTCGGCATCCGAGACTAAATTTCCAAAAAGATTCGGCACTTGATTGCCATCAGGATTAATGCTCCGATAGTCTGCATTTAATACATCCATTTGGCTTTGAATCTGAGCATCAGTGAGGTTTTCCGATGAATTTTTATACACCACATGTATCACAACGGGAACATTATAAACCACGTTGTTTGATTTATATTCAGGTTGAGCAATGGCTGTAATTGCTTCATCAAATTTAGCATTGACATTTTCCGTGAAGTCAGGATATGTTGCCTGCAAAGCCTCCTGATGTATCGAATTGCCGCAGCGAATGAGTTCTTCTTGAGCAAAAATATTTACCGCAAATAAGCAAGTAATGGAGAGTATGAGAATTTTCTTCATGATTGTAAAATTGTCGGATTGTTTGATTGTCAAATTGTTATAACATTTTTTTTATTCAAAACGAATAAGAAATAATTTGTAAAACAATCACATATAGCTTCATCTTTTTGTTAAATGACGAAATCGTATTTCATAAAATTACTAAAAATATGCCACGTTTTGCAATGATGAAATGTTACAATGATAAAATGCTTAAATGATAATGAATGAATTTTGAATGAATGAGTGAATGAATCATACAGGAAAACAATTCATTCATTCAAAATTCAAAATTCATTCATTATCGTGTATGGCATTTATTTTGTGTAGATAGATTGTTATTTTTGTGAAAATTCTATGAAGAAAATATTGAAAGAATAAATGGCGACTATTTGTTTTGTGAAAATTTATTTTCGTAATTCAAAATTTACTCATTCAAAATTAATTCTAATAATAATGAAATTACTTTCAAAACTAATTATACTTGTTTTAGCGACTTTCTTTTGTGTAAATGTACAAGCAAAAGACGGTCATAAAATCGAAATCAAAATTAAGGATTACGATGCCGAATATTGTTTCCTTACGGGTTATTACGGCAATAAAAAATACGTCATCAAAGATACGCTTTTTCGTACGAAAAAAGGTTTGTACGTAGCAGAGGGGGAAGAGTCGTTGGCGACTGGTTTGTATGCCGTGTTACTGCCGCCGAAAAACCTGCCCTTTGAGTTGATGATAAGCAGTGAAAATGACCAGCATTTTAGTATAGAAAGTGACACCACAGAGCTAATTAAAAACCTGAAAATCAAGGGGTCGGAAGAAAACTCTGCTTTTTATGACTACCTGCGATTCAGAGGAGAAAAAAATCAGGCACTAAGTGAACTTCAAAAGCAAGGCGAAGGCGAAGAAAACGAGAAAAAGAAGCAAAAATTGGCAGATAAAATCTCTGCATTAAAGGATGAAATCAAACAATATGAGCAAGACTACATCAGCAAACATCAAGGTTGGTTGAGTGCTGCGATGATTAAGGCTTCTGTTGATGTAAAAGTACCCGACTCCGCCGAAAAAATGACAGAAGAAGAGGAGTCAAAGTACCGCATGTATTATTATCGAAATCACTACTTCGATAACCTCGATTTTTCGGACGATAGACTTTTGCGCTCGCCTGTTTACTTCAATAAAATTGATTTTTTCCTCAACAAACTCACCTATCAAGTACCTGATTCGCTTACTAAATCGGTGGATTATATTTTGGAGAAAGCCCGTGCGAATGACAAGTTGTATCGCTACACGGTTTTTGAAATGGTATCACGCTATGGCAATTCAAAAGTGATTGGTATGGATGCAGTGTTTGTACATATTGTCGAAAATTATGTGAAAGGAAAAACTTTTGAAGATGTAGATGAAGATAATGTCGCTAAAATTATCAAAACCGCGCGTGAGTTTAAGCCACTTTTAATCGGTAAAAAAGCACCAAACATCACGATGCAAACCCTTGATGGTGAAGATATTCAGTTGTATGATATGGATGCGGATTATACGGTGCTGTACATCTGGGACCCCAAGTGTGGACATTGCAAAAAAATGGCACCGAAAGTAGTCGAATTCTACGAAAATTATAAGGATAAAGGCGTTGAAGTATTTGCCATTTGTACAAAAGATAAAGAGCGCGAGCAGTGCATGGAATTTATCGAATCCAAGAATTTCGGGGCGTTCACAAATGTACTGGCAATGACCAACCAACAACTCTACTACCGCCTTAAATACCGCATCAAATCCACCCCAATCATCTATGTATTGGATAAAGACAAAACCATCAAAATGAAAAATATCGGCGCACAACACTTACCACAAGTCATGGACGCGATTATGAATGATGAGTTGAATTGACGAGTTGATGAGTTGATGAGTTGTCGAGTTGATGAGTTGATGAGTTGTCGAGTTGTCGAGTTGATGAGTTGTCGAGTTGTCGAGTTGATGAGTTGTCGAGTTGATGAGTTGTCGAGTTGTCGAGTTGTCGAGTTGATGAGTTGTCGAATTGATGAGTTGATGAGTTGACGAATTATGGAAACTCAATAACTCGACAACTCGACAACTCATCAATTCATCAACTCATCAATCACCCGCCACTTACGGGTGGAATGAGGACAACTTCATCATTTTCAGAGAGTTGTATATCGTCTTTAGCATATTCTTGATTGACAGCTATCGCCAATGAAGCCAAGCCTGCCAAGCGCGGATATGCCTCACCGAGCGCGGTGCGGAGGTCGCTGACGGAGGCATTCTCTTTGAGGTTTAAGTCAAATTCGTGTGTGCCTACAATGTCGCGGGTGATGCCGAAAGCCGTTATTTTGATGTGCATGTGAGTTACAAGTTGCGAGTGAACGAGTTGCGAGTTACCAAACCGCTAATCGTTCCACTCAAAGGTGTTGACCATATGAATAATGTCGCGCTTTACAAATTCGATGATGGGTGCCATTGAATCGGCATTGGGCGAGGTATTGAAGTAGAGTGAACCGCGCAAAAAATGCTTGGTACTGTCCGTCACATAAAACTGAAACGGTGACGCCACCTCTCCTTCAATCTCGAAAATCGTACTACTCACGCCATTCGGTTTATGTATGTGATAATCGTCAATGTAATCGGCACGAACATTGTGCTTATGAGCGAGCTTATAGGTATCGTTGATGAGTTTGTCGAGCTTATTGCGCCCGATTTCGCGATAGCTGCAATGGATTTTGCCGGATAGCGACGGAATTATCAAATCAAACCAACATTCTGATTCCGGTTTTTCATCAAAAAACAGCGTGTCTTGCACGACCTTTGCATACGTAGGCTTCTCGAATGTAAAATCACAATAACTTTCCTTGAAGCGATTGTATTTCTTTTCGGGATAATCTACTTTCGGATATGCACGAGGCTTGGGCGTATAATCTGCTTCGCCACAAGCCACCAAAAAAACAAAAAAGAGTAAAAAAAAGCTATTTTTAACTATATACTGCATTGACAAATTTATGATTACTTCGTAAATTGAGTAAATACAACTCACTCAAAATTCACTCATTCAAAATTCAAAATTGATCTCTAATCACAAGAAGCATGGATTACATTTACAACACACCGCGTTATGCCGCGCAATTTGTTTACGAAAAACGTGTCCCGATTATTGCGTGTTTACTATTTATTTTAGTTTATTATCCTTTGAATTATTGGTGCAAACATACGGGTTTTTGGTATTCTTTGGGCTGGAATTCGACAGCAACTACCTATGTATGCGAACTTCAATTCATCAATGGCGTCATCCGACAACCAATGAGTACATTTACCAATATTTTTTACCTTTTCTTTGGTGTAGAAATGATGGTCAATTCATATACCGATTATCACAAAAATCAAGGGCATCCCAATCTGCTGGTCGCCAATTTTCAGTATAGCTTGATGTTTGGTTTATGTCTGTTGGTCTTGTTTTTCGGGAGTACGCTTTATCACGCATCAGTGGTTGATTTGTTTGCACAAATGGATATGGCAGGGGTATTTGCTTGCGCTTTGTTTCCCTTATTATTTACCTTACACAAGCTGTATGCGGCGCATTTTTATAATAACAAACCTTATTTCAGCATGTTGGGATCGATGCTTATTGTGCTTATATTTTTCTTGTGTCAGAGTGTATTGACTTCTTATTATTGGCAAGATGAATCGTATTATATTCTTCCGATGTTGTATTTTACGTTGATTAGTGCTACGGGCTATCACAATCTTTATTATGTACAAAAAAGCGAACGTAATAATCTGTTTATCAGCTTATTATTTACTTTTCTTGCTATATTTTTATATTTCTATGATTGGTATTATTGCGATGAAATGAGCTATTTTCAACCTCATTCATTATGGCATATTTTCTCTGCATTATCTATGTACTATTTCTATTTATTTCTTCGCAGTGAACATAATGCGACCTTGAAAAATAATGGTTAATGATTAATTTTTTATTAGCCAATAAAAAGAACACGTACTACTTCCACTAATTTTGCATTGACCAATAAAAAGAATACGTACTACTCGCGTTAATTTTGCATTAATCAATAAAAAAATACGTACTACTTCACGTTAATTTTGCATTGACCATTAACCATTAACCATTAATTAGAACTTCCTACTACGCGCACTTCAGTACGGCGATTTTCCTGATGTTTCTCTTCGCTGCATTTCACTCCATCCGAACATTCGTTCACAGGTTGAGATTCGCCATAACCGTTGGCATTGAGGCGGCTCGCGTCGATGCCTCTGCCTTTGAGATAATCAATAACTTCGTTGGCGCGACGGGCTGAAAGTTGTTGATTGTAGCTCGCAGGTCCGCGCGAATCTGTATGCGAAGCCACTTCAATAATGACCGATGAATTAGCTGACATCAGGTTATGGATAATAATCAATTCGTCTTGATATAATTCCTGTACGGGGGCTTTGTCAAAATCATGGTATAGCGTCGGGAAACCAAGTGTACGTGGCGGCGGCGTTGGGAACGACGGTGGTTGGGTCGTTGTTGTTGTCGTTGAAGTGGTCGTTTCTACTACGACGGTTTCACCGGAAGTCGGCACAGCATCCAATGTCACGAGACTGGTAAGCGTTTGTGATGACCTCCTGCCGCGTGTGCATACATTTTCGGTACTGACAAGGTAGCCGTCTTTTTCGGCTTTAATCAGATAACAACAATCCGGCATCAGGTTGAAAGTAAACTTGCCTGCGGCGTCGGCTTGAAGTACGTCCACCGGTTCGCCACAGTCATTGGTGATGGTAAGGTCGGCTCTACTTAGCGTGCTTCCATCCTTGCCGCGTATTGTTCCGGCTAACTGAAATTCGAGTGGTCTATCGAGTCCGATATTGACGAGTATTTTTTCACCGCTTTTTTGAGCGCGTGTATTGGCGGTAGATGAATTGGCTTGATAATCCTCACGGTCAGCTTCGACACGGGCAGTACGGTCAACGGGCATTTCAAAGAAAATACGCCCGTCGCTACCTGTCGTAAATTGACGTTCACTGATATTCGTTTCTACACTTGCCGCGTCGATAGGTTCGCCTGTATTTTTATCAAAAACAAGTACCTCTACGTCCACCGCGAAGCGTTGGAACATATAAAGGTCGTCATTGCCATTGCCACCTTTTCTATTGGAGGAGAAAAAACCGATACTTTTATCGGCACTATATGTGAGGCTGAAATCGTCGGAATAACTATTGATAGGAGAGCCGATATTTTGCACGGGCGTCCATGCACCTTCTGTATTTTTAGCATAAAAAATATCCAATCCACCCAATCCTGCATGACCATTAGAGGCGAAATACAGCGTACCATCGTCGTGTACAAACGGGAAAATCTCATCGCCTTCGGTATTGATACCGGGTACATAAGCGTTCATATTGATGGCAGGTCCCCAACGTCCGTTGTCAAGCATACTCATGTACAAATCCATACCACCCATACCACCGGGCATGTCGGACGTAAAGTACATCGTAGTGCCGTCAGGTGTGACAGTCGGATGCGCGGTTGAGTATTCTTCACTATTGAAGGACATTCCTTTTATATTCTTCCATTCGTTATTTTCGAGGCGTGCGGTGTATATTTTGAGCCGGACAATGCCTTCACCGTCGCGCCCTATTTTGTTACCTTCAATATTATTTCTGGTAAAAAAGATACGGTCTTGTTTCTGATTAAATGCGACAGGACCATCGTGAAATTTGGTATTGATTTTAGAAGAATATTTGACGGGTACACCAAAGGTGAACCCATTGCTTTCCGGCTGAATTTCAGCATAATACAATTCTAAAAACGGATTGCCCGTCCAGGTGTGAATACGACGTACAGCCGCGCCTCTGTCGCGCTCAGAAGTAAATACAATCCCCTGGCGGAAAAACGCCGCCCCAAAATCATCCAATCGTGTATTGACATCCTCTATTTGCTGTGTGCGGTAGTAGCTCGACCCTACGGATTTGAGTTGATTGAGTGTACCGGGTTCGCAAGCATTGGCGAGAATCTGACCGCGCTCGTCGGAAGGCACTTCGGATGCGTACTCCTTGAACCAGCGGTCTGCCTGTTCGCATTTGCCCGTGCCTTGCAGGGCTTGGGCGTAGTAGAGTTTGTGAAGCGACTCTACTTCCGGCAAACGCACGACCTGCCCGTACCAAAAAGCGGCTTCGTTCATGTCGCCGATTTTACGGTAGCACTCTGCGAGTTTTATTTTAGCGGAAGACAAATCCCGCTTATCCAGCACATCCAAATAGTATGCAATGGCTTTTTGATAATTGAGTGCCTTGTAACTTTTGTCGGCTTTTTTGAGCTTTTTCTGCTGCGCTTCAGCATTTCCAATAAATAAACAGCAGATTATTAGTGTGATTATTATTCTGAATTTCATTTTCACGTGTTGTCGAGTTGATGAATTGACGAGTTGATGAATTGTTGAGTTGTTGAATTGATGAGTTGTCGTTTATTACTTCAACAACTCGTCAACTCGTCAACCCGTCAATTCATCAACTCATCAACCCGTCAAAAATATCTTGGTGTAACTATTTTATCTTTATCATAATTCAAATCAAAACCGACCATAACTTCGTATGAACCGGAAGAGACTTGGCGAATTTCTGTCAATGGGAAATCGTAAGCTGCGCCAATGCGTAAGCCGTTGCCAAATTGCAAGGATGCCCAAAAATCTATGGAATCAGAAGAGCTAATATCGCTTGCTCCTTCAAAAGCAGAACGGAATGATACGCCCAACCAAAGGGTCTCATTAAAGAGCAAGGAGGCATCAATGTCAAATTCTGTGGGAGCAGCAATGCCCTGGCTGAGGTCGTTGGCTTGCTCTCTGAATTCGGTGAATAAACCGACATTTTTTATCAGGAAAGAGGGTTTGAAATGTACCGCTTCACTCAATTTCATAACCACACCACCCATCGCGTAATAGTGGCGATATTGGCGTGCGAAAAGATTGGGCGAGTTGGGATCAATAGCTTCACGCCTCAAATCATTATCCAAAATATGCGGCACAGAAAAACCAAAATACAGCGATTCGGTAGAGAAGTAAAGTCCTGCGCCGAAGTTGGGCAGCCAAAGATTACGCATGTTTTGGTTGTCTGCGACAAAGGCAGGGTCGCTAGGATTTTGGAGGGTAAGACCACTATTGTCTGTCGAAAAATCAGCGCGCCAATTGGATATACCACCTTGCAAACCAAGTGCGAGATGCCCCCTACCTGTCGGGATGCGATAGGCATATTGGGCTTGTACGCCTGTCTGATTGGTGACGCCAATAACATCGCGCGAAACCGTCAAGCCAAAACCCACGCGGTCACTACGTACAGGCGTGTGCATGGTAAAAATCTGCGTGACAGGTTTACCGATGTTATCATTAAAACCCAACCACTGGTCGCGGTGCAATATGTTGATACTCATGCCATCCCGACTACCCGCATATGCCGGATTGTAGGAAAGCGTGTTGAACATATACTGCGTCAGCATCGGGTCTTGCTGCGCGATTCCCGGTAGGCTGAAAAGCAGTATGGTTGCTGCAATGATTATTCTTTTCATGTTTTGTTCTGTTTAGAACGAGCGGTTTATTGGAATATAAAATAACAAATTTAAAATTTGTTAAAAGCGTCAAATAGTACGTGGGTATTATTTTGTAATTATTTTTTTATATAAAAATTTAAAAATCAATAAAAAATACCCCGCGTCCTACTCCTTTTAAATTTTACATTTAAAAATATTCACAATAAAAAAACTCGCGTCTTATCTCTCCTGTCTCTCGTCTCGCATCTCTTGTCTATCGTTGCAATTGAATAAAGCCTTCGTGTGCTGTACCACTCACTTGGATGATATAAAAATATGTCCCATCGGGCAGGTCTTCGTCATTCCATGTACCGTCCCAATCGTTTTGATAATCTTTAGCAAAAAAGACGAGATTGCCCCAACGGTTGAAGATGGAGATTTCTTCGGTATCTGTATCTTCAAGCCCTTCTACGACAAAGAAATCGTTGATGCCATCATTATTGGGTGAAAAGCCGTTGTAAATTGCTGTCGGTGCATAGATGTCGCAGTCGGTCATTTCGATAAGTACCTGTGCGTCGTCACACAGAGAAGTATTGATACATATCTGGTAACGCAGCGAATCTGTACCGCAAAAACCATCGTTGGGTGTATAAGAAATCGCACTTGCACCGCCGAGAATATCGACAACTTGCGCGGCACCATTTGTCGGAAAAACTATAATGCCTACATCCGGTGGTACTGATGCCATATCGTTGTCGAGTATCGGAATGAGGACATTGCCACCGGGTTCTACATTGGCTACATCGTCGTTGGCAGTGGGTAGATTTGGATTCACATTAATCGTGAAAATGAAGGTATCGCACATAAGGGCGTCGCATACCTCAAGGCAAAGTATATCAACACCTGCTGCAAAACCCGAAGTATATACCGCACATTCATCACCTATATTTATATCGGTAATCGTACCAAATTGTAGTGGCTCACAGGCAAGATTTGTAACCGTAATAGGCGGCGCGAAGCCTGTCAAATCAGGACATATCAATCGAGTTTCATCTTCGATGAGACTAATCGGATTGGGAAAAATAGTATCGGGTGAACTTGTAGTAGCACTCGCGTTGATATTTCCAAATGCCTCATCGACAATTAGAAACGACAACAGCAGAACCATCACAACATATATTCTTTTCATACTTTATTTTCTAATGGGTGAATGAGTGCCCCGATAGTTATCAGGATGAATGAATATGTTATTTCGTATTCAAACATCCACTAATGCGTACAATTCCTCACCGGATGACACACACGTACATCAAAAAGTAAAGGTAAAGTTAATTTGTAAAGTCTAAAAACTTATAGGTGTAAAAATTCTAAATTCCAAGCACCAAGTATCAAATTCGAATGAAATATACCTCCAATTTGGAATTTGGTGCTTGGTGCTTGTTATTTCAGGTGACGCTCATTACCTTTGCCGTCAAACCAATGACACACATATTTCAAATTCATATTTAGTCCATAGTCGATAGTCCATAGTCGATAGCTTTAATTACTCATTTACTTATGGACTGCCGACTATGGACTATCGACTAAAAAATTATAACCATGGGATTATTTTCATTTCTTAGAAATGCAGGAGCAAAAGTATTTAACAAAAAGAAAAAAGAAGAAATCGTCAAGCCGGACAATTCGGAAATTGATGTGGAAGCTTTGTTGAACGAACAAAAAGCACAATCACTCGAAACACTCGTCAATAGTATGAAACTGGATGTCAGCGATTTGGACATCACAGTGGATGGTGAAGTCGTTACGATTTATGGTAATGCCGAGACACAGGCAGACAAAGAAAAATTGATTTTATTATTGGGTAATGTAGAAGGCATCGCTGCCGTAGATGACTACGTGAACGTCCTTAATCCTGACCCCAACTATAAGCCTACTGACAGCTATGACCCAAGTGTCAATACCAATGAAACGACTCGTTTTGATAATGGTGGTTCGCAATTCCACACTGTCGTGAAAGGTGATACATTGGGCAAAATCGCTAAATCTTACTATGGCAATGCAATGAAATATCCGGTGATTTTTGAAGCTAATAAGCCGATGTTGACCGATCCAAACAAGATTTATCCCGGTCAGGTATTGCGTATTCCTTCAATTGCTTGATTTTTGATTCAGAGATTTTTGATTTTTGATTGAATTTTGCTTCGCAAAATTTTGGACTTATCACACGGCAAAATCAAAAACCAAAAATCACCCAATCAAAAATACTTGAATTGAATGTGAAAAGTCGGGCAAAAATCGTCCGACTTTTTTTGTTTTATTTTTGCGATTATACTCATATTTCGCTATCTTTGCGCGCCCTAAAGGGATTTTAGATTTTTGATTTAGGGATTTTTGACTGTGTTACGATGGAGATTCTACGAAGTAGAACCCAATCTAAAATCGCTCAATCCAAAATTACTCAATCTAAAATCGCTCAATTTAAAAAGATATAAAAATGAAAAAAGGTATTCATCCTGATAATTATAGAACGGTCATTTTCAGAGACATCTCTACAAATGATGAGTTCCTCACACGTTCATGTGCGCCTTCAAAAGAAACGGCTGAACATGAAGGTAAGGAATATCCATTGATTAAATTGGAGATTTCTTCTGCATCGCACCCATTCTTTACCGGAAAAATGAAATTCGTTGATACCGCAGGTCGTATCGACAAGTTCAATAAGAAATTTGCCAAATTTGCTGAAGCTAATCCTACCAAACAAGAGGAGGAAGGAGAAGAAACTCCCGCAGAAGCTCCGGTAGAAGAGGCATCGTGAGAGATATTACGTATTTTTACGAAAAGCGTCGGCGAATAACCGACGCTTTTTTTATTTTTGTGGCGTAAACAGTCCATAGTCGATAGAACATAGTCCATAGTTAAAGCGTGAATACTCACGACTCCCTATAGACCATCGACTATGGACTAAGCAGTAAGGGTCAAATAATCGACACTTTTGAGCGTGTCTTTTTTCGTTATACTTCAGCTATTTTTCGTCATCCCGAATCGAGTTCGGGACAAGTTGTAGCTCGCTATACTCCTCAAAACGAGCTTCGTCTAACAAAAAAATACCCTGCTCAAAAAGTGTCGATTATTTACCCCTTACTGCTTATGGACTTATTTTATGGAAAATATCATTCTATTCGATGACGAAAAAAGGAAACAGCTATACCCGCTAACCATGACGCGCCCCGTGTGCGAGCTGCGCGTAGGCATCCTAACCATCCGTGAGAAATGGGAATTGTGGTTCAATAATAAGGTATCACACATCACTGTGCCGCATTTGCAGGAAAAATTTCCGATGCGAATGCGTAAGCGCAACCTCATTATCAATGGCGGCATCTTGCCTACGCCTACCTTGTGCGAGGAAATCATTGAAATGGATGAAGATGATATTCTCCTGAAAGGCGATGTGTTTATTGCTGCCAAAATCAGTTCGGATAGTCTCGACATTCTTCAGCGTGATGCCGAATTGAGTGGTTTTCGGAAAATACAAAGCAAAGCCGAATTTATTAAAATAGAAAATTGTTGGGATATATTTAGCCGCAATGGGGAGGCAATTCAGATGGATTTTGACAAGCTGACCCGTGAGCGTGTCTCTGCGCCCTTGAGCGATACCAATCGTTTTCTCAACCGCAAAAACATCTTCATAGAAGAAGGCGCAAAGGTCGAATTTGCCACGCTCAATGCCGAAACAGGACCGATTTATATCGGTAAAAATGCCCAAATCATGGAGGGCAGTATCGTGCGCGGACCCTTTGCGATGTGCGAAAATGCCGTACTCAAACTCGGCGCGAAAATCTACGGACCGACTACACTCGGACCATACTGCAAAGTCGGTGGCGAGGTCAATAACAGCGTCCTTACGGGCTATTCGAGCAAGGGGCACGAAGGCTTTCTCGGCAATTCTGTTTTGGGTGAATGGTGCAATATCGGCGCAGATTCCAACACGTCCAACCTCAAAAACAATTATGCCGAAGTGCGCCTATGGAACTATGAATCAGAGAGTTTTGAAAAAACGGGCTTGCAATTTTGCGGCTTAATCATGGGCGACCACTCCAAATGCGGTATCAATACGATGTTCAATACCGGCACAGTCGTTGGCGTATCGGCGAATGTGTATGGGTCGGGCTATCCGCGCAATTTTATCCCGTCTTTTTCATGGGGTGGCGCGAGTGGATTTACGACCTATCGACTCAAAAAAGTCTTTGAAGTCGCAGAACGAGTAATGAAACGCAGAGGTAAAAAATTGGATGAACGGGAACAGAAGATTTTGGAATTTGTTTTTGGGGAGAGTAAGGTGTATCGGCGGTGGGAGAGTTAGTGTTGTGGTGTCGTAGTGCGGTAGTGTTGTCGTTTTTTTGATTTAGGGAAAATATTGCTTACGAATAATAAAAATCGTAAATTGGCTGATATTCACAAAACAAATGAAACAAGAAGATTGCATAAAGAACATCAGATTGGTGAAGAATCATGAGGATGTCAGGGTGTTTTGGGAGAATATTCTTCAAAAGAATACACCAAATTGGGATGCAGGTCAGGCTTTTGAATATTTGATGTTGAGGGTATTTGAAATTGAAGGGGCAATCATAACTTGGCCCTACGAAGTGACTTTATTCGGCGAAACCGTAGAGCAACTTGACGGAGCAGTCTTCATTGAAAACATAGGACTGACTGCGATATTTGAGTGCAAAGACCGTCCTAATGACAACGTAAATATTGAACCTATCGCCAAACTCAGAAATCAACTGTTGGGCAGACCTTCAGGATGTATCGGAGCGGTTTTTTGTACGAAAGAATTTACCGAACCAGCCATTATATTGGCACATTTTTTACAACCTCACTCAATCATATTATGGGAACGAAGTAGTATTGAATATTGTATTGATAACCAATGCTTTATTAAGGGATTATTGAATAAAAATCAAATGAATCTCACTCATAGATCTCCAAATTTTGATTTAAGAATTTGATATGGATACACCAAACTTTTATATTTTAACAGAAGGTAAAAACGACTCGAAAATCGTTCAATCCCTGATAAAAGGCATTGATAACTACCAACTTCTTCATGCCAACGGCTTATCCTCTTTGCTCTCAACGGCTGTTAGCATATTAATAACGAAAAATAGTCATGTCATTATTTTTGCGGATACGGATTCGGTAGAATATGATAAAAATAAAGATAAAGACGTGTTTATCAAAGAAATGGTGCGCTATAAACAATATCAAGACCGACTCAAAATTATATTGGCAGCACCTGAATTGGAAGTGGCACTTTTTAATCATAAACAATTCTTTGAAAATTATTTTGATATAAAAATATCTGACGCACAATGGATTCAGATGCGTCATGCGCCCAAGCAATTTTTACATTACTTGTTTAATACAGAATCCGACAAAATTTATGATACTATTCTGAAAGACCCTAAATGGGAATCCGAATTGTACGCATCCGATATGAGAAAGGAATTGATGGAATATTATGAGGAAAAGACGGCGGTTGCGAGTTAAATTATTGAATACAAATTGAATAAATGATAAACAAAGTCACCATACAAAATTACAAATCCATCAAGAAACTATCCATTGATTTGGCTGGTGCCAATGTATTTATTGGTGCAAATGGTTCGGGGAAAAGTAATATTTTAGAAGGCATTGCTATTGGTGCGGCGGCGGCTAACCGTAAATTGGACAATGAATTTTTAGCATTAAGAGGCATTCGAATATCTGACCCCAGATTGATGAGAAATGCTTTTGATGTAGAAGATACCGATAAGTCGATTAATATAGGTTTTAAAAATGGAGAATACGAGAAAGATTTTGTTTTAAGAAATGAAAATGCAGATTACGCTAAATGGTCTGTTGAAATACCGGATGATATAGCTGATGCGTTAAATTCTTTTTCTATGGCATTAAAACTTAAAGACTTTGATATTAATGACAAGAAGAAAATAGAAAAAGACGTAATAGATATAGTTCGTCAATTTGAATCAATAACCTCCTACCCAATCGCAAAAGCCCTCGAAAACTTCATGATATACTCCCCCGAAAATAACGAACTCCGCAAATTTGAAACGGAATCCCAGATAGAACCACTTGGTATTTACGGACAAGGTTTGTTCAAACTCATCCAATCAATGGACGAAAAAGAACGCCACGAATTAAAATCAAATTTAGAGATAATAGATTGGTTTGAAGATTTTTATGTACACGAAAATTTATCAACCAACGAAAAACGCATCCAACTAAAAGACAGGTATATAGACGACGAAATTTCTTTTTTCGACCAAAGAAATGCCAACGAAGGCTTCCTGTTTTTAATGTTTTATTTGTCTTTATTAATCAGCAAACACACCCCAAAAATATTTGGAATTGATAATGTAGATAATGCCCTCAATCCCAAATTATGCAAAGATGTCATGAGAGCTTTCGTCAAATTATCCGAAAAACACGACAAACAAGTCTTGCTCACCACGCATAATCCCGCTGTCTTAGAGGGTATGAATCTAAGCAACCCGAATCAGAGACTGTACGTTGTTTTTCGTAACTTGGAGGGCATTACAAAAATTAAAAGAATCGACGAAAAATCCTTTAACGCTTCGGGAAATGTCCGGCTGTCAGAGGCTTTTGCCAGAGGATATATTGGCGGACTCAATAAAAGTTTGACTTACCAAACCACTTTTGCATAAAAATTTCATCAAACTATATCATCACAATACAAGCCTCCATCTTTTTTGCGAACAACTTAACGAACTACCGAAAAATAACAAAGAAGAATGACATCCGCATAGCAACCCCAACACCACAACACTACGTAAATGCAAAAATTCAATCAAATATTTGGAGAAGGCAAAGCCCCTATACGCACATTTTTCGCGCCCGGACGCGTCAATCTCATAGGCGACCATATCGACTATAATGGCGGTATGGTATTGCCTGCCGCTATCCATTTGGGCATCACAGCACAGGTACGTGAGCGCGACGACCACATCATCCGCCTACGCTCTACGATGAGCGAAAAACGCATCGAAATAGACCTCACCAAGTCGGTAGAATACAACCCCTCTGCCGGGTGGGGGAATTATCCGATGGGCGTCATTTGTCTTTTGCAAATGACTAAAATGCCGATAAAAGGTGTGGATATTTTATTCGATTCTACTTTGCCCGTTGGGTCGGGCTTATCCTCGTCTGCTGCGATTGAGGTATTGACGGGTTATATCCTGATGACCCTTGCCGGATTTGAGGTCGATAGAGTCGCAATGGCACTACTTTGTCAGAAAGCAGAAAATGAATTTGTAGGGGTCAATTGCGGTATCATGGACCAATTCGCCGTAGCAATGGGCAAAGCACAAAATGCCATTCAACTCAATTGCCAAACACTTGAATACCAACACATTCCATTCAATATAGAAGGTTTTAAAATCGTCATAATGAACTCCAATAAAGAACGCGAACTTGCCGATTCTGCTTACAACGAGCGTCGTGCTTCCTGCGAAGAAGCTCTTGCACTCATCCGCAAAAAACACGATGTACCCAATCTTTGTGAAGCCGAATTTCCGATGATAATGGAAGCTGTAAAAGACCCTGTTTTGCTGGCTCGTGCGCGACACGTTTGGTGGGAAAATCAATACGTACACGAAGCCATAGAAGCCCTCCAAGATGGCGACTGGCAAACACTCGGCGAAAGTATGGACGCCTCTCATCTTTCCCTTGCCAATGATTACGAAGTGAGTTGTGATGAGTTGGATTTTCTGGTGGATGCGGCGCGTTTGGTCGAGGGTTGCGTAGGTGCGCGGATGACGGGCGCGGGCTTTGGCGGCTGTGCAGTCGCGCTTGTGCATGAGGATGCTATCAGCGATTTTACGGAATATGTCAAGACTCAATATCACAAATCTACCAATCTTGATACCGATATTTATGTTTGCGAAATCGTAGATGGGGTAGGAGAGCAATAGACGACAGACGGACGCTTCGCTTGACGGTTGACGAACACTTCGTTTGACGGTGGACGGAATTTACTATCGACTATTAACTGCAAACTATGGACTAATCACAACATTTGAAGTTAAAAGCCTGTTAATTACAGGGCATTTGAATGGAAAAAAACGTACTTTTGCACCCTTTTTGATAAAAGAATGATTTTTGAATGGATTGAAATTTTACAAATCAAAATTCAATCAAAAATCTAAAATCACCCAATCAAAAATCAATACATGGAATATTTAGTTATAGCCGGTCAGTTAATATTAAGTTTGTCGATACTCGTTGTGTTGCACGAATGGGGGCATTTCTTCCCTGCTCGTTTGTTTGGTACGCGCGTGGAGAAATTTTATTTGTTTTTCGACCCATGGTTTTCACTTTTTAAGAAGAAAATTGGGGATACAGAATATGGTGTTGGTTGGTTGCCACTTGGTGGTTATGTCAAAATATCGGGGATGATGGACGAAAGTTTTGACAAAGAACAACTCGCACAAGAACCTCAACCGTGGGAGTTCCGTTCTAAACCCGCATGGCAACGCCTCATTATTATGATTGGTGGTGTTACGGTCAATTTTATTCTGGGTTTTCTCTTATGGGGAATGGTTTTATTCATTTGGGGAGAAAAGTATCTGCCGAATGACAGCGTGACTTATGGTATTTATGTAGATGAATTGGGAGAAGAAATGGGCTTGCAGAATGGCGATAACATCGTTTCTATCGGAGGAAAACCCTTCGAAGATTTTGGAGCCTTACGCAAAGAGATAGTTTTCAATGAAGCCAATACGATGACCATAGAGCGTAACGGACAGCCGATTACGCTTGATATAGATGAAAAATATGTTAGCAAATTAGCGGGTTATCGCGGCTTTTTTGCTACGCCACGCCATCCTTTTGTCGTGGGCAAAGTCCTCAAAGATAATCCTGCCGAAAAAAGCGGTATCGAAGAAGGTGACTCGATTATCGGCTTCAATGATATGCAAATTGCCTACTTCGACCAATTTAAAAATGAAGCCAACATCCACCGTGACGAAACTATAAAAGTTACGCTCGTACGAAATGGTAAAACGTGGGTCGAAGATGTCAAACTCGATTCCTGCGGACGCATGGGCGTCATGCCTTACGGTGCAGACCGTTACCTTGATTTTGGCATGGAAAAATACGCGCTCGGTCCTGCTATGGCAGCGGGTGTCAAAAAGGGCTGGGACTTTCTCGCTGCCAATGTCAAAGGCTTCGGGATGATGTTCTCAGGCAAAATCAAAGCCTCTGAAAGTCTCGGCGGTTTTGGTACGATTGCCAACCTCTTTCCTTCAAAATGGGACTGGGGGCAGTTTTGGAAAATCACTGCGATATTGTCGCTCATCTTGGCATTTATGAACATCCTTCCTATTCCAATTTTGGATGGTGGTCATGTCATGTTTTTATTGTATGAAATGGTGGTCGGGCGTCCGCCAAGCCAGCGTTTCATGGAAATTTCGATGAATATCGGCTTATTCTTAATCTTCGGCTTGCTCATATACGCCAATGGAATGGACATTTTCCGCGCATGGACAGGGGCAAGTGCGCCACCATGTTAATTAATTGGGAATTTATAATGGATAATTGAGAATGGATAGCGGTATATTCGTTTTCGTTCTCAATTATCCATTTTCAATTATAAATTATCTTGAACTATTTTGAATTATACGAACTCCCAATACGTTTCATATTGGATGAGCATGAGGTAAAACGTAAATTTTACCAATTGAGCAAGAAATACCATCCTGATTTTTACACCCTTGAATCTGAAGAAAAGCAGGCGGAAATATTGGAACTTTCTACATTGACGAATGAAGGGTATCAAATATTATCGGATGCTGACAAACGAATGAAGTATATTTTATCCCTGAAAAATATATTGGACGAAGAAGGTAAGGCACAAATTCCACAGGACTTCCTAATGGAAATGATGGACGTCAATGAGGCATTGATGGAATTAGAGTTTGATTTTGATGAAAATAATTTTTCTCAATTAAAAAATACGCTTCGTGAAAAAGAAAACGCACTATACGAAACAGTACGACCAACACTCGAAAACTACCAAGACGGCACAACACCCGATTCAGAACTAAAAAAAATCAAAGAATATTACTACAAAAAACGCTATCTATTGCGAATTCAAGAAAATTTAAATAAATTTGCAGCCCTTTAAAAGTTCAAGTGCATACCGATAGTTATCGTGGACAAGTACAAGTTCAATTTTTTTAAACTTAAACTTCGTCTTAAACTTAAACTTAAATACTACCATGCCTGAGTGGCGGAATTGGTAGACGCGCTGGATTCAAAATCCAGTTCACGCAAGTGAGTGCGGGTTCGATTCCCGCCTCAGGTACACTGATAATCAGTAATTTAGAAAGCCTCGTGCATCGCACGGGGCTTTTTTGATTTCTTAGGTACAACATAGGTACAACAAATTGAAATTTGCTAGTCCTTTTGATTTCTGTCTTTTTTCATAGCTTTCAATACAAAGAAGCCGGGATACTTTGCTCCGTATATCTGTTCGGCAGCCGGATCAAATACTTCCAAGTAGTCAATGAGTTCAAATTGTGAAAGGAACGTTTTATTCAGATAATCATTCATCGTGTGCGTCGGTTCTTTTACCAAAATTGTCGAGCCCAATATCAGACTGTCAACAGTGGTTTGTTCAAAGTAATCATCTGCCAAGTTCTTTCGTTCAAAAAATTGACGGAACGGGTGAGTAACGAGATAGACAAGTAAACCACCGGGCTTTAAGGCCCGATACATTTCACTAAAAATAGGCTTCATATCATTTGAAGTCATGATAGCATACTTTGAAAATACACAATCAAAGTAGTTGTCTTTATGTGGTAGCTCTTCTGCGTAACCAACTTCAAAAATCACATTCGGGTATTTTTGCTGTGCGATTGAGATAAGTTCTTTGGACGCATCTATACCATATATGGTTCCACCAATTTCATGATAATAATTTGCGTCTGTTCCATCGCCACAAGCTAAATCCAATACTTTCTTATTTTTCAGTGTTTCACCTATGAATTCATACATCACTTTTCGGTTAATCTGATTTTTCTCAACATGCTCTCGGCTGAACTCACTAGAAAAATTATTGTACTGCTCACGTAAATCCATTATCAAAATTATAAACTATACTATGCAGATTGTAAATGTAACCTTACATGAATTTATCCCAACCTCCACCGTTTTCACGTTTAGGATATATTTTTGATGTAAATTTACCGTTCTTAATTTTTGTATATGGGATTAATAGCAGACGGTGTTTCTTTTACCTTTGAGCAGAATAAAAATGTACTTAGCGACATCTCATTCAAAATGAGGGATAATGATATTGTCGCAATAGTAGGTACTTCGGGCTGCGGCAAATCAACATTTCTGAAAATCCTTTGCGGAATTTTACCTCAATCCAAGCATCACGCCTTTGTAGGTGATATTCGTATAGATGGAATGAGTCCGAAAGAGTATTCGAAGTTAGGGAAAACTGGTTTTATGTTTCAAGACCCCACGCTTCTTCCAAATCTCACAGTAAGAGAGAACATCGCATTGCCCCTTAAGATTACGAATGGTGATGTTGATGAAAAAGCAGTTACCGATTTGATAGAAATGATTGCCCTCAGTAATTACGAAGGCTATCTGCCAGGGCAATTATCAGGTGGGATGAAAACTAGAGTAGCACTCGCGCGTACATTCATTACTAAACCGTCATTTATTCTACTTGACGAACCAATGACAGCTCTCGTCAATCCTTCTACTTTTCGTTTAGGTTCATTCGGATTTGGCAATTATGTCTTTACCGTACCGCCCAATCGCTCCATTTATTCCGAGCGACTGGATGTGATTGATGGCTTGGGTATATACGTGGACGTACTCGCGGGTGTGGACTTCAACGAACGTCAGGCATTTTGGATATTCAAATCGGTCGATCCTGCCACCGGACTCGCGCCCGACGATGCCTTTACGGGCTTCCTTCCTGTGAATGATACCACCATTAATTTCTACAACGATACCATCCCAAAACCCGGCGAAGGTTTTGTCAACTACTCCATCCGCAGTGCCGACGATGTCGTGACGGGCGATAGCATTTCCGCGCAAGCGGGTATCGTATTCGACCTCAACGCGCCTGTGATTACCAATAACTGGGTCAATGTCGTGGACGCCTTCCCGCCCATGAGTAGCATTGAGCCGATTCCGCAAAGCGTTTCGAGCAATATGATTGAGCTTACCTTTGTCGCAGAAGACGACTCAGGTGGTTCCGGTTTGCGCGATATTGATTTGTATGTTTCCCGTGATGGTGCGCCTTTTTACCTGCACGAAGAAGGCATTGACAGTACAAAATATACCTTTGCAGGTTTAGACGGTGGCGAGTATTGCTTCTTCACCTTAGCCACTGATAATGTGGAAAATACAGAAGCCATGAAAACCGAATCCACGATATGTACCATGCTCGAAAGTCGGCAGGTATTTAACCTTAGCGTTTTCCTTGAAGGTGCTCATGATAGCATTGGCAGTATGACTACAACGCTCAATACGTCGCGCCACATACTACCCGGGCAGACACCTGTCAGCAATCTCACTACTCCAACACCCGCAGGGCAACCCTACAACCGCCCACCCTGGAACTACGAAGGCACAGAAGGTATAGATTGGACAGACGCCGACTATCCGGCAGAAGCCGTTGATTGGGTATTGGTTTCTTTTAGAACGAATATTCAAAAAAGCACACAAATCGGCATGACTGCTGCTCTGCTGCTCCAAGATGGTAAGGTCGAAATTCCTGCAACATTTGCATTGCCTGACGGCACGGATTCCACTTACGTCGTTGTAGAACATCGCAACCATATTGGTGTCATGACGCCACAAGCCATCAATGTTGTGAATGATACATTGACCTATAATTTCACATTGACAGATAGTTACGATGGCAATGGCACAGGCTCGGGGCAGAAACAAATGTCAACGGGCGAGTGGGCAATGTTTGCCGGAGATGCTGACCAAAGTGATCTGCCGAGTTATGATATATTAGGCTCAGATAAAATTCTATGGGAAATACAAAACGGTGATTTTGACTATTACAGCACGCCTGATTTCAATCTGAATGGAGATGTTAATGGTGAAGATAAAGTCCTTTGGTTTGATAATAATGGTATATCTTCTCGCGTGCCAAAGGAATGACAGAACTATTCCTAATGAACTAATGAACAATAATTTTATTTAAATTGTATTTTATTGATTATTAATTTTTTATAACGAAAATAAAATAAAAAGCGCGGACTATCTCCACTCCAAAGGGAGAGATAGTCCGCGTTCTAATTTTACACTTAGGCAATCAGGAAGAATAAATTAGTCAATTTTAGGATAGTCATTTTTTCTTGTAAGGAATTTTCAAAAACCGCACATAGCCTACGCTACTGCCTGTCCCGTACTTGATTCGGGATAAGGATGTTTGAAAGTTTCTTAGAAGGAAAAAGGGCAGCATAAAATGACTAATTTATTCTTCTTGATTGCCTTAAACCTGACTCGGCTACCCGTCTAACTTTGCCTAAAGTGAAGCCTCGTCAGACGAATCCCTTTTTTCGGAGCGAATATTTTATGCGACAAATCACTATATTTTACAACGACCTTCGCCTGCCGAGTAAACCCCACGGGCAAACTTAGACGGATAGCCCATTTTACATTTAGTGTTTTACATTTTACATTTCAAAAAATATAAAAATTGTAAAGAACCAAACTATTTACCCCTTACCGTTAGAGTAGGTTACGGCAAACAAAAAACGCTTCGGGCAAGCCCGAAGCGTCACAAAATAATTTTCTATGTCTATTGGTAATTGGCTTATGTGTTCCTTTTAACAAGACTTACAATAAAGAGCAAGACTACTGCACCAATCACAGCCGTAATGATAGAACCTATCATACCGCCGCCGGCAGAAACACCGAGTTGATTAAAGATAAAACCACCGAGGAAACTACCGAGAATACCCACGATAATGTTACCTAAAACACCAAAGCCACGTCCTTTCATGAGTTGACCGGCAATAAAACCTGCCACAGCACCAAGTGCTAACCAAATTAATAGAGCTGTTAAGTCCATAATTATTAGTAATTAATTAGTTAGAAAATAATCGGGTGGCGATACGCCTAATATGACTCATATGTCTAAAATAGTAACTATCGTGAAGTCTATAATTTAAATAAAAAAATTTTTTTAGTACTTTGTTTTGCGTAGAGTTGTTTCGTCGAAATTTAATTTTGCAAAATGCCTTAGTTTTGTCATGAATAAACAATAAAATTATACCGATTAAAAAGCCGAATAGTTGAAGAAATCTTGTTTAACATGTTTTTCTATTCGGTATTTTGTGAAAAAAACAAATGGAGTGAAATGAGTTGCTTATATTCGTCACATCAAACAAAAATAACTCAAGTTGCCGACTTGAGTAAATTCCAAATCCCAAGTACCAAATTCCAATAAAATGCAGTCAAAATTGGTCCCGAAAGCTTTCGGGATGGTTTTTGGAATTTTTCATTTGTCCACAACTTGAATTAAAAATATTTGACTACGTTATGAAAAAAATACTCATATTCCTCTGTTGTTTATGCCCCATGCTCATCTTTGCACAAGAAGATGAAGATGCGTTTAAAATTCGCGAAATTTACGATATATCGCTCACACAAGGCGATGCTTACGCCACACTCGAACACCTTTGTACAAAGGTCGGTGGCAGATTGAGTGGTTCGCCGGGAGCTGCGGCTGCCGTAGATTACGGTAAAGCCAAATTTGAAACAATGGACTTTGATAGTGTGTGGTTACAACCTTGTATGGTGCCGCACTGGGAACGTGGTGATAAAGAAGTGGTAAAAATTGTCGCTTCTCAAACCATTGGTACACAGTCACTTAACGGCGTTGCATTGGGCGGTTCAGGCAGTTCAGGCAAATTGGGCGTAGCAGGCGAAGTCATCGAAGTCAAGGGCATCGAAGAACTAAAAGCCCTCGGCGCAGCAAAAGTGCGCGGTAAAATCGTCTTTTATAATCGTCCGATGGATCCTTTACAAGTCAGTACTTTTGCAGCTTATGGCGGTGCGGTGGATCAGCGCGTATATGGACCCGCAGCCGCGATGGAACTGGGTGCAGTAGCCACTTTGGTACGTTCGATGACCACCAAATTGGATGATGTGCCGCATAGTGGCGTGACGTATTTTGAGGATAGAAGCAAAGCGATTCCGGCAGTAGCCATCAGCACGAAAGATGCCGAACTGCTGAGTACTTTACTGGAAAAAGAACCCGTGCGCGTATATGTAAAAACGGATTGTGAATGGATGCCCGACAAGCTCTCTTACAACGTAGTGGGCGAGATACGCGGCAGCCAATTTCCTGATGAAATTATCGTCGTAGGTGGACATCTCGATTCATGGGATTTGAACCAAGGCGCACACGACGACGGCGCAGGTTGCTCACAGGCATTGGATGTTATTAATACTTTTAATAAGCTGAATATCAAGCCACAACGCACGCTTCGTTGTGTATGGTTTATGAATGAAGAAAACGGACAGGAAGGCGCGAAAGCCTACGCCAATTGGTCGAACGACAAGGGCGAAAAACACATTGCCGCCATCGAATCGGATAGGGGAGGCTTCACTCCACGCGGCTTCACCACAGAAGCAGATGACTCGGTGTATAAAACACACATCAAAAAGGCAAAAGAATGGGACAAGCTACTTGCCCCTTATGGCATTACGATAAAACCAAGCGGTGGCAGTGGCGCAGATGTAACCAGACTCAAACCACAAATGGGTTTACTTTTTGGATTACAACCCGATTCGCAACGATATTTTGATTACCACCATGCCCCTAATGACAATTTTGATGCAGTAAATAAACGCGAACTCGAACTCGGCGCAGCAGCCATGTCTTCATTGGTGTATTTGCTGGATAAATATGGAATGTGAAATAATGGTTAATGGTTAATGGTTAATTTTGAATAAATTTATTTCATAAATTTCTAAAAAAAAATTATAATTTAATTTTTAATTAATTAAAAATTAAATTTATTAACCATTAACCATTAACCATTAACCATTAACCATTAACCATTAAC